>Ga0123356_10008086_pt1 | contig 10473 bp, 11 predicted proteins | sample TergutEmb28metaG_2_FD_92546 | JGI IMG/M metagenome (GOLD analysis project Ga0123356, IMG submission 92546) | Embiratermes neotenicus P3 segment gut microbial communities from Petit-Saut dam, French Guiana - Emb289 P3 | ecosystem: Host-associated > Arthropoda: Insects > Digestive system > Gut ... | reverse complement strand
TTTTCTTCTCCAAGTTTTAAAATGACATAATCCTCCGCATACCCTAATTGTTCCTTTGGAGTTATAAACATGTCTTTATCAATTATTTCTTTTAGTTGTTCTTCTTGCATTTAATGCCTCCTGTAATATATAATGATTGGGTTTTTGGAAACTTAAGGGTTTTAAGAAGAAGAATCCGTAGTGTTTGTCAGATTATATAAAATATTACCCATATGATCTAAAATGACAATATTATCATCCTTAAGATCTGCTATGCCAAATTTAAGTATTTTTATAATTTTTTGAATCTTACTTTGATTAACTAAGATATCACTATTTGGTTTTGGATCGATAACAACATTAACCTTTCTATCTGACCATGTTATATTTAAAATTACATCATTTATGCCGCTATCACTGGCTCTAACGTGATCGGTTATTATTTTTTGTTGAACTCGTTGAAAATTAGTATTGTGATCAAAATTATTAATTATCCATCGACCTATATTTTGATATAATTTAAATGAGGATTCTAAATCTATTTCAGCACTGTATAAATCACCCATCATGCTATAAGCCCAACCACGCGCAAAAAATGCCATATAATCATCAGGATCTAATTCAATTATTTTACTATATTCAATTATAGCTTGTTCAAGAATTTTATTTTGAAATTGATAGAAAAACCCACGCAAAATATAAACAGATTTATTATATGGATCCAATTGCAATGCTTTATTATAATATGCCATTGCTAGTTTATAATTTTTAATATCTGCATATGCTCCACCAAGAAATAAATAATCACATATATTACCAGGATCATAACGAATTATTTCAATTAAAATTTCATTGATTAATTCATATTCGTAATGAAACTCTGTATCAATAATTCTATTATCATTATTTGTATTACGACTGGTACAGCTACTTATTATAATTATTAAGATAAATATTAAAAACTTAAATCTCATGTTATCCTCTTGGTATATATAATGACTGGTTTTTAAAAAACTTAAGGGTTTTTAGAAGAATTTTTATAATATATAGTTTTTAATTGATTCATAATCGTTCTTATTTTCGTCAATGCAATACTGCACTAATGTATCTATAGTAGGGTCACTTCCATTTAAAATCGAATTGACTTCTACTTTTCGGGCAATATTTTCAATTTGGCCTCCAGACAGTTCAAATCTACCTGATAATTTTGTTGATATTTCTTCCGTAATATCAGGAAGTAATGCGTTCCATATGCCTTTTCGGCTCTCAATGCTGGGCCTGTCAAAGTTTATTTTATATAAGAATCGGCGTTCAAAAGCACTATCCATATTTTGAGTTAAATTAGTTGTAGCAATCAGGATACCGGAGAAGTTTTCCATTTCCTCAAGAATAATATTCTGTATTCTATTCTCCGTTTTATCAATTGACCGACTTCCATCTTTAAATTCTATCCTTTTTCCAATAACTGCTTCAGCTTCATTCAATAAAAGAATAGGTGTGTGTTCTGCGCCTTCCATAGCTTTACGATAATTATTAAATATTTCTTTTATGTTCTTTTCACTTTCACCGAACCACATGCTTTTAGTTCCTGAAATATCTACTTTCATGATATTACGCTTTGTCTCTCTTGCAATTTGAAAGACAGTTTCGGTTTTTCCGGTTCCAGGATAACCTGAAAATATACATGTAAATCCTTTTCTCATTCCTTTTGCATTTAACCTTTCAAGTATTTTTTGATAATTTTCCTCTTGAAGAAGATTAAAAAGTGTTTTTATTGCTTCGTTTTCTTTAGTGTTGTAAATCATTGTTTTTTCTTTGATATTATCGTATAAAATTATATCTGTTTTTTTATCGTTGATATTTTTCTGATAGAATTCTGGAAGTATATCTTTCTTTATCTTGTCTGATAATTTCCATGTTTCAGAATCAAGGTAGTAATCACGACTATTACGCTCTAAATATTTATTTTTTATAAGAAAATGGCTGCCTTCGGAAATGCTTTTTAATATTGAATGAACGATGCTTTTATCTTCATAAAAGTATTTTAATTCGTTGAACCCAATGTAATTATCATTATGGTTTACAAAATAGTGACAAAAACAAATTAACAATAAATTATCATTGTCATCCAGCTCAAAGCTCTTTATTTTTTGACAAAATTCAAGTTGTATATTATTTTTTATTAAATCTTTAATATTAGTAAGAAAAGCATCATAAGATATTTCATTATCTTTCCGTTTTTTAAATTGAAGCCAAATATTATGAAAAAGTCTGCCTATTGTTAAATTTTCCTTATTCTTTAAATCCACACTATATTTTTCTTCTTTCTTATCTTCTACCTTTTTAATTTCTTTTTCATTTATCTTTTTTTCTACCTTTTTTTCTATTTTTTTTCTGATGATTTTTTTGATTGCTTCGGCAGTTTCTAATAAGTCCCAATGATAATATTCGCCATCAATTTCTGTAAATCCACTGAGTAACCATCCATCATTAACACGCATGTTTATCATAAGTTGCTTTCTACCGGTTATAGTCATAGAGTACATAATTTGGTGTTTATTCATTAAATGTTTTACTTTATTTAATAATACTTTATTTTTTCTCCAAGAAATAATTTTTAAGTTAACATTGAACCCAGTTCTTGTAAAAACTGCAATTTCTATATCATCCAGATTATTAGACATTGAGTATAAAAGGGTTTCTTTGTTAACTATTATGCTTTCTTCAATACAACCAAGTTGGTTAAAATCTTTGCTTGCCATTATATAACCTCATAATTAATATAATGACAAGAAAAGATAGAACTTAAGGGTTTTTAAGGGAATATTTCTGGATTTTTTTCTTTTAAGTATACTTCGAGATCGAACAGAAATTCATTAAGGTTCGCTGTCGCTGTCGCACCTGCACTACCTTTATTTGTTATTTCAGGGTGAAATTTCCAACAAACTTCATATTTTGTAGGTTTTTTACCATCCTTACAAGATTCTATAATTTCTTTATCTAGAACTGGTAGTAAGCCATCGGTTTGTTTTTTATCAATACAATACAAAGTAAAAAGAGCTTTTTTACAATCCCTTGTAATTGGTTTTTTATCTAAAACAACTTTAATAGCTTCTTTAATTTTATTAATATTATCTTTATGAAAATATTCATTTAAAGGATTCATAAAAACATCATCCATATAAGGTGAGGAAACATTTGAGTCGAGATAATTTAAATTGTCATCAGAATTATTATTACTTAACTCATTTTCACTTGAAAATTCTCTATTAATTATAATTATGCATTCAAGAGATTCTTCCTCATCCCATTTATACCATTCTGAAAGACTTTTAATACATTCCATCTGTGTTAATTTTTTTGCTATATTACCTTCCTTGATCTCAAGAACTTTTTTAATATCTTTTAGTTTTATTCCTTTAAAAGTCTTATTTATATTAACTGAACCTTTAATTCTTACACGATAATATTGATTTTGAGCTTCTTTTAACCTATTAATCAGATATCCAAAGAAATATTTTTCATTTTTTACATTTTTAATTGTATTTTCAACTGCTTTTAAAATCTCTAATCCCATTTCTTCAGTATTTGTCTTGTAAAGATATCCTTTGCACCACCTAAATATTTGATCACATAATTTAATAAATAGCTTATCTTTTGGCTCAATAGGGCTTTCACTAATACATTCAGAGAAAAGTGTAAATATATTATCTTTTAGTAATTCTTCGTTTTCTTTGCTTTTTTCCACAAAAACCTCTTACATTGCAAAGAAATCTTTTAAAGTTTTTGTTGCTGTATCGACATCTGTGGCACCCATTGTTCCCATTAACTTAAATAAATAATAAAGAGAAGTAATATCATAAAGTTTTGGATTTTCTATAGTACCTTCATTATTAAATTCAGCTTTACCATAAACAATATATTGAACAATTGCGTTCCTAAATTCTTCGACAAAACGTAGAGCGCAAAGAAGAGATAGAATTTCTGGTTTGGAGCCATATGTAATATCAATATATAGTTCGGCATTATCTTTAATTTTTTCTGTTAATTCTGTAATAAGTGTATTATATGTCTCTTTTGTTGGTTTAAATGGAATATTTACTTTATCAGGAGCAGAAATGTCGATACCAATATCTTTTGTAATATCTTTTAATTCATTAAAAAATGTTGTTTTATTCTGTTCGCAATTACTGTTCTCACTAGTTTCCATTATATAAATAATTTTAACTTCATCACCTTTTTTTAGTGTTTTTGCAAGTATACCATTTATTGGACAACGAACTTCTCCTTCATATTCAATTGATTTATTTCCATCTGCAGGGTATTGTACTGGCTTTATGCTGCCTGGATTCTTCATAGGGGCTGTAATTATTACTATTTTCATTTTTGGTCTCCTTATCTATATAATGTCCGATTCTTGACGGACTTATGGGTTATTCTTCATCTTACGAAGTTCTTCCGCTATATTTTTATCAATATGATCAATAAAAAGTATCATAGTTCCTATATCATGATCAAAACGATCTTTATTATATTGTTCTGTTAGGTTCATGGTATCGTGTGCTTTAATATTGTTCCTAATAGTTTTTAAGCGATGCGTATAATCTAAAAAATCTTTTCTTGATGATTTAGGTATTTTTTTCATAAACATATCATCCCAATTATTAATTATTATATGAAATGAGGTTAAAATGTCTAAATTCATAATAAAATCATCAATTGAACCTTCTAAATGCAGATTAGTTACTGCCATATCAGATAGATCTTTTTTTGCATATTTTACCCAATTATTACTATCCTCTTTTAATGCTGTACCAATAAAGTTGACTACATAAGGTAATATCTTACTAAATGCTTCATTTATATTAACAAGTAATTGTTCTGGTTTTTTACTTTTTATTAAAATGGCTTTTGGTTTATTTATTATTGTTTTTGAAATTCGTGTGTTATTATAAATTAAGTTTTGTTTTTCAATTATTTTCTTTCTAGGTAATTTATATTTTATAGTAAATGTTGTACTACTGTCAGTATTATTGATAATTATATCATCTTCCTCCAAAACTTCACGAGAGCGCATAGCATAAAATATTGAACGAGGGCGATTTGTCAATTTTACATTTTTAATATTTTTATTTTGTGCATAATGTTGTAAATCTAATACCGAAATCGTAATTTCTTTATCATTCCTTTTTTCTGCTTCTTCAAAAAGTTCTCGTAAGCATTCAAGCCATATTGGTTTTAATACTTGCTTTTCTTCAAATAAATCAACAGAATCTTCTATACCTATACTTTTAATTCTTTTTACTTCAAGAAGAAAATCTTTTAATTTTCCATGAAAATCAATTATTTTATTTTCGTTAGTAGGTAAAATACCAATAAGTGCTACTTTTGTACCGTCAATCAGATTGATAGTTTCTCCTTTATAATTATCCCAAAATACTTTCATCTTTTTTCTAGATAATTTCCCTCGACTTACTATAGCAATATCCTTTGTCTTATTATCAATAATAAATAATCCCGCAATATTCTTTATTTCGCCTTTTTTTGGTATACAAATTTCTATTGTAATCGTTAGACTTTCGTTATTAAGAGGGTTTTTTAATCCAAAACAATTCCAATACCTATTTTTATTTCTAGGTTTATTATGATCAAATGCTGACCAAAATTCAAATTGTGATGACCAATATATATCAAATAAATTATCTTTTTTTTCTTCAAAATCCTCTTTTGTCCTAGGGTGAGATAATTTTCTTTTTAAAGGGATAATCTTATACTTTAGTATATCTTCAAATTTTGCCTGAGCTTTTTTAATTTCTTCATTATCTACAATAATTTGATACAAAGAATAATCCTCGCTATATTAAGAAATTGTAATATTATTATAGCTTAATTAAAGAAAATTGTCAATTATATAGTTAATCAAATCTAGATAATGCTAGAAAATCATCTATTTGCTTATCTATACTTCTGTTTAAGTTAATTGATTTTGGGCTAGGGTGGTATAGTGGAAATAAAAAATTGCTATTCCATGGTATTTTTTTGGCTACACAAGTCTTTAATTTATATTTGTGTGGTTTAATTAATTTTAATGCATTAAGAGCATTTTTTCTAAGTGTAACAATAATATCTGGATTAACCAGTTCTAATGTTTCTTTGAGATAACTACTACAATTTTCTATTTCTTCATCTGTAGGTGTTGCTTTTTTATTATTAACTTGAGGATTGCAGAGGATGGCATTTGTAATAAAAATATCTTTTCTTTCCCAGCCGATACTATTTAGTAATATTTCAAAATTATCACCAGTTTTATCGCCATAAAGAGGTTTTCCAGTTTTTTCGGCTCCTAATCTTCCAGGGGCTTCGGCTATAAACATAACCTTTGAATTTATATTACCATTTTCATAAGATAAAACTTTTTTACGATTACACATTCTAATACAACGATCACATGTCTTTACTTTAGCCACAAGGTTTTCAAATTCCTTTTCTTTACTTTCCATTATTCTTCTCCTTCTTGCCATATTTTTTTGGAAAGGCTTCTTTGCCTTGTTGCCAAAGATATTTATCAATTTCTTTTAAATTGAAATCCTCAAGTTGATATACTTTTTGGAAGTCAAGAATAACCTTTTTGAAAACAGTATAATCTCGTAATTCTTTATTACTAAAGTCAGAAAAGTTATCTGTCTTTTTGAAATGAACCAATAGTTTTTCTACAAAACTATCAAAAATAGGAAAATCCTTTGGATTATGATGACTACAATATTTAGTTGCAAAAGAAAAGAGTTGAAGTTCATTACCTGCTTTTGACCTTATTCCGTGGCCAAGAGCTATCTCATTAGGTAAATGTGGATCACCACCTATTAACCGATCATCAATATTAAGATTGATGATATGATTTGCTAATGGAAATATATTAAATATATTTGTACCATAAAAATCATTCAATGTTGAACATTTTAGAAGAACTTCACTAAGGTTATTATTTCTAGAGAATGTATCACAAAATAAGAGTTTAAGAGCTTTCTCTTGCTTAGGATACCCTTGAAGTGTTTCCCACTTATCAAGATAATCTTGTACAACTTCTTTTGTAGGTCTTTGAATATTTTTCATAATTTTTATTCTCCTTTTCACTAATGTATATTAAAATAATACTTTAATTTTTTTAAACTTAACGATTCTCATAATAAAAAACTAACTCCAAATCCTGTAAAATAACCGCCAAATGACTTATAATCAATAATAGTTTTAAAAGAAACCGAGCCAAGGTTAACCATTATATATGCGCCAATTTTAAATGTTGAGCCATTGTCAATATTTTGATTTGTCATGTCCTCAAAAACATTATTTTTAATACCACTGGGTGAGTAATAAGTTATTCCTTTTGTTTTATTTGCATCAAAAAAACCCATACCTAAAGTGCCGCCAAGCATTATTCTATTTTCTATAATATTAATAAAACTATAATTGATAGAAAAGTAAAAAGCATACTCAATATAATCTGCAATTTCATACGTATATGAATCAATAATTGTATATATTTCTTTATCTCTATAAAGATATTCTAAGGAGACACCTAATTTATTTCTTATTCCAAAAATATCAATGCCTATACATATTATATCTTGATTATCTGATATTCCAAAATTCAATATTGTGCCAACATAAAATGGAAGCATGTAGTAATCAGCATTATTACTAAAAGAGCTACCTGCAGATATTACAGTATCGTTACGAATAATACACAAGCTCTCGATAGGTGTTTTATAAATCTCTTTATTATTTTCTATTACTCCAAAAATAACTCTTCCAGTATTATCTGTCCATGTTGGATCTACCCAAAACCAAGTTCCATTGTTATGTTGGATTATTATCCATGCATGGTTTGTATTATTTTTATGGGGAGTAACAGATAAAATATGATGTCTTTTAAAGTAATAACCATTCATAGAAACATCTGCATTATTTCTATTTGATAATTTGTAAAGTGTTATACCATTATTTGGATTACTTGATGAAACAGCAATAAAAAGTTGATTTTGCTTCATGCCATATCTTTCAAAAATTATTTTATTTTCTATAATTGAGTTAAACATCCAAACAGAATAATCCATACATACACCTATAAAGTTTTTTACACTCGTTATTTGACCATTATTCGATGATTGAAATCTACTTAAACTACTGACTGTATAATAATCATAAGGAGGATTTGAACCTGGTATTACATAAGTTCCATAACACGCAGTTTCTACAGCTTTCATTTGCAACAGTCTTTCAAAATCAATTATTGTGTTGGCGAAAAGAAACGAAGTTAGGAGTAAAAGAGCAAATGTCAATATAACTTTCTTCATAAATTATCCCCCTATATTTATATAATGCCTAAGGATCCCAGAACTTAATGGTTTTAATAAATACAAATATTAAATATACAGATCGATAATATGTTTTCTTTTTGTATGATTATTTAACTTATTCATTTCTACTTCACCTAAGAACCTATCATACTCATCGTTAACAGCCGATAACTCATTTAATGTATTAGAATGTAATTTGACATTTAATATTTTCTTAATTTTTTCTTTTTCGTTTACAGGGGAAACATTTCTAATTATTCCCATTGTCTTTTTTACGATTAAATCGCGAGTTATTTTCGATATTTTTCTATCAATATTTATCATCATTGCTTCTATTATATTACAATTAATTTTAATATTATTTGGAAACTCGACGACAGATATTTTTATATTTTTTATTTCATTTTTTAAATCAATCACAAATTTATAAATATTTAATAATTTAGGATTTACACAATTTAGAACTTCTACTTTTTTGATAAAATTCATTTTTAAATATATAGAACAGTATTTATTATAGTATAAAACATAGTGTTTAAGAATATTACTTATAATATTATAAATATCGTTATCTGATATCTCGTCAAGTAAATTAAAATACTCTGATAATATAATTATTTTGTTCCTAATAATATTTATTTTTTTATTAAGATTATTTATATAATATTTAATTTTATTAGTTCTAAATATTCTTTTAATAAATGCTAACATTTATTTGATTCCCATTTATTAACTGAACTTTCAGAAAATTCGCAGCTATAACCAAACTGGATGAGTTTAATAACTGCATCTTCTCTGGATAATTTTCCTTGTTTAAAGCTTGACCGGATTTTCATATACTCTATACGAAGAAAATACTTCTCTAATGAGGTCTGGTCTTTAAGCCTGCGGTTTCTTTCTTTTTCAGTTTCCGGAACTTTTGCACTAAGCCGTGCTCTCCAGTCATTTAACCGTATGGCAGCAACTGTTTCACTGAAACCAAGTGTTCTAAGGGCAATAATCGCCTCTTCCTCATTTGTTTCCTTTCTTTCAAAGGACTCCTGGATTAGCTTGTAAAGCCTGGTTTGCTTTTCATAACATGCTTGAGACATTACTCTCCCTTTATCCACCATATTGGCCTCCTTTTATCTGCTTATTTAATTAATATAATGTCCAGGTTTAAGGAAACTTAATGGTTTTATGTTGCAAAATTGAAAGATCACTTTGAAAAAACTGGAAGTTATCAAAAAAACCAGGATTTTACTTGACAGAATTGAGCCATTGTAGTAGTTTTAAGTCAGTGGTGCCATTCACACCCCAAGTTGCCGTCGTAATAATGGCGGAGTTTACGCAGGGTTGGGTGGCATTATTTTTTACTTCGTACGATAGGTGTACAGAATGAAATTGACTTACTTTTTCTTTACCAGGTTTTGTTTTTAGATTTTCAAGTGTGAACCTAGCATAAATAGGTTGTTCTTTAATTGAGATTTTTGCGACATAGTTACTATATCCAGTAAAATTAGTATGTTTTTTATGCATGTTATTTACGGGTTCATCGTACATATAGATAGCATTTTCGTATGCCTCGGCAAGTATTAGAATAATTCTTATATCAAACCCTTTATGTCCAAGAATTTTATTAAAAGTATTATTGACAAAATTTGCAATCTGTTCAGTATATTTGTTCTTTCGTTGCTTTATTTTTTTATAGATTTCTTTAGCAATAACTTTATCGATATTCATTTCTGGTACAGATATCGCTTCTGCATTCTTAATTGTTGCAACTTGCTTTTCTACTTCATTATTTTGCATCATTGCTAGACTATACATGTGTATAGTTTGTATGTCAAGTACTTTTTAAACATTAGCTATTCATAATAGCATTAATTTTATCTCTAATATCTTCAAAAGTTATAAGGTTTTGCTCTTTTAGGCTAATATAGGATTTTTGTCCTTTAGAGGACTGTAATGCTCCAGAGTAAAAGTCGTATATTTCGTCTGCTGTTTTGGCATTTTGGATTATTATCATCGTTCGCAGAATACTTTCCTTTGTGTCTGCCGCTAGCGTTGAGCAGGTCATTGCAGGGAATAATACATCAGTAATAATCGTGTTTAGCAGCTTCTCTCTTTTTCTTTCATCGTTAGTGTCTTTTTCTTGTGT
>Ga0123356_10008085_pt1 | contig 10473 bp, 9 predicted proteins | sample TergutEmb28metaG_2_FD_92546 | JGI IMG/M metagenome (GOLD analysis project Ga0123356, IMG submission 92546) | Embiratermes neotenicus P3 segment gut microbial communities from Petit-Saut dam, French Guiana - Emb289 P3 | ecosystem: Host-associated > Arthropoda: Insects > Digestive system > Gut ... | reverse complement strand
GGAAGCGGCGCGCGACCAGACAAATGTAATAAAACACTGATAGGCGTTCCATGTGTTAATCATGTTGTTAAAGTTGTCATCCGGTGTTGTTACTTTTAAGTTGTCAAGTTTTTTGTGCCAGTATGCTTTTAGTTCTGCAATTTCGCTGTCAGGGATTTTGGAGTCTTCATAGCGGGATACAAGTTCGTTTGCCTGTGTTTCGCGTTTTTGTCCAAGAAGGAAAACAATTTCAACTTCTTTGCCGGGAGCCAGCTCAAGCGCAGTATGCAAAGCGCCGCAGGGGTTCATGTTGTAGTTTAACGTGCCGTCAAGTTTTCCGTTTTCTACGGATACGGGGTTTCCGTAATCGCGGTAATTGCCCAAAAACTTTGCGCGGTCGCCGCAGAAACTTGTCACCTTTGCGCCTGCAAGGCCAAAGAAGCGCGTTTCTACGCGGCTTTCGTTTACTGCGTTCAGGCAGTTTTCGTTAATTGTCTGCAGTACAAATTTATCTTTAAAATACGTGCGTGTAATAAACTGGGTATATTGAAGGTTAACCTGATCCTGTTCATAAAAACTTTCGCAGGTAAATTCGACAAAACCAAAAACAGATATTTTTCGCGCTTTTGTTCCTTTGTTAACAACCTTTAAACGCCATACTTCGTAATCGGCATTATGGGGTACATAATACAAAGCTTCCGAATGTATGTCCTTGTAATCGGCTTCGATTTGGGTGTAGCCGGTGCCGTGGCGGCAGATCGATTTATACTGGTCTAAGGGTTTACCTACAGGCTGCCAGGATGCCGACCAGTAGTCTTTGTTTTCATCGTCGCGCAGGTAGATATAACGGCCAGGCTTGTCCTGCTCGTTAAAACGATAGCGAATAAGCCTTCCCGCAGCGCCGCTCTTTACAAAGCTGTAGCCGCCTGCATTGTTGGAGATAATAGCTCCATAAGCCGGGGAGCCCAAATAATTTGCCCAGGGCGCGGGTGTGTCGGGCTTGTCTATAACATATTCCCGCCTTTCAGGATCAAAATAACCGTATTTCATTATAACCTCCATGAATATGTATATTGATTACTGGTTGAAATCATTTTATCATAAATACAATGGATTTGGAACAGGAAGAAGCCCTATACGAATTTCTCGAAAATGCAACCGAGCCTTTTACTCTGGATGATATTACCATATATGTGCAGGCATCGGGGCAGAAATCCAACAAAAAGCTGGCTATGGAGATAGACGCTTACCTGGATGCGCGGAAAATCGTCTTTAAACAAAATAATCGTTATTGGGTTTCCCGAAGAACATGCTTTGAGCCTGCGGTATTTGTAGTGACTCCTTCGCGGCTGGAATTGTTAAATGGCATATTGATTCCGGGACACCGCTGTGTTCCTTTTGCCAATCCGTTAACCCTTCCGCATAGATATAAATTTTTCTGGAAGGGCGAGCCTGTCCCTGTAACAACGACAGAAGCGCCGCCGGAAGATTTGTACCCCTATTACAGCATTTACGGCGAAGAGTTTGCTCCTCAATACATTGCAAGAGATAACCCAAAAAACGAAGAGGCGTTCAATGCTGATCTTTACGAAGATCCGCCGGAAGTATCGATACATACGCTTGATATGCGTGTTATTTACCGGGAAAGTCTGTTTGTGCCGGGCGACCGTTTTGTAGTGCGTACGCTGGATTGGAAAGAATGTCATTTTGAACTGGAAAAAGCGGAAAAAGACAGTTGGTCCCGCGCCGATTTGGACAAGTGGATGGAAGCCGCCGAAAATGGTTTTGAAGACAGTTTTGCCCTGCTTGGTCCGGGCGCAAGTACGGAAGAGCAGATTGCTTTTGCATATTGGTTCGGCGGCAGCCGCATGAGAGAAACGCCCGCCTATTCACTGGAGGAATTCCTTTTTGAAAAAACGAACCGTGTTGATATAGTGCCTTACGGTATTGAAACAAGGTTTTGGTTTGCGGGCAAGGAAATCCCCGACAGCAAGGATCTTCAGAATTATTCGGTTCCGCCCGACAGAACATTTATAGAAGAGCTGTTGTATCAAAAGAACATACCAATATCTGAATTTGTAATACTTTCCTATATAAGGGATGCGTTTTTCAGAAACGAAAAAGAGATCGATCTTGTAATTAATCGTTTGATACCGCCTGTTATTCATCTTGAAGAAGCGGAATGGGATTTGCTGGCAGATTATATTACCGACAGCATGGAAGATTTTTATAATGGCTATTCATTGTTTCTGGATCAGGCAGCCGGTCCTGTTCGGCAGCGAGTTGCAGAACTTCATTCCGCCGTAATTGAACTTTCCGCCAAACTGCAAAAGGGCGAAATTGAAAGCGTGTGGCTGCCGCGGCATACTTTTATTGTTCTTTCCCAGATTCAGGGACACGCTGCCGCCCTTTTGGAAGATCTTGCTTTTGACGAATCGCCCGGAGAATCTGATGTGATCGCTATGGATAATTCACTGGACAGCATGATCGATACGTTCAATGATATTAAAGAACTTATAAATACCGCCATGGATAATTTTAGAAGAAGCAACCTTACCGTAATACACGGCGGAAAGACGCCTGATAATTTTAAGGGTCAGCTTTGGCGGATGATACAGATTAGTATAAGCGGTGTTGAAGTCTGGAGACGCGCGATAATTTCCCATGATTGCACTATGGAAAAACTTCATAAACTTATACAGACAGGAATGAGCTGGAAAGGCGATTTGCGTTTTCGTTTTTATATCGAGGCTCCAAACAATGGAAAAGAATATCTGCATGATAAAGTTAAACTTGGAGATATTGATTTTCGCGGTAAAAAAGAGCTAATATATGAATATGGTTCCAGATGGAATGTAAAAGTTATTATTATGTCATCGTATCAGCCGGCCAATAATGAAGTTACCCGTTTTGTCGCAGGCGATGGTGACGCGCCTCCGGAGCATATCGATGGTCCGCGGCACTTTAGGAAATTACTTGCAGCCCAAAATGAATCAAGGCTGGATTTTGTGCCCGGTGTTTTTGATTTGGATAAAATAAATCGTAATTTACGGGATTTTTTTTCTGATGGAGAAAAAAATGAATGAATTAAAAGAAGATACCCTTGCACAATTAATAGAGCGCGGCGGCATTTATTATGATGTTTCCGGCAGTACCCGCAAGGAAATTATTGCCAATGTAATTGACGGCCTGCAGGATAATCTGCTTCCCAATAAAAAAGAAGCGCTTTTTCAGGCTGTAATGGAACGGGAAGCCCTTATTTCTACAGGAATGGAAAACGGCATAGCCTTGCCCCACCCGCGTACTCCAATGCTGGAAGCGGACGAAAAGCCTTTTGCAGTCATTTCGTTTCCTCTTTCGGCTGTTTCAGATTGGCCAACGCCCGATAATAATAAAGTTAATGCAGTTTTCCTGATTGTTTCAAAATCGCCAAAGCAGCATTTGGGCGTTATGTCCAGGATAAGTTTTCTTTGCCAGCAGGAAAAGTTTTACAAATTGCTTTCTGCAAGGGCATCCAAAGATAAAATAATAGCCGAGATAAAAAAAGCCGAGACCGAGTGGCAGGGAGAAAAAGTATGAATAAATTAAAAGCGCAGGTATTTGAAGGGGTCTTGTCTGTTATTGTTAATGCAGTTTTGTTCGGTATGAAATTCTGGGCAGGACTGGTTACGGGTTCTATTGCTTTGATAGCCGATGCATGGCATACGCTCTCTGACTCGTTAACTTCCATATTTATAATTTTTTCCGCAAAGTTATCATCCAGAAAACCTGATAAAGAGCACCCCTTTGGGCATGGACGCTGGGAGCAGATTTCTTCCATGTTCATTGCGTTTATTTTGGGAATAATTGCTTACGATTTTTTGATTAATTCCATAGAAAGATTTCAGAACAGGGAAAGCGTTGTTTTCGGAACGCTCGCAATTGTTGTTACTTCCGTGTCGATTGTTATAAAAGAACTGCTTGCTCAATATGCGTTTTATCTTGGGCGTAAAACAGACAATGTAATTATTAAGGCGGACGGCTGGCATCATCGTTCGGACTCATTGTCTTCTGTCGTTGTATTAATTGGTATTATTATCACAAGGTTTACGGCGGAATTGTGGTGGATGGACAGCGTTCTTGGTATTTTCTGCGCATTGGCTATATTTTATGCCGCTTTTGAGATTATGAAAGAATCCATAACCAAATTGCTTGGCGAAGAGCCCGCCCCTGATTTAATGGAAAAAATTGATGCAGAAGTAAAGAATATATACAAAAATGATTTGCAAATACATCATTTGCATTTACACAACTATATTTCGCAGAAAGAATTAACCATGCATATAAAACTTGACAATAATATGTCGATAGAAAACGGACATAAAATTGCAAGCGAAATTGAAAACATGATTAAGGAAAAGTTTGATATGGAAGCGACTATCCATATTGAACCGCTGAATTAGCCGTGTTTTTCTGACTGCTGATTTAACCAAATTTTAACAATTCATTCATTTTCTCTTAACACTGTAAAAATACCCTTTTCTTAAGTTTTTACTTAAGGAGTATTCTATGAAAATTAAATTTATTGCAGTGCTGGTGGCTGTCCTTGTTTTGGCAAGCGCATGCAGCAGGAACGAGAACCAGGCAAGGTCTGCAGTGCCTTACACAATCGAAGTCGGCGGATCAACTTCGGTAACCCCGTTAATGGAATTATTTGCCGAAGAGTATCAAAAGCTTTTTCCGCACATCAAGGTTAATATTAACGGCACCGGATCCGGAGACGGCATAAGGAACGCAGGAGTGCTTTATCAGATTGGTATGTCCAGCCGCGACCTTACGCCTGCAGAGCAGGGACAAGGCTTAAATGCTGTGACTGTCGCCATTGACGGTATTGCGGTCATTATGAACAGGAACAGCCCTGTAAACGGTCTTTCCCTTGAACAAATCAGAGATATTTATACCGGCGCGGTAACAAACTGGAGTCAGATTTCCGGCGGCGCAAAAAGCGGCAGAATCGCAGTTATCAGCCGTGAAGAAGGTTCCGGTACAAGAGGCGCTTTTGAAGAACTTGTCGGGTTTCAGGGCAGACTGGTTGCGGGAGCAAACGAATCCACAAGCACAGGCGCAATCAAAGCCGGTATTGTTCAGAATACCGAATCGATTGGTTATATCTCGCTTGGTTCTGTAGACGATACAATCAAGGCTATCTCTGTAAGCGGAGTAGCGCCTTCTAACGACAATGTCAAAAGCGGCGCTTATCAAATCGCAAGACCGTTTATCGTTTTGACCGGGAACAATGTTCATCCGGAAGCTGCGGCTTTTGTTGAATGGATGTTAAGTCCTGCAGGTCAGGCAATTGTCAGCAGAGGCTGGATCACTGTCAGGTAAATGGTTCATGAATCGTAAGTTTTCGGATGTCTTTTTTAAACATCTGGTCAGTATTGTAGCCCTCTTCTCCGTTTTGGCGCTGGGGGCTATACTGCTGTTTGTTTTTGCTCAAGGCTCAATGCCTTTCTTTACACACACAAGTTCTGATGTGCGGCTTGTCGCACAAAACATTGATGAGCTTATTGTAAACGGCACTGTTTATAAAGATCACAGCACTTTTATTAATATCCCAAAAAGTTATGATTTTATATCGATACGTTTTAATAATGAAACTTTAGAAATTAAAATTAACAATAACGAAAAAGATCCAAATAAAATTCTTTCTTTTACATATAATAACGAAGTAAATATTACGTTTCCCGAAAATTATGTTTACACAGTAAGCTGGCCTCAGTCGGCTGTTATTGCTTCGCTGCAAAAAAGAATACACATTATTCTGCCGGAACCGCCGTATGGTTTATTTGGTTTTTTAAGCGGTCTCGAATGGCGCCCGAGCAGAGACAAAGTCTACGGCATTCTTCCGATGATTGTAGGAACTTTAGTTGCCGGTTTCGGCGCGGTTTTACTTGGTGTTCCAATTGCTCTTTTTTGCGCGCTATTTATGGCAGAGTTCCTCAAACCTAAATTTGCTTCTATCGTACGCGCTGGCGTAGAACTGCTTGCGGGGATTCCTTCTGTCGTGTACGGATTTTTCGGCTTGATGGTAATTGTTCCGTTTGTGCGCTCCGCATTTAATATACCGTCAGGCAATACATTGCTTTCCGCCATAATTGTTTTGGCATTAATGATACTGCCAACAGTTATAACAATCGCAGAAACTTCGCTGCGCGCAGTTCCATTGTCTGTAAGGGAAGCGAGTCTTTCTCTTGGAGCGAGTAAAATGCAAACAGCGTGGAAAGTTGTTTTGCCTCACGCAAACTCCGGGGTTATTGCAGGAATTATCCTTGGCATTTCGCGCGCAGTAGGGGAGACTATGGCAGTTATTCTTGTTGCTGGTAATTCGCCTCATCTTACAATTAATCCGTTGTCGAGCGTGAGAACTCTTACTTCGACTATTGCGATGGAGATGGGGTATGCATCGGGCAGACACAGCGAGATGTTGTTCTCGATAGGCGTAACATTGTTCGCGATTATATTGATACTTAACAGTTTGATTTTATGGTACAGGAGAAAGATGGACGCCAATTTAGGCACCGCGTAGCGGTGTGGATGATTAAGTTAGCGCGGCGTGGCGCACAAAAAATTATAAGGATGGAAAATGCGCGAAAGCTTTAGCTTGAGCAGCGCGCCCAGAGCTATGAGACAATTAGTAAAAAGAAAAATATTTGATAACATAATGTACGGTATCATGGCGGTTGCGGCGGGCGGCGTCATTATCGCTTTATTGTTTGTATTAATTTATATTTTCCGTTCGCAGGCCGGGTATCTAAACTGGTCTTTTCTTACAAGCGCAGAAACAGGTATTTTTCCAATGATTGTAACAACGCTTTATGTAGTGCTTGTTTCAATTGCAGTCGCTTTGCCCGTTGGCCTTGCAACTGCAATTTTCCTTAATGAATACTCGGGTAATTCGCCGTTTATAAGAATCCTGCGCCTTGCGATAGAAACGCTTGCGGGTATTCCTTCCATTATTTACGGTCTATTCGGGCTTTTAGTGTTTTGCCGTTTTTTAAACTTTGGTCAGTCAATTGTTGCAGGCGCTCTTACTCTCAGCATTATGATACTGCCTGTAATTATCCGCACGACAGAAGAATCGCTTAAATCCATTCCGGACTCTTTTAGGGAAGGTTCACTTGCGCTCGGCGCGACAAAGTTTCAGACAACTGTTTTTGTTGTTTTGCCGTCGGCGCTTCCGGGGATTTTAACTTCTGTCATTCTTGCCATTGGGCGTGTTGTCGGCGAATCTGCGCCCGTACTGCTTACTGTCGGGCTTTCAAAAAATCTGCCGCGAAGCATTTTTGAATCTGGCAGAACATTAACAATTCATTTGTATTATCTTACAAACGAAGCTGTGCGTCCCGAAGATTTTGGCATTGCGTTTGCGACGGCCGCTGTTCTGGTTATACTTGTGGTTATTATAAATACAGCGACAAAAATTTTAACATACAATTTTAGCAGAAAACTTGGAGAGTCATGATATGAGTGAATATAAAATAGAAGTGCGCGACCTCGATCTTTTTTACGGTGATTTTCAGGCGCTTGTAAAAGTCAACCTTGCGATAAAAAGAGGCGATGTTGCCGCGCTTATCGGGCCTTCAGGCTGCGGTAAATCGACGTTTATCAGAATACTTAACCGTATGAATGATTTGATTCCATCGTGCCGTATAACAGGCCAGGTATTAATGGACGGACTGGACATCTATAATGATCTGGATGTAACTGAACTTCGCAGCCGCGTGGGGATGGTTTTTCAAAAACCCAATCCTTTTAATATGTCAATTTTTGATAATGTCGCTTACGGTAAAAGAATGCAGGGTGTTAAAGACAAAAGGGCACTCTCTGATATCGTAGAAACATCGTTGAAAAAAGCGGCTCTTTGGTCAGAAGTTAAAGACAGGCTGAAAAAACCTGCTCAGGCGCTTTCCGGCGGACAGCAGCAGAGGCTTTGTATTGCAAGAAGTATCGCTATGGAGCCGGAAATTATTTTAATGGACGAGCCGACATCCGCTCTTGACCCGATTGCCACAGGCCGTATAGAAGAGCTTATCGGAGAATTAAAGCAGGAATATTCGATAATCCTTGTTACCCATGCCATGCATCAGGCGTCCAGAGTAAGTAATAAAACAGCATTCTTCCTATTGGGCGAAATAATAGAGTATAATGATACCAGGGAAGTCTTTACAAATCCGCGGGACAAGCGGACAGAAGATTATATTTCTGGTAGATTTGGTTAAGGGGGAAATATGGAACCACGAAAATTTTATACTGAAGAACTGAGTCGTTTAAGGCAGGATATTTTGGCAATGGCCACAAGGGTAGAAGAAAACCTTGGGAAGGCGCTTATCGCTTTAAAAAAACGCGATTCTGATCTGGCAAAAGAGGTGCGCGCCAATGACCCGCATATTGACGCAATGCAGTTAAGGATAGAAGATGATACCGCTATCGTTATAGCTACTCAGCAGCCTGTTGCAAGGGATTTGCGCGAGATGGTAACTATTTTTAAACTTACCAGCAATATAGAAAGAGTAGGCGATCATGCCGTACATCTTGCCCGCGCCGCAAAGAAATTGTCAAAGAGCGGAGATTCGCCGTTCAGGGCGCAGGAACATCTTGAAAAAATGGCAGAGACAGGAAAGCTTATGCTTCGCGCTGCAATCTCCGCTTATATGGCGCAGGATTCAAAGGCGGCGAGAAAAGCGGCTTCCATGGATGACAAGATAGACGAAGAACACAAAGAACTTACAGAAAAGATTTTAAAGGTAATGAAGAAAAATCCGGAACTTATAAAAAATGCACTCCAGGTTCTTCAAACTTCCAACCAGCTCGAACGCCTGGGAGATCATGTTACCAATATCTGCGAAGCGGTTATTTACATGGTAGAAGGAAAACACGAGGAGTTAAATGAGTAAAGCTGTAATTCTAATCATTGAAGACGACTCTGGTATTCAGGAATTACTCTCTCATGTTATGTCTAAAGAAGGCTGGAAACTTCTTCCGGCAGCCACAGGTGAAGACGGACTTAAACTGCTAAAATCCAAAAAAGTGGATTGTATTCTTTTGGATATTATGCTGCCGGGTATTGACGGTTTAAAAGTATTAAAGAAAATTAAAGAGATAGAACAATGTAAAAATATTCCTGTAATTATGACAACAGCAAAGGGCGAAGAATCTGATATTGTTACAGGACTTGAATTGGGCGCCGATGACTATGTTATAAAACCCTACAGCCCCAAGGTGTTGATTGCCAGAATCCGCGCAGGCCTTCGAAGGCAGGAAGAAGGCGGCTCTTCGTCTTCTGTTACTGTTTGGCAGCAGGGCAATTTAAAGCTGGATGCCGCAAGACATCAGGCTTTTAACGGCGATAAACAGCTTGATCTTTTTGCCACCGAGTTTGCCCTGTTAAAACACTTTTTATCCAATCCGGAAATTGTATTTTCCAGAAATCAAATCATTGCTGCAATACGCGGGCCGGATTATCCTGTTACAGATCGTTCTGTTGATGTTCAAATATTGGGTTTAAGAAAAAAGCTTGGAAAAGCAGGGGACATGATCGAAACAATCCGCGGTGTGGGTTATAGGTTCCGGTTGTCAGAATGACATTATTCAAAAAAAACTTTTTGGTTTTAGGTTCGGCGGCTTTTGTTTTTTCTTTATTGCTTGTTGTAACAGTATTATTAATTAATTCCACAAAATTATTAATTATTTTTTTATGTATTTATTTAATTGCTGTTTTTTTTGCAGTTTATAAATATGTACAGTCTTTTTCCTATTCATTCAGCAGGCTTGCAGAAGTTGTTCAAAATAGCGTTTCTTTTTTGCCTGATTCAAATGCAAAGCAATCGATACCGATGGAATTTAAAAGTTTGGAACGAGCTATGCGGACAATAACGCAGGAAGTTAACCGGCGTTTAGGGCAGGCAGAATCCGAAAGCAGCCGGTTGGAAGCCATTTTAAACGGAATGTCCGAGGCTGTCTTTGCAGTTGATAAGGAACTTAAGCTGCATTTGGTAAACCCAAAAGCAAGGGAACTTTTTGGCCTTGAAGACTGCGATATAAAAACCGCTTCTCCCGGAAACAAAATGACCTTACTGGAAGCGACACGCTGTACAGAATTGGTGGAAACTGCAAGGAACGCCATTTCCAGCGGCGCTTCTCTTGAAAGGGATCTTGCTTTGCATACGGGTAAAGAACAGTTTTTCCAGGTTTATGCGTCTCCCATGGGCAATAATGCAGGCGTTGTTCTTGTATTGCAGGAAATTACAAAACTTGTAAAGCTGGAAAGAGTTCGCAAGGATTTTGTTGCGAATGTATCACATGAACTGCGCACGCCCATCCAGCTTATAAAAGGATTTTCGGAAACTTTGCTTGATTCTGTGTCTGATAAACAAAACCATCATTTTATTGAAATTATCCATAAGAATGCAAACACAATGGAAAACCTTACAAACGATCTTTTGATACTTGCAG
>Ga0123356_10008084_pt1 | contig 10473 bp, 12 predicted proteins | sample TergutEmb28metaG_2_FD_92546 | JGI IMG/M metagenome (GOLD analysis project Ga0123356, IMG submission 92546) | Embiratermes neotenicus P3 segment gut microbial communities from Petit-Saut dam, French Guiana - Emb289 P3 | ecosystem: Host-associated > Arthropoda: Insects > Digestive system > Gut ... | reverse complement strand
GTCGAAGCGGGCATATTGGTCACGCACCTTTACACCGGAGTGATCGATCGAGCCGAGGCCGCGCCATTCGAAGAACTCGCGCAGCTCGTAGACTTTCGCGACGGCCGCGAGTGCCGGGTCATTACCGGCCTCGGGAACGATGCGCGTGTACTGGTTTTCGATCTCGGTGCGGCCCTCCCTGATCTGCTTGAGCAGCATCCAGATCGATTGCAGGACGTCGAGGGGCTCGAAGCCGGCCACGACCATCGGCCGCCTGTAGAACTCGGCGATGAAGGCGTAGGGCGCGGTGCCGATCACCATCGACACATGGCCCGGCCCGAGGAAGCCGTCGAGGTGAAGATCGGGGCTGTCGAGGATCGCCTTGATGGTGGGAACGATGGTGATGTGATTGCAGAAGACCGAGAAATTTTCGACGCCGTCGGCCTCGGCCTGCAGCACGGTCAGTGCGGTCGACGGCATGGTGGTCTCGAAGCCCAGCCCGAAGAACACGACCTCGCGATCCGGGTGCTTGCGCGCCAGCGAAAGCGCATCCATGGGGGAATAGACCATTCGCACATCGGCCCCGTCGGCCTTAGCCTGCATCAGGCTCTTCTTCGATCCGGGCACGCGCATCGCGTCACCGAAGGTGGTGAAGATCACGCCCGGCCGCTCGGCGATCGCCACGCAGTCGTCGACGCGCCCCATGGGCAGCACACAGACCGGGCAGCCCGGCCCGTGCACGAGCTCGATCGACGGCGGCAGCATGCCTTCCAGCCCGTACCGGAAGATCGCGTGCGTGTGGCCGCCGCAAACTTCCATGATGTTGAGCGGCCGGGTCTTGGTCAGCTCGATCTGGTCGGCCAGCCTCTCGATCTCGCGCACCAGGGTGCGCGCCTTGTCCCGGTCGCGGAACTCGTCGGCGAACCTCATTGCACGGCCTCCCTGTTGGCCGCCGAGCCGCGTTCGTCGGCGAGCAGCGTGTGCACCAGGTCCCACAGGATGTGGTAGGCGGCGACGTGGCACTCCTGGATGCGATGGATGGATGTGGAAGGCACGACGAGACAATGATCGACCGCGCCGCACGATTTCATGTTGCCGCCGTCGCCGCCGGCGAGCCCGATCGTGGCGACGCCGAGCTCCTTGGCCTTGACGAACGCCGCAATCAGGTTTTGCGAGTTGCCGCTCGTGGAGATGCCGATCAGCGCATCGCCCCGACGGGCGTGGGCGATGAGCTGGCGAACGAACACGTGTTCAAAGCCCACGTCGTTGCCGACTGCCGAAATCATCGCCAGATCGGCCACCAGATTGGTGGCCGCGAGCGCCGGCCGCCCGGCCGTGACGGGGTGCACAAATTCGACGGCGACATGACTGGCATCGCAGCTCGAGCCGCCATTGCCCATCGAAAACAGCTTGCCGTTGCGTCGATAGACGTCGGCCAGTGTTCGTGCGGCGGCGACGAGAACTTCAGCCTGGCCGCCGAAGAAGCGCGCGTTGGTTTCACGCGAATCGCCGGCCTTTTCCGCTACCGAGCGGAGCAGGGCGGCATTCAGCTGTTCCGGATTGTGGGTCTTGCCGTGAAGAAACGGGTAGAGGTCCTGCAGTGCGCCGTCTCGGGACATGTCTGGTCCTCCTTGGTTAGCGCACGACGGTCCGCCGCATCGCCTCGATCTCGGCCTGCGCCTCGCCGAGCTCTGTGAGGATTTTCAAGGTCTCGGCCGCTTGCTCTTCGTCGATGCGGCTCATGGCGAAGCCGACATGGACGAGAACCCAGTCGCCGACACACGAGGCCACCGGATGCGCGTCGTCGACGATGCAGGCGATGTTGATCTGGCGCCGCACGCCGCTGACTTCGACGGTCGCGAGCTTTCGCACCGCGTCGTCGACCTTTACGATCCGTCCGGGAATTCCGAGGCACATGATTTTCCTCCTCACTTTCGCCGGGTGCGTTCCGCATCGATCAAATGCGCTGCGGCGATGGTTGCCTGGCCGAGGGCCACGCCGCCGTCGTTGGCGGGAACCTTGGCGTGCGTAATAACTTTGAATTGTCTTTCCTTAAGACGACGAACCGTCTGTTCCAGAAGAATGCGGTTTTGAAAGCAGCCGCCGGACAGCGCCACCGTATCGAAGCGTGCCGGGGCGCCTTCGTCCTGTCGCCGCGCGAGTTGGGCAGCCATCGCGGCGATGGACCTGGCAAGCGACCGGTGGAAGCGCGCGGCAATCACCGGGGCAGGCGTGCCGAGGATGAGATCGCCCAGGATAGCGTTCCACATGGCGAGGGGCTCGATATAGGGCAGGCCCGACCCCTTCAGAACGGGGATCGGCATCGGATAGCAGAGGCTGTCGTCCTCCTCTGCTAGCGTCTTTGGACATGCGATCGCCTCGAGGCGCGCCGCAGCCTCGCCCTCATAGGCCTGGCGGTCGAAGCAGATGTCGAGCGCGGCCGCGACCGCGTCGAAGAGGCGGCCGCAGGACGATGCCAGCGGCGAATTGACGTGATCGCGGATCATCGTGTCGAGGACCGCCCGAGGCTTGGCGGAAAGCCGCTCGAACAGATGAAGCTCGCTGAAATTCATTGCGAAGGCGTTCCAGCCCATCTGCGCCGTCAGATGGGCATAGAGATTGCGCCACGGCTCGCGCGAGGCGGCGGCACCGCCGGGCATGGCGACGGGCCGCAAGGTGCCGACGCGCTCGAAGCGACGGTAGTCGCACAACAGGAATTCGCCGCCCCAGATCGTGTCGTCGGAGCCGTAGCCCAGCCCGTCGAGGGCGACGCCAAGCACCGGCGGTGCATTGAGCGCGCGCGCGTTCTCGGTCAGACAGGCGGCAATGTGGGCGTGGTGATGCTGGACCTCGAAAAGCGCCAGCCGGTCTTCACCGGCGCGCCTTCGCGCGAGCTTTGCGGAAACGTATTCGGGGTGCATGTCGCAGGCCAGCGCCTGCGGGTCGTGTGCGAAGAGGGCGCCGAAGAGGGCGAGATTCTTGCGATAGTCGTCCCAGGTTGCCGCATCTTCGAGGTCGCCCTGATGCTGAGAAAGCACCGCCCGGCCGTCCTTCACGAGACAGAACGTCGCCTTCATTTCCGGACCGTAGGCGAGGATGTCGGGCGCGGCCTGAAAACCCGGCGGCAAGGCAATAGAGGCCGGCGCATAGCCGCGCGCGCGGCGCAGCAGGCTTGGCCGCCCGTTCATGACGCGCACGACGGAATCGTCCACGCGGTTGGCGATCTCGCGGTCGTGCACGAGGGCGTAAGGGACGATAGCCTTAAGTTTGCGCGCCGCCTCTTCGTCGCCGATCGCTTGCGGCTCGTCCGCGAGATTGCCGCTGGTCATGATCACGGGACGCGACATGCGGCGGAATAGGAGCACATGCAGCGGCGTCGAGGGCAGCATGAAGCCCAAAAGGTGCATTCCGGGAGCGACAGCTTCGGGCAAGCGCTCGGAGCCCGCCGCATCGAGGAGCACGATCGGCGCCGCCGACGAGCGCAGCGCGTCCTCCTCGCGCGGCCCGACGGCGCAGAAACGGCGGATCACGTCGAGGTCGCGCGCCATGAGCGCGAAGGGCTTCCTCGCGCGCCGCTTGAGCAGGCGCAACCGCTCGACGACGTATGCTCTTGTCGCGTCGCAGGCGAGCTGGTAGCCGCCGAGCGCCTTGATGGCGACGATTTCGCCTTTCTGGATCAAGCTCATTGCGGCATCGACGTCATCAAGCATCGAATGCTGCTCGTAGCTCACAGTTCCGCCATCGAAGCGGACCAGCCGCGCTTTTGGTCCGCAGGCATGGCAGGCGACGGGCTCGGCGTGGAAGCGGCGATTGACCGGGGCGCCATATTCGGCCGCGCATTCGGCGCACAAGGGAAAGGCGGCCATCGTCGTGGCGCCGCGGTCGTAGGGGACCGCACGGATGATGGTCAGGCGCGGCCCGCAATGCGTGCAGTTGGTGAAAGGGTAGCGGAAGCGGCGCTCGAACGGGTCCAGCACTTCGGCCGCACAGGCGTGACAGATGGCGGCATCGGGCGAAATCTCGGTTCGGACCTCGCTTTTCTTGCTGTCGACGATGCTGAAACCCGGCGCCAGTCGTCCGGTGAAGGGGACGACCTCGATCGCCTCGATTGCGGCAAGCGGCGGCGGATCGGCCCGCAAGCGCTTGATCAGGGTCGCAATGTCGTTTGCCCTGCCGCAGGCTCGAATGAGCACGCCTTCGCCGTCGTTCAACACTTCGCCGTCCAGGCCGCAATCGCGGGCGTGGCGCCATACGGTCGGCCTGAACCCGACCCCCTGCACGCGGCCGCGCACCCTGATCTCGACGCCTTGGAGGGCCGCGGCGTTGGCGCGGGCGGGCTGCGCGCTCATCCCGCCGCCTCCCACAAGAGGACGCGGTTGTTGCCGGTGTCGGCGACCGCGAACAGTCCATCACAGGAGGTCACGGTGAACGGCCAGCAGAAGCTGTCGCGCGCGGCCACGCGCCAGCGGTTGTCGCCCTTGTCGGAAAAGCTGTCTTGGCCGCAGAGCACCGTGGCTGCGGCGTCCATCGCCAATCCCCGCAGCGGAAAGCCGACAAGGCGGGAATTGGCCGTGTCGGCGCAAACCAAAAGGTCGTCGTGCACCATGATGCCATACGGCATCTGAAGCGCCCGCGCGCTCGGGTCATGGGCGGCGCGATTGTGATCGATCGCTTCGAAGCTGGCCTGCCCGATCACGAAGCTCGCCGGAGCGCCGTCGGCGTTCGGCAAATTATTCCACACCATGATCCGATTGTTGCCGGCGTCGGCGACGAGGATGCGCGCGTTCGCCACGGCAATCGCGTGCGGCCAGCGCATCCCGACCGCGCTCGCCGCCGCGCCCGCGTTGTCGTCGCGCATCGTCATTGCGGCCTGACCGAGCACCATGTCGGCCGGTTGGCCGTTTTCCCGCGGCAGCGTATTCCAGATCAGGACGCGGCGATTTCCGGTGTCGGCGACAAACAGGCGGCCGTCCGCAATCGTCACTCCGTAGCACCAGTTGAGCGTGTGCGGTCCGGCGGTGCTGGAGCCGCGATTGGCGAGCCCGCCGCGGAAATCGGCCTGTCCGAGCACGATATCGGCCGGCTGGTTGTCGGCGTCAGGAAGCGAGCGCCAGATGAGGATGCGATGGTTCCAAGCGTCCGCAACCGCGAGGAGGCGGCCATCGCTGGCGATGCCGCTCGGCATGTTGAGCGTCGCCGCGCCCACCTCGCCTTGCCGATTGCGCCCCTCCGAGTCGAAGTCGCGCTGACCGATCACGAGATCGGCCGGAGCGTTGTTTTTGTCGGGCACGTTGCGCCAGACGAGGAGCCGGTGGTGTCCGGTGTCGGCGACCAGCAAAGGGCCGCGCTGGCCGGCGAAGGCCACCCCGCGCGGGCCGAAGAGTGTCGTGCGGCTCGGCACGAGCGGCGCCGGGAGGCCGTCTACGGTGAGGTGGTCGCCGAGCACAATGCGGGCGCCCTTGGGATCCAACAGCGGCAACGGGAGAGGGGCCGGCAAAGAAGGCTCAAAACGGCGGGGGCCGGCGATGAGTGAGACGTCGGTCACGTCAGCCTCACTTCGACGCCATTGCCGATGACTTTGACTCCGTGGGCCTGAAGCTGGACTTCGGGCGCGGTCAGGCACTCGCCCGTGGCCAGATCGTAGCGAAACCCGTGCCAAGGACAGGTGATGACCCCGTTTTCGACAGTGCCGCCGTCGATTTCCAGGCCCAGATGCGCGCAGGCGTTCTGGAAACAGGACACGACCGAACCCTGCCGGGAGAGGACGACATTGTGCCCGGCGACGATCCGAGTGAGGAGGCCACCCTGCGGGATCTCGTCCAGCCGGCACACGGGATGCCAGTCGTTGGTCGCGCCCGAGGCGAAAGGGCTGACGAAGCGCGCGCCGCCGTTCTGGCTGCCGCCTGCACCTTTGACCTGCAGAATGTCGGTGATCTCGGGGCACGCCTGTTCCACGGCTTTCTTCACGCCGGCGTGGAAGGTCAACGCCGACGCCGCACAGCTGTCGCAGGCGCCGGTGAAGCGCACCTCGATCGCCGGCGGCTTCACCGCGACAAGCTCGACGTCGCCGCCATGCGAAGCCAGGATCGGCCTCACGCCGTCGAGCGCCGCTTCGACGCGCTCGCTGAGGCTGGGCTTGAGGATGTTGTGATGCCTCAAGACCGCGTAGACGACCTCGTCGGCGACGGCCTCTTTCATCGCCGTCAGCGCGGCCTGGTCCGATTTCAGGGACCGGATCAGGCGCCGGAAGGCTTCCGCCTGCAATTGCTCGATGGCGCGGCGATAAGCGTCCACCGCGCTGCGCTGCGTCTCATCCCAGGAGGCGAACACCGCTTCCAGCCGCTCAATGTCTGCGGTGAAGCCGGCGAGGGTCTCGCGATGCGTGGGGACGAGATCGGCCGCGTTCATTGCGATGTGACCTCAGCGATAGCGCAGGTCCTTGAGCAGGTACGGCTGCGCCGCCCCGCCAATCAGTCCGGCGATGGCAGCGGAGGCCGCCACCGGTAGGCCGAGCGCGGCGAGTATAAGCAGGACAACCAAAGTGACGACGGCGGCGATCGCAGTCTGCCGGTAAACTTTAGCCGGATCCGCGAAGAGCCTTCCCTGGAGGAACAGGACGATGGAGCTTTTGGCCATTTCCCACATCGGCGCACCTCACCGCAGCAGAGCCAGCGCGACCAAGCCGACGACGAGCCCGGGCAAGGCGCCCACCATCCCGTAGAAGCTGCCCATTATGGCGGCGAGCTCGTTGCCGATTGCTTTGCCGCCGACGAGCAGGCCGCCGCCTGCTCCGCCGATGGCCGAGGCGAATACGCCCATGATGAGAGCAACCATCGCGCTGCCCGCCGTTACCCCTGTTCCTGTCACGTGGACGCTCCTTGCTTTAATTTCTCAGTTGAGATGTTGCGGGCGGGTGTCAGCCGGCCCCGGCGACCGCGCCGGGGGTGCCGACAGCAGTTCGCGATCGATCTGCTCGCAGGCTTCGGCAACGATGCGCGCCTTTTCGGGTTCGCCCATCCGGGCGAAGATTTCCCGGCTCTCCAGATAGAATTCGCGCGCCGCCACTAAGTTGCCCCGGTTGCCATCATCTGGACGCTCCGGGTCGTCGGGCAGGTTCCGCAAACAATTGGCCTTGTTCGCGAGCGTGTTGGCGTATTCGAGCGGCGCGTTCGCGCGTGCACGGACCTTGAGCGCCTCGTCGTAGGCGGCGAGCGCTCTCAGATTGTTCTCGATCGTGTGGCTGGAGGAAGCGTACTGGAGCGCGTTGCCGAGGTTGTTTTGCAGCATCGCGTATTCCGTCGGATGGTCGATCAGGTTGACGATTCTCAGGCCTTCCTCGAAGGCCTGCACGGCAAGCGCTTCCCTCATCTTGGCGCGACTGTCGGTGAACGGCATCGACAGGAACGCGGTTGCAAGATTGTTCTGCAAGATCGCGTACTCTTTCGGGAAACGGTGCTTGTCGAAGGTTCGCAGCGCGCGCTGGTATGCCGAGACGGCGTCCGTGATTCGAGCGCGGTGGCAGCCGGCGAGATTCTGGATGACGAGGCCGAGATTCATCTCCGCCTCCGCCAATTCTTCGGGGCGGCCAAACTCAGCAAGGGCCGGGATCGCCGCCTCGAATTCCGCGCGCGCGGCCTCGAGCGGCTCGACGCCTTCGCCGGGGAGCGCGAGCAACGCGGTCCCTTGGCGCGCCCGGATGCGTGCCGCAAGCAGCCTCTCCTCCTGCGGACAGATGTCGATCGCGCGCGCATAGAGCTCGATCGCCGCGCGCAGCTGGCCAATGTCTTTCGGCCGCTGTTGAAGGCCCAGGGCGATCTCCATCAGCATCTCGGCGCGCTCGGCGGGGGAGGCAGTTTCGTCTTCGGCCGCAGCGAGAGCGGCCCTGACGTCATCGTCGGTGCGGTCGAGCCTCACGAATACCTCCCTCCGGACTTTGCTTTTTTGACGCGGCGCGTCCCCTCGATGTCATTTTTAGCGAGCCCTGCTGGGGACGTCTATTTAAATTACGAATTGTAAACTTAGTTTGCTAAGCCCGAGGCGACCAAGGCTGCTTGCCGATCGTCCCAACGGGCTTCGAGCGCCACGGCGGCGTCATCGTCGAACCCGCAGGCGCGAAAGAAGTCGGGCGCCGAAACAACCCGGTCGCCGCGTCTGTTGCGCCGCTTGAGGAGGTATCCACCCGCGGCCGCATAGCGAACGGGAAGCACGACGAGGGCGCCACCGCGCTGCAGCAGGGCGACCGCGTCGATGTTTGAAAAATACTGTTCGCACGCGGCGGCGGACAGGTAGAGCGCGCCGTGACGGATCAGGAGACGGACGACCGGCTCGTTCACCGCGATACCTTCAACCGGCGCTCATGGATCAGGGCTTCGATGCGCCGGGCGACCGTGTCGGCGGCGCGCGAGACCGCAGGTGTGAGGCCCACGCCGAAGCCGAGCTCGGCGGCTTCGATCAGGAAGACCGTCACGTCACGAGGGAAAGCCGCGCGGAAGATTTGGCGGCCGGCGTGGAGCGCGGCATCCCAGCGGAAGTCGTGCAGATTGAGGCCGGGCTCATAGGGACGTTCGAGTTCGGCTCCGGGAATCTCGTAGATTGCGCCGGGCTCCACCCCGGTGCGGGCAGCATCAACCACGATGAGCGACGAGCAGCCGCGTGCCGAGAACATGACGGCCATGCCGTCGGTTCCCGCATCGAGCAGCTTCACGTTTGTTGCGCCGAGTTTCCTGCTCTTGAGCGTGTGGATCACGTGCTGTCCGACGCCGTCGTCTTGGCGGGTCGGATTGCCGCATCCCACCACTGCGATGACCGGGTCCGCCGCGGTCATATGCGCCACAGCCTACAGGACCACTGCGGCTCAACGGGCAAGTTGAGCTCGGGCAGTTCGCAGAACCGCCGATGAACGACATAGTACATGCACGTCTCACAGGGCTGCTCGAGGCCGCCATGTTCTATCGGTTCGAGCGTGAACCCCGCGATCACCAGCTTGGCCTTCAGATCGGCGCCTGCGGCGCGAAGGCGGGCGACGATCTGCGTGACCTCTTCATGTGTGTCCGCGCGGGGGTGGACTTCGGTCTCAAGGCCACCCGTCAGAAGCCCACGAACTTCCTCGCGCTTGGCGTCGTCGGCCAATTCGTTCGTGCTTGTGGTCACCGCTTCCTCCGTGCCGGACGCCTTTTTCGATGACCTCCAACTAGATGCGCCAGAGCCTGCACCACCAATCGGCTTTGACCGGCACCGCAAGCTCCGGCAGGTCGCACCATTCTCGGTGGACGAGGTAGTACATGCACTCCATGCAGCGTTGTTTGTCTGGTCCATAAGGGTGGTCGACAAAGCCGCTGATGACCATCTTGGCCTTGACGTCGTTCGGATCGAGTTGGCGCAACTCGTCAAGGATTGCGGCAAACTCCTTTTCCGTTTCCGGAAATGGCTCCGTTTGCGTCTTCAGGCCCGACTCCATGAGTTCGGCCATTCGGAGCAGGAGGGCACGCTGTTGCTCACTGTTCATCGGCTGGCTCCGATATCTCTCGCCGCTCGATCATCCACGACGTGATGATCGAGCGGGTCGCTCAACCGGTGAGCCAACTAGGCCGTGCGAAAACGCGCAAGTTCCTTGCCTGTGTTGGCATCATGGGCGTGCACAGTACAGACAAGGCACGAGTCATAGGAGCGGCAGACGTGACCGACCTCCACGGGGTCGTTCATGTCGGCAATCGGTGTTCCGACGAGCGCTTGCTCGATCGGACCGAGCTCGCCGCCGTCGGAGCGCGGACCGACGTTCCAGGTCGTCGGCGCAACGATCTGGTAGTTCTTGATCTTGCCGCCTTTCACGTCGATCCAGTGACACAGGGCGCCGCGGATCGCCTCGGTGGCGCCCCAGCCCCGCCCGTCCTTTTCCGTCGGCTTGACGTACCAGGGGTCGCCGAGCCGGAATTCGCGCAGCGCGTGCTCCGCCTGCCGATAGAGCTTCACGCCCTCGTGCATGCGGGCGAAATGGCGCAGCATCACGCTCGCGCCGCCGAGCTTCCTGTACATGTCGAGCACCAGCGGATCGTGGTGCTGCCAGCTTTCCCCGTGGGGCCCGCCGGCAACGAGCTGCCGCGCTAGTGGGCCGGCTTCCAGTCGGCCGTTGTCGTCGTGGCGAACGGCCGTCGCCCACGAATATTGCTTGGTGTGGTCGACGGGGTTTTTGCCGACCGGCTTGGTGGCGCGGTCGAAGGGGTGTTTGCCGCTCGGTTCGTCGTACCAGGCGTGCGTCAGATCCTCGCGGGTGTGGATCTGATCCATCGTCTTGTGGGTGTCGCCGGCGCCGTCGTAGACGCCGCTCTTCATGATCACCGCCGCGTTGCGGCCCTCGATCGTCGGGCGGTTGTATTTGTCCTCGTGAGGCAGATACCCCCAGGACACGTATTTTCCGTGACCCTTGCCGTATGTGTCGATGCCGACGTCCTGGCTCATGCGCCAGAACATGCCGAGGTCCGAGTTGGCATGTTCGGG
>Ga0123356_10008083_pt1 | contig 10474 bp, 7 predicted proteins | sample TergutEmb28metaG_2_FD_92546 | JGI IMG/M metagenome (GOLD analysis project Ga0123356, IMG submission 92546) | Embiratermes neotenicus P3 segment gut microbial communities from Petit-Saut dam, French Guiana - Emb289 P3 | ecosystem: Host-associated > Arthropoda: Insects > Digestive system > Gut ... | reverse complement strand
TAGATTAGCAGGAGAAAACATGACAAACCGCTGGGCTGCCACTTTATGCTGCCGCGCAGCAATCAAAGACGGCGATTATCCTGACAATGAGACTGCTTTTGCTCTTGGCAAAGAAGCTCTTTCTCTTCCCGACCCGCGCTGTCCTCATGGACGGCCTGTATGGACAGAGATAACAAGAGAAGCATTATTTAAGGCTGTCAGACGAAACTAAAAGTTAAAAAACTACAGTACTACTATCTTTTGAGCGATTAATTTGGCTAAATAAAAACGGGAATCCAGATCAACGCCTGCGCCGTAATCAAGAAAGGTTTGAAACTCTGCGGCAAATGATTCCGGCAGTACCGGTAACTCGCAAACCTGTTTATAATAAGCGCGATGAGACGGCTCAAAACGTTTATTTATGCAAAAAAGGGTAAGACATGCTGTTTTAATAAAACCGGCAGATGCGATAAGGTAATGAAACTTATCACCCTGGAAACACGCTGCGCCCAAATCCGAAAGAAAATGTTCCATCTTTGATTGAACCGTACTGCGCATCTCTGCCCAAAACTTATCTCCGATATTTTCCAGGCGTTTTCTAACGTCATGTATCCAACTGGAACGGGAAAAAATTATGCCGCAGTTGGCAAGGCGGTAAAAACCGTAAGTTCCCGAGTCTTTAATAAACCAGAGGGATTCATGGTTGGAACATGCAATATCTACAAGCTCGTTTATTTTTCCGGTTTTTTTAAATTCAAGCCGTACCGGAATATCACCAATTAAAAAACGGTCTTTGTCACTTTGTCCTGAGCTTTCAAAAGCCGCGACATCATCACCATACAAGCGGCATCGTTCCTCTGCTCCGGGAATGGGAGAAGAATAGAACACATCAAGAATTAACGCAAAATACGGATCCAATGTATCCGGTAAAGCCGCCTCGTTTAAGGTAATACATTCCACGCCTTCCAAAGACGAAAGGATTTCCGTAAATCGATCTACTAATAACCTGGTCTTATACTTCATGATAATTCCCTCTATAATAAGTTTATCACGGGTTTTAAATTATGAAAACTAAAAAAAACAGGCATATTTTCCTTGTCCTTGTACCGCATCGGGACATAAGGGTTGAACTGCGAAAACACAGCGATTTATTAATTAAAAACGGCCTTACAGGAGTATATCCTTTCCCATTTGTCGTACCATTGACCGCACTTTCCCGTCCGCTAAATACCGATGAATTAAAACACATAGCTCACTTACTAAGACACACTACACAAGGAAGCAAAATAATTGCTGCAGAATCATCTGTTACTATTTTCCCATCAGGCACAGAAAACACAGAGCTTTACGGTCCAAAACTTGACATAAATATTCCGGCAAATATTTTTAGCGATGTCTCACAAAAGATAACCAGCTTTTTATTGCCGCCAGTTTTAGGTTCTTTTCTCATCATACCATCTTTTAATAATCAGGATAAAAAAGCAGAGCTTCACGAACAAAGCAAAGTTTTCGCGCGAAAACCTCCGTGTCCCTCCGTGCCCTCTGTGGTTATAAATAATCTTCAGTTATCATTCCGCGCCGCCGCTGTCGCCAATATGTATTGGTTTCCTTTTCAGACGGACGGCGAAACCGGATTCAAGTGGAAAATCGGAAAACTAAGCTGGCTGCCAGCAGTAAAAAAGAAAAATTAATTCTGCGGCAGCGGGTTTATATCATCCTGCGGTATATTAGTATCATTATACGGCGTACTGTCCAAATCAAAATCAAATGTCCATTCACCAATTGACCAATCATCAAGATTCATCCAGTTATAATCGTTAAAGGCTTCATTTACAACAGGTTCCATTACAATTTCCGGCGAAGAAACCAAATCAACAATCCATGTACTAAGCCAGGGCAGGAATGTAACAAGAAGCACAACAACTAACCGGACAAGCATAAAAGGAGCAACATGTTTACAGATTTCCACAAACGATTTTTTGAAACGATACGAAGCAAGGAACAGGTTAAGCCCTACAGGAGGAGTAATGTATCCTACCTCAAGATTAACAAGGAATATAATTCCAAGGTGTACAGGATTAATATCATAAATTTCTATAAACGGAACAAGAAGAGGAAGAACAACCAGGATGGCGGAGAACATATCCAGAACAAAACCAATAACAAGCAAAGCGATATTAAGAAGCAACAGGAATAAATACTTTGATGAAATAGTTTCATGCATCCAGGAAGCGACACTAACAGTCGCCTGGGAGTCTACTATATAATTCGAAAGCATCTTGGCAAGCGCAAGAATTATGAGTATGCCGCCGATAATGGGTATGGCTTTATCAAAAATACCTTTAATATCTTTTAATTTAATATCTCGGTGAATAAAAACCTCTACGATAAACACATATAAAACAGCAACACCGCCAAGTTCTACCAGCGATAGAAACCCGGAAAAATAACCAACAATTAAAAATACCGGCAGTAATATTTCCAGAGCAGAATCTCTTAAAGAGAGCAGAGCTTTTTTTCCGTCAAACTTTTCAACAGGAATTTTTACCTTCGACGATAAAATCATTCCAAAAATAATCATTACAATAACGAGAATTACTCCCGGTACTATACCGCCCAAAAACATATGAAAAATATTGACCTGCAAAACAGTTCCAACCAGAATTAACGGAAGACTGGGCGGAAAAAGCAAACCGATACTTCCAACCGATGTTAAAAGTCCGATAGAAAATTTTTGCGGGTATTTTAAATGATCGCTTAGAATCGCATAAAGAATACCGCCGAGAGCAAGAATTGTTACTCCCGAAGCTCCCGTAAACGAAGTAAAAAATGCGCAAATAACTACAGATACAATTATTATTCCGCCGGGAAGCCAGCTGAAAAAGCTGCGGAATGTATTAACAAGCCGGTGTCCCGCTTTACTTTCGGAAAGAAAAAAACCAACCAAAGTAAAAAGCGGAATGGCGATTATCTTGTCATTTGTAAGAGCTGTATAAATGTCACCTGTAAAAGAACCAATTACGCCATCAACAATCCGATAAGGATCAGAACCGGATGTTTGCAGCAGAATAAGCGAAAGACCGCCCAGAACAACAAACAGGGGTGTTCCGCCAAGAGCTGCAATTATAAGTAAAATAATAACAGGTAATTTAACAAATGAAACAAAATCAGCGTACTTAAGAAAAATAACTTCAATTGTCTGAGGCAGTTCATAACCCCAAATCATATTTGCAATTACAGGAAAAGTAGAAATTGAGCCCAATAAAAGAACAAACACAGGAATTAAAATCTTCCAGCCGGTGAGTTTTGTCATACGTGCAAAACGGATGGCAATGACTCCAAAGGCAATGGGCATTATTAACGCAAGAACATGATTGGAAACAAAACCTATCCTGCTTTCTACAAGCACTGTATTGATAAAAGAGATTGAACTCCACGCTAATATAATGGCGACAAAAGAAGAAATGAGATTAGAAGTAATGTTTAACCCGTTTTTAATTTTTCCATCCGGGATATATTGCACAAAAGAAATAGCCAAATGCGATTCATTTCTTGTACAGATCATTCCGCCAAGAAGCCCCGTAAACAGCAACAGGTGAACAATAATTCCCGAAGAAGCCGGCACTCCGGTGCTGAAAAGCCGCGCAACAGATTCCAAAATAGGAAAAACAGCCAGCAAAACCAAAGCTGTTATACAGAAAATATCTTCGATTGAATTTAGAACAAGCTTTACCCCGGCGGGTTTTTCCTTAATGGTTTGAACGTCCACTTCTATTAATTCCTTCTGAATTCAGTTAATATATTTTTGATTCTTAAATAAAATTCCCTGTTAAAAACAGGATTTACAGGACCGACAAGATTGTTTTCAAATCTGTCAGTATCATTATAAAAAACCTGCATTTGCGCGGGAGTAAGTTCATTTATTCTAAGACCGTGTCTTACCATTGTATTAACCGCTTGAGTTTCCAGGCTGCTGATTGACGCTTCAATTTCTCTTTCCATGCGTCTGCAAATTTCCATAAGTTCAGGTTTGTATCTGTCAGGAATTCTGCGCCATGTAACTTCGTTCATTAAAATACCACCCATAAAAGGAGCAATATTTAAGTTAGACATATTTCTGGTAATTCCGAATATCTGGTTCCCCGCGACATAAACAGGGCTTTGATATACAGCGTCTACTCTTCCGCTATTAAGCGCTACCAATAATTCGGACATACCAACCGGAACAACCTGATAACCCATAGTTCTGAATGTTTGCAGCATTTGCTGATCTTCAGTGCCTGTCGCGAGTCTCTGCCTGCGTAAATCATCCGGAGTCATTATTGGGTTTCTGGAAAAAAACTTTACCCATCCTGCGCGAACCCATGCCAGGGTAACAAAACCATTTCGCTGAATCCTTGCATCTAAATCCGGTTTAAGCCTGCGCATTACTTCATCCAACTCAGCGTCATTCCTGATAAGGAATGGATAACTAAAAGCCATAACTTCGGGCATAACAGCGCTTATTCCCATACTGGTAAAAATAGCCGCCTGAATCTGGTTACCTCTGAGTTTCCTTAAAACTTCCGGCTCATCACCGGCAGTTGAATTATGAAAAACAATTACTTCTACTTCGCCGTTGGTCACGCGTTTAAATTCAGCAGCTAAACGGTTGATTGCCTGACCCCAGGCTGTATTTTCAGGAACAAGCGAAGCAAGCCTGATGATTGTTGTCCTTTGCTGAGCAAAAAGCGGACATACAATAAAAAATAATAATAAGATAAACGAAACCATAAGTCTCTGTTTGCTGAAAAAATTCATGAAATACTCCTTTAATAATTAATTAAAACTGCTTTTAGCAGTCAAGTATAAAAACTCCAAAACAGTTAAATAGTTACCAGTTATAATCCCAGTTTTCATCCGAGTCAAAATCAACAAAGAAATAAATTGCAGAATTCATTAAATAACGCGCTTTTTGCTGGGAAATAATATTAACCAAACGGTTTGACGGATTTAAGTCGACATCAATCTCCAGCGCTTTTCCCAGCAATTCACTGAATTTATTATAATCCTGGGCTGGTATACAGACTGACTGGGCATACGCTACATAAGTACCGGCAGAAAGCCCTTTGGATTTTTCAAGAGCTCTTTGGTAATAGGTGTCTACTTTTGTACTGTCACCGCCCATTCCATCCGGAATTGACGCATGAAACAACATAAGAAATTCATCCAAAGCGCCGTCATTAAAATCCGGGTCCAGTTCATAAGCACGTTCGACTAAAGCTAAAAATTCCATAATTCGCATTCCAAGGTCCAGGTCGAAGGGATTCAGAGCAAATGCAGAAAGACCTGCCGCGGCTGACCAATACAGAGCCGGAACATCGGCTTTTTTCATTTTTGCTAATGTTTCTGTAAGCCGGTTTTCCTCGAAAGCGCTGGAAAAACCCGGGTATTTTAAATTTAACCCATGGTAAAGAATATCCAAACCTCTTATATACAGGTTCTTGGAACGGGCTAATGCCGCTTCCCGCTCCTGATACCTGTCCCGTGGAAGCATTTCCGCCGGACCCTGGACAAAAGCATTTGCGTACATTACAAACATTGAACCAGTTGTATTAATTAACCCCTGATGATTGGGATTTTGTGAAAGCAATGCTTCGTACATTTTGATGGCAAAAGGAATAGCGTCTCCAACCAATTGGGGATCAGAATCCCCGGTAAAAACATCGGCGCTGCCATCACCCGTAAGCGCGTCGGCTACCATGTTCATAACCATTTTATTAATTGAACATGATGGGAGCCAAAGGCATAAAATAATAAAAATCGAAATAAAAATAACATGTATTCTCATATACGCAGTATAGCATAAAATTAATAAGAAGGGATAGCCTATGGCTTTTGTATATTTCCTGAACAGTCCCCTATATATTAAAGTCAAATAAATGGTATTATTAAGGATAAGAAAATAATTTTAGGGGGAAAAAATGATAAAAATAATGGCAATGGGATTAATATTGGGTATTATAACAACGGGTGTTTATGGAAACGAGAACGGAATATTTTCGTTTAAAGCAGGACAGTTTGATGTATATATGCTTGTAGAATCCGAAAGAGACGGAAATACAGGCATTCTTGTAGGAACCGATGAAGCCATTTTACGCCGTTATATTCCAGTTCAGGGATTTAAACATACAGCCAACGCATTTTTGGTAAAAGCTCCGGGACAAAATATATTAATTGATACAGGAACCGGCGCAGGCGGAGTAATAATAGAAAAAATAAGAAGCCTGGGTGTAGAACCGGAAAGTATAAACGCGGTTCTTATAACTCACCTGCACGGAGATCATTTCGTCAGTCTGCAAAGAGACGGCCAGGCGGTCTTCCCGAATGCAAAAATTTATCTTTCTGCCAGAGAACTTGAGTATTTTACCGTTACGAATGTGAATCAGGGAGCGGTTAACGCTCTTGCTCCGTATAGGCAAAATATAGTAACTTTTGAACCCAGTAACCTTTCTGCCGGACGCAGGCTGGAAATATTTCCCGGCATTACCCCTATAGCCGCTTACGGACATACTCCCGGACACACTGTTTATTTGCTTGAGAGCGGCCGTGCGAAATTACTTATTATAGGTGACCTTTTACATTTGGCCCTTGTACAATTTCATATTCCTTCGATAAGCGCGACTTTTGATATAGACCGCCCTGCCGCAGCTCTGACACGTCAGCGGATTTTAGCTTATGCCGCAGAAAACAGAATACCCATTGGCGGAATGCATATAGTTTATCCCGGAATAGGAATACTGGAAGTCTATAATCAGGGAAACAGTTTTCATTATATACCGATGGAATAAAGGGAATCTATAAAAACTTCGGTTAATTTTTAGATGTTCTCTAATTAGTGTCGTCCATAAAGTCGGTTACTTTATGGACGACACTAGCATTTTCTCGTCTAAAGACTGCGAAAATGCATTTTTTAAGGTAGTCTGTCTATAATGTGTCCACATTATAGACAGACACTAATTAATCGCCTATAACTGCGCGAATATCTTTTTTTATAACATCCAGTTTACGCGCAGCTTCGGTCTTCGCTGCATTCAGCCCGCCGGAATTTACATTCGCGCAGCAGGATGCGTAAAATTTTATCTTTGGTTCAGTTCCGCTGGGACGTGCGCTTACAACAGTTCCGTCTTTCAGGAAGAATTGCAGAACATCACTTGGATAAAGACCATCCGCGCCGTTTTTAATATCCCGGACTTTCACTACATCAATACCGCCGAGAATTTTCGGAGGATTCCTGCGGTATTCTTCCATTATACCGTTCATGATACCAGGTCCTTGAGGTCCCTGGAAATACTTTGATATTCCCAATTCCTGCCAATAACCGCAGATAGTATAAAGTTCATAAAGACGATCAAGGAGACTTTTTCCCTTACTGCGCCAGTACAGCGTCATCTCCGCAGTAAGCGCGGCGGCTGAAACGCCGTCTTTATCGCGGACTTCTTTTTCTATTAAGAAGCCGTAGCTTTCTTCTGTAGCAAAAACAAAATTCTTTGGCTTTCCGCCCTTAACTGTCGCTTCGCCGTTTTCCCATTTGCGCATAACATCTGCGATCCATTTAAAACCTGTAAGGCATTCAACGCAATCCGCGCCGTAGTATTCCGCCACTTTTTTCTGCATTCCTGTAGTAACAATGGAATTAATCATCGCTGCATCCTGCGGCAGTCTGCCGAATTCCTTTAACGAAAGGAAAATATAATCCGCAAGCAGCACTCCCATTTGGTTTCCAGTAATTAAAACATACTCTTTCTCAGCCTGTGGAGTTTGCGCAGAATGATTCGACGGAACCGCTATTCCAAAACGATCGGCATCCGGATCTGTCGCCATTACAACATCTGCTTTTTCTCTGATGCCAAGTTTTATCGCCATATCAAGAGCGGCGGCTTCTTCGGGATTTGGAAAAGCGACAGTGGGGAAATTCCCATCGCCTTCACGCTGCTCGGGAACAGTTATCACTTTTAAGCCAAGATCTCCAAGTACTTTTTCTACATGAAGAGCTCCGGTTCCATGAAGAGGAGTAAAAACAATTTTTACTTCTCCCGCTTTTTCTTTTATAAGATCCGGCCTGAAAAGACAGGACTTTACCAATGCCTGATATGGTTCGTCTACTTCTTTGTCGATTATAACAAGAAGTCCTTTATCCAGAGCTTCCTGCCGGGAAATTTCCTTAATTTCTTTTACAGCGTTAACCTCGTCTATTATGCCAATATCATGCGGAGGCACTACCTGAGAGCCGTCATTCCAATACGCCTTATAACCATTATACTGTGGCGGATTGTGACTGGCTGTAATTACAATGCCTGTATCGCAGCCAAGATACCGGATAGCGAAAGACAATTCCGGCGTAGGCCTCATTGCCGAAAATAAATACGTTTTAATTCCGTTAGCTGCAAATATTAAAGCGGCGGCTTCCGCGAATTCTGCGGAATAATGCCTGCTGTCAAAAGCGATAGCAGCTTTTAATTCAGCCGCTTTTTCCGGAAATGTTTTAATTATATAGGAAGCAAGTCCCTGAGTCGCGCTTTTAACCACAAGAGTATTCATACGGTTATAACCGCCGCCGATTATTCCGCGAAGACCGCCGGTACCAAACTCCAGATTTTGATAAAAACGATCCGCAAGCTCCTTTTCAGCTTCTTCATTCCCCTGCTCTAGCAGTTTTTCAACTTCCGATCTGAAATTACAATCCTTTTCCTTCCCTATATAATCTCTCGCTCTTTCAATAATTTCCGCCTTCATAATTCCTCCAAAAAAATATTCATATAATTCCATTCCTTAACAATTAAACATTAGTCATTCTACATTAGTAATTAATAACTAGTCACTATTCACTAGTCACTCCACACTAGTAACTAGTAACTAACTTTCTTTTCTAGGCAAATAAGTATTTAATTTTTCCAAAACTTCGTTAAAATCAAGCGGTTTGCCAATATGGTTGTCCATTCCGGCTTCAAGGCATCTTTCAATATCTTCCCGGAATACATTAGCTGTCATAGCGACAATGCGGATAATTTTGGCCTGCGGAATATTCAACGCTCTGATTTTGCGTGTCGCTTCATAACCGTCCATCTCCGGCATCTGTACATCCATAAAAATAATTTCGTACTTATCCGGATTTTCACTGAACATACGCACCGCTTCTATGCCGTTTTCCGCGCAATCAATTTCAATATTGGTAGGTTCCAAAAGAGCCATAACAATTTCCCGGTTAATATCAACATCTTCAACAAGCAGAATACGGCGTCCGGCAAAAAGACCGGTAATATTTGATTCCGCATGTGTTTTTTCAATCATTTTTTTATCTATATCCAGAGCTTCGTTTATAACATTCGCGATACATGACGGAAACAACGGTTTGGAAAGGAACTTGTCAACTCCAGCCCTTCTTGCTTCCTGCTCAACCATTGTCCATTCAGCGGCGGTAATCATAATAACTACAGATTGTGCGGATTTTTCACCGCTTTTTAGTTCGGCAGCCAGCTGGATTCCATCCATAACCGGCATTTTCCAGTCTACAAAATAAATATGGTAATGACCGTTTTTTTCTACAAGTTTAATCGCTTCTTCTCCGCTTAAGGCGGTATCGCAGTGTAAATCAAATTCACGCGAAATTTCCATGAAATAATCCAAAATATCCTGGTCGTCATCCACTACCATTATGCGGACATTTTCAATATTAACATCCGGAGATAAAAGCCCTTTATGACTGGCAAAACCGCGCTTTAGTTTAACAGTAAATGCAAAGGTTGATCCCTTGTCAACTTCAGAAACCATCCATATGTTGCCGCCCATTAATTCTACAATGCTTTTGGAAATTGCAAGACCAAGGCCTGTGCCGCCGTATTTGCGCGTTGTACTGCTCTCTGCCTGTTCAAAAGAACTGAAAACACGCTTTTGCTGTTCCCAATTCATGCCTATTCCCGTATCGGAAACAGAAATCTGCACAGTGATATTTCCGTCTTTTTCATCCAAAAAGCGGGTGTCAAGATTTATCGAACCTTTTTCCGGAGTAAATTTAATAGCATTGCTTATCAGGTTTGTAATAACCTGCGACAGCCGCTGATCGTCACCTATCAAATTCTGCGGAATCTGCCTGTCAATATATACAGAAAATCTTTGATGTTTTTCATCTACGCGGAAATTTACAACATTTACTATCCGCTGAAGCATCTTTTCAAAATTAAATTCCGAGACAGAAAGTTCAAACTTATTTGCTTCAATTTTAGACATATCCAAAATATCATTTATTACACCTAACAGGTGATTTCCGGCATCTTCTATTTTGGTAAAACAGCGGTCTTTTCGTTCAAGATCGGATGAAGACTTTCCGATGGTGGTCATGCCGATAATGGCATTCATGGGTGTGCGTATCTCATGGCTCATATTCGCAAGGAATTGGCTCTTATGCCTGCTTTCCCTGTCAGATTTACTCCTTGCCATATCAACGCGAACTAAAAGT
>Ga0123356_10008082_pt1 | contig 10474 bp, 11 predicted proteins | sample TergutEmb28metaG_2_FD_92546 | JGI IMG/M metagenome (GOLD analysis project Ga0123356, IMG submission 92546) | Embiratermes neotenicus P3 segment gut microbial communities from Petit-Saut dam, French Guiana - Emb289 P3 | ecosystem: Host-associated > Arthropoda: Insects > Digestive system > Gut ... | reverse complement strand
CGTCTGCCGGCTTCTTTGAAGCCGATTTTTTTATAACATTCGATACCGGCGATATTATCTTCATGCACGGAAAGCATTATATTATTAAGGTTCAATGTTTTATACCCGTATTCTAAAATCAAGCGAATCGCTTCTGCACCATACCCTTTGCCTCGATATTCCTCTTCACCGATAAAAATCCCCATAAAAGCATTACGACTAAGGCGATCGATATTTTGTAAACTGATACAACCAATCATCAAATCTTCATCACGCAAAATTATCGCATACCGTTGAACATCACTCCCCGGCTCAAACAACCACTTCAAATCATCCTTAGAAGAAACAACACTCGGATACAAATAAAAATTACTCGCAACATATTTATCATTCATCCACTTAATATAAATCTCTGAATCTTCTTCACAAACAGGAGACAAGTAAACCCGCTCTCCAACGATCTTTTTGTAATACGGCATAAAATCCTCCCTGAAATAGTTAACACACTACGGCAAACTCGATTATTGATTATAACTGACAAGCTTGTCTTTTACAACTTTTCTACACTAAATGTGTATTGATATGCAGAAAACTTTTATGTTATGGTTTTAATGTGGTTATACGTCGACTTTTGGAGCACTATTCGAGTTTCGTAAGTATACGAGGGGTTGGAACTCCGTTCCTCCCCGTATACTTATGAAAGGAGGAAGTGTGTGAACTTTGTTCTTGGAAATGTTGTATCCGGCGTTTTGGTTGCTGTTATATGTAATCTTTTTAAGATTATATATCAGCGGTTCAAAACAAAGGTACAACAACGAAAAGAACGGCGCTCCCAACCAAAAGATCGCCGTTCCTAACCACGCAACAGGGAGAGGTTAAACCTCTTCCTGTCATTTGAATTGATTATAGCATTTGTTTGTTTACACTGTCAAGAAATTCACTTACTGGGTCTGTCTGCTTTGGCTTTGTCATGGCTTTTCAGCATATTTATAATATAACTCACTTTTCTTTGATTAAATATGATATAGTACTTTACTGTACAGAACCGGAAACAGAAATCCAAATTAAAGAGGAGTACGGAAATGGCTGAAATTATTAAGGTTTATAAACAGAATGTTGAAGCGATGAGATTTATCGGGAAGAAGTATTCCAACAGCGATCGTGTTAACGGGGATTTTGGTGCTAAGTGGGGTGAATGGTTTTCTAACGGGTGGTTTGGTGCTTTGGAAGCATTGATCGATGATGATTTTATAGCATCTTATGAAGACAGTGATGCTCATATCGGGTTGATGCGCGAACAGAACGGGGATTTTAATACTTTTGAATATTGGATCGGATGTTTTGTTAAGGAAGGCACACCGGTTCCCGAAGGGTATGATCATGTTGATTTTCCCAAAAGTACGTTTGGTGTATGTTGGATTTACGGCAAGGAAAGCGATGTATTCATGCGTGAAGCTGAATGCGGTGAAAAACTTATTGAAGAAGGATACGAAATAATCAACGATTGGTGCTTTGAACGATACGTATGTCCCCGTTTCACAACACCGGATGATAAGGGCAATATTATATTAGATATCGGGTTTTTTGTTACTCCCTAATAAAATTTAATAAACAGACAGCTCGTCGTAAGTCTGTATTTTTATACAGTTACGGCGAGCTGTGTTTCTTATATTAAATTACAGTTTTGCGAATCCGCCCTGTTTATGTGCTCTGTACGCTGCATCCATCATTTCTGTCAGTTCGACTGCATCGTCCATTCCGAAAATGATTTCTTTACCATAGAGGATCGCATCGACAAATTGGTCGATCGCATTCGGCAACGCTTGCGGTAATTGACTCGGTTTGAGCCATCCGCCGTAACCCGGTATTTTATCATTAAGTTTTGATGAATTGATTTTTACTTTGTTATCGGTGATCATCAATGAACCGTCAGTTCCGTGGAGCTCAAGAATAAACGGATTGTAACCTGTCATGAATCCGGTTTCCGATACGGCAACCGCTCCGTTTTCGTATTTCATTAATGTTACGGCGTTGTCTTCAACTTCATGTTCCGTCATATATGTGAATGCCGATGATACTTCAACGGGTTTACCCATTATCCACGGGATCAGATACATCGGATGAGCACCCAAATCAATCATTGCACCGCCGCCGCATTGTACAGGATCGTAGAAGTGTGCCGGTAACCATCCTGCCGATGCACCGCTGTGTGCATTACGAACACGCATATAACTGACTTTTCCGAGAAGTCCTTCTTCCATGACTTTTTTAGCGAACAAATTATGCGGCATTGTCCGATGCGGGAATGAAATACAGAACTTTACACCGCTTTCTTCAACTGCTTTGCGTATGTCAGCAGCTTCTGCATTTGTTAATGCCAACACTTTTTCCGTAAAAATATGTTTTCCGGCTTTTGCGCATTTGATCAACACTTCCGGGTGCATGTTTGTCGGTGCATTCACGCAAACCGCATCAACATCACCGCGCGCAAGCAATTTATCCAAATCAGGTTCAAAATCGATACCCAGTTTCCCGGCAAATTCTTTACCCTTATCCGGCTCTTCATCCCAAACTACCGTCAACTCCGCATCTTCCCTGCTTTGAAACTCCCGTGCATACCCCTCGGCATGCACATGCCAACGACTTAACATTGCGACTTTTAACATAGAATTTCCTCCCGATTTATTAAAGATAAATTTATTTGCTGTTTGATTTGCATCTCAGAACATTAATCAATAATTATTGTACTGTATTATATTTAGCACTATTTGTCAATTTCACTAAAGATTCGGTTGTTTTTTCATTAGAAGCGTCAATTAAGTATTTTTTATTTATCACGATAATGATAACAGAGGCGAAGTAGCGGCATGGACGTGGCTATTCACGATGCGTGCGCATTGAGTCTCTTTTTTCATGGAGGAAACCTCATATGGTTATCCAAGGATTCAATGTCAGCGTAAGCTCTCAGCGCAGTTCACTATCAGTTCAATCCGGGGCAATAACAGCGGCAAACAGTCAACATTCGGCACAATTTTCAGCAACGGTCGGGCAAAGCGGTAAAAACGAAAAAACCCCCGAAGAATCAAAGAAAAATCAAAACAAAGGCAATAACGACGGGGGTGCAAACAGTCAGGGGCAAAATCAAAACAACAACGGAAACATAGGCAACGGACAAAATCAAAACAACAACGGAAATATCGGTAACGGACAAATCAAAAACGGAAACGGGAATAACCAAGGTAATAACGGGCAGATCGGTAACGGTCAAATCGGTAACGGAAACACCGGCAACGGGCAAAACGTCAACAATCAGGGGCAAAGAAACAGAGAACTGTTTCAGGCATTACTCGATAATGCAAAAGAAGAAACTGTAGGTCGTTTAGTCAGAGGTTCATCAGTTTCCCATGTAATGAATGCAAGGGGACAAAAAACTCCGACGACTCCTGCGGAGCTCAGAGCAAGATTGTCACAGATGATTTATGAGATCCTGACAGGCAGATCATCAAGGTTCGGATTTAATCAACCGAATAATATTGAAGATATGAATGCGGGGCATCAGGGAAACATTGTCCAAAGCGGACAGGGGATCAATATTTCGGGATTTTTCTTCGGTGCATTCGGACGTGAATCCCTGACTCAAATACAAGGTATCGAAGGACTCCGTATCAATAACTTCGAATATGAATCCGAAACAGTATCATATCAGGCAGCAGGCGTTGTCCACACTGCAGACGGCAGGACGATAAATATAGATATCAACATGAATATGTCACGCGAGTTTGTTTCATTCGCAGGTCTTCCGGGCGGATCCGGTACGCTTGTCGACCCTCTCGTAATTAATTACGGCGGAACAGCCGCATCATTGATGGGAGAAAAATTCCTTTTTGATTTGACATCCGACGGAAACATGGACAATCTTTCGATCCTCGGTCCGGGCAACGGTTTTCTTGCGATCGATCACAACGGTGACAAAAAAATCAATGACGGAAGTCAATTATTCGGTCCGAACACGGGTTGCGGATTTAATGAGTTGCGTAAATACGATACCGACGGTAACGGTTGGATAGATGAAAACGACGAAATTTTTGATAAACTCGTCGTTTGGAGGCGTAATGAAGACGGAACCGATACGGTATACACATTAAAAGAGCTTGGTATAGGTGCAATATTCCTCGGTGATATTTCGACTGAATTTTCATTCAAGAGTGAAACCAATGAAACCCTCGGAGTAATGCGCTCAACAAGCTTCTTTATCAAACAATGCGGCGGCGCCGGCACATTGTCCCACATCGACCTGGCACTATAAAGTCTCATAAAGAGACTCGGTCTCATCTTGAGACTCGGTCAGGCGGACGGGGGTGTTGGCAACATGCCAATGCGCGCCGTATAGGTGTACGGATACACCAATGTATTAACTTAATTTAATAATCGCCTCACACAGCTATGTTACCAATCACTAAATAAGTTGTCAATACCCCCGTCCGCCTGATTTTCACAAGAGATCAACCGATTTGTTTATCAATGAAATTATAGACTTTTTTCTTGGCTTCATCATCGAAGTAATGACCGCCGTCGAATATATGAGTCAGCAGTTTGTCGGACACACCCTGTCCGGCATATTTGCGTTCCGCTCTTTTGGCGATCTCACGCACACCGTCTATAGGAAAAAGACTGTCGGTCACACCTGATGTGAAAGCGAATGCTCGCGGTGCAATATCACATAAAATATCATACGTATCGGCATATGTTGAAAATCCCGGAATATATGCCGCTTTATTATGGTTGATTTTATCTCGGATAATAGTAGATACAGTTCCGAATCCGCATGACGATACCCCGACTTTAATTCGTTTATCATACCACGCAGTATACAGCGATGTTTGACCGCCGAGTGAATGTCCGATCACTCCCAGCTTAGACGCATCAACATAATCAAGTGAACAAAGAACATCCGATGCAACGGATGTATCGTGTAAGTATTTTGCCATCAATGAAGATCCCGATTGAACTCTTTTGGTGAATTCAAATATTTCAAAACTTGATCCCGCTTCGTATGTTGTTCCGAAATGCGGGTCTCTTCGCTCTTCAAAACATAGCAAATCAGGGCAAATAACGACGTAACCGCGCTTGACCAAATCGCATCCGTATGCATACATCGGATTAAGTTCTTTGATTTTACCGTTTATATCCCAACCTGACGGTTCAGCTTTTCCCAAATGATATTCACCGTTATGCTGATGGATGGCAAGAATTGCGGGAAGTTTTCCGTAAATTACTTCAGGAGTCAATATGACCGAACGTACACGCTCATTTTCTTCAAGATTGTAACTGACGATATGACCGGTGTATCCTTTGAATTTTTGTTCTTTTTCAAATTTCAGATCCAAAGGCACCGATTCGGGAAATGCGCCGATATGAGCGAGTGTGCGTTCACGAAAATCCATATTAACCCCTTTTAAGAACCGGAGGGGTCCTTTTCGGACCCTCCGGTTAATGTGTTTGCTTCCTGCTATTTTTTCTTGCCTGATATTACATTTTCGACTGCATGTCCGACCGCATTTGCAACTGATTTCGATATTGCTTTCGTTATAGCGGTTTTTGGTGAAGTTGCTTTTTTTGTCGTTGCGGTTTTTTTCGTCGTTGTTGTCGTTTTCTTTGTTGCCGGTTTTTTAGCCGCGGTTGTTTTCTTAGTCGTTGTTGTTTTGTGTGCTGCCGGTTTTTTTGCTGCTGTTGTTTTTTTGGTCGTTGTCGCTGCCTTCTTCGCCGCAGGTTTCTTTGCCGTTGTTGCTTTCTTCGCTGCCGGTTTCTTGGTTTCTGCCATGTTATTAACGCCTCCCTTTAATATCCGGATCATTTATCCGTATGTTAGTTCGCAACATGATAGAGCACGATTTCCCGCCAATTCAACTGCCATCTTATAAATAATGACAATCACACCCGGAAGTATATCACACTTACATCCCCACCGCAACAAAAGTGTTTGTCTGTTAAGTATTTATCCGGTATATTGATATGGCTATGATTGATGCAGAAGGGGATTTTGATATGATTATTGATAAGATTGTTATCGGAGAGAAGTTTCCGCTTGACGGGTTATTGACGATACCCGACGGAGAAGGACCTTTTCCCGGGATCGTACTTGTTCACGGCTCCGGACCCAATGATATGGATGAAAAAGTAGGTAATTGTTACACTTTCAGAGATATGGCCGAAGGATTTGCTAAGCGCGGTGTCGCAACGATACGCTATAATAAACGAACAAAAATATACGGAAAACAAATGGTAAAATCACCTGACGCCGCAAACATGACTGTTTGGGATGAAACGATCGAAGATGCGATCTTTGCAACCGAAAAAATAAAAAAAGACCCGCGCATCGATCCCGATAATGTTTTCATCGCAGGACACAGCATGGGAGCGATGCTGGCACCTCGTATCGATGCCGAAGGCGGTAATTACAAAGGGCTCATCCTCTTAGCCGGGTCACCGCGCAAATTGGAAGAAATCATGATCGAACAACAGGACAACGCAATCAAAGATTTTAATCCTGTAATAAAATGGATCGCAAACAAGCAAATAAAAAAATTCAGAGCAAATCTGAACGGAATGTATGAAATGTCCGACGAACAGGCAAAGAAAACAAACTTCCTCGGCAAATACAACAAAGTATACTACTTAAAAGAATGGGGTGAAAAACCCGCTTTCAATTATTTAAAAGACCTGACAAAACCGATTTTGATCACACAGGGTGACGCTGATTTCCATGTTTCCGTTGAGCATGATTATGATAAATATAAAGAAATAATGGCGAACAAACCCAATGCAACATTTAAACTTTATCCCGGTTTGAACCATTTGTTTATGCCGACTGTTTTCGGAAACAAAGTCAGTAAAGGTTTGAAAGAGTATAAAAAACCGCAAAAAGTTGCCGAATATGTAATGGATGATGTTGCCGCTTGGGTCAAATCTCATTGACCTGACCGAGTAATATGATTTAACTGTTTAATAACAGTAATTTAAAATATTTGAATGAAGGAGATAATTGAATGGATCATCAACAACCTCAGCAATCGCAACAACCTATACAACAGCAATCGGAGCAACCGTATCAACCCGGGCAACAAACATCACAACCGCCGCAAGGACAACCTTTCCAACAAATATCACAGCCGATTTCGCAACCTGCTCCGCAGTGGGGATACAAACCCGGCACACCGTACACTCCGCAACAGGGTATGCCCCCTATATCACCGGGTCTGCCGCCGCAAGGTATTTCGATGCCGGGAAACACACAACGCCCGAAACGCAGATTTCGCAATTTTATGAAAACAACATTGACAACGGTTTCAGTTATAAGAGGCATTCTTGCTATCATCTTGATTTTCATGCTCATAGCTGCAATCGGCACTTTATTTGCTGAGCCGGTTTATCAAGTCACACCGTTTTCGGAGTTCTTTTCAGTAATTCCCATAGAAGGATCGATTATTGGTGTAAGATCATTCGGTGATTACGGCTATGACCATTTTACGGTGGTCGGTTATATACAAAGCCTGATAGATAATCCGCATGATCGCGGTATATTATTATATATGAACACACCCGGCGGAACCGTTTACCACAGCGAAGAAATACGCCTTGCGATCTTGGAATACAAAGAAGCAACAGGACGTCCCGTTTACGTATATATGGCGGAAATGTGTGCATCCGGCGGTTATTGGATATCAATGGCAGCTGACAGGTTGATCGCAAACCGTATATCAATAACCGGTTCGATCGGTGTTGTATCAACATATTTCGACACAAGTGAATTATTCGATAAACTCGGGATCCGAACGGTCGTTATTGACACCGGCGAAAACAAAAGCGTCGGTGCACCCGGTGTAGCCATAACTCCTGCTCAGGAAGCTGTTATTCGCAGTGTAATCGATGAATATAAAGACTTATTTATTGAAGTTGTTGCTGACGGACGCAATATGAACAAAGACACCGTGAGAAACATTGCAGACGGACGTATTTATACAGCACAACAAGCATATGACCTGGGACTCATCGATGAAATCAACGGTTGGGACAACACCCTTACGATATTTGAAGAATTGACCGGAGCACATGCCTACTACCCCAACGTTTATGCCGACACATCCTTCTGGGGAATGTTTGCAAAAATTTCATTACGGATCTTCCCGCGCAGCGAAGCCGACATAGCACTCTCCGCAATGGATGATCTTCCCCGCGGCGTCCCGCTCGTTATACTCCCGTAAGAATATAAAAGAACGGTTCTTTCGTTTCATGAAAGAACCGTTCTTTTTTTATGTCAAAGAGTCATATCACCGTCAGGTTGTTCAGGCATTTCGATCGGCACACCCAATCCTATATGAAGATCGATTATCCAAACCAACATTTTTTTGCTTGTTTTTTCAACAAATTCGGGTTCATTAAGAGACAATGTACGTGCAAAGTCTTTGATAGCACCGGTTATTGTACTGCGACAAATAAAATCGATGTCATCCACAACTTCTTCATATGCGCTGCTTGTCACTTTTTGCGTGTATTTATCACCGTAACCTTCTATAGTTCTTATCTTTCTCTCTTCCGCAATAGCATATCTTTTTATAACACTGGGCTCGATCAACGCAAAATCACTGTCCCCGATATATTCAAGAAACCACTTGACGATCCCCAATTGACTGTCCAGCCCGAACCCCCCGAGATGATTAAAATACATTTCATTAACGCTGTTCATATCATCCGATCCTCCAAAAAAATACCCGGTAATTAATATTAATAATCTAATGCCATGCTTGCATAGCTGTACTATTATATCATAAATCTATGTCAAATCAATGTACTTAAAAATTTGCACTCCCGCGTTATACCGGCAACGACTTCCCGAGTCTCCTCTTCCGTCATTTCATCGTATAAATACTGAGTATAAAACTCTTCGATATCTTCAATATGACGACGAATTTGATAGAATTTCAGGTTTTCTTCACATTCATCATATTGCGGTCGATATTTTTTATATACAGGTAAAAAGTTTTTCCAATAACTCCCCCAATTCGAATCACCCCAATACCAATCACCCCAAAAAGTGAATAAATCAGCTTCGACCGGTGCGAGCTTCACACTCTCCCAATCAATCAAAATCAACTTTTCACTTTGCATCAGATTCCATCCGTGTATATCAGTATGACAAAGCACAAATCCTGAATGATTGTTCCTGACGAAATCTGCCAATTCATGTACTTTATCAACAGCATTCATGATCATATCATACTGCTGATGCAAACATAATAAATTCGACGGATTATGTTGTATTTTCATCAATTCCGTACACGGTATTTCAAATGTTTCCATTACTGATGAAAAATCAAACGGTATATCAGCTCCGTGTTCATGTATCGCAGCTGTGATTTCGGCAATTTCTTTTTGTTGCTTTAACGTAAGCGGTACAGTTCTTACTGTAATTCCTTCGATATACGGGAATAAAATATAAATATGATCCTTCGTTTCAATTTTCGTACTTCCGTCTGTCGTCAACAAAGGAGCACTGATCCGCCCTCGTAATGCAGTATATTCAGCCAGCCAAGATGAAACCGGCATACTCAAATCAAGCTTCTTGATCAACTCCCCGATACTGCTTCTGTATTTATCGTACTCTTTAAGAAAATAATCACCTTCCGAACATTCGACCTTGTACGCCAAAGCCGACCACCCACCCTCAACCGAGCTGATCTGCCTGACCGTAATATTATATCCGTCCGATAAAATTTGCTCAATTTTTTTCATGCACTGCCTCAATTTATTCAGATTTCCACAAGATGCAATTTAACAATAATTATCAAAAACAGACATTATTTCTTCCGAAGCGATGAGTTTTCCTTTTATATCGATATTTTCTATTGCATTTATAAATAGTTCAGGTGTTATATCAGAAGCGATTATCAGCATGCCTATTACATGTATATTTACTTTATCATTTTCTTTTGTATATTTTTCGAGCATTTTTTTTGATACTTTCATTATTCCGATCGTAACAATCGTATTATCTTTTTTGGGGAATGATGAAAATGATTGTTCGATTTTTTCTTTGTAGTTTTCTAATTGCTTTCTTATCGCTGTTCTTATAAAATCCGATCTGTTGGAATAAATCCCTTGTTCTGCAAGAACGTCAATCTGTGCAAGTTCTACTACTCCCAGATTAATTGTTAATTTTTCTGTTTCATTTGACATGATACAACCTCCCGTACCCATCTGTTCGCCATCCGTATGGATGGTCTTCGGCGTCATAATAACATATGAATTTTTTAAAGTCAATAAAAAATCATCAATCGTTTTCAAGCGATTGATGATTTGTTTTGTTGAGATTTACATTTTATATTTTCCTGTATTGATATTTGTGGTAATTTCATTGTTATTTGATATATTTTCTTCTTTTTCTTCGTTTCTATTATTATAGTCACTGATATCAAGTATTTGGCCATTCATGCTCCTT
>Ga0123356_10008080_pt1 | contig 10474 bp, 9 predicted proteins | sample TergutEmb28metaG_2_FD_92546 | JGI IMG/M metagenome (GOLD analysis project Ga0123356, IMG submission 92546) | Embiratermes neotenicus P3 segment gut microbial communities from Petit-Saut dam, French Guiana - Emb289 P3 | ecosystem: Host-associated > Arthropoda: Insects > Digestive system > Gut ... | reverse complement strand
CAAGTGCCGCTTATGGCGAGAGCGTATCAATTTTTGGCAATCACAGTCTTTGCGTTAATCGGCGGCTTGAATGTGCTGATCATGTCGCTATTGGACACGTTCGTATCCATTCCCGTCGGCACCATAGGGTTCCAGCCGGAAGTTGCCTATTCGTTGGTCGTCATTTTGAAGACCAGTTTCATCCTTGCCCTTCGGATTGCTGCCCCGGTACTGGTGGCGGCACTGATTTCTCTGTTCGTGATCGGGTTGCTCAACAAGACGATGCCGCAGTTGAGCCTTATGTCCGTCGGTTTCGGTATCAATAGCATGGTGATGTTCACCGTCCTTTGTTTTACACTGGGGACAGGAATGTGGTGCTTCCAAGAGCGTATTGGCGATGTGTTTGAACTCCTCTTCGCGGGGCTGCACACGACACTCGACACTGGATTATTGCCGTGAAAGCGATCAGAGCCGCAATTATACCCAGGGGTGGTTCATTCCATTGACTTTATTCCTGACCAAAAACGGATACGCTTCCAGAGATGGCGGTGCCGTTAACTTACCTTTCCCGCAGCAAAACAAATTGATTAACTGCGAGTGGTACGAAGATCATCATTGGCAACCACGCTCCCAAGACGGGCGTGCTGATGCTTGTACCAACAAACTGGCTGGCTTGGCATACCAAAAGGAATGTTATCAGAATTAAACCACTCAATCCCATTGCCTTGAAAACATTTCGATCTCCGCCGAGCAACAGCACGGGTAAGCCGAGAAAAAGAAGCGTCATATCCAAAACCGGCTGTGTTATTCGGGAGTGAATGTTTGCGTGAATCAAAGTACCGGCATCCAAACTTTTGTTACGTGCTGCCGAAACAAGTGCCCAAAGAGAGGCGTACTGCCATGCATTACTCGAAACAAGACTCTCAAAAGGAACGTTGGTAACAACGAAGCATTGATCCGGTTCGAGATAGTCTGCATCGACTGGCGTGATGAGGATCGGTTTACCTTCCAACATGATCGTTGGATTTTGAAGAATATGCCGGTCGTGAACGCCCGTCAGCAGATAACCGGCGGGGCGCGATCTCGTTGCCGACTTGTGATATGCCGACTCGCCAGTCAACCGCAGTTGTCTCGAAATAGTTTTGGAAAAATCAAACTCCGGCTTACTGATCCGCTTGTCTGAACGAAAAATCCGATCCCCTCGTATGCTGATGTTTGTTTCGTTGTCGATGGCAACATTGAGAAGCGTACCCTCGTTTTTAGCATAGTCGGCGGCTTCCATAACAATTCGATCTTGAACATTCGGCAGAAGACATTCCCGCATCAAGCAGAACAGAGCGGTAAGGCAAAAAACAGCGATGATTAGCGGACGGATGATTCGCAAGGTTGAAATTCCGGCGGCTTGGATTGGTATGAGTTCGTTGTTCCGCATCAACATGGCAACTGTTACCATTGCGGCGACGAGACTCAACACAGAGCCGAGTAGCAAAACGATGGGAATCGACTTGAAAAAATAATAGAGAAAAATGACTTGCGGAACGTTGCCCACCGCCTTGCCCGCCTGAATCAGCGAGTCAAAGTTTGTAAAAAGGTCAAAAACCACAAAAATTCCAACGATGCAGAGATTCCAACCGACGAAGTTGAATAAAAAACTCCGCAAAATGTACCAGTCTAAAATAGTCATCGGGGGAATTATGCAGAAATCGGCGTTTTTAAGCAAGAGGAGATTTCCCGAAACCCTTTTGACCCAATTCTACAAAATAACACAACCCCATTATCACTATCCAGTAGAAGACCGCATGCCAAAACAAACGCAAGCCAGAATCCTCAAACTCGCTCTCGGAGAAATGGAAAATCTGGAACTGCTCTGGATGAAGGAACGTCTTGCACTTCGGTGTTACCTAATAAAATTGGTCGAAACTGGCTCTTCCCGTTCCGGCAACGTGATGTGTCCTTTGCCATGTTCCGACAACTGCAAGAGGTACGCCAGATTTCTGCCTTGAATCCGTAGCACCCGAAGTCCTTCGAGGTCTTGGTGCAACTCGCCGGGCGTGCGACCATGAACGGCAGTCCAATAACAACCGCTGGCAATCGTCATTTCAGAAATCTGAAAATACTTGTTCAGTTCATCAAAGGCTGCTGTTCCGCCGCCGCGCCGCAACACAACGATTGCTGCCCCGTACTTCAACCGAAACAATCCGCCGTTTGCAAGCGAAACGTAGAATATCCGATCCAAGAAAGACTTCATCGTTCCATTGATCCCGGCGAAATAGGTTGGCGAACCGAGAACAATCGCATCGGCATCGGTTAGTTTCGGCATCAATTCGTTGACCGCATCATTCGGAAAGGCAATACAGTTGCCATTTTGGGTTTCCCGGCATTTTGCGCAACCGATGCAGCCGTGAATCATTTTGTTGCCGATGGTAATGAGTTCCGTTTCGATGCCTTTTTTCTGCACTTCGCCGAGCAACACTTGCAGGGCTTGTGATGTGTTGCCGCTTTCCTTGGGACTTCCGTTAACTGCAATGACTTTCATTGAGAAACACTGGGGGTTGAACATCTCGTCGTTCCATTATTTTATGCAGTGTTCAGAAGTTTTCAAGATGTAATCACTATCCCTGTCCTGCCGGTATTCCAGCGTGGGAAGCCCAAATTTCCCGAATACGTTCGAGTTTTCGTTCAATGGTTCGACGGACGCATCCGAGTTTTCCCGCTATTTCTTCGGTGCGGTATCCTTCCAGCGTCCAAAGTGCAATTTGACAAAGCGTTTCGTCTTCTAACTGATCGAGCATTTGGCGGCAATTTTCGGCAACGCTTGCTGCCAATTCCGGTGTCGGCTCCGTTCCGAGGACACAAGCAAGTCCGCCTTGTTCATCCTCTTGATGTCCAAAAATAGATTCACCACGAACCCGACCGCCGCCGCGCTTTTGAGTAAAGTAAGACCGCCGCCGCGCCGACACCTTTCGGACAGTGATCGTAACAAGAAGTTTCCATAAATCGTCCCGATTGTGAACATGATCGAATTTATGCTGCACCAGTCCTCGGTAAAAACTGTTCATCGCACTGAGCGCAACATCCTCCTCGTCGTAATCTCGACTCGGAATTCCTTCGAGTTTCCGTCTGGCAAGGCGAACCAACTTACCGAAATAGTCGTTCCAAATTTCTTGGGCAACATCGCCATCCCCTTCGGCAAGGTGCAACAACCATTGCGAAACAATGTCGGACATACTTGAAAACAATCAAGGTTAATCGGGGACACAGTCCCCGGCTCTCTTATTTGAACATATATCGGTTGACGATGTTCTCGAAGAGTTCTTGCCGACCAGACTTGTTCGGTTCGGCTTCTCCCTTTTTGAGCATGTACTTTTCCAACGTCTTGAAATTGTGCTTGCCTGCCTCGATTTCTGCTCCGATTCCGCTGTCCCAAGAGGCGTACCGCTCTTTGACCATCTTGGCAAGTTCACGAGTCTTTCGCATTTCGGCGGCGATTTTCAAGCCCAGTGCAAACGCATCCATTCCGCCGATGTGAGCATAGAACAGATCAATTGGCTCGAAACTTTCGCGGCGAACCTTTGCATCGAAATTGAGTCCGCCCGTCGTGAAACCGCCGTACTTCATAATCATCAGCATGATTTTCGTCGTTTCATAGACGTTCGTCGGAAATTGGTCGGTATCCCAGCCGAGCAACAGGTCGCCGGTGTTCGCATCGACCGAACCCAAAAAGCCCTGACTGCCAGCGTAGTCCAACTCATGTTCGATGGAATGCCCCGCCAAGGTCGCATGGTTCGTTTCAATGTTCATCTTGACATGCTTCTCCAAGCCGTAAGCGCGGAGGAAATTGATGCATGTTGCCGAGTCGAAATCGTACTGATGTTTCGTCGGCTCTTTCGGCTTCGGTTCAAAATAGAACTGCCCCTTGAAGCCGATCTCCTTTGCGTAATTGACTGCCATGTGCATGAATGCCGCTAGGTGATCGACTTCCCGCTTCATGTCGGTATTCCAGATGCACTGGTATCCTTCGCGTCCTCCCCAGAATGTGTACCCGGAACCGCCGAGCAATTTGGTAACTTCCAACGCCTTCTTGACTTGGGCGGCGGCAAAGGCGAAAGTGTCGGCATTGCAACTGGTGGCGGCACCGTGCATATACCGAGGATTGCTGAACAGGTTGGCGGTGCCCCAAAGCAGTTTAATGCCGGTTCGCTGCTGCTCGTCTTTGAAAACCTTGACGACTTCGTCAAGGAACGCATTCGATTCGGCAAGGTTTCTGCCTTCGGGAGCAATGTCTCGATCGTGAAAAGCGTAGAAAGGAATTTGCATTTTTTCGAGGAACTCGAAAAAGACTTTGGCACGTTTCTGTGCGTTGGCAACGGTATCTCTGCCTTCCCAGGGGCGGTACGCTGTACCGGGACCAAAGGGATCGGAACCGCTGCCGCGCATCGTGTGCCAATAGGCGGCACTGAAACGGAAGTGGTCTTTCATGGTTTTGCCTTCGACTTTTTCGTCGGGATTGTAGAACCGGAAGGCGAGCGGATTAGTGGAAGTGGGACCTTCATATTGGACGGTCTTTTTGACTTCAGGAAATGCGGGCATAATTTTCTCCAAAAAAAGGTTGATGATGAAAACTAACGAACACGACAGAGACAATTTTAATCCGAAAAGAAACTTTTTGCAACAGATGGGCAAAGTTAAAATGGAGAATAGCAAGAGCGGGGATATTGACCTCGACCTTTCCAAAATGCAGTGCCGGACGAACTATTCAGGCTATGCCGGTTATATGGAAAAAGACGGCTCCCGCGAACGGTTAGTACGGGAAGCGATATTTTTTTCAAGCGACTTGGGATGGTTGCCGATAGCGTGTGTAGGGGGGCTATCGCCCCGTCAATGTTGTGTTCGAAAGGTTTAGACTCATGTTCCGCTCAATTTCATTTGCTGTTCTCTGTTCGCTTTGTTTATTCTTGTTGTCTGATTCTGCTTCGGCACAGCAGGCTTATGGACAGCAATGGGCAACTTCCAATTCGCAGAATTGGCAACGATTCTATTACTATCCTTACGTGTACTATCCGCACAATTTTTACACGCCTGAATACTACCAAAGCGGACCCAATTTGTACCACCGCTATCCGGCGGAAATGCAGGTTCCCGCATACAATAAAAACTGGATCAACTTTTACCCACAGCAGCGTCGTTTTCACGCTGGTCATCATTTCAGGCTCGATATTTTCTAGGGAATTGTCCCCGCCTGATGCGTGCTTCACAACAGTCGCAGTCCGTTCGTCGATTGGACTACGGCTATATCAGGACAGTGTTTCCAAGCAATCCATGATTGACTTCATATCCGCCGGAATAGGAGCGATAACTTCCAACTGCTTTTCCGTAACAGGGTGGACGAACGTCAACCGGTACGCATGAAGTGCCTGCCGTTGTAATAGAATCGTGCCATCGGTGTTTTCGCTCGACAGCGAGAACGGCACCTTGCCCAAAAGTTGTTCCTGCGTAACCATTTTTCCGCCGCCGTAACTTCTGTCGCACAAAATAGGATGCCCAATGTGCGACAAGTGAACCCGTATCTGATGCGTGCGTCCCGTCTTCGGAAAGCACTTGACCGTTGCCCACCTGCCGTAACGTTTGACCACTTCGTAAAAAGTCTGTGCCGGTTTTGCGTCGAGGGCATCCGCCGAAACGATTCGCATCTTTTCCTTCTTTTTCGGATGAAGTCCTATCGGATAATTAAGCATGTCCCGATCAAGATGCGGAGTGCCGACAACGATGGCGAAGTATTCCTTGTGAATTTGCCTGCTTTCAAAGAGCCACGCCAGTTTGCCGTGAACAGCATCATCTTTGGCAATGAGAATTGCCCCGGTTGTATCTCGATCAAGCCGATGCACCACGCCGGGACGCACCGAACCACGCACATTGCTCAATTGGTTGCCGAAGTGAAACGCCAGTGCCGAGACCAGCGTTCCTTCCCAGTGCCCACGAGAAGGATGCACGACCATATCTGCTGGCTTGTTGACGACAGCAAGATATTCGTCTTCATAGACAATTTCAAGGGGAATATCTTCCGGCTGCGGTGCCTCTCGTGGGATGTCCGGTATCGTAAAGTGGACGGTCTGTCCCGGCTTCAATCGAAAGCCGGGCTTGCCGTTCGAGAGATGCACACCTTCCTCGTCAATCCGAATGCCGCCGTTCATAATGGCATTGCGAATGAGCGTTCGGCTACACTGTGGAAAGTGGTGTACCAAAAAAATGTCGAGCCGCCAACCAGTTTCGTGCGGTTCAACAGTGAGCGTGGTGCAGTCGGTCATGAGTGTCTAGGAATGCCAATATCGCAGGAACGGTACGTCTTTAACCAACCTTCATAGGAAGCCGCTATGGTGTCGAACAATCCTGATTCGTTTTTCGACACGTTCGCTTTGACAACATTAATTGAATAACTTACCACTTCTTCGTGAGTCCCACGAAGAGCGCATCCGAAGAGAGAACGTTCTGTACCGTTCCGCCGCCCTGCTTCGGAATATCTCCTGTAAGTTTCGCCTTAAACGCATGGGTGTAGGTAACAGACATTTCGAGGTTCTTCGCAAAGGCGTAAGTAAAACCACACGAGAAAACATGTTGAGTCATCATCGGCGCAGAAACGCACAGATAGGCACTTCGACTTGGTATCGGATTTTCATTCCAGCAGTATCCCAAACGTGCCTTCAACTTGTTATTGATCTTGCGTTCCATTCCAAGATTGATTGCAAAAACGCTGTCCCAATCGAGACCATCGACATAAACACCGCCGTCTCGGGGAACGAGTCCCTTCTTGAGACCGGCGGTATTGCCATAATCAAGATAGCGGACATCCATTCCGATAATCGTGTTCCGAAAACCATCGTAGGAAATCCCTGCCGAAAGAGTCATCGGTAAATTCAAGTCGAAATTGATATTAGCGGGATCGCCATTGCCATTTGTGCCGGTAAAGTACAGTTTCTCTGCCCAGATGGGACTCTTGAACATAAAACCGGCTTTGAAATTGTTCTGGAAGTCATAAAGCGTTCCGATTTGAAAACCCATTCCCCAAACATACCGCGTACCGTAGGTGGAAAGGGCGGTTTCGGGAACAAGGGCATTGGATCCCAAACTCATCGGATTGATGTTGAGCGATGCCAGATCGACAATCGGGGCGACTCCAATCGACATCCGTTCAGTCAGTTGCACTGCGGCGGTCGGCGTAACTTGCAAAATAATGACGGTAGCGGATTTACCATGATCATTAAACACGGGATCGCCCGGAACTTGTGGGTAAAGCGAAGCGGCTCCGCCAACAGCAGACATACCGAGACCGAAGGTGTACGGAGACCGCGGGCATTTACGCCAGACAAATCCCTTGCTGGGAACGGGCGTAACACCGGCTTCGCCTGTTATCGAATTTTGGAAGTTTCCTGCGTTGTCCCAAGTATTCACCCGGCTTTGGGGTTGAATGAGTTCCAATCCGAAGGTCATTTCGTTTTGTTTGAGAGCAGAAATCGAGGCAGGATTCCAATGCAGCGCACCGATTGCATCGAGCGGCATTGCCGTTGCGGTTCCGCCGACGGAAGCGTTGACCGCTCCGATGCTGCGTAACATTACGCCCTGGGCGAGTGCCGCCTGCTGGGCTTGATAGGAAATGATGACAATAACAGCAACAACAAATAAGCGGCTGGTTAGTTTCATAACGAATTAAAGGGCTTGAAAGATCACGCTAGTCGTACATGATTCACTCTCGACAACCGCAATGCCGCGACTTTGTGCGGAGCGTCGGGAAACGGCAGGAATTCAAAACCGCTCTGTTGCAACCGCTACAAACATTGCGAAAAGAAACCGTTGAGCAATACAGGCATACTTTGTTTCGATACCAATTTTGGTACAATTATCGGGCGAGGTTGTTGTTCCTGCATTTTTCCATGCGTCCGATTCTTTCGTTTTTTATATGTGTTGCTGTCATCTGTGTTGCTATCCATGCGGCAGTCTATGCCGATGAGGTTTTGCTCGATATTGAACTTCCCCTGACGGCACGATCCGCTCAATCCGCTATTGCAATGCTTGAACGTCTCACGCCGGAAACCTCGACGGTTTTCGTCCAACTCAACGTCCGAGCCGACGAAGAAGTCTTCGGACGCGGAAGTTCCTTCGGCGTTTGTTACGAATTCGCTTCGCTCTTGACCAGCGAACGATTTGCCCATGTCCGCTTTGTCGCATTTATGCCGCAGTCCATTCAGGGGCATGCTGTTCTCATTGCCCTTGCTTGCAACGAACGAATCATGGCGGAACGTGCCGAAATCGGAGCCGCCGGAATTGACGAACCCAGAATTACGCCAACGCATCGGCAAGCCTATCAGGAGATTGCCAAGCGACGAAACGTCCCGGTAGCCCTCGCCGAAAAATTGCTCGACACCAACGCTGTGTTGCTTCAAGTCGAAACAGAGCAAGGACTTCGGCTTATTGCCCCCGATGATGTCGAAGCCCTTCGGCAAACGGAAACATTTGCCGCCGAACCCGTTACACTCATACCGGCAGGGCAGCAGGGCATCCTTTCGGCAGAACTTGCCCGGCAGAATGGGTTGATTGATCTCATTGCGAACGACCGGATTGCCGCCATTCGAGGTTTCGGACTCTCACCGGAGGCAGTGAGGATCATACCGATTATCAACGAATTTGGTCATGCCGTCCGGGTCAATTTGGTCGGTGTCATCAATTCAGACCGAACCGGTGCCGTGATTCGTAGCATCCGAAATTACATGGACTCGACGGAGAATAACGTTAATTTTTTGTGTTTGTACATTGATTCTCCCGGCGGCGATTTGGAAGCAAGTTTGATTCTCGCCTCGTTTCTCGTCAATGAAATTGACCCCGCAAAAGTTCGGACGGTTGCATACATTCCCTATCACGCGAGATCGGATGCCGCCATCATTGCGATTGCCTGTGATGAAATTGTGCTGGGGCCCGAAGCCATTTTAGGCGGCGATGGTGCAAGGGTCTTTTCGGCGATTCAAATTGCCGAGGCACGCCGAATGATCCGAGAATCACTGGCAAAAAGAGCAATGCGGTCTTGGTCATTACCTGTTGCGCTCGTTGACCCAGACATCGAAATTTTCAGGATGGTCAGAGAAGCGGAAGGAGCGCGAAGACCGATGGTCGATTTTTTGAGCGACGAAGAACTTGCCGAGTTGCCTGACCAGGCACAGTGGACGAAAGAGGGAGTCGTGAAACCAAGGGGGGAACTCTTGCAAGTCGTTCAAGGACGAGGCGAACAATTTCTTGTGGATCGAACCGCGAAAGATTTTGCCGAGTTCAAATTGCTCTACGGTTTGGAAGCAGACCCCATGTTGGCGGATCCGACGTGGGCAGACAGATTGCTCCATTTTCTCCAAACGCCGGGAATGTCGGCACTGATTCTGCTGATCGTATTCCTTGCATTGATGTTTGAATTTAACTCGCCGGGTGTTGGTGTCGGTGTGTTCGTGGCTATTGTCGGTGTAGTGTTGTTCTTTTGGCTCAATTTTCTCGGCGGAACAGCAGGCTGGTTGGAGGTGCTGCTATTTCTCGCAGGGGTTGGCTGCGTTCTGCTCGAAATTTTTGTGCTTCCCGGCTTGGGGATTTTCGGCATCGGGGGGATTGCGCTCATATTGGCTTCGTTGGTGTTGGCAAGTCAGACATTTATCATTCCGCAGAACTCGTACCAACTGCTGCAATTCCGCAATTCGCTGTTGATCTTGGCGGTGTCGGGTTGCGGAATGTTAGGGTTCGGGTACATGCTGTCTCGATTATTGGAAAAGGTGAACAAGCCCAGTGATACGGAGACGGACACGATTCAAGAAACGGAGCGACTTGCGAATTACGATGGTTTGGTAGGACAACAAGGCGTAACTGCCACGCCCCTTGTCCCGGCAGGAAAGGCTCGAATCGGCGACGAATTATACGATGTCGTTTCAGACGGCGATTTGATCGAGAAGAACCAGAGCGTCGAAGTCGTTCAGGTGGTCGGGTATAAGATCGTTGTGAAACGCTCAGGATAAAGGATGTTATCGAGACGTATTCGGAGCGTGGGCGGCATCAATCGCCAAGATGGTGTGATACAGCCCTACGGGAACCTGTGTCAACCGGTCGTAATCGAGTGTGTCCCAAGTGTCGGTTGCCTTGTGATAATGTTTGTTGCGGAAATCGGCAGTGTCCGTAAAGAATAAGGCGGGGTACCCTTCCCACCAAAACGGTGCATGGTCGGAACGCGCGAACAGTAATTCCATTGTTTTTGGAGCAGGAAACGGCTGAATTCTGAGCGTCGTTGCCTCTTGAAAAGCCCTCTGCGAATCGGCGAGCAACTGGGCATCCTCCGGTCTTCCGATCATTGCCAAAAAATCTCCTTTCGTGCCGTAGAGCAAACTCATACCAGCGACCGGATAAGTTTGCGAATTTTCCTCATCGGAATAATAACCGACCAAGTCCAGACAAAGCATGCAAACAACATCCACCTTTT
>Ga0123356_10008079_pt1 | contig 10475 bp, 5 predicted proteins | sample TergutEmb28metaG_2_FD_92546 | JGI IMG/M metagenome (GOLD analysis project Ga0123356, IMG submission 92546) | Embiratermes neotenicus P3 segment gut microbial communities from Petit-Saut dam, French Guiana - Emb289 P3 | ecosystem: Host-associated > Arthropoda: Insects > Digestive system > Gut ... | reverse complement strand
TATCAAAAACAAAGAATAGTGTAATTGGGAGTATTGGCCATGAATTGGGTGTGTTAGACCAATAAGTACCCGGCACGTTCATAATGACAAGCGTCAATTCTAAGCTGCCAATATTAAGCAGAAATTTCGGTATGGATCACGGTGTAAAATGGCTTATATCGAGGCCCCACTTGACTCAATACAATTCTTTTTGCCAATACAACTCTTTTTGCCAATGCAATATTTTTTGCCAATGCAATTCTTTTTGTAGTTCGTGCTTCAAAATCGCCGCTACGTACGCTGAGCTACCCCCGTTTTCATCGAAACAGGGCAAAATGACGAAAATTATTACAAATTAGCCCTAAAAAAAGATGGTTTAGGGGCAAAGGAGCGTACGTAGTGGCGAAAACGAAGCACGAACTTGATAAAACGTTGCATACTAGGTACTTTCTGGTATAACACACTCGAATTTTGAACAGTTGCTAGAAGGAACAGGATAATACTCCCGTCGATACTTTTTACGTCCCCCTGTACTTGCCTCAAGCATGAATCGCTGTGGCTACTTGTCTTGAAACAAATCACTTACCTATGTATTAATTGGTCAAGCATGCGGGGGCCTTCGCCGTCCCCCGCGCCCCCTCGCGTAAATTAGATAAGGGAAAGAACGATAGCGGGGGCTCTGCCCCCTTTGTCATTGTTTAAGAGATACCCTTAAGCAACTCTTCTTCTTTTCTTTTTAATATCCGAGGGAGTGGGGCCCCACGAAGTGGGGCGAGGGGCGGGAAAGCCTCTCGGGTTTTGTAGATTCCACAACGATTGCGCCGCCTGCCTGCAAACACTGAGTCACAGGCTGCGACAACTGAGCCGTGCAGTTGCCTGAAAGGCTCGAGTGGCTTTCTCGTTATTATCCCAGCAAGTTGAATAAGCAAAATCAAGATACATTTGGCTATCTACCGAAAGAATACCGAAAGAATAGAATAGGTGTGCTCACATTATCACTCACAAACCTGCAATAATGTGAGTGTTTATGTTTCTACCAATTGGAGAGCAGTTTGACGCTTTATACATATAAAGAGGCACTTGAAGCTTACGGCTCACGTTCAGCGCTAGCCGCACAGATAAGCAGGGGCAAGCTGTTCAACGTTGCGCGTAACCTCTATTCAGAAAACCAGTATACCGACTCTCTTGCTCAGGTCATGAAGCTTTATCCCCAGACTGTCGTGACTGGCCTCACCGCCTTTTTTGTCTATGGCCTTACTGATAAAGTTCCTGTCGTGATTGATCTTGCCACTCGAAGAAACGCGACACGGATATCCAATCCAGAAGTCAAACAGCATTTCGTGGATAACTCTAGATTTGATGTTGGGGTAACCCTAGTTAATCATGATGGGACGAAGGTGCGCATCTATGACTTGGAGATGATGTTGTTCTATCTGGTACGCAACGATGATAAGCTGCCGTTTGACCTCTACAAAGAGGTCTCGAAATCCTATCGAAAACGTACTGACGAACTAGATTTCAGCAAGATCCAGCGGTATGCAGACTTGCTGCCCTGGGGGAGAAAGAACCTTGAGCGGATAGTTAAGGAGATGTTGTGACCGACCTCAACGAGATGATTGATAGTTATCGTCAGAAGGGCTATCCCTCCTTTCTGGCTATATGATGATATCTTCCGGAATGGATTTGCATCATCTTTAGACAAGTGGCTCGATGTTGATGATGACGAAGCTATAGGTTGGCTTATCGGGTACTTTGAAAATCCTTTTGCTTGCTTGCATAACCACTCGTAATACCATTGCTTTGTGAGTAAGAGTGCTAAAGCACTGATTCTCTTTTGCGTAGCCAAATACTCTGCCGAGGGTGGCTCAGTGCCCCAGAATTATGGCTCAACCCAAATTAGCGCAGTGGCTCACTATTACAGACAGGAGGCTCAGACCAAACCGAATTAACACTTTAAGCATATATGTGTCAAGAGGACACATATTTCATTAATTCACATTATTTTGGAAGATTTCTGTAGCATTATGAGTACTCACATTTTTTTGTTACTGACACCCTGTCGTCCTGAGCGAAGCCGAAGGACCCAGACAGAAGACAGGCTAGTAATACAAACATGGTAAACGCGGAAGCTCTCAACAATGACCGTATTCGCATTGACACCTCTTGAATGACAATAAAGTCAACCATCTGGGTCCTTCGACTACGCTCAGGACGACAGGGTGTCAGTAGCTTTTATTGGGATTATTGCTAAGATTCAAAATAAGATACTATTTACCTATCATATATATGGTACTATTACCGCAGGTGTACAAGTTTATTGACTTGGAGAGGTGGATAACTACTGTGAAACTAAAAATCAGGGGGAGAATCGGATTTGTTCTTGTGTGTTTATTGGTGTTGCAACCCCTCATGCTATCAACGGCATTTGCGGCTGAGACAGTCGTTCAGTTTGAGCCGCTAAGTGCCAGTCAAAGTGCTATTGAGCTCGAAGCAGGCTCCGAAGAAGCTCTTGATTTGCTCAACATGTTTCCTGCTACACTCGATGCTGATATCGACGGATTAGGGATGCAGCAGGTGGATGTGGACGCATGGGTTCCAGACAAGCCATATGATGCGGATGTTGCAGATATATATGTTTTCACCCCGACATTTGATGATGCTGTCTGGGATGCCAGCTTGATTGATGAGGCGCAGATACCAACGATTACCGTTGAATTGCTCGATGCTGAATCACTATTGATGCCAGCAGCCACTACTACCTACACTCTTCCTGCCGACTTTCCGATAGTGCTAGGCCCCGGAGATGACGATGCGGTGATTACCGGAGACTACACTGGGGCTGGAAACGCGATAACCGCTTTGGAGGGTTATAACGGGACAATAACTCTCGCAGGTGTCGATATAGATGTAAGTTCAGATATCTATTCCGCAGCACTGGTGATTGAAGGATCGGGAAGCGTAGCCAACATCACGAACTACGTTAATGTCGTACTGCAAAGTGGCACAACTAACACTTTAGTCAGTGGCAATTGTCGAGCGGGCTTGGAGGTCGATGCGGGTGCTCAGGTCACCATCAGCGGACCCGGTGGTACTTTAAACGCTGTCAGCGGTAATAACCCAATAGTCTCAGGTTATGGCGCCGGAATCGGAGCGGGCTATCTAGCTTCTGCCGCCGCCGCCGCCGCTCGTGTGTATCTCACCGGTGGTAATGTTGTAATAATGTCAGGTACGATTAATGCAACCGCAGGATTCCACGGTGCTGGAATCGGTGGAAGTGGATATGGTGGCAGCCCAAAGTATAGCGGACATGTGATTATCTATGGCGGCAACATCACTTCAAACGGCGGTGCTCATGGGGCTGGCATTGGCGGCGGTTGTGGCAACAACCTCGGTGGCGGTGCAACCGGTACAACGGGAGTACTCTTGGTGCTGCCACCTGCACAGATTTCTGCAACAAGCGCGGGAAACTATGCAAATGTCGGAGCAATGCATGTCGCAGTCTACATTGGCGATCCTGCTGCACCGCTCGTACAGGTACATACCGAAGATTTTACCCCTAACGCAGACATTTTCATGGACCTGAGCAATCTTGATGCTGTAGGGCCCGCGCTCATCCAAACACGGGTACCTGTTACTGATGTAGACTTGAACCGGATATTTCTCGGCAATACCGGCAGCACAGGGATCGCCGACATACACATGGTGACCCATGTGCCCGTGGCTTTTTGGACTGAGGTGCTCTCTCCCGCTGGCACTCCCTACGAAGCATTCAGTGTTATCGTTGATGGTGATATGACCATCGTGCTTATAGCTTCAGGCGAATCTAAGAACGTATCGCCCTTGACATCGGCACCAGCAATTCCGCAAGCAGGCGATTCTCAACAAGTTTTGGCCCTGGTTGCAATGTGCCTTTTATTCAGTGCTCTCATAGTTCTTTTGCCCATAAGACTGAGGCTCATGAAAAGGAATCACTAGAGACTTCAAAAAGATTGTAAAAAGGGCAGCGCTGCTGCCCTTTTTTAGTTGGCGTTTTATTTAGGAGGTTTCAGGTCGGTCATGAGAGAGGCGAGCTGCTCGAACATTGTCTGTTCGTCGGCCATCACCTTTTGATGGATATTCGCGGGCGGGCTTATCATCCACCAGAGGAGGGTGTGTAGTCTCACGCTGTTGATGAGCACCGCGAGCGAATGCGTGTCAAATGGTGCAAGCTTGCCAAGTTCGACTGCTCTGTTGAGCCCTTTTTCGATGAAGCTGGTTCCTTCTTCGAGAAGCATGGTTTGAAAGAGTTCTGAAGCCCTTGGGTCCATTGATACTCTCTGTGTGATGATTATGATGATGTCAGACATGATATCGAGGATGCTCTCCTCGTATGAATAGATGAATCCTTTGGTGATGATATCGTAGGGGTTTCCGTCTTGCAGAATTACTTCCAGGTCATCATAGGTTGGTCGGTTAGAGATATTGTGGTGCACGAAGAAGTCATAGATGATATTCAACAGTTCTTGTTTTGATTTAAAGTGGTTATAGACCGCTGATTGCCTTATTCCCACCGAGCTTGCGATGTCATTGATTGATACATTCTCATAGCCATGTTGCTTGAAAAGCTTCACAGAGTTCTCGAATAATCTCTTCTTGGTGCCAACAAAGCGGAAGGGCATGTCATCGGCTTTTGTGTTCTGTACCGGGCTGATTGCATCGTCGGGGATGAACCAGACACCCGCACGTTTTACGGCATCAGCGATCTTGCCTTGACGACAGAGCGACTGGACATACCGAGAGGTTATTCCCCATTCGGCTGCTTTTTCCTCAGCTGTATTGTAATTAAACCCCATAGCTCTCCTTAATGAACGGTTTATAGCATTATACGCTCATACGCTCTTGCAAACTAGATAGTGGCCCTAAGTTTTTGCTGCTGATTTCCGTTAGTCAAATTTTATATGAATTAACTATTGCATTATTTCGTTCTTAAACATATAATACAACAAGTAATTCTTTAATTGTAGTGATTAGTTCATTAATGTGATGAAAATAACACAATATGTTCGTATGGTAGCTTGAGGGTGAATACAAAGATATTATGGGAAGGGTAATCAACAATGAAAGCTAGAGCAATCAAGAAGAGCCTTGTCCTCTTCTGTTCCATCGTCTTGGTTTTCTCAATGGTCGTTGGTTTAGGGCCTCTTCAGGCATTTGCTGACGATGACCAGTCAGACGTTCCCTGGCAGCAGGGTGATTTTGTAAAGGTATCGGATTCCAATACGAGCAATACCACCAATTACTTCAGCAGCACCACCATGGAAAATGGGCGACTCTGGACCGACAAAAGCGTCGATGCAAGCGAAGCAATCATCTATGACTCAAGCGGCAGTATCATCGGTAGTCACACCGCAGAGGCAGATGAGTTCTTAATCACTCTCTCCGCTTTGTCGGAGGCATATTCAATCAATAGATTAATGGATCCCCTGGATGCGGTCTTTATGGTAGATGTATCGGGCTCTATGACGTACAGCTTTGAGGGCGAAGTTGAAGGTGCCGCTGGCAACATGCGCATAGATGCTCTCGTTGAAGCGCTCAATGAGGCAGTATTCCTGCTGATGGAAGCCAACCCAGAAAACCGTGTAGCCGTTGTTGCCTATGGAGGGCTCAGCGGCAGAAACCCCCGAGCTTATCCAATCCTGGATCTGGGACGATACGAAGCACCAGACAATGACTATTTCTATGTATCCGGCACCGGAAGTGCAAATAACGCGCGATTCAACGTAAACGCCGCTATCGTTGGTCCCGCCCCTCTCACCACCAGCGTGTCGGTGAGTGGTGGAACCCCCACACAACGAGGCATCTATGCAGGAGCACAGATGCTGATGGACAATACTGACACCACGTATACTGATCCAGCGAGTGGTAGAACCGTCACACGCAAACCGGTGATGATCCTCTTTACCGATGGCGAGCCGACCTTTGGTTGGACTGACTATAAAACGGCTGGTGTTGTGGGCGATGACTACACCCAGAAAAACCAGGACTGGGGAGATGCCCTGGTGCCGGATCTGGGTATCGATCTGCTCACCGTTGCTACTGCCTCCTACTGGAAGCAGCAGGTGCACGACTGGTATTACGGTGCAGGGGACACACTTAATGATGTGGCCTACTACACCATCGGTATGTATATCAGCAATACGCATTCCCTTTCGGTGTTAGACCCCGCCCACAATGCAAACGACAATGAACAGTACTTCAGCGATAACGACACCACCTACAACCTGGGAAACCTGTTGAATGTGTTCTCGCTGCCCACCCCTCCAGCAGGCAGCAGTATAGAGTTTCCGGTTCTCAACTACCAGGAATTTCCAACAACTGCTCAGAGCCAGGGTTACCCCCGTAGTTTGGCCAGCATCACAAACGATGGCGATTACATCAGGAGCTGTAATTATGCCGATGAGTACTTTCAGGCCAACAATGCTGAGGCATTAAAGGAAGTCTTCAAAACCATAGCAGCGCAGATGATTTCCCAGATGGATTACATCACCGAGGTCGATTCGGGAGACCCCAACTTTTCTGGCTATCTCACCTTCTCTGACGTTCTCGGTGAGTATATGGAGTTTAAAGCCTACGAAGGCCTGTGGTTCGAGGGCCAGCAGTATGACGGGCTGGCCTTTGCCGAGGACATCACTGTGCTTGGTACCAGCAGCCCAAATTGGGACAGCTTCATTGCAGGCCTTGCCACACAGATGAGTGGAGAAACAACGCTCGTTTCCACAGCGGAAGCTGAGGAAGTGGTGCAGAGCAGCATGGCGGGAGGAAGTCTCTACTACAACAGCGCAAGCGACTTCAGCAATCAGATCAAATGGTATGCCGATGACAAGAAGAACTACCTGAGCCCCTACTTCTCTGCAGATGGCAACGAAGCTCCCGTGCCCGATGAGGCTCTGTGCATTATGGATCTATACCCCCTGGAGGGAGTGGTTACCAGCAGTGTAACGGGAGACCCCGCCGACCTCATGAATACGTGCCTGGTGGTTCTCACCGCTTTGGAAAGTGGGAGCTTCACTGACTCGGATTATGGTTATATTGCCGGGCTTACCCGCGATATCGTTAAAGGTCAGCAAATCGTTCGTTGGTATGTTCCCGCCAGCTTGATTCCCATGCGTACGGTTGTGGCTCTGAGCGACCCCAGCGAAGAGCTCGTTGCAGAAATCAGGGAAGCAGAGGCTATCCGAGCTGTTTATTCTGTCGGCTTGCCAGAGTCCTTTACGCTTGCCGATGTTGAAAGTTCCTACAGGGAGCTCTTCACGAGAACAGAACCCAATGCCTTTGGGCACCCTGAGCTGCTTGTATTCTTCTCCAACCTCTACCACCTCGACTCAGACGTAGCGGCTGCATTCTGCGAGATCAGTGATGCCAACCAGTATTACTACTACCAGCATCCAAGTGGCAAGGTGCCGCTGTTTGTTTTAGATGATAACGGCGAATACCGAGCAGCTGCTCAAGGCGACGCTGGTCCCTTCTTCACAAAATCCGAGAGCTTTGACCTTAACGAGCCCGGCTACATTGCCTTGCGATATACGCAGGTAGACTCAGCGATTATTGAAGATGATATGAGAGGCGGCGCTCCCTTTATCCTCTCGGGCACCGAGAAGGAAGAAGCGGCTGAAGAGCACCTGGAAAAGGAGGCAAACCCCACAGGAACCAACACTCATGTGCTACACAGGCATGGTGCCGGCATTGTTACCTACCAGGATGCCTCGACGCTAAACTCCGAAACACGGAATATCTCAACCTTGGATGTATCCACCTATTCTGTACAGGTACGTGAGCTGGGCAATAACGGCTTATTGGGTATTCCGGTTCCTTTATTGCCGCCTGTTGAACCGCCCCCAATCGTAGTGCCGCCAATCGAAGTGCCGCCTGTCGATCTGCCCCCCACCGATCTTCCTCCAACGGGTATACCCCCCGCCGAAGTACCTCCCATTGGCAAGCCACCAACTGCTCTTCCGCAAGCTGGTGACTCTATTATTGGTGTCTTGGCGGTATTGATGCTTAGCGGTGCAGCTGCACTGAGCTTTGGCCTGGCTAGAAAAACACGGAAGAGCGTCTACTCTCCCTCCCATTTGAGGAGGCGTGATCTTAGCAATGGCTAGCCCTATGTAAATTTGCTAATTCGATGCGGACAGGCAGTCCTCTGCGCCCCTACCACACCCACCCAGAGGACTTCCTGGTCTGCCTTTAAAACTACCATCGCGATGCGATCAGGTGCCCCCTAACCCACTTCACGCTGAGGACACCTGATCGCTTTTCTTTACTTAGTTCCAACACCTATGTCGTCCTGCGCATTTGGCGTAGCCAAATGTTGCAGGATCTAGGGGTTATGCGCAGGACAACAGGGAGGAGTTCTCACACAGTCTGCCGTCCCTTCGTGCTGTCAAGTTAGTTAAAAATGAATGACCACTGGTGTGCCGGGGCTTGTCAAACCATAGAGTTGTTCACCAGCCCAAGGTGGCATATTGATGCAGCCATGTGAGCCGCGATACGTATAGGCATCGCCACCGAATGATGGCTGCCAGGTGGCATCATGAAAGCCGTGGCCTGCGCTGGTAAATGGCATCCAATAGCTTACAAAGACACGGTAGTCCGCACCACTCATAATCACATTCCGGGACTTTGACAAAATGTAGAAGGTGCCCGTTGGCGTTGCCCAGCCCCTGTTCGGGTTACCGGTGACCACCTCGCATTCCAGGACACATACTCCATCTTGGAAAAACCACATGTACTGTATGGTCAGGTTGACCTCGGCGTAGGTCATTCCCCAGGCGGGATTATGATTGCTGCTGGTGGCATAGCCAAGCCATTGCCCATCGCTGGCGAAGTTCGAGTAACTCGGATTTCCCGTGGAAGGTGCATACACAAAATCACCAGTTGCCATGACCCCATCACCAAAGTAGTAATTCAAAGAGTCTTGAAAGTAGTGCCAGCCAATTTTCATCGAACCATCGTCGGGCTCGCCGAGAAGATAGTAGGCAGTATCAATGTGCTGTCGACCATAGGCCATATAGATGCCCGGGCTGAGGTACGAATCGGGCAAGGGATGCTTTTGCGAGGCAAAGTAATACTGATTGTCACCGATATACTGCCAGCCTGAGACGGCTGCGCCAGATGAGTCGAAATAATACAAGACATCGTCTGGGGATTTACCCCAACCGGTTATCATGACCCCCTCATCGTCGAAGGCGTAGGTAGAGGAGCCTATCTGGGAGATGGTCGAAGAAAGCCTCTTTCCATCGGCGCCCAAGTAGTAACGGTAATCATCGAACTGGAGCCAATCACTGGTAACCTTTCTGCCAGATTCCAGATTTCGGTAATACCAGGCATCGTTCTCCCAGCTCCATCCTGTTTTCATCACAATGCCACTTGTGTCGTTGAGCTCAAATATGATGTTGTCGATGTTGTGGGTACCGTAGGTCATATAGATGCTCGGCATGAGGTTTGCATTGGGTAAGAGCTTCTGTTCTGGGGCAAAGTAATACCATTTGCCCTTGATGAGCTGCCAGCTTGTGGTTGTGGCGCCGGAGGAGTTGAGCGGGTCAGAGTCAAGCTGGGTATTGTCGGTGGATACGAGCCAAGCTGCTATCACGGCTCCCGTGTTGTTGAAAAGGTAGATAACTGAGTCTATCTGGGTGATGGTCGAAGAGAGCATCCTTCCGTCGGCACCAAAGTAATACCAATAGCCATTGGTAAAAAGCCACCGATTCTCGACATACTTGGCTTGAGCTTCGAAGTAATACCACGAGCCCTCGATGAAATGCCAGGTGCTGCGCAGCGGCAGGTTATTAACACGATACTGCTGCCTGTCATCAGCCGAGGGATACCAGCCGTCGGTTTGAATGACGGCTGCGACTGGGCCATTGGGAGTGCTGGACGCATCGGCACCAGCGTCTTCAATTACAAGCTCTCCATCGCTTGGAGGCTCGTTGCCAAGCGCAGGCAAAGTGGGAGTGAATACCAGAGTCAGTATGCAGCACAAGAGTATAATAGCCAGTCTTTTTACTGTTAAGCTCATTCATCTCTCAGACTTTGGGTCGCCGACAAAGGGAACAAGATAGCAGTAACGCAATGCACTCACTTGAGATTAATTATCAAACAAGACCCGATTCCCCATCCCAGTGACACGCATTTATGTTCTTACATAGTATAGAGGGTCAGCAATTGAAAAAGCAACACAAGAACCAGGTTCCCCTTGTGCTTCCTCTTATGCTTCCTCTTATGCTGTTACTGTTCACGCCCACCCTGAAATAGGCTTTACTAACTGTCATTCGCCGATTTAATCGGCGAATCCAAAACTGACAGTGCACTCGCTGTATTGGATTCGCCGGTCACCTGAGTTGACCACTTTTTCTAAATTATCGATATCTGGGAAGAATACATGCAGTTAGATGCGTTGCTCTTGAGCATATGAGAGCCTGGTTGTGGTTACTGATAACTTGCAGTCAGGTACAGTTTTT
>Ga0123356_10008078_pt1 | contig 10475 bp, 8 predicted proteins | sample TergutEmb28metaG_2_FD_92546 | JGI IMG/M metagenome (GOLD analysis project Ga0123356, IMG submission 92546) | Embiratermes neotenicus P3 segment gut microbial communities from Petit-Saut dam, French Guiana - Emb289 P3 | ecosystem: Host-associated > Arthropoda: Insects > Digestive system > Gut ... | reverse complement strand
TTTGATTGATGCCAGGGTTGTGGTTCCCTGTTTCTGCGCATAATGTCACAGCCTATATTTCTATATCTAATGATATTTAGAATTTGTCACACATATGTCACAGCAGCGCACTATTATGCATACATATTTACCTAATTGCGACAATATTTACACATTATTCACACCAAAAATACACATTGTTCACATATGAACAGATTGTGAACGGTTCTTGCGCTAAGAAAACACGTTCCCGGTATGTTTTTAGCGCCGCGCATAAATATGCAAACACTGAATATGGCACATTTCAAACAGCAAAAAGTCGGGTTTTTAAGCCCGACTGAAAATAGCTCGCTTTTATTTGGAAATGATTCTCTCCGGAAATGATTTTATCCGGAGATGAACATCATTCTTCTAATGCTTCATTTATATATCTGACCAGTTCGATAATACTTGAGAATTGTTTCGTCACATCTTTCTCAAGCCACTTTAGATTGCCTTGCCATTCCGCGTTATGCCTGAATCTTACGGAAAGCTCGAATGTACATGTCTTTGCACTTAAATTATGATGCTCATGAGCTTCATCGATTTCTTTGATTGTTGAACGTTCCTTGGCAACGGCGGGTAAATCCAGCTCATGCTTTCTTAATCGTTGTTTTGCTTTACCGAACGTCCTCGGGAGCAGCTGTTTCTCCGGAAAACCTTTAGTATCGAATGTTGTTTCCATCATTTCGATCATACCCATGAGGTTTGTGAAGGTAAATGGTTCTTCAAAGTACTTGCTGCTTAGTTCGCCATGGAGGGTACCGTCAGCGGTTTGGTTTATCACCGCTTGCATTTTTATTGACATTGCAGTTACATGCTTATGGTCTTCGTGTGCCATGTTGGTTTATCCTTTCGAAACTCGATCCGCCGGTTTTTTGCGAATTTAATATAGAACTACATGTGCTCAACAGGAGTTATATGTCTGAAATGCGTTCCTATCAAGCTTGGTAAATATTTTGAATCTATCGAACGTAGTATCCTGTTTATCAGCATTTGGCAATCTTCCTGTGTGAGGCTGTACAGTAATATCATGTACTGGCTCGGGCTGCTGCGGGTGAACAGATCGCCCATACGTAAGCATCCCGGTATCGCGGCACCTAATTGTTTCATAATGCCGCCGTCTTTTCCCCCGGGCTCATGTTTTGTATCAAACCTTATAATAAACGCATTTCTGCCGGAACGCGGCACCGAACGTGCCTCGATCTGGTAAAGCGCTTTGAAAATGCTTGCATCGCAATAATAGGCACCCGGGAAATCTGCGTCGCTGAGCCAGTCTTCCAAAAGCTCGTCCAGAGTCATTTGAGATTTTGTATCCTGATATTGGATCTTGCTGTATAACGACCGCAGATTGTCGGAAAAATTCACGCCTAAAACGTCAAAGAACATGGTCTCCATTTTTTTATAGACCTTGAGTGCTTCATCGGTTTTTTCCTGTGTGATCAATGCCTTTAAATGATGCTCGATCAATTGCTCATCAAACGGGTCAATACAAAGAGCTCTTGTACAGAGTTCCTCGGCTTCGATATTTCGGTCGAAACTGTCCAGCAGATCGACTGCATCATGTACACATCCTAAATATAATGTACGATAATAACGAACAAGAGGAATGACCCACAAATCACCTGTCGAATTTGGCAGGAAATCTCCTTTATACAACTCGGCAGCCTGCAGCAGGAGCTCAAGCTGGAATTTTTTGTCTATCCCTTCGATCCCGGCTTTTTTGATGAGGGTTTCGAATTCTTCGATATCGGTTGTGCATGGTATGCTGTTGTTCCATGAATAACCGCCGCTCTTGGCTATGATCAGGTTGTCCGCGCAATCGAGTCCGCTTTTTTCAAGTGCACCGCGTGCACGATACACCATGGTTCTCAGCACGCTGCCGGGGTTTACTTGCAAATCTTCATCGCAAAATACTTCAAGCAGCTCATCTTGTGAAACCGATCTGTATCTGTTTGTAACCAGGTATTGAAGCAGCCTCCATACCTTTGAAGATTTCCGCGCCTGCTCGGTGATACGAATGTCGTTGCTTATTATCGCAAAACCACCCAGCATTTCGACTCTCATACTATTGATTGCGGTCTCCATACACTCACCCTCACATATTACACTTCTCTGAATCTGTAAACCGTCTTATGGTTATATACCTCGCCACTACGCAATATCGGTGCAGGGAATTGCTGAATATTAACGGAGTTCGGCCAGTATTGTGTTTCCAGACATAGTCCTGTACGCTTTGAGTATACAGCACCGTTCTTACCTATCTCTCCGGTCATCATGTTGCCGCTGTAGAATTGAATGCCGGGTTTTGTTGTCAGGCATGCAAGGCTCAAGCCGTTGCATTCCAGTACTGCTGCCATAGCAAGATCGCGGTTTGGTTCGTTTGAAAGCACCCAGTTGTGATCATATCCGCCGCCGAGCTTCATTTGCGGGCATTCGCTTTCTAAACCGGGTCTTATTTCGGTCAACTCGCGCAAGTCAAACGGCGTGTTTGTCACGTCCATCAATTCGCCGGTCGGTATGAGTGTCTCGTCGACCGGTGTGATTTTATGTGAGAAAATTTGCAGCTTATGATCTTCGATACCGCCGGCATCATGACCGGCAAGATTAAAGTAACAATGATTGGTAAGATTGATCGGCGTGTCTTTATCGCATGTTGCAATATATTCAATGCCAAGCTCACCATTTTCGAGTGTGTATTTTACTTTCACTTCAAGATTGCCCGGGAAGCCTGCTGCTGTGCCTTCTTTATCGATCAGTGTCAGTACCAGCGCACCCGGTTCCTCAGAAGCTGTCCAAACCTGCTTGTCAAACCCGACAAAACCGCCGTGCAGACAGTTGACGCCGTCGTTAACATCCAGGTTATATACTTCGCCGTTCATCTCATATTTTGCTTTGGCGACCCGATTACCTATTCTGCCGATCACCGCTCCCTGATAACTCCTGTTTGCTTCATAACCTTCGATATCATCAAAGCCGAGTGCCACATCGCGTATTTCATCTGCAACGGGAACAAGGATGCTCCTGACCGCTGCTCCGTATGTAATGATCTCAACGCTGTATCCACCATCTTTAAGTGTGTACAGTTCTACTTCTATACCGTCTTTAGTATGCCCGAACTGACGCTTCTCTATAGTCATGTCCAAACGTTCCTTTCACATTGTTTTATTCTTTGCGTATAGTTATCCCTTAACGCAGTATTTTATATTCTTTCATCGTAGTTGTCAAGGATTCATACCTGTGATATTATAGATATATGAAAGTAAATGAAGATATTTATTACAATAGTAAGGGTGCAAAAACACATTTTATCATATCATTTGTGATAGTTGCAGTGTTACTGCTGATCATACCTGTAGTAACTTTGTTTTTACTTTCCAACGCGTATGATCAGCAAATCAGGCTGGAATCACAGAGGATCACAAGCTCCATCCGACGGACGGTGCGCACCTTTGTCGACGGCGCATACAATTTGAGTTTTGAGCTTTCCGACAACCCTTCCATCCTCTCTTTTGACCCGGAGATCCAGGCGCAGATACTCAGAAATTGTGCCGAAAGAAATCCTTATATGGAGCTTATTTATATAACCGGGATGGACGGCATGCAAACAGCCCGTTCCTCGGGAATACTCAGCGAAAGCAATGAGCGCTGGTGGTTTAGCCAAATCATGGAAGAACGGCTGCCTTTTGTCTCAAAATCTTACTATTCTTTGTCTACCGGTATGCCGTGCACAGCTATTTTTATTCCTATGCATGACAACTCCGAAATGGTTGGCATATTCGGTGTCGATATCAGTCTTGAGTATATACAGTCAATGGTTGAACAGTATACGAATATTGAAAACGGTCAATACGCATTCATTATCGATGGTGAAGGCGTCGTGATCGCACATCATGATAAGTTTGTTCTTGAAACATTGACAAATTACAGGACTTTGACACGAACCGTACCGGCAATGGATCTTGAAGGCAACCCGTTGCTGAGAGAAGACGGCAATATCAGAACAATTGAAAGAGAGATCGAAACCACCGACAGTTTTAAAGCAATAATCCTTGATGTTATGGCAGGCAACAGCGGTCTTGAGCTTGTTGATTATAACGACGGGGTTTATTATATGAGTTATGAGCCGATAACTCTGCCCGGTCATTCAGACTCCTGGTCTGTTATAACACTGCACGACAGAGACGTCGCAATGAGCGTAATATCGCGTTTGTTGACGCAGGAGATCCTTGTTGTCGTCGTTGTTCTCATAATATTTATCGCTTTGATCTATACTCTTTTCAAATCTCTGAGCAAAACAATGGATTATCTTGAAAACGCCCGGGTGGAAGCAGACCACGCAAATAACAGTAAAAGCCGCTTCCTCGCAACGATGTCGCACGAAATACGCACACCTTTAAATGCAATAATAGGGCTGACGCAAGTTCAGCTGCAGCATAAGGAGTTGCCGAGAGAGAGTCTTGATGCACTTGAAAAGATATATGCATCAGGCAACAGTCTGTTAAAGATAATCAACGATATTCTTGATTTGTCCAAAGTCGAAACCGGATTGCTGGAGCTTACTCCTGAAGTGTATGAAACACCGCACTTAATAAATGACACAGTTCAACTGAACATAGTGCGGATCGGTGGTAAGGACATAAAATTTATACTTTATGTCAACAAAAGCCTGCCGTCGAAAATCCTGGGCGACAGTTTGCGGGTGAAACAGATATTGACTAATCTGTTGTCAAATGCAATCAAGTACACACAAGAAGGCTATGTTAAACTGATGATAAGCCATTTTACCAACGGTGATGATATAATTTTATGCTGCATGGTAGAAGATACCGGTATCGGTTTGTCACAAGAAGATCAGCAGCGTTTATTCTCGGAATATGCACGGTTCAACACCCGCGATAATATGTTTATCGAAGGCACCGGTCTGGGGCTGACCATCACAAAAAAACTGGTGGAAATGATGGGCGGTGAGATAAATGTTCAAAGCGAGATCGGTAAAGGCAGCATATTTACAGTAACGCTCAAACAAAAAGCCGTTGAATGCAAGCCCATAGGAACTGATGTTGCGAAAATGCTTCAAAACTTCACATTCTTCGATGATACACATTCATTATTACATATAGAGTACACAAATCTGCCTGACGGCAGTGTGCTTGTCGTAGACGACGTTGAACTAAACCTCTTTGTCGCAGAGGCTGTACTTAAGCCTTATAATCTCCATCTCGAAATGGTTACAAGCGGTATCACGGCGATCGAAATGATTAAAAACGGAAAAACATTCGACATCATCTTTATGGATCATATGATGCCGGATATGGACGGTGTCGAAACTACGAAAAAACTTCGCGAGATGGGATACACAGGCGCAATAGTCGCCCTCACAGCAAACGCCCTTGTAGGAAACGAAGAAATGTTCACACAAAGCGGCTTTGACCACTTCATCTCAAAACCGATCGATATCCACAACTTGGACGAAGTCATCAGTAAATACATAAAAAGCAAACCGTAGGACAGGGGACGGTGCCCTGTCCTATGCCAGTCTTATAAGTCGCGGGGGCGGTTCGACTGCCCTCTTTTTTTAAACAGCAATGCAAGCAAAATCACGCTTACTATAAAAAGTACGATCGAGATGTATTGCGATGTAGAGAACGGACCATATATCCCGCGTACCATATCACCTCTGTAAAACTCGAGGATGAAACGGAGAATCGAATATAATAATCCATAAAGACATGCTGTAAGCCCAGTGCCTGCAGTCTTTTTATATACTGCCACAAGAATCGCCGCGATCACGAACAGGCAGGCAGCCTCGATCAGCTGCGTAGCAAGCAGCGGTACTCCCTGAGGTGCAACAGAAGATGAAGGCGGGAATATTACGGCAAAAGGATGTGAACTGTCAACAGGTACTCCATAACAGCATCCTCCAAAAAAGCAGCCGACTCTTCCGAATCCGTGTGCGGCAGCAAAAGCCGGAGCAAACAGGTCCGCTACAGGTATTACCGGTGTTTTATAGCGTCTGCAAAACAGCAGCATTGCTATCAAACCACCAATAAAACCTCCGTAAAAAACGATCTCACCGAAGAAACGTGAAACAAATAACTCCGGAGGCCAATGTCTGATTTGCTCCCAATTGATCATGATTTCCGGTATGCGGGTTATCGGGCGCAGTAAAAATGCTCCTATAAGGCCTCCGCAAATACAGATAAGAAAGACAAGACTGATATCCTTGTCTTTCTTTTTATTTAGCATTTTTATCATTACCCAGGCAACAACGGCACCTAAAATCATAAAAAGACTATAGGTGCCTATCGGTCTGCCGAAGATTTCAAACAGTACAGGGTGCATCAGTAGTAAAGCAAGTCATCAAAGAACCCTGAATCCAATGTTGTAAGACATGATATGCATGCAACAGTTATCAAAAGTCCCAATACAATTGCGATTATGTTCATAATTATACCTGCTTGTGCCATTCCTGTCGGCGCTCCTACCTCTGAAGCTTTTTTCTTACCTCCGATACCAAGAATAAGACCGATCACAGCTGTTACAATAAACCCGCTGGTCAACAGTGATATGATACCGAGCACCATAGAAGCGGTCGACTGCCCCTTGCCCGGATAATCATTCGAATACATCTGCTGAGGCGGTCGATATCCATGCGGAGGTGGCGGTGGCTGTTGCTGCGGCAGAGGTGGCTGATAACTGCCGGGCGGTGGCTGCGGGGGTTGATAACTGCCTTGCATTGGAGGTTGTTGCGGTGGAGGCGGAGGTGGATAGCTTCCCTGCTGCTGAAGTGGTTGCGGAGGTGGTGGTGGCGGATAAACGCCCTGCTGCTGAAGTGGTGGCGGGGGTGGTGGATAACTGCCGGGCAGTGGTTGCTGCGGAAGTGGTGGTTGCTGCGGAGGCGGCGACGGGGGGAAATTCTCAAACGAGGGTGGTATTATTTGAGATGGCTGTGGCGGCTCCACATGCGGCATTGCCGGGATCTCGGGAGGTTTTGGGATATCCGAAAGCGGTGCGGGTTTAAAGTCTTGATTATTATCCATTCGAAAATCGTTCCTTTCGATCATATTTTCATTAGTTCAGCAGGTTACAAACAATTGCGTTTACCACTATATCATTTAAATTAAGAAAATCATAGTCAAATATCCAGATATGAATCGGCATACAGCGTGTTATTCTTTATTATATCACACGAGCGCAGTGTTTCCATAAGCCGCCGGTCACCCGGATTCACTATAGCCGATGTCAATCCGCAGTACATCGCCATCGCCAGCATTGCGCTGTCCATGATCGGCCGCACATGGTGCGGCATCATATTTGATATATTTGACAGCCCGCCGCTGGAGTTTAATCCCATATCGCTTAACATCTTAATAAAGTCAAGGACTTCCGTCTGTTTATCCTGCATTCCTTTAACAACAAGGAAAAGCGGGTCAAACCATATATCCTCGGGCTCCATTCCATGTTCCATTCCGCGCTCGAGAAGCTCCTGGCAGTAGCCCATTCGTTCATCATTGTCCGATGGTATTCCTAAGGCTGAACACAGAGCGATGCAGATCGCTCCGTTCGCTGCTGCCAGATCTATATTCCCTATTCTATCACCGGCATCAGCGGAATTTACAATAGGTTTACCCCGGGAGTTATTATGGGCTGCGATACCTGCTTCTATGGCTTTTGTATTGACAGTGTCAAGGCAGAGCGGTATATTATCGCATTCTTCTTGTATCAGCCTGACCGCCCATTGCATAAGCTCTTCGCCGTCTTTTTCGGCGGGTCCTATATTTACATCGAGGTAAACTGCGCCTTGTTCGATCTGGTCTTTTGCACGCTTGAGGATGGGTTCCGGATCTCTGTTTGCCATGGCTTCCCGGATAGTCGGAGATATACAGTGTATACGCTCGCCGATCACGATAAATTTACTCATTTTTCGACCTCCCTTCGGTTTTTACATTCTACTATAAATAATACTTAATATCCATATAGTATTTTTCTTTCGATAGTTAAAAGCAGTTAAAAGCAGTTATATTAATTATTTACAGGATTATATTGCAGATTTTACATTCGGGTTATATAATACATCCAACAACAGAGTGTGGAGGGAACACGCCATGAAACTTAATAACAAACGGACAGTTTTTGTTGGTCTTGCGTTTATGTCGATCTGCGCATTTTGGCAGGTTTATGACAACATCATTCCATTGATCCTTGAGAACTCATTTGGCCTTTCCGCAACCGCTACCGGAGCGATCATGGGGATCGACAATGTCCTTGCATTGTTTATGCTGCCTTTATTCGGATGGCTGTCAGACAGGACAAATACCAGAATCGGCAGGAGGATGCCGTATATTGTGTTTGGAACACTTGTTGCCTCGACCGGTTTTGTTTTATTGCTCTTTGCCGAGCAAGCTAACAGCCTTGTATGGTTTATGATAATCCTGTGCATCGTTCTCATTGCAACAACGACTTATCGCAGTGCAGCAGTAGCACTAATGCCCGATGTCACGATCAAACCTCTGCGAAGCAAAGCAAACGCGATCATCAATCTCATGGGAGCTATAGGCGGAGCTTTAGTCCTTGGCGCAACACCTCTGCTTGTCAGACAGGGCAGCGATAATTATTTTCCATTATTTGCTCTCATTTCTGCGTTTATGATCATCAGTGTTGTCGTTTTATTCATCAAAATCCAGGAACGTGTCTGTGTACAGGAAATGCGTGAAGAAAGCGCTAGGTACGGAATTGATGAAACAACCGATGAAGTTGATGCTTCAGGCGAGAAAATTAAAATGTCACCTGAAGTCCGTACAAGTTTTATTTTGATCCTTGCCAGTATTTTCTTATGGTTCATGGGTTATAACGCTGTAACGACCGGATTTACACGCTACGCGCAAAATGTATGGGGACAAGGAGTCGGCAACGCATCATTGATCCTGATGGTTGCTCAGGTCGCCGCTATCATTTCATATATCCCGGTCGGTATTTTGGCTACAAAAATAGGTAGAAGAAAAACGATCATGATAGGTATTGCTATGCTGACAGTAGCATTCGGTGCATCATTGATGTTCCTTGATTTTTCATACCTTATGTTTGTATTCTTCTCGCTCGCCGGTATAGCATGGGCACTTATCAACGTCAACAGTTATCCGATGGTTGTAGAAATGAGCAAAGGTCCGAATATCGGTAAATACACAGGCCTTTACTACCTGTTCAGTATGTCTGCGCAGTCTGTAACGCCGTTTATATCAGGATTCTTTATTGACAACACAAACCTGGGCTGGCGGACACTCTTCCCATACGGTGCACTTTTTGTAGCTCTGTCATTCGTTACGATGCTGTTTGTGAAACATGGCGACAGCCGCCCTGTCGCACCTGTGAGCAAGATCGAAGCATTTGATGTAGATGATTAGTTTTTAGTGTTTAAAATTAAACGCTCGGTTTGCATCAAGCACACCTGAGCGTTTTTTATTGCTTTAAATAATGCGAGTCTTTGTAATAGTGAAGTATTAAATCCATACATCCCCACCTAAAAAATACGCGTCAGTATACTCTACGCTTTGTTCTGCTACGTTGCTGTCAACATCTCTATTAATGCATAACATAATAGCTTTTGCCATATAACTTGCCATCCTAGGTGGTACAGCATTTCCAATCATTTTGTAACCGTTTGACAAATCATTATATATAAACTTAAAGCTATCAGGGAAAGTTTGGATTCGTGCACACTCTCTTACACTTAAACGCCTATATAAATGCTCTGACCCTTTGACAAACTCTCTTTTATTCTGTTCAATAAATTTCATTTTTGGAGCTTGTGGATGCATAGGTGCATGACGACCTCCCGCTTGAATCGTGTATGACTGTTCGTCCCAGCTACGCACCCTGTTCCTTGACATGTATATCGTTGAAAAACCTCCGGTCATATACTCGTGATTTGGAATAACACATTTATCGCCATTTGTTTTACTCTTGTTTTTTGCAGGAATTGCCTTTTCTGATAAATCGATTATTGCTTGTTGTAAGGTAATTTTTTGCTCACGATGTGGTGGAAATTGAAATTTACTTTTTAAATCATTCCTTATGCCTACATAAAAAACTCGTTTCCTATCTTGCGGCACTCCATAATCAGCAGCGTTTAAAAGTTCAATGTGTACATTATAACCGGCATCCTCAAACATATTTATTATACTTTTAACTGCGTTGTTATGCCTATTTGCCAACATCCCGGAAACATTCTCTGCAAGGAAAAATTTCGGCTTTTTATCACGTAAAATCCTTATAAATTCTAAAAATAATTTACCTCTATCATCATCAATCCCACGAAGAGACCCTGCTTCACTCCAGCTTTGACAGGGTGGTCCGCCGATTATACCATCGCACTCTGGTATATCGGTTAAATCAATCTGACGGATGTCTCGTCTATCTAGAGGTGCTTTGTGATTAGCTTCGTATGTTTCCCAAAT
>Ga0123356_10008077_pt1 | contig 10475 bp, 9 predicted proteins | sample TergutEmb28metaG_2_FD_92546 | JGI IMG/M metagenome (GOLD analysis project Ga0123356, IMG submission 92546) | Embiratermes neotenicus P3 segment gut microbial communities from Petit-Saut dam, French Guiana - Emb289 P3 | ecosystem: Host-associated > Arthropoda: Insects > Digestive system > Gut ... | reverse complement strand
GTAAAGATGGCAACGCATTCATAGTCAATTCTTCAAAAGTAAAATCCATTTTCATATTCATTTATTACCATTTTTCATATTATTTGTCAACTATGTAGGGTCGTATTTCGTCTAACGTTGAATAGGGGATTTTCCTAAACACATCATAAAACTGTTCTTAGGACGTATTCGTGTTAAGTACAAAATCACTGTGATAAAGTGTGTAGAGTTTCGTGTTAATGACGATAGCAGGGGTTTATGTGCTGATGGGCAATTTTTCCATGTTAAAGGATGGTATCAAGGGGGCTTTGTATCTTCAGGACGCTGCGGCGGGCGACGTGGGTGTAGCGTTCGGTGGTGCGGAGGCTGGCATGACCGAGCAGGTTCTGAATATAGCGTATATCAGTGCCGCTTTCCAATAAGTGAGTGGCGAATGTGTGACGCAGACCGTGTATGGAAACTTTTTTTGTTATTCCGGCACGTCGGACGGTTTTGTCAAAAATGAGCTGCGCGGAGCGGATTGACAACGGACGTGTTGGCGGTTGTCCGGGGAAAAGCCATTTTTCAATCCCGAAAAATTTATAGTATTCTTCCAGAAAGTGAGCAGCTTTTTCGGAAAGAAGAGTAATACGGTCTTTCCGGCCCTTGCCGAGTCTGATGTGCATTACTTTCCGCGGCAGGTCAATGTGCTCCTTCTTAAGCGAAACAACTTCGCTGACACGCAGACCGGACGAATAAACAAGCATGAGAAGCAGACGGTGTTTCGGGTTTTTCTCCATACCAAGGATTTTGGAAATCTCCTCTTTCGATAAAACAACCGGAAGGCGTCCGTCCTGATGAGGACGATGGCGCTCAGTGATATCATCGTTTTTAATGACATGCCTGAAGAAAAATTTGATCGCGCTGATGGCGATGTTCAATGCCGAGGCAGAGTATTCTCTGTCTTTTTCCATCAGGGCGAGAAATTGGGTAACATCAGCGGGGCGGATTTCTTCTGGGGTTTTTTGAAGAGACCGGCAGATTAAACTATTATAATAGATATAGGCACGGCGGGTTTTAGGACTGTACTTACGCGAACGGAGTTCGGCTTCCAGCCGGTCTCGCCAGATATCTGAAAATTTTTCCGGCAGCGAAGGAGGAGCAGGAAAAGAAAAAGGCGATATCTGTGCTTCTGTGTTAGGTGCAACTTCCGGTTCAGTTTTAGATGAGGCAGCCATAAAACGTTCCTGCTCCACAGGATGTTCTATAAACCCGAGAACTTCGGGCGGATGGGGAGAACCTTCTTCTATCCTCACAATGGGAACGCCGGGAATAAGCCGGCGAAAGTGATCATTGCCGGTATCACGACCAAAAACAAATACACGGCATTCAGCGTCCCACCTGCCGCCGCCCCGTATCATCGAACCAAACAGAGGCGGATTGTAACGATCAGGAAAAGGAAGGCGTATTTTGCCGGACTCGAGAAAAAGATAAACAACATTCATAGATGCACTCAATAAAAAGTATTATGTTTCTTAGCTAAAGGCAGATAGTGCGTTTGATTCATTTTGTCTGGCAAAGAGTAAAAAGTCAACAAAAAAGTTTTTGAAATAAAACCGAAAAAACTGCGTCGACATTTCGGTAAGGATACTATAAGATAAAGGAAACTCGAAGCAATTAATATTACCTCACAAAGCTCATAGTAATATAGAAGGAAACGTTATGAAATACGATAAAATGACCATAAAAGCACAGGAAGCGCTGGAAGAGGCAACCCGTATCGCGCAGAAAAATGATCATTCTCAAATCGAGGCCGAGCATTTACTGCTGGCGATGATACAGCAGGAGAACGGGATTGTTACGCCAATAATCGAGAGGATATGCGGAGATGCCGCGCGCCTGGCTCAAAATGCGGAAGCGCTGGTTAGGGAAACTCTGAAAGTTTTCGGCGAGGCGGCGCAGGTTTTTCTGTCGCCTTCTGCATCAAAAGCGCTTGCCAAAGCCGAAGCTGAAGCTTCGGCGCTGAAGGACGAGTATGTTTCCACAGAGCACATTTTAATAGCAATTGCTTCGGGAGAGGGGAAGGCGGCTGACCTCCTAAAAAAAGCGGGTGTTACAAAAAACGCGATACTTGGCGCACTCAAACAGGTGAGGGGAAACACGCGTGTGACAGATCAAAACCCCGAAGAAAAGTATCAGGTGCTGGATAAATACTGCCGTGACCTTACTTCTCTTGCGCGTCAGGAGAAACTCGATCCGGTGATTGGCCGTGACGAGGAAATCCGCCGCTGCATGCAGGTACTTTCGCGGCGCACAAAAAACAACCCCGTTCTAATCGGAGAGCCGGGCGTCGGCAAAACCGCAATTGTCGAAGGGCTTGCAAGGCGTATTGTCGAAGGCGATGTGCCGGAGGGTTTAAAAGGAAAGAAACTACTCGCTCTGGATCTGGGCGCGCTTGTTGCGGGCGCAAAATTCCGCGGCGAGTTTGAGGAGCGTCTTAAAGCTGTCATTCATGAAGTGCAGGCGGCAGACGGAAGGATCATCCTTTTTATTGATGAGCTGCATTCTTTGGTGGGAGCCGGCGCTGCCGAGGGCGCGACCGATGCGTCCAATCTGCTGAAGCCCGCGCTTGCCCGCGGAGAGCTTCGCTGTATTGGCGCGACAACGCTGGATGAGTACCGTAAACATATCGAAAAAGACGCCGCGCTTGAACGGCGTTTTCAGCAGGTTTACACTGCCGAGCCTTCGGTCGAGGATACTATCGCAATTTTGCGCGGACTTAAAGAGCGGTACGAAGTTCATCACGGCGTGCGTATCAAAGATGAAGCGCTGGTGGCGGCTGCAAGTTTGTCGAGCCGTTACATCACAAGCAGGTTTTTACCGGACAAGGCGATTGACCTTGTTGATGAAGCGGCGAGCCGCCTGAAAATGGAACTGGACAGCCGCCCTACAGAACTTGATAAACTTGAGCGGAAACTGCTTCAGCTTTCGATTGAGAAACAGGCGCTCTCACGCGAGGAAGATCCGGCATCGAAAGATCGGCTTTCAAAACTGGAAAAAGAAATTGCCGACTTGACCGCCGAGCGCGACGCAATGAAAGCCCGCTGGGAAAGCGAGAAAAAAGATATTCAGGAAATTCGCCGGCTTAAACAGATAATTGAAGAACTCAAGATTGAAGAAACCCGGTATGTGCGCGAGGGTGATCTTTCAAAAGCGGCGGAAGTGAAGCACGGGAAAATTCCCGGAGCCGAAAGGCAGCTTGCGGTTCTTACGGATCAGATGGAAAACAAACGCAAAGGTGTTGCTGACAGCGTATGTTCAGGCGGTGACGGCGCAAGCGATGGAAGCCGCAGCGCAGCACCTGCGCTGTTACGCGAAGAGGTGTGCGAAGAGGATATCGCCAGCGTGGTTTCGGCATGGACAGGGATACCGGTTTCCAAGATGCTGTCCGGCGAGCTGCAGAAGTATCTCGATCTGGAAAGAGTTCTGGAAAAGCGGGTTGTTGGACAGGACGAAGCGCTCGCCGCTGTCGCCGATGCGATCAGGCGTAACAAAGCGGGGCTCTCCGATGCAGCGCGCCCGCTGGGGTCGTTCCTGTTTCTCGGGCCGACGGGCGTTGGCAAGACAGAACTTGCGAAAACGCTTGCGGACTTTTTATTCAATGACGAGAAAGCCCTTACAAGAATCGATATGAGTGAGTACGGAGAGAAACACTCTGTCAGCCGTTTGATTGGCGCGCCGCCGGGGTATATCGGTTATGATCAGGGAGGCCAGCTGACAGAAGCGGTCAGGCGGCGTCCCTACAGCGTGATTCTTTTTGATGAGATCGAAAAAGCTCATCCGGAAGTTTTCAACGTTTTTCTGCAGGTGCTCGATGATGGACGTCTTACAGACGGGCAGGGCAGGGTTGTCGATTTTAAAAACGTTATCATTATTATGACAAGCAATTTGGGTTCGGATCTGATTCTGGGGACGGAGAATCCGGAGGCTATCCGCGGCTCGCTGACGGAACTTTTAAAACAGAGTTTCAGGCCGGAGTTTTTGAACCGGATTGACGAGACGGTTATTTTTAACAGGCTGGGTAAGGGCGAAATCGGCAAAATCGTGGATATTCAGCTGGTGCAGCTTGCGCGGCGGCTTGCGGATCGGAAGATTACCCTTAACATGACAGCTTCGGCGAAGGCTCTGCTCGCAGAAAGGGGATATGATCCCCTGTTCGGAGCGCGGCCTTTGAAACGGACGATTCAAAGCGACCTGGAAAATCCTCTGGCAAAGCAGATGATTGCGGGGTTGTTCCGGGATGGGGACACAATAACGGCGGACACGCATTCCGGCGAGATAGTTTTTTCAAAACTCCAGTAGTCGCTGTAATGTATGCCAAGAATTTTATTTACCTTGGCGGGGCAGAGTGCCGTCCGTAAAAGCTTTGGCGAAGAATCCGCCTACGAGCCCGCAGAATTTCTTACGCCATGTTGGATTGATAGCTCGTGGTCTCTTCGGCGGGGAGCGCCAAAAATGCTTTTTCGTCCAGCAACCTGCCCCGCCCAAACTATGAGTTAACTGAACATATCCATATATCACCACTAAAAAAAATTAAAAACCGGTATCCGAATGAGTGACCTTAAAAAGGGAATAGTTTGTGTGCTGGAAGCTGGGTATACAAAATTTTCCCTATCTACAAGTTAACCGCCCAGACAATATTAATTTTACAATTGAGTTTTGATACCAGGAATGTATGCTGGATTCAATGTTTAAGGGGTTTTGTAATGCCGCGTAAGCGGCTTATTGGTAAGCCATGGGGCGTGCCTGCACGAACCCGTGGCTTACCAGCCGAATGGAAGGCGAGGTATTTACCTCGCCTGTATAATAAACTTCCATACCATCGACAAAACTGGCGTAGTCAGTTTTGTCCCGGGACCCCAAATAAAATTTTAGCATACATTCCAGACGGGAATCCATCCCGCCTGAGAAAATTATTTAAGCATACATGCCGGGTTTACAGAATAATCACGCGGATGGTGTTCACGGGATTTTGACTCTGAAGCGGAAGCCCGGCGACAAGTACGATTCTGTCGGAAGCTTTCGCTTCTCCGGAATCCAGCGCGACTCTCATCGAGTTTTCAATCTTGCTTTCTGACTCATCCGAAATCGGAGCATAGCAGGGGAAAACACCCCAGAACAACTGCAGCATGCGGATTGTATTGTCGTTTGGCGTAACGGCAAGCACGCACTGATTCGGCCTGAATGCGCTTAAAAGGCGCGCAGTGTTTCCGCTAAGCGTTGGGGTAACAATTGCCTTGGCGTTAACAAGAGTGGAAAGATCCACACCGGAGCGCGAAATGATAATACCCAATGTATCATGGGGGTTAAAATCTTCCACAAGGCATTCATCACGGATATCCTGCATCCGCTCGCGGAACTCATACGACTGTTCAACTGTACGCGCAACTTTATCCATCGTCTTTACAGCTTCCACAGGATATGCGCCGTTTGCCGTCTCTCCAGAAAGCATGACGGCATCCGTTCCGTCAAAAATGGCGTTTGCAATATCGGTAAGCTCGGCGCGTGTGGGACGCGGATTCACTACCATCGACTCAAGCATCTGGGTTGCAGTAATCACCGGTTTCCCCGCCTTGCGGCATACGCCGATAATTTTTTTCTGAACAAGAGGAATCTGCTCTGTGGGAAGCTGTACGCCAAGATCGCCGCGCGCCACCATCACTCCGTCCGCAGCTTGCGCTATCTCCCTTATGTTATCAACACCGTCGCTGCATTCGATTTTTGCAATTATCCTTGTCGTTGCATTGAGGTTTTCAAGATACTTCCTGATCTCTGCAACTTCATACGGAAAACTCACAAAACTGGCAGCGATAAAATCAACGTCCTTCTTTACACCGAAGGCGATGTCTTTTTTATCCTGCTCGCTCATTATGGGAAGCCCGGCATGAATACCGGTAAGGTTGACATTTTTTTTGCTACCGATTCCGGCAGTGTTGTTTGCCCGGCAGTTGATAACTCCGTCTTTAACACCAATTACTTCAAGATCCAGAAGCCCGTCTGCAACAAGAATATGATGACCGGGTTTTAATTTCGCAGGCGCATCTTTCCAGGAAATTGACATACGCCCGGGGGTTTTCTCCTGTGCCGCAATAGTCAGGCAGTCATCGACAGTAACATCGACAAGATCGCCTTTGTTTATTGTGACTTTGCCGTCATTCTCTACCATGCCGGAGCGGATTTCCGGACCCTTTGTATCCAGCAAAATCGCGACAGGGATATCAAGTTCCTTTGATATCCGTCTTACGCGATCGATGGATTCCCCGTGTGTTTCATGCGTGCCATGAGAAAAATTGACGCGGGCAACATTCATTCCGGAAAGTATGAGTTCGCGTACAACCTCGTCACTGGATGAAGAAGGACCAAGTGAACAGACAATTTTCGTTTTCCTGCGCATAAAACCTCCAAAGTTAAATCCGGGTAATTTAGTTTATTTTATCACGTTTTTAACTATATTATCAAACTGATTGGTTATGCGAAAGGTTTTCCGGATTTTTCTGGTTTCTGTTAGCGGCTGCGCTGGAAGTGAGACCGCTGTTATTTTTGGCAAAAACGAGCGCCTGCAGAATGCCAAGAATATAATCCTGCTGATCCTCATTAAGTGATGTGAAGTCATCGCAGATTTTCTTTAGTTTTTCTTCCGACACCATTCTGCTCTCCCCACTCTATTTGAGTATAATATACAAATATGTGAGAATGGTCAATACCTTACTATACAAACTGAAATAAAGTACATTGCATAGTGAGAATTATTATAATATGATATTGAAATGACCATTAGCAAACGCATAAAACATTTACGGCAGACACTGAATATGTCGCAAGTGGAATTTGCGAAGGCGATATACATAAGTAACGGATATATTGCCGAGCTTGAATGCGAGCACAGGCGCGTTAATGACAGAATCGTTCATCTGATATCATTAACTTTCGGCGTCAATGAAAAATGGCTGAAAACCGGCGAAGGCGCGATGTTCTTTAATACGCCGGGAGAAAAGCTGCAGCGCATGGTTAACCTGTTTAATGATCTGCCGCCGAAGTTTCAGGATTATGTGATGCAGCAGATCGAACAACTTTTAAATGTAACCGAAAGCAAATGATACCTCTGTACAAACTAGAAAAACTTCCCAGAACACAGCAGCTGCGAAAAATAGCGAAAATTTTTATAATGGCAGAAACCCGGCTCGCCGGTAAACAGGTTTCTAAGCTCAGTTATACGGAGTTGTTCAGCGTAACTGAGCAAACATTTTTTACAGAAGCAGCAAAACTGCTTGCGGGGGACAAGCTGTTCCCGCAGGAAGCGCGGCAGGTATTCGAAGAGGCACAGATAGTTTTTGAACCGTCAGCCAGCCGCAGTTTGCCGATCCCATGCCTTGCGGAAGTAAGGCGCGCGTTAAATAACATAAAACATTTATTATTAAACGCCACTGGCAAGGATCAGTCCGACTGGGATTTTACAATCGACGACGGACGCCTTGATGCGGCGGAACGGCAGATCATTAAGGGAATGCACGTATACCTGGAAGATATCCGCTCTCCCTTCAATGTAGGCGCGATGTTCCGCACTGCAGAAAGTTTCGGTGTGGAAAAAATTATACTCTCTCCGTTCTGCGCAGACCCGCGCCACAAACGCGCCGAAAGAACGGCTATGGGCTGCATTGACATTGTGCCATGGGAGAGAAAAGATCTGTTCGCTTCAGCAGATGAGCGTTTGCCTGATACATGCCCCGTTTTCGCACTGGAAACAGGCGGCGTTCCCATCGACGAATTTCCCTTTCCAGAAAAAGGATTGCTTATCGCCGGCTCTGAGGAACTGGGGGTTAGCCCGCGCGCGCTTGAGGCAGCAGATTCCTCTCTTGGCAGGGTGTCGATTCCCATTTACGGAGCAAAAGCTTCGCTTAACGTTTCGGTAGCGTTTGGGATCGCGTTGAATGCCTGGCGCAGAAAGGTAAAAAAATAATTCGAAAGTTAATCTCACGGAGGACACGGGGGACACAGAGCTCACGGAGAACAATTAAAATTTATATTATCTCCGTGTACTTCGTGCTCTCAGTGCCTCCGTGAGAAAAAATTCGATATATTATTACAGCATAAAAAAACCCCGCCGATGGCGGGGCTTTTTCTTTAGCAAAGGTTAATTAGAACTTAATACCTACGCCAATATAGGGTTTGATACCCCAGTTGATGTCAATGCACATATGACTTAAGTCATTCATACCTTTTGCTTTAACGTTATGGAATCGTAAGAAATCAACAGAAACCATTGTGCGGCTGAAGATATAGAAGCCTGTTTCGAAATGGAACTGGACGCCGAGGAACAATCCTGCGCCAATCTGCATCTCTGTCCGCTTTATCCACTCTCCACTAGTAGAAGTAACACCGAGGGCCACATCTTCCATCCAAAGATCATCTATGAAGAGGTACATATGGGGGCCGATTCCCAGGGGAACTTTAAGCCAGTCGTTATTAAACAGGTAGATTACCGGCCCTAAAAAGAAATTCGCTCCGAAAAGTGAATTAAAGCCGGAATCAATAATTGAATAACCGGAAAGCCTTGCGCCGAAGAAGAAATCGGCATCAATCATGATTCCTATTCTTTTGTTAAAATCGAAGACCAGCCCGAGACCCAGCGCGGTATTGGCTGTTACCATTTTATCTTCTTCAATACCATTTGATCCAGCCCAGAAATCTTCATGCATTCCATTTGTCCAGTGGACAGGGAAGCCCACGTTTACTTCCGCGTAGAATTGGCCAAAGGCGACGCCCGACATTAATACCAACGCGGCTAATAAAATTAAAAGTTTTTTCATCAATTTTCTCCTATTTCCTTTTGTTTAGCGGGGAACACAGAGTACTCCCTCTTTGTTGAATTATATCTTATGGATCAAACAATGTCAACAGTTTTTATGTTTTTTTCCCGGTTTTATTGATTAAACGTCGGCAAGCTGGGACAGGGATATCGGTTTGGGGCTGTCATTCTGCCCTTCGACCTTTGCCAATTCTTCCAGAAGTTCCTTCCCCCGCCGGGAGAGTTTTTCCGGTACTTTTACAATAAGCTTGATATAGAGGCTGCCCTTGTGGCTGCCGGAAGGGACACCCTCGTCCCTAATGCGGAGCATCTTTCCGTTTTGAACGCCGGCAGGCACTTTTACTTTTATGGTCTTGCTGTCCAGGGTAGAAACGTGGATATCGGCGCCCAGAGCAGCCTGGCTTACGGAGATGGGTACGGCGCAGTACAGGTCGGTGCCCTGACGCTCGAAGTACTCATGCGGTTTTATCCTGATAAACACGTATAAATCGCCAGCTGGGCCGCCGTTCGGACCGGCATCACCCTGCTTGGGGATGACTACGCGCTTGCCGTTTTCCACTCCTGCCGGGATGGTAACCATTATTTTCTGGCGTTTTTTTACAGTTCCGGTGCCGCTGCAGTCCTTGCAGGGTTTTTCTATCACATAGCCGTCGCCGTGACAGTTATGGCAGGTTGTCGCTACGGAGAAGAATCCCTGGCTGTGGCGCACCTGGCCTGAGCCCCGGCAGACAGGGCAGGTTTTCTTCCCTGAGCCGTCTGTAGTACCGGAGCCTTTGCAGGTTGTGCAGGATTCGTTATGTGAATACTGGATTTCGACCTTTGTGCCGAACACGGCGTCTTTAAAGGGGATTTCGATATCGTAGCGGAGATTGGCTCCCTGCCTTACCCCGCCGCCGGATGATCCTCTCCTGAAACCGCTGCCGAAAAAGCTGTCGAATATGCTGCCAAAGCCGCCCTCGCCGAAGATGTCTTCAAAACCGCGGAAAACGCTGGAGTAATCGCCCTGGCCTGCCATGCCTTCAACGCCGGCAAAACCGAACTGGTCGTAAGCGGCTTTTTTCTGGTCGTCACCAAGGATTTCGTAAGCCTCGGTAGCTTCCTTGAACTTTTCTTCGGCCTGTTTGTTCCCCGGGTTTTTATCCGGATGATACTGAATGGCAAGTTTGCGATATGCCTTTTTTATATCGTCTTTAGAGGAATTTTTCTGTACTCCGAGAACCTCGTAGTAATCACGCTTAGCCATTACACACCTTGTTGGAAAAACACCTTTTTACTTTATTTTGGGGTCCTGTCCGGAAAATTCGCAACCCTCTGTTCGAGGGCTGCAATTTCCCGGCCACCCCATGTTAATTTAATTCAGGTTTTTTTCCATAAAAAAGTAATGGAAAATCTCCCTCGGGGAAAATTTCCAACGGCGTTTTAATGCCGTTTAACGCATATATAAGCGACGTTGCGCCAAAGGCGAAATGTCGCTTATATGCTATTTGTCGTCTACAACTTCGTAGTCGGCGTCTTCGGCGCTTTTGGTGTTATCGCCGCCGCCGGGACCGGATTGACCGGAACCGCCCATGTTGGGATTAAAGCCGTCTGCGCCGGGGCCTCCGGTTTCGCCGCCGGACTGAAAGCCCGAGGGTTGCTGTCCGGCAGATCC
>Ga0123356_10008076_pt1 | contig 10475 bp, 8 predicted proteins | sample TergutEmb28metaG_2_FD_92546 | JGI IMG/M metagenome (GOLD analysis project Ga0123356, IMG submission 92546) | Embiratermes neotenicus P3 segment gut microbial communities from Petit-Saut dam, French Guiana - Emb289 P3 | ecosystem: Host-associated > Arthropoda: Insects > Digestive system > Gut ... | reverse complement strand
GCAATCGTTGCGGATCGACAAAATCGCGGCATGTCATATTGGAGCGATTCTGGGTACGCTGCTCTTCGCACCACATGTGTTGCGACGGTTCCGATTCCAATGGGTCGATCTCATGTTCGGCATCGTGCTGACCGGGGCGTTCGCAACGTCGATCCTCAATAATCTTGGCTCAAAAGAAGGCCTGTCGCTCGTCGTCAATGCCATCCGCGGTTACCTGCCGCTGCTCGTGCTCGCGCGGATTTATATCACTTCATTCGCCAGCCTGTTGCAGGCGATGCGGTTCATCGTCGGCGGTGCCTTGATCTATGCAATGATCTGCGTGCTCGAATGGCGGCTCTCGCCGCAATTGCATACTTGGATCTACGGTTATTTCCAACATTCGTTCGACGAATTCATGCGATACAACCGATTCCGTCCAGCGGGTTTCGTCCGACACGCAATCGAACTCTCCAGCTTCATGGCGATGGCTGCGGTCCTGACAGGATGGCTCGCATGGAAAAAAATGTTCAGGCCGTTGTGGGGATTTGTGCCGGCGGGTGCGGTGCTCACCACGATCCTGATCGGGTTGGCGGTGACGATGACGGTCTCGGGGTACGCGGAGTTCTTGCTCAGTGCGTTCGTGCTGACGGGACTGCTCATCTTCCGAACACGATGGGTGCTCTGGATTCTTCCGCTGATCGCGATCGTCTGGATCGCCGGACGCGGAACTGGCATGTTTGACGCGGTTTGGCTGGTGGATATGACAAAACGGTTCAATCCCGAACGTGCGGCCTCCGTGCAGTATCGATTGGAATCTGAGCAGCTCAATCTCGACCTCGCGTCGCGGCATTGGCTTTTTGGACAAGGTGCACGTCACGGAGCAGTACGGAAGAGCGACGGAGAATTCGTGCTCGCGCTCGACGCACAGTGGCTGATCAACCTCGTCTTCTTCGGCATCGTCGGACTGGCCGGATGGTTCATGCTCTGGGCGTGGGCAATCGTCGAAACGACCCGGCGCTGGCGACGAATTTCACCACAAGGTCAAGCCCTCGCGGCAGTCGTCTGTGTGCTCGTCGGTGCACAGTTTATCGATTTCTTATTCAATGATTTTCCTTCGTGGCTTTTATTGATACTCAATATCGGGCTGATCAGCGCTATGCAACATGAGCGTTCCGTGCCGCGCCGAAATCTTCGGCAGAGCCAAAGACTGACGGAGGTGACGTCATGACAAAACAACGCCGGATTGTTGCGATCATTGTGCATTATCGAACACCTGAGATGCTGCGGGACGCGGTGGAATCGCTATTGCCGGAGTTGGATCGACATATGGACGAAATTGTGATTGTCGATAATGCATCCGGCGAGGCGGATGTCGCGAAAATTCGATCATTGGCGGGGGAGGGAGTAAGAGTGATTGAATCGAGCGAGAATCTGGGGTTTGCGGGCGGTAATAATCTGGCGATTCAGCATGTAATGAGCGGCGGTAGCGACCCCGCTTCGCGGGGTGGCGGTGCGGAGTATGTGTTGTTGCTGAATCCTGACACGCTGGTCCGCCGCGGCGCGATCTCAAAATTACTGACATTCCTCGAGGATCATCCACTCGCCGTCGCGGTCGGACCACGTTTGGAAGACCCCGATGGCACGCCGCAGCAATCCGCGTTCGGATTCATTACACCGATCGCGGAGTTCATTCGCGGCGCGAGCATCGGGCCGGTGTCGAAGTTGCTGAAGCACTATGAAGTCTACGGCACCATCGCCGACCGTGCCCATCGCACCGATTGGCTGGCTGGTGCGTGTGTGCTGATGCGAGCGTCGCTGATTGAGCGAGTTGGGTTGTTGGACGATCGCTTCTTTATGTATTTCGAAGAGGTCGATTTTTTTCGTCGCGCGGCACTGGTCTGCGATCAACGGCTGGAAGTATGGCACGAGCCCGCCGCACACGTCGTGCATCTCGTCGGCCAATCGTCCGGCGTGGTGCGAGACGCCAAGCAGCGAAAGCGTCTGCCAACGTACTGGTTCGAGTCGCGCCATCACTATTTCCGCAAGCATTTCGGCTACCTGGGCATGGTCGCCGCCGACGCATGCTGGTTCGCGGGGCATCTGCTGAATCTGACACGAAAACTCTTGACCGGCGTCTCGCACGCCCATCTGGCGCATCGCGAAACCCGCGACCTGTTATGCCACAGCGCCCGCGAATGGTTCATTCCGAGGAGCCTGACATGATCGCATCGCTCGTCGCACAGATTCGAGAGGACTACCGTGCTCACGGCAGTGACTGGACGCGGCCGGGATTTCGGGCGGTCGCGGTGCATCGGTTCGGCGTGTGGCGGATGGGGATTCGGTCGAAATGGCTGCGGGGTCCGTTCTCGGTGTTGTATCGCGCGATGTTTCGTCATGTGCGGAATCGCTATGGGATTGAGCTGCCATACTCAGCGGTGCTGGGCCGGCGGATCGTGATCGAGCATCAATCCGGCATCGTCATCCACGGCAGCGCGGTGATCGGAGATGACTGCATCATTCGACAGGATGTGACGCTGGGCAATCGAACGCTCGACAAACCCTTTGAGGCGCCGACGCTTGGCGCGGGCGTCAATGTGGGCGCCGGCGCGAAAATTCTCGGAGCGGTGCATGTTGGCGAGCGAGCGGTGATCGGGGCGAATGCCGTGGTGTTGTGCGATGTTCCACCGGACACGCTGGCGGTGGGCGTGCCCGCGCGGATTGTTGTGGGAGGTGCGGTATGACCGTCGGCATCGTTGTGATCGGTCGGAATGAAGGCGCGCGGTTGGCGGCGTGCTTGAAATCGGTGCGGGCGGCATACGCGGACCAGGCGGCTGTTTATGTGGATTCCGCGTCGCGGGATTGTTCCTGTGAGATTGCCGAGGCGTATCGCGTGCGGGTGCTGCGACTTGACGCATCAACGCCATTGACCGCCGCGCGTGCTCGGAATTGTGGAGCACAGGCATTGTTGCAGGAGTGGCCGAATATTGCGTATCTGCAATTCATTGACGGCGACACATGTGTACATGCGGATTGGATATCACATGCGATGGAATATATGGAGCAGCATGATTATGTGGGAGCGGCCTGCGGACGGCGGCGTGAACGCAATCCGTCGGCGAGCATTTACGATTTTCTCGCGGACATGGAGTGGAATACGCCGGTGGGTCAGACGGAGGAATTCGGCGGTGATGTGCTGATGCGAGCGGAAGTGTTTCGCAAACTGCACGGATATCGGACGGATTTCATCGCAGGCGAGGAGCCGGAACTCGCGGCACGGATGAGGCTGGCGGGCTATCACGTCGTTCGGCTGAATCACGAGATGACGCTGCACGAGATGGGCATGACGCGGTTCTCGCAGTGGTTCCGCCGCGCGATGCGATCGGGCCATTCGATCGCGCAGCTCTACCACGAGCACGGTCGCGGGCCGCTAAAGTTGTATCGGCGTCAGTGGCGCTCGACGTGGTGCTGGGGGTTGGCGTTGCCGGTGGGTGGGCCGCTGTTGATGTTGCGTATTGCGAGGCGGCGTTTGAGTCGCGGTGATGATCGGTTTGAGGCTTGTGTTTATGCGTTTTTCACGGCGGTGGCGAAGGTGCCGCAGTTGATGGGGATGTTGCGGTTTTATCTGAATCGAGTTCGGCGGCGGGAGTCGGTGCTCATGGAATACAAAACGATGTCCGCCGGTTAAATGCAAGCGGGTGATCATGCATATTGCGTATTTGATTTCGCAGTATCCGGCGGTCTCGCACACGTTTGTACAGCGTGAGATTCTCGCGATGCGTGGGCTGGGTTGGACGATCACGACGATCTCGATTCGTCGCGCCCAGAGCGGCGACCTGTTGACGCCGACGGATCGATCGGAGGCAGACGGTACGCATGTGATTGTGCCGCCGAACTTGTTTCATTTTATCGCGGCATTTTTTGCAGCGTTACAACATCCGGTGTCATTGTGGCAAACACTGACGACGGCGTGGCGGCTGCGACGGCCAGGTTTGCGAGGAGCAGCCTGGGCGATCTTCTACCTGGGCGAGGCGATGATGGTCCATCGCATTGCGAGCCGAAAGGGCGTGACGCATTACCATGCGCACTTCGCCAACGTTGCTTGCGACGTGGCGATGCTGGCGGCATTGTTGGATTCCACGCCCACACAGAATAGGAAAACTTTTTCCTTCACGATGCACGGACCGACGGAATTCGCGGACGCCGCACTCCACCGCCTGCAGGAGAAATCTCGGGCAGCGAAATTCATCATCTGCATTTCCGATTTCGCGAGATCCCAACTCATGGCTCTGCTGCCCTGCGGACTCTGGAACAAATTGCACGTCGTGCGATGCGGAGTCGATCCGATGCAATTCACCACTCCCCCCCCCTCTCCTCCTCTTGAGAGAGATTCACAGGCGAAGATCACTCATATCTTTACGATCGCCCGGCTGTCGCCCGTGAAGGCACATCCGATTCTGTTTCGAGCGGTCGATGAGCTGCTCCTGCGTGGTCATGAGGTGCGCCTGGTGCTTGCGGGCGATGGGCCCTGCAGGAGGGAGCTGGAGCATCTCGCGGACACGATGGGCCTGCGGCAACGGATTCGCTTCGCGGGCAATGTCGGTCAGGATCGCATTCCGCAACTTCTTTCAGAGGCGGATTTGTTTGTGTTGCCGAGCTTCGCGGAGGGGTTGCCGGTCGTTCTGATGGAGGCGATGGCGGCGGGTTGTCCGGTGGTTGCGACGCGGATCGCGGGTATTCCGGAGCTGATCGAAGACGGTCGCAGCGGGCTGCTGGTACCGCCGGGTCGTGCGGATTTGTTGGCGGATGCGATGGAGCGGTTGATCTCCGCGCCAGCGTTTGCACAGCGACTGGTCGCGGAGGGCCTGCGGAAAATTCATGGCGATTTCGACCTGCGGGCGACTTCGGTGCGCCTGTCGGCGGTTTTCAGGGCGTATCTGAGAAAGCGGGAGGCTGCGCTATGATCGTCGGCGGATTGATCGTTGGGCTGTTCTTGCCGTTGGCGGTGGTGTGGGGGATTTGGTTGGTGTTTGCGGTGGTGGCGGCGTTGCCGCGGACGGGCGGCATGCAAGCATGCCGGCTAAATAAGGACGGGTGTTTGATTGATATACTTATTCCGGCGCATGACGAAGAGCTGCTGCTGCCGGGATTGCTTAGTTCGCTGCAGGCACAAAGTGATGGCGGAAAGGAGCGGATGGGGACGATTCTTGTGGTTGCGGATCACTGTGGTGATGCAACGGCGATGGTTGCTCGATCGCTCGGCGCAATGGTGTTGGAACGATCCACCGGTCCGCGAGGCAAACCGGCGGCGTTGCGAGATGGGTTGGATTTTCTCAAGGCTCAGACCCGCAATGCGCTGCTTGTGCTGGATGCGGATTGCATTTGTTCAGCGAATTATCTCGAAAAAATGGCATCCGGACTCGATGCCGGGCATCTTGTGCTGCAGTCGGCGTCGGTGTTGGTGCCGGAGGATGGAAAGCAGAAAGCGGTTTCGCCGTCGTTGTTGGCGTTTGCATTAAAGGATTTCGTTCGGCCACGAGGGATGGCGAGGCTGGGAATTCCTGTGCAGCTCTTCGGAACGGGAATGTGCTTCCATCCGGACGTGATCCGTAACGGTGCTTTATACTTTCACGATCATCTTGCGGAGGACTTGGCGCTTTCGCATGAATTGCTGCTTCGCGATATCCCTGCGGCATTTGTTTGCAGTGCGATGATCCGTTCGCCGCTGCCGACGGATGCCGCGGCGAGGTCGATGCAGAAGCTTCGTTGGGAGACGGGTCAGTTGCAGACGTGGCGGCGGATACCGGGTTTGCTGGCGAGGCTTGTGTTTTTGAGGCGTTGGCGTAGTGTTATTGCGCTATTGGACTGGTCTGCGCCGCCGTTGGCATTGGCGGTTTTTGCGTGGGGGATATTGACGGTTGTTGTGTTTCTTTTGATGGTATGGGGGATGGTTTCGCCGTGGGTTGGACTTGTGCCGTTTGTGACGATAGCGATCCTTGCGATCTATGTATTTGTTGGAGCGATGCAGCTGGTGACGATTGGGGATATTGGGCGGTTGGTGTTAGAGGTGCCGCGGTTTTTGGGTTGGAAGGCGGCACTTTATGGTCGGATGCTTCTAGGCCGTTTTCCGGTGCGTTGGCAGCGGACGCCGCGAGCGGCAGGCAAGCCTGTCGGCTAAACAAGTTGCCGTGGTTGATGAGATACGGAATAATGTGCAGCGAATTTGCCGTTTGCTTTTGAGGTTCGTATGCCTACTCAGGTTGTTTTGTTGATGACTGATACCACGCGTTGGGACATGTTGAATTGTTATGCGAAGACGGGTTTGCAGACGCCACATTTGGATCGTCTGGCGGCTGGCGGTGTTCGTTTCGATCGTGCGTATACGTGTCAGCCGGTTTGCGGGCCGGCGAGGGCGGGCCTCTTCACCGGGCAGTGGCCGCACACCAACGGCGGATGGGCGAACAACCTCCCGCTCGCAAACATCACCCGCCACATCGGACAACGCATCAAGGACGCAAACCCCAACATCCACACCGCGTACATGGGCAAATGGCATCTCGATTCCTCCGATTACTTTGGCACCGGCGAATGTCCCGACGACTGGGATCCCGAATACTGGTACGACATGCGAAACTACCTCGAAGAGCTTTCGCCGGAGGATCGCGTGCGGTCTCGCAACTGGAAAACCAATCGAGAATCGATCTCCGCCGATTTCACATTTGCTCATCGCTGCTCGAATCGTGCGATTGATTTTTTGGAGAAGCACAAGGACAAGGATTTTTTGCTGATCGTTTCGTATGACGAGCCGCACGGTCCGAGCCTTTGTCCGCCGCCGTATTGCGACATGTACAAAGATTTCGAGTTCCCCAAGGCCCCCAACGTCTGGGACACGCTGGAGGACAAGCCCGAGCATCAGCGTGTCTGGGCTGACCGGCGGCTCAATCACGACAAGGCGACACGTGACGCCGTGAAGATCACGCGTCGGGATTTCTTTGGCAGCCAAAGTTTTGTCGATTCCGAGATCGGCCGAGTTGTTGATGCGATTGATAAAAACGCACCGGACGCCATGGTGATCTACACCTCCGATCATGGCGACGCGCTCGAGTCCCACCGCATCAGCAACAAAGGTCCCGCGATGTACGACGAAATCACCCGCATCCCGCTGATCGTCCGCTGGCCCGGCAAAACACCCACCAACACGAGCTCCTCACATGCAATTTCTCATATCGACATCACACCAACAATTCTCGACGCTTTCGGAATACTCACTGAACCACTGCAAAAAGTACTCGAAGGAAAATCCATCCTCACCACGTTCCGCGACCCGACCATCAAGCCCAACGACATCATCTTCATGGAGTTCGGACGCTACGAAATCGACCACGATTCCTTCGGCGGCATACAGCCCGTCCGCTGCGCCTTCGACGGACGTTACAAACTGACCCTCAACCTCCTCTTCACCGATGAGCTCTACGACCTGGAAACCGACCCATACGAAATGACAAATCTGATCAACAGTCCCGCCCACGTCGCGCCTCGCAATCGTCTGCACGACGCCATCCTCAACTGGCTCAATACCACGCGAGATCCCTTCCGGGGCGCGGTCTGGGAACGCCGCCCCTGGCGAACCGACGCTCGACCCCACACCTTCAACTACACCGGATACCGCCGCCAACGCTACCCCGACATCGGCGAACGACTGCAGCTCGACTACGGCACAGGCCTGCCGCTGACGGACATGGATGTATATACAACATAACAGTGATGGGCCGACAAGGTTCCGTAGGGACCATATGAGAATAGTGAATGCTTAAAGCTGACCGGTCATGTGGAAGTATTTTTGGAGCACCAGCAGGGAGATGAGTCGTTCTCGTTTTGGGTTTTGGAATTGGGCGACGTGATCGTGGGCGTTGTGGATGATGGCTTTGGCTTCTTCGGGATGTGCGATGTAGTAACGCAGGCGGTCCTCGACGTCGGAGAAGTCGGATTTTACTTCGATGTAGTGGACGTTAGGGAGCAGGCGGGCTTCCATGAACCAGGTTTCGTAGGTGGGAGCCGGCATGACGGCGGCGGAGTTGGAGGACATGACCCATTTTAGATTACTCGCGACGTCGTTGCCTTCGAGCGCGAAGATGAATTGGTAGTTGAGGTGGTCGCGGATGGAGAGTTTTTTGCCGAGCCATTCTCGGGGTGCGTCGGGTTTGGCGCCGGTTGCGGCGATGTCGCAGAGTGGTTGGCCGAAGATGCGCTCGAAGAAACGTTTGCGTAGTGCTCTGTAGACGGCGCCTCGAAAGATCGCTTTGGGCTGCTTTACGTCGAAGGGGGTCGGGTCGTTGATGAAGATGAAGTGGCGGAGTTTATTGAGGTTCAGGAGGACGGAGTTCGCGTTGTTGTCGGTGGCGGGGGGGATGACGGGTCGGCTTTTGACGATTGTTGGGTGGTCCGGTACGTGTATCACGTCGCCGGGCAGATGGAGCCATCGCAGCGTTGGCGGGAACCAGCGTGTGTATTCGAAGGTGTCGAAGAAATAGGTGGAGATGTTTTTGAGGCGATAGCGGTGCTCGGCGAGCGGTGGGGCGTCTTGCGGCAGCGGAGTTGGCTCGTTGAGCTTGTTGTAGTAGGCGACGCGCTGTTCGATGTAGTCGCGGTCGGGACGGTTGAGCAGTTCCGCCAGGGTCGTGGCCAGTTGTCGGCGGTAGAACGCGTTTGGGATGAGAGCCCAACGGAGGTTGTTTTTGAGGTAATAGAGGAACTTGTTGTTTTTGTCGCCGCGAAAATAATCGGAAAGGGGCATGGCGGAACGTCCTTGAGTAAAGCGAAGATAGTGTATCGCAAAGCCCGCTTCACATCACGCTACAAAAGCGGTAGATTCACGCGATCTTCATGAGGTCGTGCGATTGGTACAAGAAGCAATCAATTTCCAGTTCAAATGTTACTGTGGGTATAAACTAACAGCTCGCTCCGGTCTGGTCGGGCAGAAGATTCGCTGTCCTCTTTGCGATTGTCTTCACAAAGTTCCGGCACCGCCGCCGTCTGATTCAGGTGTTTCGCCTCAGCCTTCCGCGATTAATCAGGCTTCGGTCGAAGTGTCTGCCTCGCTGGGTGTTCGTCAATATTTTTATATGCTGTTGTTGCTTGCGTTGATTCCGTTGGCGTATTGGACGTTTCAGCCGCGGCTGGGTTTTCATCAGCTTCGTAACCGTACTATTGCCGTGCATCCTGAGCTTAGAGAGTCGACTGGTGATGATCTTTTCCGATCGCTTCCCGGCAACCGTTTTCTGGGCGCACTGCTGCCGCGGGAGAGCAACGCTCATTGGCTGATGGCGGTGGCTTCGCTTGTTGGATTCCTCGTTTTCATCGCGCTGGCGGTTCCGCGAGCGAGAGAACCCATCCTCGGCATGTGCCTCGCGAGCCTCTTCACTGCCACCGTCGGCATCATGCTCATTATGGCGTTCCAGTACCTCGCGTCCGCTTTCACCGGCGATACCATCCCCGCGACCGGTGGCGGGCGGGCTTTTGTCGTTTTCCTTGTCATGCTCGCGCTCTCCTTCATCGGCATGTCTTACGCCCTGGCCGATGATCCCAGTGCCGGATTCATGGTCTCGCTCCTGGGATTCTCCTTCGGCGTCGGGCTCTGCGAAGAAATCACAAAACTCGTCCCACTCCTCAAGCGAATCAGACCCGCACTGGGACGAGACAACCCGACATGGAACACCCTGCTGGCCTGGGGACTCGCCTCCGGCGCGGGCCTGGGCGTCGCAGAAGGAATCATGTACAGCCGAGCCTATTACAATGGCATCCACGCAGCCGACATGTACCTCGTACGATTCATCTCCTGCGTCGCTCTCCACGCCATCTGGACAGGCACCGCAAGCATCATTCTCTATCGACGCCAATTCTCGCTGGAAGACGCAACAAACAAAGCGATCTACGTGCTTTCGCTGATACCCGTCGTGCTTCTCCCCATGATCCTTCACGGCCTCTACAACACACTGCTCAAAAAAGGCCACAACGACCTCGCACTCGCCACCGCCATCGCGAGTTTTGCCATTTTGGTTTATCTGGTCGAAACCATGCGACGCAAAGAGCCCCAGGCGTTATTATCCACATGAATGCAGATTCGCCTTGTTCCATAAAGGAGTCTCTTATGTCCCCCATCCGCGTTACCGTCTGGCACGAATACCGCCACGAGAAGAAAAGCGAAGCAGTTCGCAAACTCTATCCCGACGGCATGCACACCGTCATCGCCGCGGCAATCAAAGAGCGCCTCGGCGATAACGTCCTGATCAAAACCGCCACACTCGACGAACCCGACCACGGCCTCACCGACGACGTCCTGGCCAACACCGACGTGATGACCTGGTGGGGCCACAATGCTCATGCCGAAGTCGCCGACGCGATCGTCGACAAAGTCTGCAAACGCGTCCTCGAAGGAATGGGCCTCCTGGTTCTGCACTCGGGCCATTATACCAAGCCGTTCAAAAAACTCATGGGCACCG
>Ga0123356_10008075_pt1 | contig 10476 bp, 2 predicted proteins | sample TergutEmb28metaG_2_FD_92546 | JGI IMG/M metagenome (GOLD analysis project Ga0123356, IMG submission 92546) | Embiratermes neotenicus P3 segment gut microbial communities from Petit-Saut dam, French Guiana - Emb289 P3 | ecosystem: Host-associated > Arthropoda: Insects > Digestive system > Gut ... | reverse complement strand
GATGTTACCGCAAGCGGTGACGGTTGGACTTACGCATCAAACGTGTTTACCATTACAGGCGAAAATCCCGTAACCATCACCGGCACAACCACCACAAAACGTGTAGTAGTGAGCGGCGATGCGAATATCACGCTTGATAACGCGAATATTCAAATTACAAGCGGCGGTGCGCCCATAAACTGCGGCAATAATACAGTAAACTTTACCCTTGTTGGCACAAATGTACTGAAAACAACAGTCGCAAATTATGCCGGATTACAGGCAAGCGGCGGGCATATCATCATCAACGGGACTGACGCGGATTCATTGACCGCGACAGGCGGAAATTATGGTGCGGGCATTGGCGGTGGTAATAACGGCGACGGCACGGTGACAATCAACGGCGGCGCAGTTACGGCACAAGGCGGCAATCAAGGTCCGGGTATAGGCAGCGGGAATAATGGTAACGGCACAGTGACCATCAACGGCGGCACGGTAAACTCGACAGGCGGAGTTTATGGCGCAGGTATCGGCGGCGGCGGTACCAGCTCCTGCACGGTGACTATCAACGGCGGCATAGTGACCGCAATAGGTGGAGCCCTTTTGCCAGAGAGAGGGATTGGAACAGGCTTTAGCGCAACTTTACCGGCAGCCATCACAATCAACGGCGGCACGGTGATATCAACCCTTATGACATTACTTCCCGGAACGCTGACCATCAATGGCGGCAGCGTCAAGGCTTCACAAATTAACGGTACTCCAAAAAACAGTTCAGGCGATAATGTTTACCTCAACACCCTGACAGTTGGCAATCCTGCGGTTACGAATACAGCAATAACGGCAGGCTCAATCAACGGCGTGGCAATGGAAGCGGTTGCTCCGCCCACAACAGGCTACGGCATTAAAGATGTGAAAACCGATGCAGCGGGTATTGTCTATTTCTATCTTCCGGCAAGCGGCGGGAATAGCGAGGAGGTTTCCGTAACTGTGGATGATAAGGAATATTCGGCAAAATATATCCGCAACACTTCGGCGCAAACGAAAACCTTGATACATTGCGAAACCTGCACAACGCCAATCACTGCAAGCATCTGCGAAGGTGAAGCATATACCGAATACGGATTTAACACAGACGAAGCAGGATTGCACACATTGAATTTTACTACAATTCACGGCTGCGACAGTGTTGTTACGTTGAATTTGACCGTTAATCCGATTTACACAACGCCAATCACTGCAAGCATCTGCGAAGGCGGTGTTTATACCGAAAACGGATTTAACACAAACATAGCAGGATTAAGCACATTGAATTTTGCTACAATTCACGGCTGCGACAGCATTGTAACATTGAATTTGACGATATTACCGCTCCCCGAAGTTCCAACTTACCAACCTGTTTCAAATGTTGGCGAATACACTTTGCCCTCAGTTGAAAACGGCGTTTGGACAAACGAAACCGGCGATATTGTAACCCTTGCCGAAACAGACGGCGTTTATACGCTTACCGTAACAGGCGAAGGAGACTGCGAAAATTCAACAACGCTGACAGTTGAAATAACTACCGGCATTGAGGAAATTTTGGCGGAAAAATTGATGATTTACCCCAATCCTGCAAAAAAGGAACTTTTCATAAAATCGGAATTGCCGGTAAAGAAAATAGAACTGTTGGATTTGACCGGGCGCACCGTAGAGACGTGGCATGCCGCGTCTCTACAAAACAGCGCAACAACAATCAACCTTTCCGCCCTCCCGCAAGGCGTGTATATGCTGAAAATTTATACCGACAGCGGCGTAGCGGTTAAAAAGGTAGTGAAAGAATAAATTTTAAAAATACAATATTATGTCAAAAAATTATTTTTTATCAATCCTTTGCGGGCTGTTTCTATTGACGGCAACGCAAACGCAGGCGCAAGGCGTCTCCTGGCAAAATGCCGCGCTTTTAACGAGCGGGCAAAGTGATACCGCAGCGATTAATACCTCCGGCGTCGAACACTGGTATAAAATCACGCTCACGGGAAACAGCGCCGCAGAGTTTACTGTTCAAACCGACAGCGTATTAAGTATTTATTATCTTACGCTTTACGCTGCAAATGGCGATACAATCGGAATTTCGGCAAGAAATCAACTGTATATTAGAAGTTATTACGGAAAATTTAATGTCAATGATTTGGCGGCAGGAACCTATTATTTGAAAGTTTCGAGAGACGGTGGTTATGGAACTTATTCGCTTTCGTACAAAGCCACGCCGCCCGCGCTGCCTGACGACGCTGAGCCAAACGACATTTTTTCGCAGGCAATCCCTATTAGCAATAATCAGACTAAAACCGGGCATTTGGGATTTTGGAATTTGGTATATTCCGGCGCAAATGCGGACATTGACAATTACGACTGGTATAAAATAACATTAACCGAACGTGCTGCAGGCGAATTTACCATTCAAACCGACAGCGTGTTAAGTATTTATTATCTTACGCTGTATGCTGACATTGACGGTACAATCGGAACTTCGGCAAGAAATGAACTGTATATTAGAAGTTATTATGGAAAATTTAAAATTAACGATTTAGCGGCAGGAACCTATTATTTGAGAGTTTCAAGAGATGCTCACTATGGAACGTACTCTCTGCAATACAAAGAAACGCCGCCTTCGTTGCCCGAAGACGCTGAGCCAAACGACGAGTGGTATCAGGCGGTTGAACTGCTCGACGGCGACATCGTGAGCGGACAGTTGGGATACAACCACGCCGGAACGACCGATATTGACAATCTTGACTGGTATACATTTACGATTGGCGGTAATGCTGCCGCCGAATTTATCATTCAAACCGACAGCGTATTGAGTATTTATTATTTAACCCTTTACGCTGCAAACGGCGATACAATCGGAACTTCTTTCAGGAATGAACTGTATATCAGAAGTTATTACAGCAAATTTAATGTCAATGATTTAGCGGCAGGAACCTATTATTTGAGAGTTTTGAGAGATGCTAATTATGGAACGTACACGCTTTCGTACAAAGCCACGCCGCCTGCGCTGCCTGACGACCCCGAGCCGAATGACTTGTGGAATCAGGCGGTAGAACTGACAAACAATTCCGTTGTAACAGGGCATTTGGGATTTTGGAATTTGGTATATTCCGGCGCGAATGCGGATATTGACAATTACGACTGGTACAAAATCACGCTTGCAGAAAACAATGCCGCCGAATTTATTATTCAAACCGACAGCGTATTAACTGTTTATTATTTAACACTTTACGCGGCAAATGGCGATACAATCGGAACTTCTTTCAGGAATGAACTGTATCTCAGAAGTTATTACGGCAAATTTAATGTCAATGATTTGGCGGCAGGAACCTATTATTTGAGAGTTTCGAGAGATGCTAATTATGGAACGTACACGCTTTCGTACAAAGCCACGCCGCCTGCGCTGCCTGACGACCCAGAGCCGAATAATTTTTGGCATCAGGCAGTAGAAATAAACGATAAAGATACGGTTACAGGGCATTTGGGATTTTGGCATTTGGTATATTCCGGCGCGAATGCAGACATTGATAATGAGGACTGGTATAAATTCACACTGCCCGACCATTCGGGTGTTGATTTTACAATACAGACCGACAGTGTGTTAACTATTTATTATCTGGATATTTATGCCACAAATGGTGATACTGTTTCCACTTCAAAAACAGCGTCTCAATATTTGCGAACGTATTACGGACAGTTAAATGTTCAGAAATTAGACTCGGGAACGTATTATCTTAGAGTATTGCGAGACGGCTATTACGGCGCTTACACCATGAATCTCAACGTAACCCCCGGACCGCAGGCGGAATTTTCGTACATTCAGAATCTGAACACGATAAGTTTTGTCAATGAGTCGCTTTATGCCGACAGTTTGACGTGGAATTTTGGCGACGGCACGGCGAATTACGTCAATCACCGCAACCCGAATCACATTTACTCCGAGCCGGGCTATTACCCTGTGCGGCTTATCGCGTTCAACACCGTTTGCCCCGACACGATGATACATTACGTTACGGTGCGCGGCATTCAGCGCGTCGAGAGCAATCGCGGCGGCAATGGCGGCAAAGTGACCATTTCGGTTATCGGCGGCGGAATGAAAGAAAATTCGCAGGTTAAATTGCGGCTTGGAACAGAAGAAATCGCCGCAGTGGAAACATACACGCCTAATCCCGGCATTATAGAAGCAACCTTCAACCTTACGGACGCTACGCTCGGACTCTACGACGTCGTGGTACAAAATCAGGACGAAGCGGAAATGTCGCTCGCCGGTGCCTTCACGGTAGAAGAAGCCATACAGCCGAAAGTGTGGGTCGATATTCAGGGAGCGTGGGGAGTTATTCGCGGACGTTCGGCAACCTATACGGCAATGTATGGAAATACGGGAAACATCGACGCGCAAAACCGTATCATCTGGATTGTAACGCCCGACGACCCTGCCGAAGTAACATTTATAGATGCGGATTTCTACGTCCCCGAATTTTATCCGGACGAAGTTTGGCAACTGATTCAGGAAAACGACGTAAAGCCGTACTTAAAATCAACCGACATGGATTCCACCGCAGCGCCGGCGCGCTATTACGGCATCTGCGTACCGGTCATTCCCGCCAATTCGGAACGGTCGTTTACATTTAAAGTATTGTGTACCGAAGATTTTCGAATACAGGTATTTCATACTTACGGATATTGGGAAGATGAACTTGCCGATGAATCAAACGGCACGAGAAGTGCGGGTAGCCTGAGAGCCGGAGATTTTAACGACTGTATGGTGTCTGAAATTGGCGATTTTCTGAAGAACGAAGCGATAGACTATATAAGCATAGTGGTACCTTTTGCCAGCTGTATAAGTGATGTTTACAGCTTTGCAAATGGCGATTATCCAAAAGGTAACGGTTGGCGATCCGTGTTTTTCCAAACAGTAAAAACAGCCTGGAGTTGCGGTTCGGAATTTATACCCGGTAGCACAATAATAAAAGTGGCTAAGAAAATGGTTGGCACCGGATTTAATGCGGTACAGGCAAGGAATTCACTTACCGAGAAATGTGACCCTTTAAAACGCAGAGACGGTAAGGATCAAGATATTGCCGTGCGCAATTCCTTCGACCCCAACGAGAAACAGGGACCTTCGGGCTACGGCGAAGCAAACTGCATTGCACAACGGGTTTTCCCTTACACTATCCTCTTTGAGAATAAAAACACAGCCACCGCCGCCGCACAGGAGGTGGTGATTACCGACACGCTTGATGCTCAAAAGTTCGATTTATCCACGTTCCGTTTCAAAGAATTTGGTTATGGCGAAAACCGTTATACCGTATTCCAGGACGACAACAAGTTCGTGAATAACATTGACTTGCGTCCCGGTAAAAACGCCATTTTGCGCGTAACAGGCGTTTTGGAAGATAGCGTGGTTACCTGGCGATTCCTCACGCTCGACCCGCGTACAATGGATTTGACCGAAGATATTGATGTCGGATTTTTGCCGCCGAATGTGACGTCGCCCGAAGGCGAGGGCTTTGTTTCATTCGTGGTAAGTCTGAAGGAAACGGTCGGCAACGGCGCGGTTATCAACAATTTTGCAGATATTGTTTTTGATGTAAACGAGCCGATTCGCACCAATATTTTCAGTAACAAAACAGACGAAATCGCGCCCGTAAGTCAGGTAGTATCGGCAAATTATCTTCCCGATACGCACGAAATTGAAGTTACATTCAGCGGAACAGACCCGGGCGGCGCAGGCATAAAATCCTACGACCTGTATGTTTCGACCAACGGCAGCGAGTTTGTGCGGGCGGTCAAAAATATATCGGGCAACACGTTCGGTTATCCTCCGTCGGGCGAAGGCACATACAGTTTTTACAGCATTGCTACCGACAGTTTGAGTTACCGCGAAAACGCTAAATCCGCAGGCGAAGCGTCGCTGGAGTATACCGGAATTAAAACGGTGAAAATAGATGCGTTGCAGATTTATCCTAATCCGGTGAAAGAGGAACTTTTCATAAAATCGGAATTGCCGGTAAAGAAAATAGAACTGTTGGATTTGACCGGGCGCACCGTAGAGACGTGTCATGCCGCGTCTCTACCAAACAGCGCAACAACAATCAACCTTTCCGCCCTCCCGCAAGGCGTGTATATGCTAAAAATTTATACCGACAGCGGCGTGGCGGTTACAAAAGTGGTGAAGGAATAAATAATATTTTATTTACAATACTTTTTGCAGTATTTTGAGTAACTTTGTTCAAAATTTTTAAGCAAAACGCTTTATGAAAATAGATTGTTTTATACCGTACCAGTCAATTGTAACAATTGAAAAGATAACGGCTCAACTAATGAAAGAGCCGGAAATAAACAACATATTCATCCTTTCGGACAGTGAAACGATTACGCTTCCTGCGGGGTGCAAAAAACTGTTGACAGACCATCCGGAAAGCAGTGACGCCATGAAAAAGATTGCCGTGTCGGCGCAAACGGAGTATATCCTTTTTATTACAAAAAACCCAAATCTGCAATTAGGGCAACATGCCGTTTGTCGGCTGGCGGGCATTGCGGAAGCGACTCGGGCAGGAATAGTTTACGCAGATTATTATACCCTCAAAAACGAAACGCTCGGAAAATGTCCGTTAATTGATTATCAGTCAGGCAGTGTTCGCGACGATTTTGATTTCGGCTCCCTGCTGCTGATCCGTACAAAAGCATTGCAACAGGCTGTCGCAGAGACAAAAGAGGAGTACCACTTTGCCGGATGGTACAACATTCGCCTGAAAATATCCCAACACAACGAAATTCTACACTTAAATGAGTTCCTTTACACAGAGGCGGAAAATGATAACCGTACATCGGGAGAGAAACAGTTTGACTATGTCGACCCGAAAAACAGAGCAGTACAGATAGAAAAAGAGAGAGCGTGTACCGAACATTTGAAAAATATCGGAGCTTATTTAGAACCGGTATTCCGTGAAATCTCCTTTGATCAAGAGCAATTTGAACACGAAGCCTCTGTTATTATCCCCGTGAAAAACAGGGTTAAAACAATTGGAGACGCCATCCGCTCCGTGTTGATTCAGACAGCGGAGTTCAAATTCAACCTGATAGTTATCGACAATCATTCAACCGACGGAACTTCAGCCATAATCGCCCAATACGCTCAACAGGATAACCGCGTGATTCACCTTATCCCACAAAGAGACGACCTTGGTATAGGCGGATGCTGGAACGAAGGCGTGGAGCATCATTCGTGCGGAAAATTTGCCGTACAGTTGGACAGCGACGACATTTATAAAGATGAAAACACGTTGCGTAAAATAGTCGGTGCGTTTTATGAGCAGCAGTGCGCTATGGTAATAGGTTCGTATATGATTACCGATTTCAATCTGCAAACTATCCCGCCGGGCATCATCGACCACCGCGAATGGACATCCGAAAACGGACGAAACAACGCCCTCAGAATAAACGGACTTGGCGCCCCAAGAGCATTCTATACGCCCATACTGCGCCAAATCAAAGTACCCAACACAAGCTACGGAGAGGACTACGCGCTCGGATTGGCTTTTTCGCGGCACTACCGTATAGGACGTATTTACGAAGTCCTCTACCTCTGCCGGCGCTGGGAAGGCAACTCCGATGCCGCGCTTGACGTCGAAAAATTGAATGCAAATAATTTATATAAGGACAGGCTGAGGAGTATTGAAATATTAATTAGGAAGGGGTAATTCTACATCTTCCAAAGAATGTTCTAAACGACTTTTTCGGACGCTTGGATTGTGGGTTTTGGCTTTGAAAAATCCCCGTTCGGCATAGCGAAAGACGCGATGCCGAACGGAGCGCACTTCATGTTTGGCACGCTACGGGCAACAAGGGGACAACGTATTGGATGTGAATGTAAAATTCATTTCAACCTGATTTATTTCACCACCAAACCTGTTTCCCCTCTTCATACGTAAAAATCCGCTCCTCCTTCCCTTTTGTTAGATTTCTCAACCAAAACAGGGCATTGGTAGGAGCATTGGTATATTCCAGATATTGTTTTGAAGTTCCGGTCTGTTTTCCAAGCGAGTTCCATTGATGATTGTTCCAGTAAAAGAGTTCGTATTCTTCTCCTTCTTTGATAAAATTATCATCGTTGCGAGGCAGGTAACGGAAATATGCTATATTCACAGGCTTGCCGAAATCCAGACCGACCCAGCCGGTTTCGCCCCATGCGCATTGGTATGAGGTCAAAGGGTCGCCATCGAATACATTTTCCGGCTCCCAACCACTACGCGCACTAATTCTATTCCCTAACACTTTCCCCGATAATTTCAAACCCGATTCTTTTTGATAAACCTCAATTTCCGAAATTTCGCCTCCCATTAAATGGGGCAATGAGACAAAACGGAAATAACGGTAAGGTTTATTCAAATTCAAATCGACAGAATTGTAGCGTATTTCAGGTATATCATTGACTACAAACACAGTAAGTGAATCGCTGAAATCTTCTTTATTTGCTACCTGAAATTTTCCGCCAAGAAGCAGTTCTCCTTTTTTCGGCACAATGCCCGGTTTATACTTACGTGTCAAAATAAGCGTTTGTGTTTTAGAATGATCGGGAATAAGTTTTTTTATTTCTCCTTCTTTTGTAAGCAAAAAAGGTTCTGCTGCGGGTTGGATACCTTCCCGGTCATAATAAACAGGCAAACAGGCTACATCTTTCCCCATTTTTGTAAAAACGGCTTTTTTCCCTTCTATTTTTGCCCAATGTACCGGAATCCAGTCACGGTTATTGAAATTGCTCAAATAAACATATTTGCTTTTTTTAGGCGGTTGTTGCGTGAGGGAAACGGTTATGTCGGCACAATCCAGATAGTTATCGGTCACATCTTTGATACGGGGATTTTGAAAAAGAGGCGGCAAGTATCTGTCTTTTTGCTGCATTGCAACTATTTCAGGCTGTTTGGCATAAGTTTCCCTGAAAATTTTGGCGGCTTTTTCGTTGTGTTCTTTTATATGAAATCCGATAGAAGCATCGCCGAATGAATAATCACCCTGTCTATCGTTAGCGGTATACAACACGTTCCAACTGTGTCCCAAGCTGCGGTTTGCCCATTGCGGTATAAAATCAATTCCGGAAGGAATACCCAGAGAACGAAAGATATAGCTGCCAAAAGCCGTGTAGTCATTACATGATCCTCTTTTCATATTTATAAATTTAACAGGACGATTTCCGCCCGGCATTAAGGAGTTGAGAGTAACATCTACGTGATACAAATTGTCTGTTCTTCGTACAACCTCCAACAATCGTTCTCCAAAGTCCGGCAATTCGGTTTTTCCGGCAATGGCGCTAATTTCAGCATAATTCAGTTCCCGGTTGTAAACCCGGAAATTTTCTATCGCTCCCCTGAAAAAATAAGGATTGTCTTCCCAACGCGCTTTGCCGATATAATTAGTGATTAGCTCATTGTGAGTTAATGATGTTTTAGTTCTTCCTTTTAAAACACCGTTAAGATAAAATGACATGTAATTGCCCGAAAGTGAAATAGCTATGTGCGAACGCTGTGCAACAGGTAAGGGTGCGTCTTTTACATGGTACCAATCATCAGGTGTTTTCATCTCAAAATGTGACTGCCTGTCATTGTCGTAAGGTATAAAACAAACATAGCAATCACCACTGACTCCCAAGTCAAAAACACGCGCCCAGTACCGGTATTCGTATGGAGTCACCCAGCAACACACCGTAAATTCAGGAACAAATTCAAAAAATTTATCAGGAAAGGATAAATAACTCTTTCCGTCAAATTCAATGGAAGGGTAATATGAAATTACCCCACTGCCTAACCGGCAAACGGTATCCAACCCAAATTTTACGTAATTATAAAAAGCGTCCCGGTAAGCCGAACGCCAGAAATCGGGTCGGTCGCTCACATTGGCTTTATAGGGTAAAATGTATTCGCAAAAATCACCGAAATTCAAATCGCCGGCAAAGGGCGATTTCCATGCTTCAAACGCGCGGTCGATATTATCTATCAAAAATTCGGCGGAAACATATTGAATATCAGGAATTAATTGATATGGAGGCAGACCCCCTTGTTGAATTTTTGCCAATAATATTTCCTGTTCTTCCGTAAGGTTTTCCCAACTTTTGTTTAGGGAAAAAATAGAATCCAGTTTGCGATAATATGCGTCCAATTCCGGCGAAGTGATGAAAAAATAGCTATCCATATTTGAGATTAAAAACTTGGCGGCTTCCAGTTTTAGGGAGTCTGCCGGGTCTTTGCCGTAATGTTCCAATACTTTTTCGAGTTCGATACGGTTATTGCCGGCTAATTTTAAGGATTGCTCAAGGTTGGAACTATTTTGGCAGGAAAACATTAGCAGGATGATAAGACCTCCCCCCAGCCCCCTCCGAAGGAGGGGGAGCAGAGCGCTCTTCATTAAATTAGAGGTTGGGAAGTGAGCTGCTCCCCCTCCTTTGGAGGGGGCTGGGAGGGAGGTTTTTACCTC
>Ga0123356_10008074_pt1 | contig 10476 bp, 11 predicted proteins | sample TergutEmb28metaG_2_FD_92546 | JGI IMG/M metagenome (GOLD analysis project Ga0123356, IMG submission 92546) | Embiratermes neotenicus P3 segment gut microbial communities from Petit-Saut dam, French Guiana - Emb289 P3 | ecosystem: Host-associated > Arthropoda: Insects > Digestive system > Gut ... | reverse complement strand
TTTGCTGCACGACAAACTGTCGTCTTCGCGTGCGGGAACCCGGGAGAATTACCGTGCGCGGTGCAGCAACCAAAGGAACCCTGCGGGGTGTCTAGTACACTCGAAGCAAGATGCCCAACGGCCTGCACGCCCTGGTTGAGTTCGGCAAGGTTCAAGTCATACGCGGGACCAAGACGGTTCTCGACGACTTCAGTCTGCGCATCGAAAGCGGAGAGCACGTCGCCATTCTGGGCCCCAACGGCTGCGGCAAATCGACCCTCATCAAGACCATCATGCGGGAGTTGTATCCCGTGGCGCGGCCGGGATCGAGGGTCACCATCCTGGGCGAAGACTCGTGGAATGTATTCGAGCTGCGCTCCTTGCTCGGAATCGTCTCGAACGACCTGATGGCGTGGTTGACAACCGAGGCGGCCGGGCGAGATGTTGTGCTTTCCGGTTTCTTCAGCAGCAACGACGTTTACCCGAACCATCTGGTCACCGCGGAGCAGGTCGAGAGGGCGGAAGATGCTTTGGACGAGCTTCATGTCGCGCATCTTGCGGATCGGCCGGTGCGCGAAATGTCATCCGGGGAGGCGCGGCGGGTGCTGATCGCACGCGCCCTGGTGCACAAGCCGCAGGCGCTGCTGTTTGACGAACCCAGCAATTCTCTGGACTTGTTCGCCCGGCGAGCTCTGCGCGAGACGATGGGCCAGTTGGCGCGCTCGGGAATTGGGGTTGTGCTCGCGACCCATGATCTCTCCGATGTGATACCGGAAATCGAGCGCGTGGTGCTGATGTCGAGGGGCCGCATCGTCGCCGACGGACACAAAGCCGAGATTCTCGAGCCCAGGCGCCTCTCGCAGGCGTTCGGGCTGGCTGTGGAGGTCGCAAGGAGGGACGGGTATTACCAGATGTGGTAGCCCGGCAGCCCGGTCTTGGAGGATCATTGAAGCTGACGATTAACGGCGAGTCGCGGGAATTTGCCCCGCTCGCCACGCTTTCCGAACTCCTGGTGCAGCTTGGCATGAAGCCGGACCGCGTGGCCGTCGAGCTCAACCGGGAGCTTGTTCCTCGCAACCGCTGGGCGAGCACGCAAGTTTCCGAGGGCGACAAGCTGGAGATCGTTCACTTCGTGGGTGGAGGCTCGCAGCGGAGGTTCCGATGAACGTCGTACGGCAAACCGTTGACCTCTCGAAATACCCCGACCTGGTTGTGGTTTATCTCGGGATGAGGGTGAATGTACTGCGCGGCATCAAGACTCTCCTTGGTTTCGGGCCGCGTATCTCCGGCTCGGTGGCCGCCAAACCCGATGGTCTGCTCTTGCACGAGACCATCATTTATTCCCTCTTTCCGCCGCACGTGGGGATGAGGCAATATTGGCGCGACTTCGATTCTTTGGAACGCTGGGCGCGGTCGGAGCCCCATAAGCTCTGGTGGAAGCAGTTCCTCGGTGATTCCGGCGGTACCGGCTTCTGGCATGAAACCTACTTTATGCGCGGAGGAATGGAGGCCATTTACGACGATATTCCGAAACCGATCGGCTTCGGGGTGTTTGCTCCCCTCGACACCGCGCGGGGGCCAATGTTCTCGGCGCGAACTCGTCTGAGGGCGGGGGGAGCAGAAACCAAGCCTCCGGCGGTCCCCGAGACGGACCTTTATTCCAATCGGTCGGTCTAGCTTCTGTACTTCTTTAGTTACCTCCGTCGCGCATTTCGCCGACTTTTCCTCGCAAAGCCAGCTTAAAATGTCAAACGTGTTGTAAGTCGAGCGTTTTAAACATTCTCTGGCTGAAATGCAGTAGTCATTCACCTCGCAGGATGTCATTCGATTGACCGGCATTACCGCACGCCAGCTGGTGGACGAGCGCGGTCTGGCAGGTCCAGCGCGCGAAGGACACCGTCGAATTTATTCGTTGGAAGACCTGACCGAAGTTGCGATGTTCCGGGAGCTGCGGCGGAAGGGGTTCTCGTTCGAGCGCATGCGCAAAGTGGTTCGATTCCTCCAAGAAACAGTTCCCGCAGGCCTTGGCGAAACCGTGAGTGGTTCCTCGAATTATCATCTGCTCACCGACAGCCGAGCGTTTTACCCCGGAACCCCGCCGCACGAGATCGTCGATTTACTGAAAAAATTCCCGGCAGCCGATGTTTGCCCTATGCGTCAGCGATACCGTTTCGCCAAAGCAAGGCCCTTGTCTGCGGAGGGAACACCCCGGCCGCAGTCGGTCCGGAGAAAGCGGTTTCATGCGCAAGGGCGAAATCGAGTTGGCGGTGAATTTGCCCTGAGGAGGGAGGAATGGTTGCTGAGCTCGAAATCCTGAACGAATGGATCCCGGAGCAGATGCAGCCCGGCACGATTTTCGTGCTGGAAAATGCCGGCCACATCGGCGAGAAGGAAGATCCCTACTGGGCGGTGCTTTCTTGTCCCGGTTGCGGAACTCTGGGCCTGATTACGCGCAAGCAGATTGCCGGGTTGCTGGTGGTGATCTGCGGATCGGGGAAATGCTCGGCGCAGTTTTTCATTCGGGAGAACGAGATCGTGACGCGGAAGCCTTTCTAACGTCTAAGCTTCTCGCGCCCGAGCGCCACCGGCACTTGCTCGACGATCTCAATTCCAAAGCCTTCGAGTGCAACCACTCGGCGGGGGTGGTTGGTGAGCAGCCGGATTCTCCGCAGATTCAAGTCCGACAAAATCTGCGCGCCGATGCCGATCTCCCGCTGTCGTTTGCGCTCGCTTTCGGGAAGTGACGGAGAGCTGCGGTCGTGATGAAAGGAAACGGCGTTCTTTTCGCCGACCTTTTCGACCGAGAATCCTCTCGAAGACTGATGCAGATAGATCAGCGCCCCGCGGCCCTCTTCGGCGACCGCGCTGAGCGAGCCGTCGAGGGTATCGCGGCAGTCGCAGCCGGAAGAACCAAACACATCGCCAATCAGGCAATGGGAATGCATGCGCACCAGCACCGGGTCTTCGCTGGCCGAGATGTCGCCGCGCACCAGCGCCAAATGCGAATCTCCGCCGTCGACCTCGCTCTCGTAGGCAATCACGCGAAACTGCCCGGAATGGGTATCGACCAGCGCCTCGCCCACACGGTGCACGTAGCGCTCGTGCTGCATGCGGTAGCGAATCAGTTCGGCGACGGTCAGTATCTTGAGGCCGTGGGTGCCGCAGAATGCGACCAGATCGGGCACCCGCGCCATGGTTCCGTCTTCGCGCATGATCTCGCAGATGATCCCTGCGGGAACCAGGCCGGCCAGACGCGCGAGATCGACCGAAGCCTCGGTTTGTCCGGCGCGAACCAATACCCCGCCTTTGCGGGCGCGAAGCGGGAAGACGTGGCCGGGGCGCGCCAGATCGGAGGGCCGGGTTCGAGGATCGATGGCGACCCGGATGGTGTGCGCACGGTCGTAAGCCGAGATGCCCGTCGTCACTCCTTCGCGTGCGTCGATGGCCTCGCAAAATGCGGTCCCGTAGTTCGACGTGTTTTCGACGCTCATGGGCGCGATGCGCAGGTGCTCAAGACGCTCCTCGGTCAGAGTCAGGCAGATCAGGCCGCGGCCGTACTTCGCCATGAAATTGATGTCCTCGGGCGTGACTTTCTCCGCCGCCAGCATGAGGTCGCCCTCGTTTTCGCGATCTTCGTCGTCCACGATGACGATCATCTTGCCGGCGCGAAGTTCGTCAATCGCGGCGGCGACGTCGGTAAATGCCGAAGAAGTTGACATTCGAGAAATTGTAGCAAGCCCGGTCCGGGCTGGAACTAGTACTTTTGAGCGAGCCTCTGTTCGAGATGAGCTTTCACCCCCGGCCACTCGGTCTCGATAACGCTGAAATACACCGAGTCCCGCTCCCGGCCGTCCCAGCACACCATGTGCTTGCGCAGCGTGCCCTCCTCGATTGCGCCCAGGCGCAAAATCGCCTGGCGGGAGCGCTGATTGAGGGCGTCGGTTTTGAGCTCCACCCGCAGACACTTCCAGCTCTCAAAGGCATGGCGCAGCATCAGATATTTGGCCTCGCTATTCACCGCCGTGCGCTGCCAGGGAGGGGCGATCCAGGTCGATCCGATCTCGACCTTGCGGTTGTGAAAATCGATGTTCATGAAGCGGGTGATGCCGGCGACCCGGTTCGAATTCCGCTCGATGGTGGCAAACGGAACCGAAAGGCCGCGCCGCTGATCGTCGAGCACGCGGCAGGTGAAGGCCTCGAAGTCCTCCAACGATTCGAGGCGATAGGGAATCCACTTGAACATCTGGTCGAGATGGTCTTTGACGATCTCCCAGAGCATCGGCGCGTGCTCCGCGCGCAGCGGCTCCAGGCAGACATGGCTGCCTTCGAGAGAAAATGGCGTGCTAAACGGACTTGTTCCCAAGGTGAAACCCTCGCAAGCGTGGTTCGTCTATATACTGTAATAACCAGTCATTTACTATCTTTGCATCCGGCGAAAGCTTTCGTCATCTGAAGCTCCTAGCTGTAGGGCTCCGGGTTTTTCGCTTGACGATCCCCAGAATACAGCCAGCGGACGAAGCAACGGGCGGCGAAAACCAACGTCATGGAATCTTTCGAAATTCGGACCAGGCTAAGGCTAAAAAGCTGAGCGCTAAAGGCCGCTTTCATGAAATCCCATTGTTATCCATTCCGGCAGATCCCGCACTCGACCAGACTCTTCCTCGACTACATCGACTTCACTGCTTCGGTTGAACCGTTCTACCCGCGATCGCCGCGATTTCTCGAGTGGGCGGAGGAAGAGACTTCGCGCATTCAGTATCCCTGGGAGCGTCGAGCCAGGGTCGCGGCTATTCTCGAACGCCAGAACCAGGGCTGGGGCGCGGGTCAAAAGACCATGCAGAATATCGCCCGCTTCTCTGCGGGAGCGTGCGCCATTGTCACCGGCCAGCAGGTGGGGCTGTTCGGCGGTCCGGCGTTTTCGATCTACAAGGCGCTGACTGCAGTCAAGCTTGCCCGTGAGGCCGGAAGGCTGGGAGTCGACTGCGTTCCGGTTTTCTGGCTGGCGACCGAGGACCACGACCTTGCCGAGGTCAATCAGGTCCACATTCCGTCTGCGGAGGGCAAGCTCGAAGCGCTGAGGGGCGAGGTCGAGAGCCGGCAGGATGCGCCGGTGGGAACGGTGTCATTCGGCCCTGAGATTTCTCCTGCGGTTAGGGGTTTAGGTGAACTCCTGGGGGAGTCAGAATGGCCGCAACGCATCGCGGAATGTTACCGGCCAGGTGAGAATTTCGGGTCCGCATTCGCCAAGTTCTACTCGAGCTTGTTTGCCGAATATGGCGTCATTTTGCTCGATGGATCGGATCCGGAGCTGGATCGCATCGCCTGCCCGCTCTACTCGGCCGCCGTCGAGCAGTCCGGGGAGATTACCCGGTCGCTGGTTCGCCGCAACCTGGAACTCGAGGCTGCCGGCTATCACCAGCAGGTGCGCGTAACCGAATCGTCCACGCTTTTGTTCATGATTCGAGACGGGGTACGGGTGCCCGTCCAGGCGGAGAGTGCGGGCCAGTTCTTGGTCGGGGAAGAGAAGCTTACCCTGGGAGAGCTTGCCCAGCGCGCCGCTGCCCACCCGGAGTCTCTCAGCCCCAATGTACTGCTGCGTCCGGTTGCCCAGGACTACGTTCTGCCCACGCTCGCCTACGTCGGCGGGGCTGCAGAAATCGCCTATTTTGCGCAGGGAGGAGCCGTCCAGGAAATGCTGCTCGGCCGAGTTACTCCGGTTGTGCCGCGCCTCTCGGCCACGATCGTCGAGCCCAAGACTCAGGCGTTGCTGGAGAAGAGTCGGGTGGCCGTCACCGACGTTTTTCAACCTGTCGAGGCCCTGCGGGAACTGATCGGAGCGCGCCGTCTGCCCCCGAATCTCGAGGCCTCCTTCGACCAGGCGACCGTGGCGGTTGAGCGCTCGATGAAGGCGGTAGCCGAGTGCCTGGCCGGGCTGGACAGGACTCTCTTGGAGTCGGCCGAAAACGCCGAATCCAAGATGCACTACCAGATCACCAACCTGCGCGCCCGTGCTTCTCGAGCTGAGCTGCGCCAGAGCGAGGTCATTGGCCGGCACGCCGATGCGCTGGTCAATTCTCTCTATCCGGAGAAGGCCCTGCAGGAGCGCAAATTCGCCGGAATCTACTTTCTTGCAAAGTACGGCAAGGAGTGGATGGACGGCTTGCTGGAGACCGTCCATCCCGACTGTTTGAACCACCAGATCATCGAGTTGTGAGCAGAGTCAGCTTGGGCTTGATTTCCGGCTGCTGTTGAGTCATGCAGTGAATGGCGCCGAATCCCCAGATCAAATCTCCACAATAAATTCCCACCACGTCGCGATCGGGAAAGATGTCGGCGAGGATGTCGAGCGCGACGCGGTCATTGGGGTCATTAAAAACCGGGACCAGCACGATTCCGTTTGCCATGTAGAAATTTGCATAGCTGGCGGGAAGCCGGCGACCGTCAAAATAGAGCGGAGCGGGCATCGGCAGATCGATGGTGGCCAGCGGCTTGCCTGACTCGGTTGTGGCGTCGCGCAAGCGGCGGATATTTTCACGCAGTTGCTGGTAGTTCTCGCTTTTGGGATCGGCCTCGACCGAGGTTACGACCGTGTCCGGCGAAACAAAGCGGGTGATGTCGTCAACGTGACCGTGAGTGTCGTCACCGACAATGCCCGAACCCAGCCAAATCACCTGGGGGGCGCCGAGGTATACGGCAAAAATCCTTTCGTAATCAGCCTTCTTCATCCCGGGATTGCGCTGTTGCACGCGGCTGAGGAGGCACTCTTCGGTGGTGAGGATGGTCCCGCAGCCATTGACGTCGATCGACCCGCCTTCAAGCACGACGCGCCGGCCTTTGAATTCCGGCTGAATCTCGTTTGCCCCCGCGGCCTTTGCCATCAGACCGGCGATGTTTTGGTCGCGCCGCCAGTTGGGATATTTTGCCCAGGCGTTGAAGCGCCAGGTGACTGCAGCGAGCCGCGCGGCGCCTGCGAAAAAGCCGGTTCCGCCACTCTCCTCGATTTGAGGAGAGGCTGCCGTCCCCGCAGCTGCGCCGCCGGCTTCTGGCGTCTTGGGGACACCGGTGGCCACCCCGCTCGGCCACACGAAGGCACAGCCGGAGTCGCGGGTCCAGACCCGGTCGGTGGGCCAGCGGTGAAAGCCAACGCCGTCGTTTAAGGCATGCGCGCGTTTCAGGGTCTTACGCGCGAGTCGTTCGGCGGCCGCATCCTTCACAATGATCTCGACCCGCTCGCGGCGGCTCAGATAGCGGACAATCTCCGCATAGACCCAGGGGATGGCCTCCAATTTTCCCGGCCAGTCGAGCTTGTAATGCGGCCATGCCAGCCAGGTGGCTGCGTGCGGTTCCCACTCGGCGGGCATACGGAATCTCGACGTGCCGGCGTCGCGAAAAGAGGTCTTCATGGCGTGCAGTTAAAAATATAAACCCTCATCCGTGGCGATTTTCACCCGCCATTTCTTGACCTCGGCGCCTTGACCGTCTAATTGGTGTCAAAAACGACATCTCGAGCCAATGACCAGGTGGCGAATTTCGTCAATGGGCATCGACCCGGGAAACGCCGCCATAAGCGTCTGTCTATAAGCCCCGTTTCACACAAACGACACGTTCTTCTGCAGCCAACCACCGGTTTTACGCTTCTTGACCAATTAGGACATCAATTGACAGATTTGCACTTAAAATTGAGTCGCTTTTTCGAGGCTCTAAGGCGCTCGCATCGGCTGCCTAGGTATAACTTGTCGCTTGGAGGATTCCATGAAAGCCGCTCGGTCTTCCGCTTCCTCTGCGCCCTCTCATTCCTTCCTGACCATTTTTACGGTTTTATTGGTCATCGTAATAACCACGGGGTGCGGTTCAACCCCACCGACGAAGTTCAGCGGAAATACCATGGTGGTTGTTCTCGCGTCCAGCACGGCGAACGGCCAGTTATTTCAATTTTCCGTGACCCTACAGAACCTGACCTTGACCAGTCAGTCCGGGCAGAAGGTTTCGCTGCTGGCGGCCCCGGCCAGCGACGAGTTTATGCACTTGAATGGCCATGTCGAGCCACTTGCGACCGTGAGCGTACCGCAGGGTATTTACACCTCTGCTGCCGCGACGCTCGATGGAGCCTTCCCAGCCTGCGCCGGACAAGCCGATGGATCCCTTTTCATGAACGAAGCGCTTGGCAGTTATAGCGGGCTGACCGCCGCATCCATCGAGCCGCAGCAGCCGATCACGGTGACCGGCACTGCGATGGGGTTGGTTCTGGACCTGCAAGTGTCCAAGACTGCGCCCTTCAACGGCGGGTGCTCCAGCAGCCTGCGCGGGGTCACTATCACTCCGACTTTCAGCCTGACCCCCGTAACGATTGCGGCCCAGCCCACAAACAGTGCCAATGGCAAGCTGTTGGGTGTCGAAGGGCTGATCAGCTCGGTGAGAGCGGACGGGAGCGGCTTCACCGCCGGTGCGCTTTACAGCATGGATGAAGGCACCAACCTGCCTGCCTGGCAGGTAAGCGTGGGCAGCGGCACAGTATTTCAGGGAGTGGGAAGCACTGCAGGGCTCACCGCCGGGATGCCTCTCGACATGGATCTGGTGATCGAACCGGATGGATCATTGCTGGCTACACGAGTTGCCGTGTACGACACGGATACCACCAGCCTGAGCTTCGCTTTCGGGCCGCCGATGGCGATATATCCCAGCGGCGGTTATCGAGCCGTCTACCCGGTGATGAACACGCTTCAAGTCGAGCAGGAGGGTCAACTAACGTCATTAACCGGCCTGTATAGTAGCCTAAGCGGGGCCAAATTCAAGATTTCGGGCCAGCTTGCGAATTTCGAGAGCCTCCCCTTCACGCCAACCTTCAATTCAGCCAATATGGTGGATGGTCAGAACATCTTGTTCAGCACACATGCACCGGCAGAAGTGTTCCAGCCGGTGAGCACCCTTACCCTGCTGCCGCAAACGATTGACGGCACCGTAGGCGCGATTTCCAGCGAGAGCAGCTTCACGACCTACACCGTGACGCTGGCGCCATACGATCTGTTTCCGAATCTCGCAGTGCAACCGGGACAGACCACGCTGCTGACAAACCCCAACACAGTTGTGGTATACGCGGATAGCAACACCCAGATGCTCAATTCGGGCGCGGTCAACGTGGGTGGGCTTTTCCGCTTCTACGGCTTGGTTTTCAACGATAACGGCACGCTGCGCATGGACTGCGCGCAAGTGAACGACGGGGCGGCTGAGTGAAGTGGCTAGAGACGGCGCGTAAAACATGTCTCACTGAAGAAAGCTAAGGTCGATTACGCAAAGTTCTTTTAGGTGGCTGGTTTGGGACCGCTGCGGTTTGATTGGAAAGCAACGGCTGTTTGGGCGGGCAAACGATGCTTTCGCCAGTCAGCCCGGGGTGTATGGGTGTTCCAGCCAACAAGTAATCCGCGATTTACGCGCCGTACAACAAGGTTGTACGGCATTCCTTTATCGGGGGAGAGTCCGCTCCAACCGCTCTTTCCTGAGAGCTGTGGGCGTCAGCCATTCCGCGAGTTTGAATCTCACGGATCACCGTCTCCCGCTCCAACATTCATTTGCCTCAGACCTGTGCGGGGGGTACCGCGTAGGTGGTGTCTCTTCTGCGATCAAAACTGGGTTCACTCACTGACGAAGAAGGGTTGGCCTCCCCAGTGCAACACACAGTCCAAGATTGAGCGCCAAAGCCGGACCGAACATTAACAGTCGAGCTGACAAGGAATACGGCGCGCTAATTCGGTCCATCGCGATCCCGAGCAGAATACTGACACTTAGAGACCATGCAATGCCCACCACCGCCCCCAAACGCAAGCGGCGATACTGCAAAACAGCAGTTAGCAGCAGCAAGACTCCAACTGTCGGCAACAAGATCCAGTTTCTGAAAATCCCGCCAACGGGTCCGAGAAGGACCAGGAAGGCCAGTCCAACGTCACCCGCTTCTCCTGCGCGGGCTCTCGATAGCACCTCGGTTACACCGATTGTGCCGCCGGGAGGCGCCTGCAGGCGATACTGCATGACCCTTTGTCGCTCGAACGAGATCCATGCAGCTGACAAAAAAAGACATCCAAGAGCGCCAAAGTATGTGGCGGATACCCTCCAGCCAACCCCCCTGCCCTGAGCTGACATCGTCCGATTCCCCTTTGAACTTTAGACACCGGAGTGCAGCACTTTCCGCTAAGGTTTGACTTTGATAACCATGCCTGCCGGTTGAAATCCCCCCGGGCTTCTATCGCCAAGTCTTCCCGTCCACCCGCATCAATCGATCAACGGGCGCCGCGCCAGTTTAACCGAAACGCCCCGGGCCTTCTCGAGAAAGAAGTTTACTTCCCGCCCGCATTCCCGTGCTGTCCCAGCCACGAAGCCAGCTGCGGTTCCTGCTGCGACTTCAACTGAATGCAATTGTTGATGCGCTCGAGCGACTGCCTGTAAGTGCGCTCTGCCGCCGCGACCCTGTGTGCGGAAAAGAACTCCGTCACCTGATCTCGCATC
>Ga0123356_10008073_pt1 | contig 10476 bp, 6 predicted proteins | sample TergutEmb28metaG_2_FD_92546 | JGI IMG/M metagenome (GOLD analysis project Ga0123356, IMG submission 92546) | Embiratermes neotenicus P3 segment gut microbial communities from Petit-Saut dam, French Guiana - Emb289 P3 | ecosystem: Host-associated > Arthropoda: Insects > Digestive system > Gut ... | reverse complement strand
CGCCTTCGGCCGTGCCATCGCGTCATCGGCGCTGACATTCGTAAGCAGGGCGGCTGCCGAGGCGGGTCTGGCGCAACGGCTCGCCACGGCGCGGCCGCTGTTGGCAGTGGCGAACACCCGCAGCGGCATCGGCAAGCGCAGCATGATCCACAACGACGCCACGCCCGCGATCGAGGTCGATCCCGAGACCTACGAGGTCCGCGCGGACGGCGTGCTGCTGAGCTGCGCGCCCGCCGCGGTGCTGCCGATGGCGCAACGATATTTCTTGTTTTGACTTTGCCGTGGCCGGCGCGTTGCCATGCCATCGGCAAGGGACTTTGCGCCCGGGAATGGCGGCGCCACCCGGTCACCGGCCTCCCCCGAGCGCAGGACACGGATGACCATGCGACGCGCGACGCGATGTGAGAAAGCCGGACGCTGGCCGGCGCGGCTTGCGGCGGGGAGTGTCACGCTGCCGTTCGACGACCGCTATCGTCGCCGCATCACGCTGCGGACCGACGCGGGAGAGGCTTTCCTCCTCGACCTTGCCGAGGCCCGGGTGCTGGAGGAAGGGGACGGGCTGGCGCTCGACACCGGCGACTGGCTCGCCGTGCGCGCGGCCTTGGAGCCGCTGATGGAAGTCACCGCCGAGAGGCCGGAGCAATTGGCGCGGCTCGCTTGGCATATCGGCAATCGTCATCTCCAGGCGCAGATCGACCGCGAGCGCATTCTCATCCGCGACGACGCGGTGGTCGCCGGCATGCTGACCGGCCTCGGTGCGCGGGTGCGCGGCATGACCGCGCCCTTTTCGCCCGAAGGCGGAGCCTATGACGGGCACCCGCCCGACGATCCTCACGACGGCGCCGGGGCGGGCGACCACCACCATCCGCATGGTCGCGATCATGGCCGGCGCCGCTGAAGCCGGGCTCTACCGGTTGATGACATGGCTGTCGCCGGCTTATCCGGTCGGCGCCTTCAGCTACAGCCACGGCATCGAATATGCCGTCGGGATCGGGCTGATCCGGGATCGCAGCACCCTCGTCGACTGGATCGAGCATGCGGTGCGCCACGGTGCCGGGCTGGCGGATGCGGCCCTCCTGGCCGCCGCCTGGCGCGGCGACGATCTCGATCGGGTGGCGATGCTGGCCGACAGCTGGCGAGGCAGCGCGGAGATGGCGCTCGAAGCGGGCGCGCAAGGCGCCGCGTTTTTGGCGACGACACGCGCCGCCTGGCCGCATCCGGCCCTTGATGCTCTGGCGCTGAGGCGCCGCGGCGAGGTCGCGCTCCCGGTCGCGGTCGGCGTCGCCGCCGCTGCCCACGGTGTCGCGCTCGACGCGACGCTGACAGGCTTTCTGCACGCTTTCGCAGGCAACCTCGTCTCGGCGGGGGTGCGGCTCACGCCGCTCGGGCAGACCGATGGACAGCGCGCCGTCGCCGCGCTCGAAGCCGCCGTTGCCGACACCGCGCGAGCGGCGCGCGACACCCCGCTCGACGAGATCGGGACCGCTTCAGTGATGATCGATTGGTGCTCGATCCGGCACGAAACCCAATATACGAGGCTGTTCCGCTCATGACGCTCTCGTCCCATGGCCCGCTGCGCGTCGGCATCGGCGGGCCGGTCGGCTCCGGCAAGACCGCCCTGGTCGACCGGCTCTGCAAGGCGATGCGCGACCGCTACGACATCGCCGTCGTCACCAACGACATTTACACCAAGGAAGATGCCGAGTTTCTGATGCGCTCGGGCGCGCTCGCGACCGAGCGCATCGTCGGGGTCGAGACCGGCGGGTGCCCGCATACCGCGATCCGGGAGGACGCGTCGATCAATCTCGCCGCGGTCGCAGAGATCGGGCGACGCTTTCCCGCTCTCGATCTGGTCCTGATCGAATCGGGCGGCGACAATCTGGCGGCGACGTTCAGCCCGGAGCTCGCGGACGTCACGCTCTACGTCATCGACGTGGCGGCCGGCGACAAGATTCCGCGCAAAGGCGGTCCGGGCATCACCCGTTCCGATCTCCTCGTCATAAACAAGATTGATCTGGCACCGCTGGTCGGCGCCAGCCTCGAGGTGATGGATCGGGACGCGCGCAAAATGCGCGGAGACCGGCCCTTCGTCTTTACCAATCTCAAGGACAACGAGGGCGTTGCCGGCATCGCCCGCTTCATTGTCGAGCGCGGCGGGCTGACATCGTGATCGCCCCGATCGGGCGCCGGCAGGTTGCCGGCGTCGACGGGGTCAGACGGCCGGGCGGTCGCTCCGCCACCAGGTCGCGAGCAACAGCGCCGCAAAGGTCGCGGCGAGCCCCATGGCGATGCCGTGCGGATTCCACAAATCCATGGCGGCACCCCCGAGGATCGGCCCGATAAAGGCGCCGGTGCCGTAGGCCATGACGAGGGCCGCATTGGCATTGAGAAGATCGGCGCCGCGGAAGCGGTCGCCGATGGTGGCGAGAGCGACGGGATAGAGTCCCGTCGTGAAGCCGCCCCAAATCGCCAAGACGACCGCCAACGACGGCGGATGCGCGGCGAGCGCCGGCAGCGCGACGGCGCCGACCAGGCCGAGCCCGGCGCAGACGCGCATGGTCACCGCGCGGCCGGCCAGGTCGGAGAGCAGCCCCACCGGGATCTGGAACAGGATGGCGCCGATGAACACCGGCGAGATCAACGCCGCCGCGCTCGCCACGGAGAGACCGGCACGCTCGCCCCACACCGGCAACAGCGTCACCGTCGCCGCCTCATACATGGCGAAGAGCATGACGATCATCACGACCGGCTTCATGCGCGTCATCATCTCGAGGGGATGCGATCGGGGACGCGCGGATTGGCCGCCGCCGCCCCTCAATGCGAGCAAGGGCAGCATGGCGACGGCCGCGACCGCGGCGCGCGCGATAAAGGGCGACCAGCCGGCGGTGCCGGTTTGCGACAACACGATCGGCCCGATCGCGAATCCCGCCGATAGCGCCGCCGCATAGATGCCCATTGTGCGGCCCCGGCTGTCATCGTCGGCGAGCTGGCTGATCCAGGCCTCGGTCGCGGCGAAGATCGTGGAGCCGGCGAGGCCCTCGCAAAAGCGCAACGCAAACCAGAGGAAAAGATTGTCGGACGCCTTCAGCAGCAAGAAGAATGCCGTGCTCAACGGGACCGCGGCGAGGAGAAGATGTTTGAAGCCGAAACGCGCGACCAGGTGCGGCACCGACAGCGGCCCCAGCACGACCCCGGCAAAGCTCGCGCCGGCGTTGAGGCCGGTCACCGACGAATCGATGCCGCGTGTCTCCAGCATCAGCGACAGAAGCGGCCCGCCGATGCCGATGCCGACGCCGAACACGGCGATAGACGCGATCGCGGCGGCGAGCCCCCAGCGCCGCTCCGCGTCCGTCACCACAGATCCCACTCAAACAGTCTTTCGAACCAGGGCCGCCTCGGCGCCGGCACCAGCCTGCCATTTTCCGGCTGATAGTTGACGATCTCAGGCGCCTCCGGCACCTCGCCGGCATTCCAGCCGCCCCCCAGCGCCGAGATCAGCGCGACCGACGCCGCCAAACGGTTCTGCAGAATAGTCAGGGCCGATTCTTCGTTTGTGAGCGCGGTGGTCTGGGCAACGATCACGCTGGTATAGGCCACGGTGCCGGCGAGATACTGGTTGAGCGTCAGCCGCTCGGCCTGACGCGCGTCCCGTACCGTGGCATCCTCAGCCACCTGCTGCTCGGCAAGAATACGCAAGGCGGCGAGCTGGTCCTCGACTTGTTGGAATGCGGTCAACACGGTCTGACGATACATCGCGACGTCTTCGTCGTAGGTGGCGCGGGCCTCTTGAACCATCGCGGCACGCAGACCGGCATCGAATATGGTTTCATCGACGGACGAGCCGATCGCCCAGATGGTGTTCGATGCGTTGAAGAGATTGCGGGCCAGTGTGCTGGCGACCCCGAGCGAGGCGGAAAGAGTGATGTCGGGATAGTAGGCTGCAATGGCGATGCCGATCTGTTCGTTTTCCGCCGCCATGGTCCGCTCGGCCGCGGCGATGCTGGGATTGCGCTCGAGCAGGGCCGAGGGTATGCCCGGCGGCGTCACCGGGACACGGCTTGGCATCGGCGCGGCCGCGATGGAAAAATCGCCCGGCGGCTTGCCGATCAGGACCGCGATCGCATGTTCGAGCTGAGCCCGGGCGACGCCGGTGTTGATGGCCTGCGCCTGGGTCTGTTCGAGCTGTGTCTTGGCCTGCAGCACGGACGCCAGGGCGGCGTTGCCAGCAGCATATTGGTTTTGCGTGATCTTGAGCGACTCGGTGAAGGCAACGACCGCGGAGTCGAGAAGCCGTTTCTGCTCGTCGGTCGCGCGCAGCGTGAAATAGTCGGTGGCAAGGCTTGCCTGCGCCGAAAGCCGCGCCGCCGCGAGGTCGGCGGCGCTCGCCTGCGCATTCGCCTGCTGGCTGGTGACCAGGCGTTGGATCTTGCCCCAGATGTCCGGCGTCCAGCTTGCGGCGCCGTTCAAGCTGAACTCGTTGACCGTGCCGAGGCTGGTGCGGCCACTGGCAAGCGTCATCGGCACGGTTGAGGGCGCGAGCGGGCCGGTCCTCTGTGCCGCGCCCGAGGTCGTGCCGGTCGGATAGAGTTGCGCTTCGGCCTGCGCCACAAGCGTGAGGGACACGCGATAGGCGGCTTCGGCCTGCTTCAGGTTCTGGTTGGAGATGTCGATCTGGCGCATGAGCCGGTCGAGGACCCGATCGTGATAGACTGCCCACCAGGGCTGATTGGACCCGGCGAGGCGCGGCGTTGCCAGCCTCCAGCCCCTCGCTGCCCTGTAGTGCATCGGGATTGGCGCCGACGGGCGCACGTAATCCGGTCCGACCTTGCACGACGCGACAAGCAGCGCCGCGGCCGCCGCGACGACGATCCGCGCGCTCATTCGCCTGGTTCTGGCACTGGAGTTGGGGTGCGCCCCCAGCGGCGCGCGCTCCACAAGCGGAAGCGGTCGAGATAGAGGTAAATCACCGGCGTGGTATAGAGCGTCAGTGCCTGGCTCAGGATCAAGCCGCCGACAATGGAGATACCGAGCGGCTGCCGGAGCTCCGAGCCTTCGCCGCGCCCGATCGCCAGGGGCAGCGCGCCCAAGAGCGCGGCCGCCGTGGTCATCATGATCGGCCGGAAGCGCAGCAGGCAGGCGTGGTAGATGGCATCTTCCGTTGTCATGCCCTGTTCTCGTTCGGCGTTGAGCGCAAAATCGATCATCATGATCGCGTTCTTCTTGACGATGCCGATCAGCAGGATCACCCCGACCAGGGCAATGATGCTGAACTCGCTGTGGAACAGCATCAATGCCAGACTCGCCCCGACTCCGGCGGACGGCAAGGTCGACAAGATCGTTATCGGGTGAACATAGCTCTCGTAGAGAACGCCGAGGACGATATAGACGGTGACCAGCGCTGTCAGAACCAGTATCGGTTCATTGGCCAGCGAAGCCTGAAATGCCCGGGCGGTCCCCTGAAAGCTGCCGTGGACCGTCGCCGGCACCCCGAGCCGGTTCATGGTCTGATCGATGGCGGCGACGGCGTCGCTGAGCGATCTGCCGGGCGCCAGATTGAAGGAGATCGTGCTGGCGACGAACAGTCCCTGGTGATTGACCGAAAGCGGGGTGTGGCCAGCGCCGAAGTGCATGAAGGCAGCGAGCGGCACCATGTTCTCGGCGAAGGTGCTGACGGCAGCCCCTGTCGATGCGACGCCATGGCCGCTGACCGCAAGCGCGTTGGAGGCCTGGTTCCGGACCGCATTCGTGCCCAGCGCGGCAGCAGACAGCGGTCCGGCTGTTGTGCTCGCCACGGAGGGAGAAGCCGCGGTGGCGGTTATCATCTGGGTGCTCTGTGTGCCGCCAATGGTACCTCCGAAAGTGCTTATGTAGACGTCGTTGAGTACCTCGGGGCTTTGCCAGTATTGCGGTGCCGCCTCCATCGCGACGTGATACTGGTTCAGGGCGTTATAAATCGTGGAAACGAGCCGCTGCCCGAAAAGGTCATAAAGCGTATTGTCGATGTCGGCGACATTGAGACCGAAACGGGCCGCGGAAGCACGGTCGATGACAAGGTCGGTTTCGAGGCCCTTGTCCTGTTGATCGATGTTGACGTCGGTCAGTATCGGCACTTGCTCCAGGGCATCGAGGATCCTGGGAGCCCACGCCTGCAAGGTCGGAAGGTCATCCGACTGTAGCGTATACTGGTAGAGCGAGTTGCTCTGCCGGCCGCCGACGCGGATGTCCTGCGTCGCCTGAAAGAATGTCCTGGCTCCTGAAACGCGTCCCGTCTCGCGGCGCAAGCGAGCGATCACCTGATCGGCGGAGCGCGTCCGCTCCGACAGCGGTTTGAGCGACACGAAGAGGAAGCCCGCGTTGGTTTGAAAGCCCCCCGTGAAACCCGCTACCGAATCGACGTCCGGATCGTGCTGTACGATGTTTACCAGCTGCGTAAACTTCCTGCTCATGCTCTGGAACGAGATTGCCTGATCGCCCTGGATTCCGCCGATCAGCCGCCCGGTGTCCTGCTGCGGAAAGAAACCTTTGGGGATGACGATATAGAGGAAGATATTGATGGCGATGGTGGCGAACAGTATGAGCACCGTGATGAATGAAAAGCGCAGCGCAAACCTGAGCGTGCGGGCGTAAAAGTTCACCATCCCCTGGAACAGCCTCTCGCCGAGGCGCGCGATCGCTCCCTGACGCTGGCCTTCGCTCGGGCGGGGACGCAGGAGTCGGGACGCCATCATGGGCGTGGTGGTCAGCGACACGATCAGCGATACGATCACCGCGATCGACAGCGTGATCGCGAATTCCTCGAACAGCCGGCCGACGATGCCGCCCATCAAGAGAATCGGAATGAAGACGGCGATGAGCGACATGCTCATGGACATGACGGTGAAGCCGACCTCGCGCGCTCCCAAGAGCGCCGCTGCGCCCCGCGACATGCCGGCTTCGAGGTGGCGTTCGATGTTCTCGACCACGACGATGGCATCGTCGACGACAAAGCCGGTGGCCACCGTCAGCGCCATCAGCGACAGATTGTCGAGGCTGTATCCCAGGAGGTACATCAGGCCGAAAGTGCCGAGGAGCGATATCGGCACGGCGACCGCGGGAATGATGCTGGCCCGGGGGCTGCGCAGGAAGAAGAATACGACCAGCGCCACCAGGCAGACCGAGATCACCAGTGTGCGCTCGACGTCCTTCAGCGAGGAGCGGATCGTGACGGTGCGATCGGACACGATGTCGACATCGACATCCCGCGGTATGGCCGCATGCAATTGCGGCAACAGCGCTCTGACCCGATCCACCGCGTCGATGATGTTGGCGCCCGGCTGTCGGTAGAGGATCGTCAGCACCGCGGGCTTGCCGTTGGCGATGCCCATGTTGCGGATGTTTTCGACCGAATCGCTGACGTCGGCCAATTCGCTGAGGCGCACCGGCGAGCCGTTGCGGTAGGCGACCACCAGGTCCCGGTACTGCGCCGCCATGGTCGCCTGATCGTTGGTATAGACCTGGTAGCGCCGATCGCCGGGTTCGATCACGCCTTTGGGGGTGTTGGCATTGGCCGATGACAGGGCGGCGCGCACATCTTCCGGGCCGATCTGGTACTTGAAAAGGGCGTTGGGGTTGAGCTCGACCCGGACCGCCGGAAGAGAGCTCCCCCCCAACGTCACCTGCCCGATACCGTCGACGGTGGACAATTTTTGCAGCAACACGTTTGACGCAATGTCGTAGAGCTGCCCCGGTGTCTTGGTCAGCGAGCTCAGGGCGACGATGAGAACGGGTGCGTCGGCCGGGTTGACCTTGCGATATGTCGGATTGGTTCGCAGACTGGTCGGCAGATCGACGCGGGCGGCGTTGATGGCCGCCAGGACGTCACGCGCGGCGCCGTTGATGTCGCGATCGAGATCGAACTGCACCGTGATCCGCGTCACGCCGACGGTGCTTTGGGAGGTCATCTCGGTGATGTCGGCAATGACCCCCAAATGTCTTTCCAGCGGCGTTGCCACGCTGGACGCCATGGTGTCCGGGCTGGCGCCCGGCAGTTGCGCCATGATCTGGATGGTTGGAAAGTCGACTTGCGGCAGCGGCGAAACCGGCAGCAGAAAAAACGCAACGATTCCGGCGAGCGCGACACCAAAGGTCAGCAGGGTGGTTGCGACCGGCCGCGCGATGAAGGGCGCCGATAGGTTCATTCCGCCGGACTTGGGTTGGGGGCCCGGGCGGTGCCGCGTCCGGTGAACCGCCGCGCGGCCTCGTCGAAGACCAGATAGATGACCGGCGTCGTGAACAGCGTCAGCAACTGGCTCAACAGCAAGCCGCCAATGATGGCGACGCCCAGCGGGCGGCGCAGCTCCGATCCCGCGCCGCTGCCGATCACCAGCGGGACGGCGCCGAGCAGCGCCGCCATGGTGGTCATCAGGATCGGCCGGAACCGCAGAAGGCTCGCTTGATAAATCGCTTCGTGCGGGGGACGGCCCTGGTGTCGTTCCGCGTCGAGGGCGAAGTCGATCATCATGATCGCGTTTTTCTTGACGATGCCGATGAGCAGGATGATGCCGATGATGGCGACGATGTCGAGGTCGCTGCCGTCGATCATCAACGCCAGCAATGCGCCGACACCGGCCGAGGGCAGGGTTGACAGGATCGTCAGCGGATGGATGTAGCTCTCATAGAGCACACCGAGGATGATGTACATCGTCACGATCGCGGCCAGAATCAGGAGCAATTCGTTGGTGAGCGACGCCTGGAAGGCCTGCGCCGCGCCCTGGAAACTCGTGAACAGGGCGGGCGGCAGGTGGAGATCTCTTTCCGCCCGATTGATGGCATTGACGGCGTCGCCGAGGGACGAACCGGAGGCGACATTGAAGGAGACCGTCACCGCGGGAAATTGACCCAGATGATCGATCACCAACGGCGACGTCTGCTGCGACGCATGGGCGAACGCGGACAGCGGCACCTGTCCCTGTCCGTTTGACAGGGCGCCTGCCGTCGTCGAAGGCAGGAAGATCGCGTTGAGCGACTCCATCGTCTTCTGCAGATCGGGCTCGGCCTCGAGAATGACGCGGTACTGGTTCGTCTCGGTGAAGATCGTGGTGACGATGCGTTGGCCATAGGCATCGTAAAGCGCGTTGTCGACGGTGGCCATGGTGATCCCGAACCGCGACGCCGTGTCACGGTCGACGTTGATGAAGGTGGCAAGACCGTTGTTCTCCGAATTGCTGGCGACGTCCTGCAATTCGGGAAGCGCGCGGAAAGCGGCGACGATTTTCGGCGTCCAGGTTGCCAGCTCGCCGGCATTGGCATCCTCGAGCACGAGCTGGTACTGGGTCTTGGACAGCGTCGAATCGATCGTCAGGTCCTGGACCGGCTGCATGTAAAGCCGGATCCCCGGAAGGTCGGCGGTGGCGCGATTGATCTGACGAATGATGTCGGTGGCGCTCGCCCTCCGCTCATCCTTCGGCTTCAAATTGATGAGAAAGCGGCCGGCATTAAGGGTCGTGTTGGTGCCGTCGATGCCGATGAAAGACGTCAAGCTCACGACGTTCGGATTCTGCAGCACGATATGCGCCAATTGTTCCTGACGTTGCCCCATCGCCGCGAAGGAAACGGTCTGGTCCGCCTCGGAGATGCCCTGGATCAGCCCGGTATCCTGAACCGGGAAAAAACCCTTGGGGATCAGGATGTAGAGCAGGGCGGTCACGGCCAGCGTCGCCGCGAACACGGCCATCACGATCGCCTTGTGATCCAGCACCCATTCCAGGTGACGACCGTAAAAATCGATGCCGGCCTGGAACGCGGCTTGCGACTTGCGCGCGACCCAGCCCTGCTGATCCTCGGGCACATGGCGCAACAGCTTGGCGCAAAGCATCGGCACCAGGGTCAGCGACACCACCGCGGAGATCACGATGGCGGCGGCCAGCGTGATCGCGAACTCGCGAAAGAGACGCCCCACCACGTCCCCCATGAAGAGGAGGGGTATGAGCACGGCGATCAGGGAGATGGTCAGCGAGATGATGGTGAACCCGATTTGCGCCGATCCTTTGAGGGCGGCCTGCAGCGGCGTCTCGCCCTCCTCGACGTAGCGGGAGATGTTTTCGATCATCACGATGGCGTCGTCGACCACGAAGCCCGTGGAGATCGTCAGCGCCATCAGCGAGAGGTTGTTGAGGCTGAAGCCCAGGAGATACATCACCCCGAACGTGCCGACCAGCGACAGCGGCACCGACAGGCTGGGGATGATGGTGGCGCGGATGCTGCGCAGAAACAGAAACATCACCATGACGACCAGCGCAACCGCGAGCACCAGCTCGAACTCGACGTCGGCGACGGAGGCGCGAATCGTCGTGGTCCGGTCCGTTACGATCCGGACGTCGAGGCCGGCCGGCAGTGAGGCCACGACCGAGGGCAGCAATCTCTTGATGTCGTCGACCACGGCAATGACATTGGCGCCCGGTTGGCGTTGGATATTGACGACGATCGCGGGCGTGGTGT
>Ga0123356_10008072_pt1 | contig 10476 bp, 11 predicted proteins | sample TergutEmb28metaG_2_FD_92546 | JGI IMG/M metagenome (GOLD analysis project Ga0123356, IMG submission 92546) | Embiratermes neotenicus P3 segment gut microbial communities from Petit-Saut dam, French Guiana - Emb289 P3 | ecosystem: Host-associated > Arthropoda: Insects > Digestive system > Gut ... | reverse complement strand
GGCGGCACTCCGGAGGACATCGTGAAGTGCACCGTCTTCGTCCAGGACAAGGCCATCCGCCCCGTCATCGACAAATACTGGGTCGAGATGTTCCCGGACGCCGCCAGCCGGCCCGCACGGCACACCCTCAGCACCGACCTGCAGGGCCGCACGCAGCTCCAGCTGGAAATCACGGCCGTCCTCGGGCAGGGCTGAGCGGACCTTTGGTGACCAGGTCAAGGGCAGGATCTCGGTTGCCGTACGGAGCCGTACGCTTCCGTACGGCTCCGGTGTTATCGTGGACTCATGACTACGATCAGGGCTGAGGAAGTGCGGATTCCCCGGCATGCCCGCGAGGCGGTCGCGCGCCACGAGCGGGTGGTCGTCATGAGCCACGGGCGGCCAGCGTTCGTCATCATGCATCCTGATGACACCGCCGATTCGCGGACCGCGCGGCCCGGGCGGCCGCTACGCGAGGCGCTGGAGCTACTGGCCGGGGCAGCCCTGCCGGATCCGGATTTCGCTGACGACATGGAGGCGGTGCTCCGCGACGTGGGACCAGCTCCGGATGACCCGTGGGCACGCTCCTAGACACCACCGTATTCATCGAGCTGGAACGTGCCGTGCGAAGCCTGCCGCCGGGCCGCGCTATGGCCGAGGTTGCCGGGCGCCTAGAAGAGCAGCTGGGCCCTGACGAGCAGGTTGGGATCGCCGCCATCACGGCCTCCGAGCTGCTGCACGGTGTACACCGCGCCACGCCGGAGCACCGGGCCCGCCGTGAGGCCTTCGTCGAGGCGGTCCTCGCCGCGTTTCCTCCGCTGCCTTTCGGTCTCCTCGCCGCTCGCGTGCACGCAAGCATCTGGGCCGACCTCGCCGCGGCCGGCCATGACATCGGTCCGCACGACCGTATCGTCGCGGCGACAGCCGTAATTATGGGGTGGCGGGTAGGAACGGCGAATGTGCGGCACTTTGACCGCATCGCCGGCCTCGACATCCTGACCGTCACCTTCACCGGCTAACTGGAAGTGTCTTCGCCCTGATCGACGACACACCCTCAACACCGAACTGCAGGGCGGCCGCACGCAGGTCCAGCTGGAGATCATGGCCGTACGCGGGCAGGGATGAGGGTCTGCCGGCGGATGCGTTAGGCCGGATCGTTCCCCTATTATCCTGCCATGTCCGGTGAGGCGGGGGTTCTGGTTCACGGGCGGTACCTGCTCGCCGAGCCCGTCGGCCAGGGCGGCATGGGACGGGTATGGCGCGGACACGATCAGCTGCTAGACCGGGTGGTGGCCGTAAAGGAGCTCCTGCTGCCGCCGCAATCGGCCCAGGAGCACGCTGAACTTGTCGCCCGCACGATGCGGGAGGCACGGGCGGCAGCGCGGCTTGACCATCCCGGCGTGGTCACCATCTATGACGTAGTGGAGCATGACGGCGCACCGTGGATCGTCATGCAGTACGTTCCCGGGGCCGCACTCGGGGCGGAGATCGCTGCGGCCATGCGGCTGCCGTGGGAACGGGTGGCGGACATCGGCAGGCAGGTCGCGGATGCGCTAGCGCACGCGCACGCAGCGGGGATCGTGCACCGGGACCTTAAGCCGGACAACATCCTGCTGGCCGGGAACCGCGCCGTGGTGACCGACTTCGGCATCGCCCGCATCATCGACGCCACGACCAGGCTAACCAGCACGGGGACACGGATCGGCACCGTCCACTACATGTCGCCCGAACAGCTGGAAGGCAGTGATCCCGGCCCGGCCGTGGACATGTGGGCGCTGGGTGCCACGCTGTATGCCGCTGTCGAGGGCAGGCCGCCGTTCGACGGCCCGACACTGACCGCGATTATCACTGCGATCCTCACCCGGTCCGCGGACCCGCCCGGGCACGCGGGCCCGCTTGCAGAGCTGATCGAGGCACTGCTGGTCAAGGACCCGGCGCTACGCCCGGGCGCACAGGACGTCGCGCTGGCGCTAGCCCCTAGCGGTTCCACTCCGACCGCAGAGGCCATGTCAGCCCTGCTGGCGCAAACCGCCCTGCTGCGCACGTCGAGCGCTGCGCAGGCTGCCGTGCCAGCGCCCAGGAGCGCGCAGGCACGGCAGCGAGACCCCAGCACTCCGCCTCCCCAGCCGTCTGAGACGGCTCCAGCTGATACGCCGCCTGCTCCTGCGCTGTCCCGCCTCGTCCGCTCCCTAACCGGCCATTTCGGGCAGGTGATCGCGGTGTCGTTCAGCCCCGATGGCGCTCTGCTGGGGACTGCGAGCCACGACCGGACGGCCCGGCTGTGGGACGTCAGCACGGGCAAGACCACGCGCACCCTCAAAGGCCACACCGGCTACCTTTACGGGGCGGTGTTCAGCCCCGACGGCACCCTGCTCGCCACCGCCAGTCACGACCGGACCACACGGCTATGGGACGTCGCCACGGGCGAGACCACCCGCACCGTGCGCGGCCACGCGTTCGGCGTGGCATTCAGCCCCGGCGGCGAACTCCTCGCCACCGCCGGTGAAGACAGGACAATCCGGTTGCTGGACGTCGCAACTGGCGCGACCGCTCGCACACTGACCGGCCATACCAACCTGGTGCACCGGGTGGCGTTCAGCCCTGACGGGACCCTGCTGGCCACCACAAGTTATGACGGAACGGCCCGGCTATGGGACGTCACCACGGGCGAGACCGCCTACACCCTCACCGGCCACACCGGGTATGTGTGGGGGGTGACGTTCAGCCCTGATGGCATGCTGCTCGCTACCACTAGTTACGACGGAACGGCCCGGCTGTGGGACGTCACCACCGGCGAGACCACCCGCACCCTCACCGGCCGCATGTTCGGGGTGGCTTTCAGCCCCGACGGCAAACTCCTCGCCACCACCACCGGTGAGGAGAAGACCGTCCGGCTGTGGGATGTCGCCACCGGCCAAGCCATCCGCACCCTCACCGGGCATACCGGCTATGTCTACGGGGTGGCGTTCAGCCCCGACGGCAAACTCCTCGCCACGACTGGCAGCGACCAGACAGTCCGGCTATGGGCCTGAGAAGCCGTCATGACGTGTGCCGCTTCCGCCTTACCTGCTGGTGCCGGGGCTGCCCTAGCAGCTGGCGTTGGCTAGCGGAAAGGGCTCGGCCACCGAGGCCACCGACTCGTGTGCCTGGACAGCCAGCTCGGCCACCTCGACCAGGTCTTCGTAACTCCAGCGCTGCACCGCGATGCCGGGCGCCCGCAGCCAGGCGGCGGCCGACCGGCACCAGACCGTCAGCCCGCTGGCGATCGACAGCACCGCCATGTCGGCCCCGACGTCATCGGCTCGCACCATCTTGCTGCCCAGGCCTCTGGTGCCGAGGTCCATCTCCAGTTCGGTCATCGCTTCGCCGGCCGTGACCGGGCCTTGCGTGCCGAGGGCCGTGCCGGTCATCGCGCCGACGGCCGATGCCGCCACCGTGAACCAGACCGCCTTCCCGCGCACCCCGCATCCGACCCGCGATCTGGACAGATGGTGTCCCCAGCGGCCCCTGGACAGCTCGTGCACAACCTCGAGGCCGCGGCCGCTCATCGCATCGGCGGGCGCCCGCGGGACGGCGAGGCCAGGAACGTTGTCGTGCACCCAGCCAGGAAGAGTGTCGAACACCTTGCAGACGAGCTCTGTGCGGTGGCCCGCCCCGCGCAGGTAAATCCAGAGTTCGGGGCTCGCCGGCGCAAGTTCGCGCTGATTTGCGTGCAGCGTGTTGGCGGCGAGCTCACTGACCATCGTCACACCGTCGTCGGTCACTTCGGCGTCAAGCGCGAGGCCGCTGGCCACGTGCGCGAAAATGCGACGGGCTATACCCGCGCAGGTTGGGTCCCCCGGGAGCGCCCACGCGCCGCAGGCGCGGGCTTGCACCATCCGCAACCCGTCATCCATAGTCGGTGCCTCCGGCCTAAGCCACCGTCGTGCCGAGTAAGAGTAAGACCCCCGTCGAACACACTGCCTATGCACCTGCGCCATTTGATTCCGAATCTGTGAAGCGCAGGTTCTGAGTCATGTGCGTCACTTCACAGTACTCTGCACAGGGCTAATTAGGGAAGCGAAACCGCCTTCAGCCGGACACCGGCAATACGCCCAAAACGCCATGAATTATGGCATTTCACAGTACGTGTAATAATGAAACATAGAATAGGCTGCGCCCGTAATGCATAGCTATGTGACTAGACGGCGACGGCACGCATCCCCGCAATCCCGTTCCCGCGCACGGCATGCGCACTGGCGCCGCAGCGCGTCGGCGCTTTAGAGCAAATCCTGAGAATGCCCCGCACATTCAGACTATTCGCATTGGGTGCCTTATTTCACACAAACCACGCGGCTATGCAATTGCGTCACGCGCAACTGATTGCTGGCTGACCCTGGCTTGCCGTCGGTCAGCCAGGGTAGATTCGCACCTGGCACCGGGCGCGGCTGTCCGTGGCAGGGTCGCCAGAGCTCATTGAGACAGGGCTCGCACTAAAACACGAGGGCCCCCTGGGATGCGCCCCTGGGGACCCTCGTGCCGTGCGTTACGACACCTAGTAATCATGTCTAAATGTCGTAGCGCCCCCCCTGCACGTCCCTCAGGAACGTTGCGAATGCGGACCGGTCGATGACGTGCGCGCCGCTTTCGGGGCGCTTGCTGTCACGGACCGCGGTTACGCCCGGCAGGTTAGCGGCAACCTCGACGCAACCGCCGTTGTAAGCGCTCAGGTTAGCCTTGCGCCAGATGGCTTGAGACAGGTCTATCACTTTGCTAGTTACTCCATTCTCTTGGCGAGTGTTTCGAGGTACACCGTGGTGTCCTCGGGCTCGAGCGCGGCGTCACACGCGCGCTCGAACGACTGGATGTAACCCTGCACGGCGTCGGTCGCGCTCGCCTCTTCGAGGGAGTAGTCGGTCTCCACGAACACGATGGACGGCTCATCATCGGGGAAGTCGAAGATGTTGACCATCGAGAGGCCGGTCGGCGGCCCGTCGTCGAAGCGCTGGATGCGCAGCTGGATGTTGCGCCGCTTGCTCAGCTCCGCCAGGTGCTCGATCTGCTCCCGGCGGTCGTCGTGCATTCCCCAACGGTAACGAAGCGATGCCTCGGTGATCACGACCGACAGGCGGGGCGCTGTGCCGCCAGCCCGCTCCAGGATCTCCTGGCGCTGCAGTCGTGCCCGCACCGCCTTGCGCCGCCAGGCCGGCGAGCGGGCGCCCGCCTTGAACTGCGCCTCCATGTAGGCGGGCGTCTGGAGCAGGCCGGGCACCACCAGCGGCATGAAAACCCGGATGCTCGTCGCGTCGTTCTCGTAGCCGGGGAACTCGTTGTCGAAAACCTCGCCGTACTCCCGCCACCAAGGGCGGACCCGACTACGGACGGCGAGGTCCTCGATCTCGTCCCGTTCGTCGCCCTCGATGCCGTAGATGCGGATGAGGTCGCGAATGTCGCTCATCTCCGGCCGCTTCCACTGATTGGCCTCGAAACGGCCGACCTTGCCGCGGCCCCAGTTCAGGATGTCGCAGACATGGTTCGCGGTGTAGCCGGTGGCCCCCCGGAGCTCGGCGAGACGCCTGGAGAGGCGCCGCTTCGCGACGGTGGCGCCGTAGGCGTCATCGCTCATCGCGGCCCTCCATTCCGGTTAGTCCGAAATGCGTGACATTTCTGGCTTTGTCCATGATTCCCGGCACGCGCGAACCTACGCCCGGCAGCAGCCAGGAGCATATCCAAATTGCGAATCACAAATCAAGGCTCTTCATGTGCGAAGCTGGAGAATTCCCGTTCTTTAGCAAGCATCATCGAACTCGCCCTTTCTAGCTCCGTCGATGAAGCACACCCATTCATTCCTGTCGAAGACCAGGATTCGCCGCTCCGGGTCGCCAGCCACGCGCATCAGCACCCAGTCGCCGCGCGTCCACCTGGGGCTGACCGGGAAGGCGATCTCGATGGACCCGTCGCCGTCCCCCGACCGCTCCCAGGCCAGCTCCGCAGGAACTATGCCGAGGTCCCGTGGTGTCGGCTTCACCCGCTGCGCTGTCATCGAATCCTCGCCACCGCGCAGTACAGCCAACGGGATCCGTCGCTGTCAGCCAGCGCCACGTCTTCCGCACCCCACAGCCCGCCGTAGGCGATCACTGGTGCGGCGCCGTCGTAGGGCGGGATGATCTCCATCCCGTCGAAGAACCGGGCGATCGCCGTCTTCGACCGGAAGTGCATGGGCTGCGTCGCCTGGTCGAAGACGCGACGCAACCCCTCGACGGCGGCCGGCGGCTTGGCGTCGTCGGTCAGGTGCGACAGCGACAGGTAGCTGCCCGGCCCCACCGCGCGGGCGTACTCCGACACCAGTCCCCACGGGTCGCAGGAGTCGGCGACGAACATCATCACCGCCGTCATCAGCAGGCCAGTCGGCTCCGCCGGATCGATCACGTCGCGCACCGCGGGATGGCCGAGAATGGTGTCCGGCTCGCGCAGGTCCGCGCAGAGCACGCTGACCTTCGCCGCGGAGTCGGCGGACTGGCCGCACTCGGCGACGGCCGGGCTGTGCAGGTCCACCAACGGGTCGATGTCCACGTAGACGACGCGCGCGTCCGGCCGCACCTTCCGCACCACGTCATGGGTGTTGCCCACAGTGGGCAGACCAGAGCCGATGTCGAGGAACTGCCTGACCCCTTGCTGTGCGATCCAGGCCGCTGCCCGCTGGTGGAAGCCCCGGTTGGACCAGGCGCAGTCCCTGATCTCCGGGACCACCTTCAAGATCCGCTCGGCTGCGCGGGCGTCCGCCTCGAAGTGATGGCTCCCGCCTAGCATGTAGTCGTAGATCCGTGCCGGTGCGGGCCTGCTGATGTCAAGGCCCTCACGAACACGCTGCGCAGCCTCAGTCATGACGAGCCTCCGAGGGTCGTCGGGCCGACTCACATCCAGTGTTGCACTCCGGTCAGCAGCCCGGAACGGTTCAGCGAAAATTTCGGCACTTCCACCTACCGCGTCTTAACCGGGGGAGCTACAATCACCGCGGCCACGTAGCGGATCATCACCAGGTACGCTTCCCACGTCCGCGACTTTCGTTAGCAGCAAGCGAATCCATGGCAGAGAGCGTCTCGAACCCCAAAGTTCTCGTTGTCGATGACGAGCCGAACATCCGTGAGCTCGTTCAGGTTGCGCTGAACTTCCACGGCTGCGCGGTGGCTACCGGAGCCTCCGGCGAAGACGCGCTGCAGCTCGCCGATGCCTACCACCCGGACCTGATCGTGCTCGACGTGCTGCTGCCGGACATCGACGGCTTCGAGGTGTGCAGGCGGCTGCGGGCGCATGGCGACGACGTGCCCGTCATCTTCCTCACCGCCAGGGACACCACATCCGATACCGTCGCCGGCCTGACTATCGGCGGCGACGACTACATCACCAAGCCATTCTCCGTCGAGGCCCTGGTCGCGCGGGTCCGCGCGGTGCTGCGCCGCACCGCCAGGCACCGGGACCCGGCCGCGGTCAGGAGTAACGGCCAGGAAGCCGGCCCGGACGAAAACTCCGGCACGCTGCGGGTATCCGACCTGGAACTGGACGAGGACCACTGGACGGTGCGCCGTGCTGGGGTCCCGGTGGAACTGTCACCGACCGAGTTCCGGCTGCTGGCCTACCTGATGCGCAACCAGGGCCTGATGCTCACCCGCAAGCAGCTGCTGGAGAACGTCTGGGGCTGGGAGTACGCCGGGCAGTCCCAGGTCCTGGAGACCTACGTCAGCTACCTGCGCCGCAAGCTCGACCCGCTCGGCCCGCCGCTCATCCACACCCAGCGCGGCGTCGGCTACAGCCTCCGGTGCCCGTGAACCGGAGCGTCGCGACCGAACGCCAGGTCGCCGGGGACGCGCGCCCGACGGCACGGCGCTCGCTATCGCTGCGCGCCCGGCTGCTCGCCGGGCTGATCGCGCTGACCACCGTCTTCCTCGTAGTGATGGGCGTGGTCAGCACCGTGGTGCTCAGCACGCTGGAGCAGAACCAGCTCAACGCCGAGGTCAGGCTCGCCGCCAGGCAGTCGGTCCTGGAGATCACCGCTGGTGCCGACGGGTTCTCCGCCGCCTACCTGTCGCTGCGCAACGGCGCCACCGGCGTGCTCACGGCCGACACGCCTGCCGCAGCCGCACTGCTCGGGGCCGCGCGCTCCCTGGCCGGAGGCACGTCCGGGCAGGTGTACGCCCGGCTGGCCAGGCTGGCGTCCGCGGAGCAGCCGTTCACCCTCGCCACGAAGGGCATGCCGACCGTGCGTGCGGCCTGGCGGACCGTGCCCGCGACATCCACGGCGTCAGCCGGCGGGGTCCTGCCGCCCGGCCCGGCCGTCATTCTCGTCGGCCGCCAGCCCGACCAGGTGACGAGCAACGTGCGCGGCCTCGTGCTCGCGGAGCTGATCACCGGCGGCGCGCTCATCGCGCTGCTCGTGATCTGCGGCAACTGGCTGATCGACCGCGGCCTCGCGCCGCTGCGCCGGATGGCCTCGACCGCCGACATGATAACCAGCAGCGGCGACCTCGCGGCGCGGATGCCCGACGCCGAAGGCCGGCATGAGACCGGCCGGCTGGCCGGGGCGATCAACACGATGCTGGACCGCATTCAGCAGGCCTTCGGTGCCCGGCTGCGTTCGGAACAGCTGGTGAGGCAGTTCGCGGCCGACGCGTCGCATGAGCTCCGGACACCGCTGACCACTATCCGGGGGTACGCGGAGCTCTACCGGGCGAACGCGCTCGGCCCCGACGAGCTACCGAACGCGATGCGGCGCATCGAGCAGGAGGCGGAGCGGATGTCCATGCTCGTCGCCGAACTGCTCGAGCTGGCCAGGCTTGACCGCAGTTCGTCGCTGGACCTATCGGAGACGGACCTGGCGATGCTGGCCCGGGACGCGGTCGCGGACGCCCGGGCCGTGGAGCCGGGTCGCGAGGTGTGCGCCCGGGTCCCCGACAGCCTGCTGGTCACCGCCGACGAGCCGCGCATCCGGCAGGTACTCGCCAACCTGCTCGACAACGTCCGCGCGCACACGCCGGTGGACACGCCGGCCACGGTCGCCGTGTACGCCGAGGGCGACGCCGCGGTACTCGAGGTCAGCGACGACGGGCCCGGCATGTCCGAACGCGACGCCACCCACGCCTTCGACCGCTTCCACCGCGGCGAGGGTGCGCTAGCCGCGGCGAGCGCGAGCAGGCCACGGACTGACAACCACGACGGCAACGGCAAGGTAAGCAGCGGCCTCGGCCTGTCCATCGTGCAGGCGATCGCCATCGCGCACGGCGGCCACGCCGACCTGCGCTCTGCCCCCGGCGCGGGGACCACCGTCCGGCTGTGGATCCCGGTCAGGACCGCAAGGACGTTACGGGGCAGCCGAAGCGACGGGACCGTTCGGTAATCTCCGGTTCTTTGCTGGCTACAGGACGCGCAGCTCCACGCTGATGTTTCCCCTGGTCGCGCGGGAGTAGGGGCACACCTGGTGGGCTTCCTCGGCGAACTCGCGTACCTTCTCGCGCTCCACCCCGGGGACGTGGATGATCAGCGTCACTACCAGGCCGAACGCGTCCCCTTCGGGGCCGATGCCGACCTGGGCGGTCACTGTCGAGTCGCCGAGCGCGGCGTGATCGCGGCCCGCGACCAGGCGCAGCGCGCTGTGAAAACATGCCGCGTAGCCGGACGCGAACAGCTGTTCAGGGTTGGACCCCGCACCGGTGCCACCGAGCTCCGGGGGGAACGCAAGGTCCAAGTCGATTCGGCCGTCGGAGGTGGCGACGTGGCCGTTGCGGCCGTCGCCCGTCGAGGTCGCCTCGGCGGTGTACAGAACCTTGTCTGGCATAACCCAGACCCTATCGCTACCGGGCGGCCGGGGACATGAGCTCTCTGTCGGCCTTCGGCTGGCGGCAGGCCTGGACTGTCGCCGGGGGTGACGCGGGAGCGTGTGGCGTGGAACCACGCGTTCGTTCGGTATATTGATTCTGTTCTCTTCCCCTCGCGGACTGCGACCTGCGTGTGTCCAGCGCGTGATCTTCGCCGGGCACAATGGTCCCCGAGCGCCAGTAGCTCAGTCGGATAGAGCGGCTGCCTTCTAAGCAGCGGGTCGCGGGTTCGAATCCTGCCTGGCGCACTTTCCCGTTTTCCCAGGTCAGAGGCCTAGAGCGGTGTTCGAGTGGCACGGTTGGCGGGTCGCCCGCTGGACCCGCCTGCAATGCGGCTGGCTTGTTTCTGCAGGTCACAAGCGATTCTTCGCGTCCCGCTATGATCCGCCGCATGCCTAGCAGCGGGTCACCTAAATGCCCGCCGCTGACCAGCGAGTTCGCACTCTAGGTCTGTGGTGGGATCCAACGGCGCCGATGCTCAGCGAATACTGCCCCGGCGCTATCGTCCACTCGCCGGGCGTCTGGGCTGAGTTGCCGGCGCCGGTGGTGGACGGCGACGTGGTTCCGGGCTGTGATGACAAGGCGCGCGCCTTCGACATCCCAACACGCTGCCGGCCAGCCCATTCCCATGTCCTGCGACACGCCGGCC
>Ga0123356_10008071_pt1 | contig 10477 bp, 8 predicted proteins | sample TergutEmb28metaG_2_FD_92546 | JGI IMG/M metagenome (GOLD analysis project Ga0123356, IMG submission 92546) | Embiratermes neotenicus P3 segment gut microbial communities from Petit-Saut dam, French Guiana - Emb289 P3 | ecosystem: Host-associated > Arthropoda: Insects > Digestive system > Gut ... | reverse complement strand
TACGAAGTCAACCACGAGGAATTTATTGAACCCGTATTCGGTAAAACCGCCCTTATTGATAAATTCACGATAAATCTCCCCTGTTCCTTCCCAGGGAGCAAAGCACGCGAGATGCGGCGGCTGTTCGGCCGCTATCCTCCACTGTGCCATCGCTAGCGCGGAGTTACCGGCCATACCTACCTTTCCGTTGCACCAGGGCTGTTCGGCCAGCCATTCGATAAGATCATACCCGTCGCGCCCTTCCTGAGATCCCCAAATGAAACAATCGCCTTCCGAGTTGCCGATGCCCCTGATATCGTAGTTTATGACAGCGTAGCCTTTGTAGCACCAGTAAAGCGGGTCCGGGCCCTCGAATTTTGTAAAATCAGAATGAGAACCGAACGGTACACCGTTGGTCTGCCAGGAATAATCAGAGTCAGCGCTGCTTCTTTTGCCAAAGGGGCTCCAGGCAATAATAGCAGGCACTTTTTCGCTTTCGTCTTTGGGTCTGTAGATATCCGCGTAGGTGATGACACCGTCGCGCATCGGTATCGCGACGTCCTGGTCGCAAATGACGCCCTGCGCGCATTCATAGGAACGCTGATTTAGTTCCGGCCAGTCCCCCCAGCCGTTGATAACATATACCGGCTGCCCGTTTTCGCCCAGTTCTCCCCTGTCGATATTGTTTTTAGGAGGATGCGGCTTCATTTTTCTGAAAACGACATCGAATGTTTCGCCTCCGAACTCCATCTTTCGCTTTATTATCTCGTCTGACATGACAACCTCCTTGTGAAAATCAACCAGAATTCTTTTTTAACAGCATACTCCCTATCTATAATGTGCGCAAATTGATACAATGCAACAGGAGGTTTTTACATGGCAAGTACAGGACTGAATTGTTTTACAGCTTTAGCGTTTTTCTCTCCGGAGCAGCTGAAGGGTATACACGCGGGCGCCCTTGAGATTTTAGAAGATGTCGGATGTGAACTGCATCACGAAGAGGCGGTTTCCCTTCTTAAAAACGCCGGCGCGAAGATCGACGGAAAGCGCGTATTCCTGCCACAGGAAATGGTGGAAACAGCGCTGAAAACACCTCCTTCACGTGTCCTGATATTTGACCGGTACGGCGAGCCTGCTATGGATCTGTCCGGGCGAAACGCGTATTTTGGTACCGGTTCTGACTGTATATACCTCAGAGACAGCTTTACGAACGAACGCCGCGTGTTCTCTGAAAAGGACATGATCGACGCGGTAAGGCTGTCTGAAGCTTTACCAAATATAGATTTTCTCATGTCGATGGGTATGATCTCAGACAAAAGGCCTGAGTATCAATGCCAGCAGCAGTACGCGAATATGCTTAAATACTCAAGTAAGCCTCAGGTCGTCATCGCCGTAAGCAGAAAATGCCTCGACGACGTCGTTGAACTTGCCGCGGCGGCGGCGCCCGGCGGGCGTGAGGAGCTAAAAAACAAACCCCGTTTCGTCCTTTATACAGAACCTACATCACCGCTCGTCCACAGCTTCGAAGCTATCGACAAGCTGATATACGCTGCCGAAAATCTAGTGCCGACTAATTACGCGCCGGGGATGATGTCCGGCGCAACCGGACCTGTGACCCCTGCAGGCGCGATAACGCTTGCCGCCGCGGAAAACCTGTTCGGGCTGGTGATCCATCAATTGGTCCGCCCCGGAGCCCCCTTCGTTTTTGGCGCCGGGATGTCAAATATCGATATGAACAGCCTGCAGCCTTCTTACGCGTCGCCCGAGGCCATGATGACCCAGGCAGGCCTTTGTGAGCTGGGGCGCGACCTGTACGGTCTTCCTACATGGGGCTTTGCCGGATGCTGCGCTTCAAAGCTCGCGGATACTCAGGCCATCAACGAAGCCTCGACATATATCTTTATGGCCGGGCTTACGGGTACCAATATAAATCACGACCTGGGATATCTTGAGTTTGGCCTTACGTATTCGTTCGATCTGCTTGTGATGACCGATGAGAGCGTGGGACAGCTGCGCCGTATACTGGACGGGATACCTGTGTCGCGCGAATCAATGGCGCTGGATGCTATAGGCGAGGTAGGCCCTGGCGGACATTTCCTTTCCTGTGACCATACTCTGGAGCACTACAGAGAAAACTGGATGCCCTGCGTTTCCGACCGCAATACATTTGACCGCTGGGCCGAACTTGGCGCCACATCGATGGAAGACAGGTGTAAGGCTAAAATCAGAGAGATCCTCAGCGCGCCGGCTGAAGCGTCACACGCGGACGCGGTCGACGCGGTCCTTCAAAAAATAATGAAAGGGTAAAAATATGTCTGTCTATGATTTTTCAAAAACCACAATAGCGGCAAGGGTGGGTACCGAAGTCGATACCGCCTATAAGTCTCTGGGCGTACCGATATACATGACGAATAATTTTTTATTCGAAAATGCAACTGACGGAGCTGAGAGGTGCCGGTCGCCCGAGGCCGGGGAATGCTATACAAGGATCTCGAACCCCACAAATAACGAGCTCGGTACTGCTATGGCGCATCTCGAAGGCGGCGAAGCAGGGCTGCCGTTTGCGACCGGAGCGGCTGCCTTTTCCGCAATGATGCTCACATTGCTCAAATCCGGCGATCATGTCATATGCGACGACACTACCTACTCGGCGACCAACTATATGCTCGGTACCCTTCTGCCAAAGTTCGGAGTCGAAACAACTTTTCTTGATTGTACAGATCTGGTAGCCGTCGGCTCGGCCATGCGGAGTAATACTAAGATCGTTTTTTTCGAGACCCCGTGCAATCCTACTATGAAGATAATCGACATAGCAAAAATCGCCCGGATCGCCAAAAACGGCGGGGCGATTTCGGCTATCGACAGTACATTCGCGACTCCGTTTCTGACACGCCCGATCGAATTCGGTGTAGACATAGTATTGCACTCAACGACTAAATTTATATGCGGCCATGGAGACGCCATGGGCGGTGTCCTCGTGGGTTCCAAAGAACTCATCGGGGAAATCTGGGATATCGGCCTGAAAAATCTTGGCGGATCCGCTTCACCTTTTAACTCATTTCTCATGCTTCGCGGTTTAAAAACACTTGAGCTGCGCATGGAACATCACTGCAAAATGGCTGCGGCAGTCGCGGGATTTCTCGAAGGGCATCCCAAGGTAGAACGCGTATACTATCCCGGCCTCAAGTCTCACCCCGGCCACGAGATCGCGAAAAAGCAGATGAAGGATTTCGGAGGCCTTTTGACTTTTGAGCTGAAAGGCGGATTCGAAGCGGGTGTCTCCCTGATGAATAATCTGAAGCTTTGCGCGCTGGCAGTGAGCCTTGGCGAAGCAAACACGCTCGTACAGCATCCGGCGTCGATGACGCATTGGTATGTCCCCGAAGAAGCGCGGCAGAAGAGCGGTATCACAGACGGGCTCGTGCGTTTTTCCGCCGGGCTTGAAAGCATAGACGATATCATAGAAGATTTGGAGAAAGCATTATGGAAATAATTAAAGAAGAATGGCTCTTCCCGTCGTCAAACGGAGAAGGTGAGACCTTTGCGCGCGCATGGATGATAGACGACCCTGTCGCGATCGTACAGATCGCTCACGGTATGAGCGAACACAGCGGCAGATATGATGAATTCGCCTGCTTTCTCTGCTCACATGGCTTCGGCGTAGTGGCCAATGACCATGTCGGACATGGCAGAAGCGAGCAGGGACAGCTAGGCTCTTTCGCCTCAAAAGCCGGTGGTTTTGATTTTGCGATATCCGATCTGGAAAAGCTTTTCAAACTTGCCGAGGAGAGGATGGGCATATTGCCGAGGATCCTTTTCGGGCACAGTATGGGTAGTATCCTTGTCGGCTTGTATGCCGAGCGTTATACCGGCCTTACCGCGCTAGGTATATGCGGCACGCCCGCCGCGATAGAATCCTCCCGTATGTTCGCGCTGATAGCCGGTTTTATCACAACTTTTCGCGGTCACAAAGCGCCCTCTCCTTTACTCGAACGACTGACAGGATCGATCGCGGGGCTACCGCCGGAAGAAGCGATCCGCGAAAGATACTGGCTGTCGCGTGACGAGGAAAAGGTTAAGGAATTCACTGAAGACCCGCTTTGCGGATTTGATTATACAGCAGGCGGATACGCCACTATGCTGAAGGCTTATCACTATATGTACGGCCCGAAATGGGGGCGTCTTATCCCCGATATCCCTATCCTTGTGACCGGAGGCGCAGCAGATCCGAAGAGCGGTAACGGCGACGGCCCGACCGGATACTATGAGCAGCTAAAAAAGACGGGGCATACCCATGTCGAGCTGAAGCTGTTTCCTGAAATGCGTCATGAGATACTTAACGAAATAGGCCGCGAAGAAGTATACGAGTATCTTTGCGGTTGGTTTTTGGATAAGCTGCCTAAATAAGAGGTTTCAGTATTTCCTGTATCTTCGCTTCTTCTTCCCCGCCGGCTTCAACTCCCGAACGTTTCCGGTCGAGATATTCTATCAGCGTGGCATGTTTTTCTCTGGTCAGCTTCCAGCGAAGTGCAACCACTATCGCGGGAAGTAGCAATATAACTGACGAAAACCCGAGTATCCCTTTGATCGTGAACAAAACCGTCTCGCTCTGAGGCTGAGTGATAAGAGTAGTGACGCCGTCAACGACATTTTCGACAGGTTTGATGAAGCCCGACAAGCCCAGCAGCATCAGAGCTACCCAGTTCGCCAGCGCCGCCGCGCACTTCCTGATGAATTGCTGGATACCGGTAAAGCTGCCCTCTACGCGCCGGCCGAAATGATACTCTCCCACCTCTGTAACGTCGCCGAAAAGCGCGGTGAATCCGATGAGTGAGAACGATATAAAACAACCCAGAACGATCGCAAGCAGATATATAGCGAATTCGGGGCTCTCTCTCGTGATCAGCATACTGCATAGGGCACAGACTATCCAGCCGGCATTGCCGAGCGCGATCGCCCGGGTCTTGCTGGTTTTTTTTGCGAACAGCGAAGCCACAGGCACCATAGCAACCTCGGCGATCAGCAGCGCGCCCAATACAAAACTAAGCTCGGACGCGCGGCCGAGATTATATGTCATGTAGTACGCGAAGATCATCGATATGATATCCATCGCTACAACGATGCACAGATACATGAATATGAATTGGCGGAACGCGCGCAGCCTGAGGGACTGAAACATCTCTTTGAAAGAGCCTTTTCTCCCTTCTGAAAACTGCTTGCGTTCCGGGACTTTGAAAAATACCAGGAGCAGCGGCAACGCGAAGAACAGCCCAAATATAGCGCTCATAGTGATATATCCGGTCCTGACATCAAGATACATCCCGACGATCAGCATAGGCGCGACTGCGCAGATTATCGAAGAAATGATCGAAACTATCATGCGTATATTCGTTATCGATGTACGCTCGTTGTAATCGGTCGAAAGCTCCGCGCTCATAGCCAAGAACGGAACGGACACGATAGCTGACGCCGTGTTCATCAGCATATACGCCGCGATATAAAATGCTATTTTCGCCCCGTCGGTGCCTCCGGAAAGCGGATACCACATCATCATAAATGCGATAAATATCAGCGGCGCGCCGATCAGGAAAAACGGACGCCGCCTCCCGAACCGCGACCGCGTATTGTCCGAGATCATCCCCATCGCGGGATCGATGACCGCGTCCCAGATCTTCCCCAGCAGGAATACGTTAGCCGCCCATATCGGAGGGAGGCCGACGACGTCGGTGAGAAATATGCTGTAAAAGAAATTTACTATGTTGAAATAACCGCCCTGAAAGATGTCGCCGAGCGCGAAAAACCACTTTGTCGAAGTCCTGACTTTTTCGTCTGTCCGCAGGATCCCTGTCATAGCCCCTCCTTTACTTCGTTCTTGCGCTGTCGAGCGCCCTGTGCCACCCGTCCATCAAAGCCTGTCTGTCTGCCGGACGCGGCAAAAACACTTTGGTTGCGATTTCGAGCGAAAGCAGTTCAGCCTTATCGCGCCAGAACCCGCAGGAAAGCCCCGCTAGAAAAGCCGCGCCGAGCCCGGTCGCCTCGTGATTCTCGGGGCGCGCGACCGAGATACCCAGTATATCGGCCATGAATTGCATCAAAAATCCGTTGGCCGCCGCGCCGCCGTCCGCTTTAAGTGAGATGATAGGCACAGAGGCGTCGCTCTCAAAAGCGGAAATAAGATCAGCGGACTGGTACGCGAGCGATTCGAGGGCCGCGCGTACTATATGCTCTTTTCCAGCTCCGTGCGTTAGCCCTGTGATGACCCCTCTGGCATCCTGATCCCACCAGGGAGCTCCGAGCCCGGTGAAAGCAGGCACGACATAGACACCGGCGGTGTCTGTTACGCTGTTTGCTATTTCCTCGGATTCCTTTGCCGTTCGTAAAAATCCCAGACCGTCTCTCAGCCACTGGACTACTCCTCCGGCGACGAAGATGCTTCCTTCAAGAGCGTATTCGAACCCCGGAGACCCGGGCGCGGAAGCCGCAACCGTAGTAATAAGACGGTTTTTTGAGACGCAGGGCTTGTCGCCCGTATTCATGAGAAGGAAAGCGCCCGTCCCCAAAGTACACTTGGTTTCCCCGGGGCTGAAACAGCGCTGACCGAAGAGAGCCGCCTGCTGATCTCCCGCTATACCGTATATGTGAAGCCCTTTCGGAAACGAAGGATGTGATATGACTCCGTAGTCATTAGCCGACGGCAGCACCTCAGGCATCAGCGACAACTGGATATCGAAAAGCTCAAACATTTTCTCATCCCAGCATCCGTCGTGAATGTTGTAAAGCATTGTACGGCTCGCGTTCGTTACGTCCGTCGCGTGCACTTTCCCGCCTGTAAGCGAGTATACCAGCCAGCTGTCTACAGTCCCGAAAGCAAGTCCGCCCTGTTTAGCCCACGCGCGCGCGCCGGGTATATTATCCAATAGCCAGGCGATCTTGCTGGCTGAAAAATACGCGTCCGGGACCAGGCCTGTCCGGGCGGTGATCTCACGCACTACATCACCGTCTTCACATATTTGTTCTATGGCTTCAGACGTGCGCCTGCAAAGCCAGACGATCGCGTTGGCTATCGGGCGCCCTGTTTTCCTGTCCCAGATGATCGTGGTTTCCCTTTGATTTGCTATACCCAGCCCCGCTATCCTTTCCGGCCGGACATCCTCGCTTTCCATAGCTTCGTTATACGCTTCGATTTGAGATGACAGTATTTCCATCGGGTCGTGCTCGACCCATCCGGGGCTCGGATAGAATTGCTTAAACGGCTTCTGGCGCCCGGAAACAAGCGCTCCTGTGCGATCGAAAAGCAATGCCCTAGACGATGTTGTCCCCTGATCGAGCACAAGAATCAAATCAGATTCATTTACAGTTATTGTCATGGCACTATTCTATCGCTTTTAAACCCCGCTTGTCTTTACAATTTAAATGCATCAGAGACAACCGCTGCCCGTTCCCCATGCCGCCGCGTCTTACAGCGCTCCCAGTGAGTATTCGGGAAGTCCCTCCGGCAATAATTCCGGAATCTCACAGGTGCTTTTTAACTCATAATAAGAACCGGTTTCTGATGAATCGATAAGGCCCATCATGATCTCAAGCACATGATAAGCCATCTCGCCTGTAGCCCTGAACTTTGTACCCGTTTGTATTCCGCGGGCCATATCTGCCAGGCCCAATCCTCTGCTGTTTTGCGCATAGTCAAAAAGAATAGGGCTGTTTTCCCAGGGAGTCGCCGCTTCTTTACGGGGCATAGTAACGGGGAACGCGTTCCAGTCGCTTTCGTCTTTATGCCTGTATTTAAGATCACCCCCGTATGAATTCGGTCCGCCCAGCGGATCCGGATCCGCCATCGCGATAGTACCTTCGCTGCCGAATATTTCTACTCTTGGCAGTAAAGAATCCCATACATCAAAACTTGTTATCAGCGTAGCTATGACGCCGCTTTCAAACTCGATCGTACCGCTGACATGAGTCGGGACCTCTACGTCGACCAATGTACCTGCAAGCGGTTCGCTCATTATCAGTCTTTGTTTGAGAGCGGCGCCAGCGATCCCGCATACTCTCTTAGCGGGCCCGAGCAGCGCGACCAAAAGCGTCACATAGTAAGGCCCCATATCAAACAGCGGCCCGGCTCCCTTTTTATAATAAAACTCCGGGCTCGGGTGCCAGTGCTCATGCCCGTGGCAAACCATAAAACATGTCGCGGCGACAGGGACACCTATGTCTCCGCCGGCTATGATCTTGCGCATCGTTTGCGGCCTGGCGCCTAAAAATGTATCCGGAGCGCAGCCCACCTTCAGCCCTTTTTCTTTAGCCGCTGCCAGTATCTTTTGCCCTTCCTCCAGAGACGCGGCGACAGGTTTTTCTGAATATACATGCTTCCCGGCATTCAACGCTTTAAGACTGACCTCGCAGTGCGCCGCCGGCAATGTGAGATTCAGTACTATGTCGACAGCGGGATCCGCCATAAGCTCGTCCGTCGTTATCGCCCTGCAGCCATACAGCGCCGCCTTTTCCTCAGCTCTTTCCGGCATCAGATCAGCGCACGCGTAAGACTCTATATTATCGAAAAGCGCGATATTCTTTAAATATATATCCGATATGTTTCCCAGGCCTACGACCCCTACCTTCATCGTCTCCATAGCTGATCCTCCTTAAAAATTTGTGACATTCACCTGGCACATTATCATTGTCATAAAAGCCGCTTTGTTGTTTTCCTCGCTTGACCCGGCGCAGCAACGGGCGTCGACCGTGACCTTGATTTCCGGCAGCTGCGCTTTGTGTATGAGCGTGTTTGAAATCACGCATACGTCTGTACACAAACCACAGAGTTCGATCTCATCATAGTCCCCATCCGCGACTTCCTTCGCGAGTTCAAGTGAACCTATAGTATATTTATCTAACACCCTACAGCCTTCTGTGTCCATTTCGCCCGATAACTCGTGTCCTTCAGTACCGATGATACAATGGATCACCGGCATATATATACTCTCTTGCGTCGACAAATAATCATCAAAATGGGTATCGCGGGTGAAAATGATATCATCGCCGTTTTTCTTGTACTCTTCGATCTTGGCTTTCACATTCGGAACTATCTTTTCCGCCTGTATTGATCCGAGTGACCCTGTGATAAAATCGTTTTGCATATCAACAACTATTAATAGCCTTTTCATTTTGAATCCTCCATAATAAAAGATTATACCATTCCTGATTTTAATATGAGGATGGCATGTAATTGCGGTTGGGAACGATTTTCTTTTTAAAATAGCAGGAAAAATGAGAAAATGACTGGTTTAGGCTTGTATTTCGTTCCTAATCGAAATTCTGTGCCAGAATTATTAAATAAATTCGTTTTCTCCTAGAATATGGTAATATTTAGTCAGCATTAAAACTTTGATAATTAAAATAAATTGCGCTTGCCTATTGAAGTAGAACAGCAGCCTTTATCAGGCTGCTGCTCCGCTCTCGATATCATCTTCCGCGTCAATTTCTACGATCATGCTTTCGGTAACTTCAGTCTTTGCTTTCCTGTCGCCCTTGCTTCCTCTGTTTTCACCGGATTCATGGGTTCCATCGGCGCCGGACTTCCCTCCTTTATGCTGTTTCATTTCTGCCCGCGAATCCTTGCCGTCTTTCATACATACGCTGTCATTTTTACCGTGCGCTTTCGTAGGCCCCTGTGTGTACTCCCGCTCTACCGTCTTGCCGCTATGGCCGCGATGACCTTTATTCATATGCTTGTGCATCCCGAATACCGATACGTTCGCGACGAGCAAAACAATCAGTACGATGATGCCGATCGCCAGCTTTTTAGTTTTGAAGAAACCACGTATACGCCCTTTCTTCTTTGGCGCTGCGGTTTCGGAAATCATCTCAACAGGTTCCGGAACTTCGACTGTATCAGCTGTCTCTGCAGCCTCAACAACATCGATCATTTCCTCCACGACAACTTCTTCTCCGTCAACTTCTTCAACTATAACTTCCTCAACTATTACTTCCTCAACTATGATCTCTTCTGTCTCAACATTAGTCAGCACATCTTTTTCTTTCTTATCAGTCATTTTACATCCCCCCTTTTGTTGTTCTCAGCAATAACTTACTAAAATCATTTTAGACGGTGAGCCTTAAACAGCCCTCAAACGCCAGATTAAAGGGACGTTAAAACAGGATTAAAGAGCACTTAATCGCGAGGTTTAATGAATCTATGCTACAATTCAAGAAATTCTGTATGAGGAGTCATAAAAAAGCATAGAGAAAGCCACGATAAGGTGGTGGTTCTTATCGAGGCTTTCTCAGACGATGAATTATTTGCTAAGCAGTATCGCGATCAGCATGATCGTCTTTAGTTTTACGACTGACTGCGCGCTTACATCCAAATAGCAGCAGTACGAAGATCACTACGTTCACGATGGTCCAGGCGTCCAGCATTTCCATATTCATGCTCATGTCCTGCGTCAGCATGAACACGATGATACCAGCGATCCCCATGATGATCGTTGCGAGCACCCATCCT
>Ga0123356_10008070_pt1 | contig 10477 bp, 9 predicted proteins | sample TergutEmb28metaG_2_FD_92546 | JGI IMG/M metagenome (GOLD analysis project Ga0123356, IMG submission 92546) | Embiratermes neotenicus P3 segment gut microbial communities from Petit-Saut dam, French Guiana - Emb289 P3 | ecosystem: Host-associated > Arthropoda: Insects > Digestive system > Gut ... | reverse complement strand
CAGTGCGCGCGGGAAGCGGTGGCCGGATTCGAACAAGGCGAGGCTCGGGTATTCCCTGGGCGGGCCTTCCGGTTTGCGATGAAAGTGCTTCCGCTGCTTCGTTGCGGTTGCGACGGATCCAGGCTGCCAACGCAGCCACCCGATTGCGAGCTGGATCGAAAACCAGGTAGCGGAAGCGAAATCTAGAATGCGGGACCGTCAGTCATCGATCTCGCCTCGTATCTCGGGCCGAAGGGCGCCTATCCCGGCTTCCCCGTGACCGCGATCCCCTACGGAACCAGCAAGGCTGGGATCATAGGGTTCACCCGGCAACTTGCGATGGAGTACGCGCAAGATGGGCTGCGCGCGAACGCGATCGCGCCCGGCTGGCATGTGGGGACCGATCCGGGCGCTGCGCGCCGGGTGGCCGCCACGCCCGACGACAACGGACGTTTCGAGGCGTTCGCGAAAGGGACCATTCCCATAGGCCGATTCGGAACACCTGAAGATTTATCGGGCCTCGTCGTTTACTTAGCGAGCGACGCATTGCGCATGACGGCGGGGTCACTGCCGGCTGACACTGTTGGGAGCGCTGTCCAAAGATTTTGCTCCTGTCCCACTGTCCGCGCCCAGGGCCCGGGGGTAGTTCTAACTCCAGTCCTCCCAACGAAAACTAGTCATACCGCCATCCAGATCGGTTAACGCTCCCGCGAGAGTTCTGGCAGACACCCCTGGAAAAATGCCAGGAGGGCCATTGGGTCAACTTCTTCTTTCTCACTTCGCCAGCGCCAGGACGCGTGCCTCAATCTCGCGTACATCGATCTCGGTGCGCTCGGTGTCAACTGCCGTCGTCAGATCGGGAACCTCGCCGGCGCCGTGGAGCCCGACTGCATTCTTTCGGACGAGCGGATCGGTGGCCGGGGCATGGCACTCGATGATGGTGCATTCGCGGCCGGAGCGGTTCCATGCCCAATGCAGCGCGTTACGGGGGATACGGCAGAAATCGCCCTTCCTTGTTAAGAAGCCGTCGTTCTCGATGAATACCCAGATCTCGCCATCGAGAACGTAGTTGAGCTGCTCTGAAGCGTGGCGATGCGGATTGGAGTGATAGCCCGCATCCCGTGTTGCCAGCATGAGATTACAGTCATTGCCATAAACCATCTTGGTCGCCATGGCGCCGCCGCGGGTCTGGAGAACATTGGCCCCGTCCGGAACCTCGTCAGATGTGACCTTGAGCGACATGCAAGTCTCCTTTCGTTTTCGGTTGTTCTGCGCCAGACGCCCTCGTGGCGGCCGGTGCCAGGTCCTAGTTCGCCTCGTTTCGATTTGCGGCCACAACCGCCAGCGCCGCGGCTAGTATGGTCTGATAGCCCGTGCAACGGCAAAGATTGCCAGAGATGGCCTCGCGGATCTCAGCCTCGCTGGCCAGCGGACGCTGCGCCAGGAGGTGATGAAGGGCCAGCACCATGCCCGGAGTGCAGAAGCCGCATTGCAGCGCATGATGCCGGTGGAAGCTTTCCTGCAGCGGCGTCAGGCCAGATAAGGGCTAGACGCCTTCGATGGTCGTAATTGCGGCTCCCTCAGCCTGGACCGCCAGCATCAGGCAGCCGCGGATGGGCTCGCCCTCCAGGAGCACGGTGCAGGCGCCGCAGACCCCATGCTCGCAACCGAGATGGGTTCCAGTGAGATCGAGTTCATTGCGCAGTGCCTCTGCCAGGCTCTGGCGAGGCTCCGCAAGGAGATGGCGCTGTTGTCCATTGACCGTCATCGTCACGCGATACTTGCTCATGGGCGGTTCTCGGCCCTGGCAAGCGCCGCCTCAAGTGCGCGGCGCAGCACCACCGGGGCAACCGCGATGCGATAGCCGCGGCTCGCAGTTTGGTTGTCCATGGCGATTTCCGATTGCGGGAAGGCCGCGATTGCCGCCGCCAAGACCTCCGCATCGAGAGGCCGGCCAAGTAGTTGCGCTTCGATCGCCGTGCAGCGCAACGGCATCGGTGCCACTGCACCGATGACGATCCTCGCCAGGTCGCAGCGCCCGGCATCGTCCAATCTGATCTTCGCAGCTGCCAGCGCCACAGCGAAATCGCCCTGCCTCCGAGCGACTTCGGCGAAACCGGTGCCGACCACGCCTTTCGGTACCGAGATACGGATCTCGGTCAGGAGCTCGCCCTGCTCGATTGCCGTCTCGAACATGCCACGAAAGAACGCCGCGACCGGAAGGATGCGCTCGCCGAGCGCCCTCCGGACCACAATGCGTGCCTCCTCCGCCAGCATCACTGCTGGTAGCTCCGCCGCCGGGTCTGCGTGGGAGAGCGAGCCGCCGATGGTGCCACGCGCCCGGGTCGGTGGATGGCCGACTTCTGCCAACGCCTGGGCGATCAGCGGCAAACGCTTGGCGATAACGGGGGAGCCAAGCACCGCCGCCTGGCGCGCCATGGCGCCGATTCGAATCTCGTCGCCTTCCTCGTGAATCCCCGCCATACCGGAAATGCGATTGAGGTCGACCACGAGCCCAGGCCGGACCAGGCGCAGCGCCAGCATCGGCACGAGGCTCTGGCCTCCAGCCAGAGGACGCGCTTCGGGCCCAACGAGCGCCGCGAACGCTTCCTCCAGGCTGCGCGGCGCCACATAGGCGAAAGACGCCGGCTTCATGCGACACCCTTTCCGGCGAGCGCCGCTAGCACCCGCTCCGGCGTAATCGGCAGGTCGACAATGCCGGTCTCGAGGCAGAGGGCGCGGGCAACCGCATTGCCGATGGCCGCGGCTACGCCGGAAGGCCCCACTTCACCCACACCCTTCACACCGAGCACATTGGAAGCAGCGGGGGTCTCCTCCAGCAGCATCACCTCGGTCGCAGGCGCGTCGTGGACCGAGGGTATCAGGTAATCGGCAAAGGTGCCGGTCTGGAGTTGGGCCGTGGAATCGTAGACCAATTCTTCCAGTAGTGCACCGCCAAGTCCCTGGACCACGCCCCCTACGATCTGGCCTTCGACGATCATCGGATTGATGGCGCGACCGACATCGCATGCAACGAAATAACGTTCGACCTTCACCTGGCCGCTTTCTATGTCGACAGCGACCTCGGCCATATGAACAGCGAAGACGCTGGTACCGCTGGGCACGCCGCGGATATAGGCGGTAGCGGCGAGTCCGTCGTGATCGAGCCTGAGCGCGTCACTCGGCGGAGGTACCAACTCCGGATTGCCGGGCTGGAGCATGCGCGCGATGGCGGCCAGGGTGAGCCCATGGTTCGGCGCACCGGTCAGATGCACGCGGCCGCGGGCGAAGGTAAGGTCCGGCTCGGCGATCTCGAGCTTCTGCGCCGCCGCCCGAATCGCTTTCTGGCGCACGGTGGTTGCCGCGGCGTGGACTGCATTTCCCGCCAGCACCGCCGTCCGGCTGGCATAGCTACCGCCCCCATAGGGAATAATGGCGGTATCGCCGTGACGCACCCGGATTTGTGCGACCGGCAGATCCAGCACCTCGGCCGCGACTTGCGCCAGGCTTGTCTCGTGCCCCTGCCCCTGATTGCTCGAGCCGCTATTGACCTGGACGAAGCCCTGGGCATCGATCTCGACCCGAGCCCCTTCGAAGGGCCCTAGGCCTGAGGGCTCGGCCAGCACCGCCAGGCCGCGCCCGCGTCGGATTGGACCGGTATTGGGCGGCAAGGGGTTGTCCCACCCCGCGGCGGCCAGCGCCTTTCCATAGACCAGAGGGAAATCGCCGCTGTCGAAGATCGTTGGCCGACGCACACTCTCGGTCCCGACATGCCAAGGCATCTCCTCGTGCGGGATCAGGTTGCGGCGGCGGAACTCCGCCGGATCCAAGCGGAGCTTCGCGGCAAGGCGGTCCATGATCCGCTCGCGGGCGAAATTGGCCTCGAACATGCCGGGCGCGCGCATTGTGCCTGTGGGAGTCTTGTTGGTGACGACCGCCGATGCGTCGCAGCGATAGTTACGCAGGCGGTAGGGCCCGGGAAAGAACGCTGAGGCGTGCGACGGGACAACGTCCCCATGGGTCCGAATGTAGGAGCCCATATCGGCGACCAGCTTGAGATCGAGGGCAGTCAGGCAACCGCGGGCATCGGCGGCGGCAGTCACTTCGAAGCTCGACTGGCGCGAATGGTTGATTGCAGCGAAGTGCTCGAGGCGGTCCTCGATCCAGCGAACCGGCCGCTGCAGTCGCATCGCCAACCAGGGGATAAGGAAATCCTCGGGATAAAACTCGCCACGGACGCCGAAGCTGCCGCCGACATCGGGTTCGGCCAGACGCAAGGAACTTTCGCTGACGCCAAGCATTGCGGCCAGCATGCCACGATTGGTGTGAGGCACCTTGGTCGGGCCGAAGACTTCAAGCAGCCCTCGGGCCTTGTCGTAATTCGCGAGCAGGCCGCGCGTCTCCAGCGGCATGGCGGTGTGACGCTGAATGGTGAAGCGCTCGCGCACCGTGACGGCAGCCGTGCGCAGCGCCTCCTCCACCCGCCCGAGATCGACGCGCCAATGGGCAGCGAGATTGCCGGCAGGATGGATTGCTGGCGCGTCTGGTGCGAGCGCCGCCAGGACGTCGGACACCGGCGGCAGCGGATCCCAATCAATCACAATCCGCTCGGCGGCATCCTCCGCAAGAGCGCGGCTCTCCGCTACAACGACAGCGACCGGCTCGCCAACATATCGGACCACGCCACGAGCCAGGACGTGCTGCAGATAGGGCTGCAGATTGCCGTGGGTCGGTATGCGGCAGGGAATCGCCGGGAGATCCGGCGGAAGATCAGCGGCACTGACCACTGCGACCACGCCTTCTTCGGCCAAGGCTGCGCAGGCATCAAAGCCGGCGATGCGAGCATGGGACTGGGAACTGCGCAGTATGGCCGCTTCGGCCATGAAGGGCAGCTTCAGGTCGGCCACGAACCGGCCCTCGCCGCGCAGAAAGCGTACGTCCTCGACTCGTGGGATGCGCTCGCCGATCATGGGCGTCTCAAGCGAGCGCCGGGTCGAGGATGCGGCCGCTGTCGACAACCATCTCGCCGTCGAGCTCCAGCCGCGCCCGGCGCAATGCGATATCGATATGCAGCGATGCCGCATTTGCTCCGCCGAGGTCGCGGTTCTCGCCTAGCGCCAGCAAAACTCCGCCATAGAGAGAGCGGGCCTCCGCCCCACCGCCGCCATCAGCGCCGCGCTGGCACAAAACCTCCCAGCGCGCCCGATGATCGGTGCCCCAGCCGATGTGGGCCAACCGTCGGCAATTGGGGTCGTTGCGCTGGTCAAGCATGTCGCTCAGCATCACCGCCTCACGGCCGCCTGCTATCGCGACGGCGATGCCGCCCTCGAACCGTACCTCCATTGGCTCTGACGTGTAGCGCTCAAGGGGAAAGATAAGGCTGGCTGCACCGATGACGAGCTTGCCCTCCACCGAACCCTCGATGGCAGTGGTGTTGACCATACCCGTCGGCCAATGGTCCCACCGGCCGGGCTCATCGGCCATACCGTATTGGATCGGCACCGGCCGTTCGCCCTTCTCCATCATGAGATCCGTGCCTTCGTCCGAGGTCACGCGCAGCCGGCGAGCAGCTTGCAGTCTCTCGCGGCCGCGGATCGAGCGCGCTCGGACAGCCTCGCTAGGCAGCAGGCGAAGCAGGCAGTCGTGAGGCTCTCGTACCCTAAGGATGCGCGTGCCGGCGGCCAGGATCGCTGCCTGTTCGTCGGAGTAAAGCATGCCTCCCGTCGTCACATCGACGACGAGATCGGCAGACTGCATCGCTTTGCTCACCAGCGCCGTCGGCTTCGCTCGGCCGGCCCCTCGGCTGAGCTCATGGGGGATCGCGGGTTGAATTATTTGAAATGCCTCCGCGCCGAGATCCTTGGCAGCGGCCAAAAATGCCGCCGGATAATGCGCGTTGCTGAGCGTATCGGCATAGATGATCGCGCTCTCCCCGGCCGCAAGGCGCGATAGCCTAAGTCCCTCGCGAAAGAGCCCGACTAGATCCGCGGAGACGTTTGGTGACGACGGAAAGCGGAGCACGCTAACGGCCTTATGCCCGACAGGTTGATGGATGCGACGCCATTTTGAGCCTCCTCGGTTTGTCTAAACCTTGCGTGCCCTAACTGACTATGCCAGATCTCGTTCGCGATATAACTAAGTGGAATGCCTGGTTTATGGACCAAAAGCAGCTTGAGCGCTTCGTCGATGTTGTGGAGAGCGGCAGCCTCAGCCGGACAGCGCGGCGCCTCAATACTTCCCAGCCGGCATTGAGCAAGAGCCTGCGCCTACTGGAGCAGCAGCTTGGGGTCCGCCTGTTGGAGCGCGGACCTCGGGGCGTGCGCCCGACCAAGTTCGGTGACGTTTTCTATCGCCGGGCGCGCAGTATCACTTCGGAGTTTCGCCGTGCGCGGGAGGATCTGGACGACGTCAAAGGCTCGACCGATGGCATAGTCTCGCTCGGAGTTACCCCAGGGCCTGGAATACTCGATCAAGTTATTCCCCAGGCGATCGCCCGCGTCGCCCTCAAGCGACCGTCGCTCAAGTTGCGCGTCCGCAGCGGGACGCTCCCCGAGTTGCTGATCGAGGTGCACCGTGGTGATCTCGACCTTCTGTTCACGGTGCTCGATGAACGGACCAAAGGCGCAGATCTGAAGACTCGGCTGGTTTTCGAGGACCATTTTGTTCTTGTGGTGGGCAAGCGCCATCCCTTGCTCGTCCGAAAGATAGTCACGCTTCATGATCTAGCGGATTTTCGCTGGGTTCTGCTCGAGGACGCGTTACCGCTCTGGAACGTAATCGCGGATCTGGCGGCGCGCCAGCAGATCCCGATTGAGGGGGCGCCTATTGCAAGCAACTCCGTGGTCTTTGTGCGCACCATTCTTAGCAAAGGCGATTTCGTCGGCGTGCTGCCAAGCTATGCCGCTGCGCTTGGCACCGAAGCCGGAGACCTCGCGGCCATTCCACTGGAGCGGATCTCCGAGCACGGCGTGCTGCCGCGTCTCGTGCGCCCAATGGGCCTTGTTCATCCCGCCGAGATCGAACTGACCCGCGGTGGCCATGCGCTGCTCCGCAGCATCACCACCGTTTGCCAGGAACTCAATCTCATCCGGTAAGAACGGACCGGACAATATCGCCCGCCCTGCGCTGCTGACGCGCAAACTCGGCATTGCCGACCTTGCGTTCCCGGTCATCTGAGGGCTGTGGCGGCAGCCTCAAAGCAGGCCAGCGGAAAGGCCTGAACACCAGCGCCTATCTGTCCGACCCCAGGCCGCGTGGAGGCCACGCCGGTATTGACGATCGGTGCGATGCCGGTTGCAGCGATCTTGCGGACGTCGATGCCGGAGGGAACACCTTTGAAGCCGAGGGCCGGGATCCGGAAGGAGCTGTGCTCGCCTTGGACGATCTCGCGCATGCGCTCCGATTTCGCCGTAAGCTCGGAGACCGTACCGCCTATGAACTCGGCGATTGCTGGCGCAGCGGCCAAGGCGAAGCCGCCGAGACCGATGGCCTCAGTGACGTAGGAATCGCCCATGGTGGGCGTCGCTTCGGCCAGGCCGCGACCGGGAAAGAGCTGGACATCGGCTATTTGAGCAGGTGCTGTAAACCAACGCGGGCCCGTCCCGCTAACGCGAATCCCCACCTCACGGCCATTACCGGCCATCGTGGTGACCAAGCTTCCGACGCGGTCGCGCTCAAGACCGAGGGTCACCGCCTTGGCATGGGCCATGGAAAGGCTGAGGAAAAAATGGTCGTTGCCCGCGATGAAGCGCAGGGCGCCCACGATTTCGGCATGGGGGGCTTGGGTGGCGACCATGGCCGGCGCGATTTCGCGGAAGAACAGCGTCGTCGCCGCCTTGTTGCGGTTGTGGCATTCGTCGCCTCGACGCAGCGCCTCCTCAATCATGGCGCGGAGATCAATGGCCCCTTGGATGGCGAGCGCCTGCTTAAGCAACGGCGCGAAGGTTCCGCGGATCCAAGCCAGCCGCTCCAACACCTCCGGCCCGTTGGCCCCGAAGCGCAACGCCTTGCCGAGACCTTCGTTGACAGTGCAGAAGGCTTTCTCGCCAGTGATCTCGTCCTCGACCACGAAAACCGGCATGGAGGCGGTCACGATTCCGGCCATGGCCCCGGTCGCCCGATGGTCATGGGCCGGCGCGAAGCGGAGTCCGCCGCCCGCCGCGATGTCGTGAGCTGCAGCGAGATCCGGCGCCTGCCCCTCGAAGACGAGCGCACCGTCGATCGCCGCCTGCATCGCCGGCGTCATCTCTGTCCAAGCGATGGGCGGACCCGCATGGAGGACGAGTTCCGGGAAATAGCCGGGAATAGCTTCGCCGGCCGTCGCGACGTCGATCAGCCGCGGGCGCGCGGCGCATAGCCGTTCGAACAGCATCTCATTCTCGTCCGCCAACAGCGCCTTCTGCTTTGAATCCATCCTCACCTTCCCGTCAAGATCGGCCGTACCGCTTGTCAAGGTTTGCCAGACGAGCATCCCTGTCTACTGCCGTCCCGATGTTAGCTATTCCTGTCGGCTATGCCTCAAACGAACTGGTCTCTGGCCTGGTCGGCGCATCGGGCGTACAGGAATGGCATGATCGGGTCAGGTTGCCCAGCCGGCGGTGGCCGGGAAACTCGTACTTAGGCGATGACCACGGATGCCGGTGCCGCAGCCGTCAGCGCGAGCCACCTTTGCAAGGCCTTCCATGGCCGTAGCGTGGTCACGGATCTCTCCTTCGAGATCGGCCCACATCAATTCGTTTCCATGATAGGGCCGAGCGGCTGCGGCAAGTCGACGGTGTTGCGTATGGTGAGCGGGCTTCTGTCGCCCACGAGTGGCAGCATCGCTGTCGCTGGGCGGGACGTCCGCGGATCTCAGCCCGATATCGGTATGGTTTTTCAGGCACCTGCCCTACTACCGTGGCGGAGCGTGCTGGGCAATGTTCTCTTCTGCGTCGAGATGCGCGGCGAGAATCCCAATAGCCTTCGCGATCGAGCTTTGGCGCTCATCAAGCGGGCGGGGCTGGGAGGATTCGAGAACCACCTTCCCCACCAGCTTTCGGGAGGCATGCAGCAGCGCGTCTCCATCTGCCGGGCGCTACTTGTCAAACCGGCGCTTCTGCTGATGGATGAGCCTTTCGGTGCACTCGACATCATGACGCGGGAGAGGATGGGGTTCGAGCTCCAACGGCTCTGGGAGGTTGAGCGTTACAGTGCTCTCTTCGTCACCCACAGCATCAGCGAGGCGGTACTGCTCTCCGATGCAGTCATCGCCATGCCTGGGCGCGGCAGCGGCCACCCGGCTCGGGTCTTCCAGATCGATCTCGGTCGCCCACGCACGCCCGAGACGATGAAGGACGCGCGCTTTCTGATGCTGAGCGCCGCGTTGCGCGAACAGCTTGAGGCGGGATGGGTCGAATGACCTCGGCCGGTGCCTATCGTCTCGCCGCGGCAGCCAAGCCCGCGGTTGCGCTCCTCCTCTTCCTGCTACTCTGGCAGTTTGGCGCCGGTCCCGCCGGCATTCCGGGGTACGTGCTGCCGCTGCCAAGCGAGATTCTCAGCCGCTTCTGGGAGACCCGCACCGCTCAGCTCCAGCAGCTCGGCTATACTGCACTCACGACCCTCCTCGGGCTCGCTCTCGCGTTGTCCGCGGGTGTGTTTCTCGCCCTGACCGTCGTCTATTTCAAGGGACTGAGGTCAATCGTCCTTCCGGCGCTCGCCGCTTTCAACAGCATCCCGAAAATTGCTGTCGCTCCGCTGCTCGCTATCTGGTTTGGGCTCGGTCTCGAATCGAAGGTCGTCATGGCCTTCCTGCTGGCGATCTTCCCAATCTTCGTCAATTCGGTCACGGGCCTGGGAGAGATCGAGCCTGACCTCCTCGACCTTTCACGCCTCTCCGGCGGCACCCCTTGGCGCATCTTCCTCAAGCTCCGCCTGCCGCACGCCACGCCCTACATCGCCGATGCAACAAAGATCGCATTTCCCTTAGCCCTGGTCGGGTCAATTGTCGGCGAGTTCATTGGTGGCAATACGGGTGCGGGCTATCTCGTGCTCTCGGCCCAAGTCACCATCGATACGCCTCTGGTCTTCGCGACCCTTCTCTCCATAACCATCTTCGCCGTCATCGGCATCGGCGCGATTGCTCTATTCGAGCGCCTGTTCCTTGCCTGGCGCCCCTCGGTACGCGCACAGTGAACTGTGGTGTTCGTTTTCGACAACCGATCCAGGGAGAAAATAGTGCTTGCTCGAATTGGAACCCCGCTGCTCCTCATCCTCGCTACTTTGGCGGCTGTGCCTGCAGCCCAGGCCGCGGATCTGCAGAGAGTGAAGCTCCTTGTCAATTACACGCTGTTCGGGCGCCACGCCCCGCTCTTCCTCGGCAGCGACAAGGGCTTTTACAAGGAGGCCGGATTCGAGGTGGAGATCCTGCCCTCCACGGGGAGCGGCTTCGTCAATACAGCGATCGACGCTGGCAAGGCAGACTACGCAGTCACCGACGCCTCGGTCCTGGTAAAGAGCATTG
>Ga0123356_10008069_pt1 | contig 10477 bp, 9 predicted proteins | sample TergutEmb28metaG_2_FD_92546 | JGI IMG/M metagenome (GOLD analysis project Ga0123356, IMG submission 92546) | Embiratermes neotenicus P3 segment gut microbial communities from Petit-Saut dam, French Guiana - Emb289 P3 | ecosystem: Host-associated > Arthropoda: Insects > Digestive system > Gut ... | reverse complement strand
GGCGGTGCGATCCATCTAGGCGCGAACGTGGAGAACGCGTCCTACTCCCAGACGCAGTGCGCCGAGGCGTCGGCGATCGGCGCGATGATCGCCTCCGGGGAAACGCGGATCACCGCCGTCGCGATCGTCGCCGAGCGAGTCGAGCATTGTCCCCCGTGCGGGGGCTGCCGGCAGCGGCTGTCGGAGTTCGCGGGCCCGCAGACTCCTGTCTATCTCGGCCGCTCCGGCTCCGAGCCCTTGGCGACGACGCTGGGTGAGTTGTTGCCGCTCGCGTTCGAGCCGCGGGCGCTGATGCGGTGACGGGGGTGCCGCGCCCGCATGTCGGTGTGATCCTCGGCTCCGGGCTGGGCGCCGTCGCCGATGCCGTCGAAGACCCGGAGATCACCGGCTACGAGGAGCTTCCCGGCTTCCCCAGGCCGACCGTGGAGGGCCACGCGGGCCGTGTCGTCCGGGGCCGGGTTGGCGGAGTGCCGGTGGCGATCCTGCAGGGACGCGCCCACCTGTATGAGGGCGGCCCGATCGACGAGTTGCGCGCCCCGGTGCGCTGGCTCAAGGCGGCCGGCGCCGAGATCCTCGTGCAGACGAACGCCGCGGGCTCGCTGCGGCCGGAGGTCGGGCCGGGCAGCCTGATGGCAATCACCGACCACGTAAACCTGACCGGCACCAACGTGCTGATCGGACCGAACGACGAGCGCATCGGCCCCCGGTTCCCCGCGATGGGAAACGCCTACGACCCGGGCCTCCTGGTCGAGCTTCGCGCGGCGGCCGCCGAGCAGGGAGTGCCGCTCGCCGAGGGCGTCTACGTCGGCTTGTCGGGTCCGACGTTCGAGACCGCCGCGGAGATCCGTGCGATCCGCATCCTGGGCGGTGACGCGGTCGGCATGTCGACCGTCCACGAAACGATCGTCGCGCGTCACTGCGGCCTGAGGGTGGCCGCGATCTCGGCGATCACGAACCTCGCCGAGGGCATGAGCGAGGTGCCGCTCAGCCACGAGCAGACGCTCGCCGACGCCGCGCGCGCGGCGGTGGACCTGGCCGCTTTGCTGACGGCCTTCATTCCCCGGCTTGGCGGCGTCTGATGCTCGTCCCCGAGCTGATTCGGAAGAAGCGCGACGGCGACGAGCTGCGGGCCGAGGAGATCGAGCAGCTGGTCGGCGGCATCACCGACGGCAGTGTCACCGACGCCCAGGTGGGGGCGTTGGCGATGGCGATCGTCTGGCGCGGGATGACCGGACCCGAGCGGGTTGCGCTGACCGGAGCGATGATGCGCTCCGGCGAAGTCCTGCACTGGGACCTCGACCGGCCGGTGCTCGACAAGCACTCGACCGGAGGCGTCGGCGACAAGGTCAGCCTGCTGCTCGCGCCGATCGTCGCCGCCTGTGGAGGCGCGGTGCCGATGATTTCCGGACGCGGCCTCGGCCACACCGGGGGCACGCTCGACAAACTCGAGTCGATCCCGGGTTACGACGTCACGCCCACCAACGACCACTTCCGGGAGGTCGTCGCCCGGACGGGCTGCGCGATCATCGGCCAGACCGGAGCGCTCGCGCCCGCGGACAGGCGTCTGTACGCGATCCGCGACGCGACCGGCACGGTCGAGTCGTTGCCCCTGATCGTGGCCTCGATCCTCTCCAAAAAGCTCGCCGCCGGGCTCGGCGCCCTGGTGATGGATGTCAAGGCGGGCTCGGGCGCGTTCCTGCCCTCGATCGAGGCCGCGCGCGAGCTGGCTGCCGCGATCGTGACGGTCGCACGTGGAAACGGGCTGGCGACCAGCGCGCTGCTGACCGACATGGACCAGGTGCTCGGCCGCAGCGCCGGCAACGCGGTCGAGGTGGCCGAGGCGATCGAGGTCCTCACCGGCACCGCAGGCGCTGATCAGCGCCTCGTGGACGTGACGCTCGCGCTGAGCGCGGAGCTGCTGGTGCTGGGCGGTCTGGCGGACGACCTGCCCGCGGCGCGCGTGGCGGCACAGCGCGCGCTCTCGAGCGGTGCGGCCGCTGAGGTGTTCGCCGCGATGGTCTTCGAGCTCGGCGGGCCCTCCAACCTGCTCGACACGCCGGTTGCGGTGCTTCCGCAGGCCCCGGTCGCCGGGCCGGTGTGGCCGGCGGAGGCCGGAACCGTGGCCGCGATCGATGTGCGCGCCGTCGGCATCGCGATCGTCGCGCTCGGCGGCGGGCGCACCCGGGAGACCGACCCGGTCGATCACGCTGTCGGGCTGACGGAGGTGGCAGCGCTCGGCGAGCCGGTGGGGGCGGGCAACCGCCCGCTGGCGGTGCTACATGCCCGGGACGAGCGGGCATTCGAGCAGGGAGCGGGCGCGCTCTCCTCGGCGTTCACCGTCGCGGATCGGGCGCCGCTCGCGCGCGAGCCGGTGCTGGAGGTCGTTCGCTAGGACGCTCGGCTGGGCCTGCCGCGTCCGGTCAGGCCTGGGGCTGCCGCGTCCGATCAGGCCTTGTCGGCGACCAGCACGAGCACCGCCGGCAACCCGAGGTAGGCGGCACTGGTCGCCTCGGGGATGTGGCGGAAGGCGCGCCGCTTGGCGCCCAGCTCGCGTTCGCCGATCGCCGGCTCGAAGCAACCTGCGACACGCAGGCCGCAGGCGTCGAGGGCGGCCAGATAGTCGGAATGCATGTGCGGATGCTCGCGCACGAACCCACGGCTGCCGTCGCTTCCGGAGAACGGCGCATTCCACCCGAGCAGTCCCTGGAAGGGATGCAGCACCGACACGATCAGCTGTCCCCCGGATGCGAGCACGCGGGCGAGCTCGGCCATCCCGGAGTCCAGCGACGGCAGGTGTGCGAGCGCGAGCCCGCACACGACCGTCTGGAAGCTGGCGTCGTCGAACGGCAGCGCGCGCACGTCGCCGACCTCGAAGCGAGCCTCGGGCACGTTCTCCCGTGCCCGCTCGAGCATCTCGGGCGTCAGGTCGATCCCGCAGACCGCGTGGCCGAGCTCGACCAGGCGACGAGCGTGGCGACCGGTGCCGCAGGCTGCATCGAGCGCCGGACCCGGCCGACGGGCCGCCAGCAGCTCGGCCACGACCGTCTCCTCGAGCGCGACGATCGGGTTTCCGGGCTCGTCGTAGGAGTCCGACCAGATCGCATAACCGGATGCCGGATCGTGCTCCGGGGTGGCCTCGGCCGCCGCGAGCGCCGGGTCATCCAACAAGCCGCGCAGCTCCTCGAGACGCTCGGCCGCCACCGCGTCGCTGCCGTCGTAGAGGTTGCGCAGCAGCGCCAGCCCCTCGACCCCGACGAGCAGTTCGCGCAATGAGACGTTGCGAGTCATGCGACGGCCGAGGCTACCGGCCCGTCCGACCGAAAGTCAGGCATCTGCGAAAGTCCAGCGCCATGCTTGCCAAAGCCGAGCTCCACGTCCACCTCGAGGGCACCGCCCCGCCCGAGCTGATCGCACGGATCGCGAACCGCAACGGGCTGCCACTGCCGGACGGCATGCTGGCCGACGACGGCCGCTTCCACTACACCGACTTCCTCGACTTCCTGCAGACCTACAACCTCGCCGCCAGCGTGATCCGCACGGGCGAGGACTACCGCGACATCACCTACGAGTACCTCGCGGGGGTCGCGCGTGAGGGCGGCGTCTACGTCGAGCTGATCGCCTCCCCGGACCACGCCGCGCTCGCGGGGCTGCGCGACGAGGAGCACTTCGGCGGGATCGCCGCAGGGATCGACGATGCCCGGCGCGACCACGGGATCGAGGCTCGGATCCTGGTCACGGCAATCAGGGACTTCGGGGCCGAGCAGGCGATCCGGGTCGCCCGGCAGGCGGCCGCACGGCCGCACCCGTACGTCGTCGGCTTCGGCATCGCCGGCGACGAGAGCATTCACCCGAGCGAATTCGCCGAGGCGTACTCGATCGCGGCCGACGCTGGCCTCGGCTGCTCCGCCCACGCCGGCGAATGGCAGGGTCCGGAGAGCATTCGTGCCGCGCTGACGCTGCCGATCACGCGGATCGACCACGGCGTGCGCGCGATCGAGGACTCAGCGCTGGTGCGGGACCTCGCCGCGCGTGAGATCACGCTCACCGTCTGCCCGACCAGCAACGTGGTGCTCGGCGTCTACCGGTCATATTCCGACCATCCGCTTCCGCAACTCCGAGCAGCCGGCGTCAGGCTCACGCTCGGCTCGGACGATCCGGCCTACTTCGGAGCCACGCTCGGGGACGAGTACTCGCTCTGCTCGGAGCACTTCGGCTGGGCCGAGCAGGACCTGCTGCAGATCACGACGGCGGCGATCGAGGCGGCCTTCTGCGAGGAGCAGCTGCGCGAGCAGCTACTGGAGCGGCTCGGCGACACTCATCGAGCGGAGTAGACGCGGCCGCCGCCGTCGCCCGCCAGGCACACCGCGCGCGGGGCGCACGCGACAGCGCTGAGCCGCCCGCCGTTCGTCGGCCAGTTGTGGAAGTCGAGCGTCTTTTCGTGCCACGTGGAGAGGCGACCGGCCGGCGTCGTCGACGACCACACGCGGCCCAACTGGTCAATCGCCAGGCACAGCCTCACCGACCGGCAGGCGAGCCGGACGATCCCGCGTCGCGAGAGCTTGATGCGCCTGTAGGTCCTGACGCCGCCTCCGGGGTTGGTCGAGCGATACAGCGCGCCCGTCCTGGTCCCCACAAGGCAGAGCCTGACCGACGGGCACGCGACCGCCGTGATCGCGGCTGCGTTGACGCCGCCGCGGAACAGCGTCTGCACTCTCCACGACCGCGCCGGCGCGGTCGACGTCGCGAGCTTCCCGTTGACGTTGTCACCGGCGATGCAGAACGTCGTGCGTGGGCACGCGACCGACGTCCACAGGTCGTCGTTGAAGGCGCCGAGCGAGAACGCCCTCCATGTGCTCGCGCCGCCCGCCGGCCGCGTTGACACGAACAGCCGGTTGTCCGAGCTTGTGGTCACGCACAGGGCACTCGACGCACACGAAACATTGTCGAGGTCGTCGATCAGCGTGCCGCCCGAGCCCTCCTCGGTCACGAACGGCAGCTTCGTGACCCGCCACAGTGCGGCCGTGCCCGGCGTGCTCGACGTCAGCAGCGTGTCCTGGGCGCCGGAGGCGGCGCAGAAGTGGACGTTCGGGCACGAGATCGAGTCCAGGCCGTAGGCCCCGGTCAGCCCCTCAGGTCCAGCCGCCGAGGCGGCCGGCTGCACCCGCCGGCGCCAGCCCGACCCCGGCCCGAGTGGCCTGCCCGTGCGGAGCACCGCGCCGGCGTCATCGACCCCGACGCAGAGCGACGCCGACGGGCATGCCAGCCCGGTGATCGCGGTCAGCCCGCCGGCGCTGCTCACGGTCGCGGTCGGCGCAGCGGGCGCCGGAGGGGCGAGTATGCGGGCGATCCCGCCGCCCCGCCCGTTGGGCACCAGGCAGTTGGCCGTGGCCACCCGCAGGCAGTCGACGGAGTTCAACCCTCGGGGATCGAGCACCGCCGAACGGGTCCAGGTAGGCGCCGTCGCCGTACCCGAGCCGACGACCACCGACCCGTCCGAAATCGTCCCGATGCAGGACGCCGGCGAGGCCGAGCCGCAGCCGACGCTAGCCACCTGGGCCTGCCCCGGGTCGCTCACCTGTGCCGCCGTCCAGGTAGCGCCGACGGCGGCGGGGTTGCCGGATGACACGATCTGGCCGTAGGAAGCTCCGACGCACAGGGTGGTCGACGGGCAGGAGATCTGGGTCACCGAATAGGTGCTCGGCGACGGCGCGACCGTCCAGCCGGCCGCGGCTCCGGTGAAGGAGGGGCTCGTTGTCGTCGCCAGTTGCGGGTTTGACCCGCCGACGCCGCCCAGCGACGCGACGCACAGCCGACCGCCGGGCGCGCAGCCGAACGCCAGCAAGAACCGCCCGGCGCCGGCGATGGCCGTTTGCCTCCACGTCGAGGCGGGGCCGGTCGGGTGCGTCGAGGTCCAGATCGAGCCGTTGCTCTCCTCCACCAGGCACAGCGACGCCGTCGGGCAGTCGACCTGCTGCAGGATGCCCAACCCCGTCTTCAACGCCACCCTCTTGAACAGGGGCTTCGCCGCTCGCGGATTCCGGGTCACCAGCAGCGCCGTGTTCTGGAGCGCGATGCACAGGCTGGTGGTCGGGCACGAGACGTCGCCGAGCGACGCGAAGTTCTGAACCCCGTTGCGGACGAGCTTCGGAGGGCCGGTCGCGGTCGCCGTCACCACCGTCCCCTGGCCGCCGACCGCGAAGCAGAACGACGCCGTCGGGCATGACACGCCGAAGATCGAGGCGGGGCTGCCGAACGGCTGGGTCCGGTCGATCAGCTTCAAACCCGACCAGCGCAGTGGCGCTGCGCGCGCCTGCCCGGTCTCGGTGATCGCGAGCGACGCGATCACCAACAGCATCAGCGGCAGCGCTGTGACCGACCTGCGTCTCATCCACCCTGAAACGACGCAGGGCTCTCAGAGTTGCGTGAACGCGCTCGGGCACATGCGCACGAGCGCGCAGGCGCCACATGCCGGCCGCCGCGCATGACACGTGCGGCGTCCGTGACGCAGCAGGTTCAGGTGCAGCTCGAGCTCCTGTCCGCGCGGTGTCAGCGCGAGCATCGTGTCGTGGAGCTCGGTGAACGGCGCCCGTGGGCGGAACAGGCCAAGGCGTGTCCCGACCCGCGATACGTGCGTGTCGACCGGCACGTCGCGCATCCCGAACGCGAACAGCAGCACGCACGCGGCGGTCTTGCGACCAACGCCCGGCAGCGAGCACAGATACTCCTGGGCCTCCGGTACCGGAACCTCCCGCAGCCAGCCCAGATCGAGCGGCCCATCGTCCGAGATGGCCCGCAGGATCGCCTTGATACGCGCCGATTTGACCCGTGAGATCCCGCCCGGACGGATCGCCTCCTCGAGCTCGTCGACGGGCGCATCGCGGACCTCCTCCCAGGTCGGGAAACGTTCACGCAGACCGAAATAGGCGACATCGCGGTTGCGGTCGTTGGTCGACTGCGAGAGGACGGTCAGGATCAGCTCACCGAGTCCGTCGCCGTGCGGCTCCGCCAGCGGAACCCCGTACACGAGTCGCAGCCGGTCTCGAATCCGGACCACCCGGCTCCGGGTCGCCATCCGTTACCTCGCCGGCTGCGGCGTGAGCACGCCGACCCGGGCCTCGGTGCCGCCGGCAGAGGTCAGCCCGCCGGCCACGACGAGGTGCCGGCCGATCGCCACCACCGCCGTGTCCGACAGCGGCTGGGGCAGGTCGCCGGCCAGGCGCACGCGGCCGCTGCGCGGGTCGATCGAGAAGACCTTGGCGGTTTGCGAGCTGTCGCTGTTGCCGCGACCGCCGACCAGGTAGGCAAACGAGCCGAGCGTTGCCGCGCTGGCATGGGTGGTGGGCTGCGGCAACCGGCCGATCTGGCGCACCTGACCGTTGGCGGGATCGAAGCGGAAGATGGTGCTGCTGGCGGCCAACGTGGTCGAGCCGCCGATGATCAGGATCTGCCCGTCGACCGCGGTGGCGGCGGCATACCTGAGGCCCACCGGGAGGCGTCCGACCACACGCGGGGGCGACCCGGGCCGCCAGGCAAGGATCGTGTCCAGCCAGTTGATGCCGTCGAAGCCCCCGATCACGTAGGCGGTGCCGCCGAGCGCGGTGACCGTGACATCCGACGCCGCGCGGGGCAGCGTACCGACCGTCCTCACCTGCCCGTTGTGGGGGTTGAACGCGAGAATGTGGTCCTGCTCGACGGTCGTGCCTCCGCCGAACACGTACACGTCGCGGCCGAGATGGGCCCCCTGGGCGTCGTGCTGGGCGACGGGCAGGGAGGCCGTGTGCAGCTTGCTGCCGGGACCAACGAGCTCGATACCCGCCGTCGAGACGTCGGCGGAGTCGAGCCCGCCCAGCAGCACGAAGCGTCCCGCCCCCAGCGCCGCGAAGGCCGGGTCACGTACGGGTGCCGGCAGGGCATAGCGGGCGCGGTAGGTGAGCTTCACGGGGCGTGCCGGGACGGTCGTCGTCCTGCGCGTGGCAGTCGCGACCGCGGAGCCGCTCCGGCGAGCGCCCGCACGCACGTCTTTCTTCGGGGTCGGGGTCGCGCCACCGCAACCGGCAAGCGCCACGGCGGCGACCAGCGCGGACACCAGGGGCGCCATCAGCACCAGCCTCATGATCGGCTTAGAGTCTTCATAGAAAATCGGGTTACGCGTGACGCAGGCGCGATCTGACTTGGGTAGATTCGCTGCCGCAGCGTGTCGTCGTGGTTGGCTGATCGTCCGATCCTAGCCTCCGACCTGGCGCCGGTGCCACCTCACTCCGTATGCAACGCCCCAAATTCGAGTCAGCCGCCCACCTGGCCGACTCGCGTGCGCGCGAACGCGGGGCGCGCTCGGTGATGCTGTCGGCCCGCGGGCTGTGGCGCCCGGTCGCCGCCGCCGGTCTGGCAGCGCTGGCTGGCGTGCTGGCGCTGTCAGGATGCGGCGGGTCCGGTCACCACACGGCTTCGCTCGCGAGCCACACACAGAGTGTCCGGACGGTCTCCGCGAGCCGGCACATTCGGGCGGCGCAACGGGGACCGCTGAACGTGTACGCCCACGACGCCGTCGGCGACCTGAGCCCGACCGTGCGCGGCGACCCGGCGGTCGTGTATGTGCCAAACAGCATGAGCAACACGGTCGACGAGATCAGCCAGCGGACCTTCAAGATCATTCGCGAGTTCCCCGTCGGGGCGCTGCCGCAGCACGTCACGCCCTCATACAACCTGAGAACCCTGTGGGTGGACAACGACGACGGCAACTCGCTGACGCCGATCAACCCGAAGACGGGGATACCCGGTAAGCCGGTCCCGGTTGAGGACCCGTACAACATGTACTTCACGCCCGACGGCCGCTTCGCGATCGTCGTCGCGGAGCGGCTGGAGCGACTCGACTTCCGCGACGCAAACACGATGAAGCTCGTGCACAGCCTGCCGGTTCCGGACTGTCCGGGCGTCGATCACATGGACTTCTCCGCCAACGGCCGGTACGCCTACGCCAGTTGCGAGTTCGGCGGGCGGATGATCGAGATCGACGTCGCCCACCAGCGCGTGCTCCGGACGCTCACCCTCAACGGTGGGAACTCGATGCCCCAGGACGTGAAGCTGTCGCCCAACGGCCGCACCATCTACGTCGCGGACATGAACAACGGCGGCGTCTGGGAGATCAACCCCACCACGTTCCACGTGAAGGGGTTCATCCAGACCGGCGCCGGAGCACATGGGTTGTACCCGAGCCGCAACGCACAGGTGATGTATGTGAGCAACCGCTCGGCCGGCTCGGTCTCGGTGGTCAGCTTCAAGACCAACCGCGTGCTCGAGACCTGGCAGCTGCCGCAGCCGGCGAGCCCCGACATGGGCGGCGTCTCCGCCGACGGCCGCACGCTGTGGCTGAGCGGACGCTACAACTCCGTCGTCTACGCGATCAATACGAGCAACGGCCACCTGCGGGCGGAGATCCCGGTCGGCGCCGGGCCCCACGGGCTGTGCGTCTGGCCCCAGCCCGGTCGGTACTCACTGGGGCACACGGGGATCCTGCGGTAGTGCCTTCTTGGACGCTGCGGGGCGAATAATTTCGACCCCCTCGAAGTTAAGCGCCCCGCGTGCGGGTTACGCCGCTGCCCACCTAGGGTCTAACCTCTAGGCGGCCGATGGCGGACACGGAGATCAGGCGGAGCGGCCGCGACGGCGCCCGCCGGCGCAACCACGGCGACGGGCCCCGGCCAACGACCCAGGAGCTGGTCCGCAACCGGCTGATCGAGTCGCGGCTGACGCCGAACGCGATCTCGCTGACCGGGTTCGTGCTCAACCTGGCGGCTGCCGCACTGGTGGTCGACCGGATGTTCTTCCTCGCGGGGGTGGCGTTCATCATCGGCTCGATCATGGACACGCTCGACGGCCGCTACAGCCGGATGTCGGGCAAGGGGACGGCGTTCGGGGCGTTCCTCGACTCGACCCTGGACCGGCTCGAGGAGGGGATCGTGCTGATCGCGGTCGGCGCCTACTTCGCGGCCCGCCACGACCAGCCCGCGGTGGCCGCAACAGTCGCGGCGGTGCTGTTCTCGTTGATGGTCTCCTATACCCGCGCACGGGCTGAAGCGCTCGGCGTTGCCTGCAAGGTCGGCCTCGCGACCCGACCCGTCCGGGTCGTGATCCTGTCGATCGGGCTCGTCTTTGCGCGCGGCGCGTCGCTGGGGAACTTCGAGCTGCTGGCGCCGGCCGTGTACGTGCTGGCGGGCCTGTCGCTGATCACGACGATCCAGCGGATCGCCCACGTGTACTCCCAGTTGCGCCTCACCTCCTAGGGCCCCCGAGCGACGTCGTCACAGCTGCCACGGCGCGAGCACCCTTCCGGCCGCGGCGCCCGGGGCCGGATCCTCGCCGCGTCGCGCGTCCTGTTCCGTACGAAGGGAATCAATGGGGTCGGAGTCGCCGAGCTGGCCGCAGCCGCGCAGGTCTCCAAGCGGACCCTCTACCAGCACTTCGCCAGCAAGGAAGAGCT
>Ga0123356_10008068_pt1 | contig 10478 bp, 11 predicted proteins | sample TergutEmb28metaG_2_FD_92546 | JGI IMG/M metagenome (GOLD analysis project Ga0123356, IMG submission 92546) | Embiratermes neotenicus P3 segment gut microbial communities from Petit-Saut dam, French Guiana - Emb289 P3 | ecosystem: Host-associated > Arthropoda: Insects > Digestive system > Gut ... | reverse complement strand
GTCCTTTCGGCAATGCTGGGTAATTGAGAATTTGGGGCTGCGAGATTGAGAAGAGGTAGCCTTGCACTACCCAGTACTGCCAGTCGGCGATTGCCTGGCGCGGCGTAGCTTCAATGGGATCGAATGTCGCCCCGATCACCACCAACTTTCCGTTCGGCCCCAAACCATCGATCATCGCCGACGTCGCTTTCGAATCGGGAGCCGTCGCCAAAAATTACCTGTGCGCCGCCAAGCCTTTGCAATTCTTGTGCCGGGTTCGTTGCTTTGCTGTCAATGTAAACGCTAGCGCCAAGTTTTTTCACCAGCGCAGCAGTCTCCACGCCGCGTCCAATCGCCGCGACCTTGTAGCCAAACTTGTTGGCAAATTGAACTCCCAGATGCCCCAGACCACCGATCCCCTGGATGCGACGAGGTCGCCAGGCATCGCGCCGCACGGCGACATCAATCGCCAATACGCACAATCAACTTGCCGAGGTTCCGGCCCTGAAACAGACCGACTAACGCTTGTGGTGCGTTCTCGAGGCCTTCAATGATGTCCTCTCGGTACTTTATCTTCCCCTCGCGCACCAAAGGCGTTACCTCATCGAGGAATTCGGGAGTTCGTGAGAGATGGTCAGCGAAGAAGAATCCCTGCATTCTGATGCGCTTGAGCATGAGGGTATAGAGTTCTGGCCCCGATGGCGCTGGGCCGTGGTACTCAGCGATGACACCGCAGACCAGCACGCGCGCGAAATCATTGAGCAGGGACCATGTTGTCTTGAGAATTTCGCCTCCGACATTCTCAAAATTGATGTCCACACCGTTCGGGCAGGCTGCGGCAAGCATCTCTACGAAGTCGGGCTGGCGGTAGTCTACGCACGCGTCGAATCCGAGTTCGTCCTCGACGTAATAACTCTTCTCCGGTCCACCGGCAATGCCCACAACCCGGCATCCTTTGAGCTTCGCGATCTGTCCCGCGAGTGAGCCGACAGCACCGGCGGCAGCAGATACAACAACCGTTTCGCCAGCCTTTGCCTCTGCAAGATGCGTCATACCAATCCAAGCTGTATGTCCCGGCCAACCGAGTACGCCAAGGGCAGTCGAGGGCGGCACTCTATCTGGGTCGAGTTTGCGCGTGCTCTGTGCCGGCATGAGGCAGTACTCCTGCCAGTTACCGTCGCCCACAACGTAGTCGCCCGACCGGAAGTTCGCATTGCGTGATTCGACGACGCGACCAACGGTACGGCCCGGCATCACCGCCCCCAGCTCGACAGGAGCGGCGTAGGCCCCGCCCGAGCTCATAAGCAAGCGCATGTAGGGGTCCAGCGAGAGCCAGTGATTCTGCACAAGCATCTCGCCTTCGCACGGCTGTGGTATGGGCCCTTCGGCACAATTGAAATTGTCGGGCACGGGAACGCCGGTCGGGCGGCTCTTCAAAAGAATACGGCGGTTCGAAATCATAAATGTCTCGTCACGATGTAAACCTCTATCCGATTGAAAACCTTATCGGGACATCGCGGCCAAAATCGAAACGCCGCCAGCCCCGTGGACCAGATCGTCGGATCCGCTTTCAGCTGTCCTTTTTCAACCAGAGGATACGAGGCCGTCAGGCCAGCCATCACTGAGGATGCTTACGCTGTCAGTTTCTCGTTTGCGCTCCAACCAACTCCCAATTCGACCAGCCATTCTTTGACAGTCGCACCAATAACATCAGGATGGTCCTCTGGCAGGTAGTGAAGACCAGAGCTCAGCTGCACCACTCTGCAGTTCTTCGACACTTTCGCAAAACTCTGGGCGAAAGCCGGCGATATCAGAGCACCTGGATCGCCCGCGAAAAGCAGCTTCGGGTAGTGCGATTGCGCTACAGCGTCGTGTGCTTTTTCCAAAGTTGAATACACATCCGCCGGTTCTCCCGCGATGGGCAGTTCATTCGGGAAGCGCCAAGTGGGGCGCCGTGACTCTGGAGTAGGAAAGGGCGCTCTGTAAACAGACATCTCCTCATCCGTCAGTTTTCGGACGGTTGCTCCTGGAAGCACCCCTTCCACGAACGCGTTCTGATCGAGAATCATCTTCTCGCCCACACCGGGCGTCCTGAACTTCTGGAAAGTGTCGGCTTGATCCCGATGAAAATCCTTCCACGTAGCCATGGGGCGTATGAATTCCATAAAAGCAAGCCCACGAATGAACTCAGGCCTGCGGGCTGCCAGATGAAACGCCAGCCCGGTGCCCCAGTCGTGTGCAATCACGAATGCGGATGAGATTCCAACTTTCTCGAGGAAAGCATCCAGGTATCGGACATGATCGGCAAACCGATATGCAATGTCTGGTTTTCCCGATTGGCCGAACCCGATGAGGTCTGGCGCGATACAGTGCGCCACCGGCGCGACCAGCGGAATGATGTTTCGCCACAAGTAAGACGATGTTGGATTCCCATGCAGAAAAAGTGCGGCTGGTGCCGCTACGTTCCCCGCCTCGCGGTAGGCCATGGTGGAATCCAGAACATTCACACGGGGTAATGCAACATCAAAACGAACCGTCATTTTCTACTCCTTCTACTGCTTGAATGTGGTTTGGAAAATACGCTTCCGAAAACGATCTTCTTGAATCGATCAAGCGCGGCGGGACTTCGTTCTACCTTCATGCGGAGAATTGCGCCCTCCCAGGACGACAGAAGGAATTCAGCGAGATCGAGGGGATCAAAGGTTGCATCGATTTCACCGGCGGCTTGGGCCTCGGCGATGCACGAGGCAAAGGGAGCCCGCCATTCGTGGAATATACCCTCCAGTTTCTCGCGCAGCAGTTGGCTCTGGCCGCTCTCGAGACTAAAATCGCCAATCAGGCAACCCCGATTCCATTTGTCGTCGGCCAGCACGCCGCTAACGATGTCCAGATACCGCATTAGTCGCTGCCGGGGACTGGAAGCCTTGTCGTCCAAGGCCCTTTTGACGTACCCCTGGAGGTTCGCAAAATAGCGGTTTAGCACTTCCTCGGCAAAAGCTTCCTTGGAGAGGAAGTGATTGGTGAAGGAACCAAGCGGAACCCGTGCCTTCCGGCAGATATCGCGCACGCTTGCCCCCGTGTATCCCGAACGAAACATCACCTTGAGGCCGGCGTTGAGAAGATCTTCGCGAAGCGATGGCTTGCTCATAAGAGGTACAATACGTACGTACGTATTGAATGTCAAGCGAAGCGGCTTTTTCCCGGAATCCCAACTTGAAGCTTAGTCGGGGGCGCCTTCCATCTTTCTGAGTTCCGAGAGCTGGGGCGATGGAAGGTCCGTCGCCACAGTCACGTCTCCGTGCGTTGGACGAGATTTCGAAGCCGGTGGTCGTAGCGCTGCTGCGAGCGCGCGAAGGTTGGCATGGAAATGATCATCGCTGGTTCCCCCGCGGGCAACTCCTCAAGGACGATGGAGAGCCTGCGCTGGCGTGACGACAACTCGTGCAGCAAACGGGATTCTCATTTTGACCGACCGAGATTCGGGATCTCCAACTGCGGGCCAGCATTCGGAAAAGTTGAGAATAGACGGATTGCTTCCCGAAGCGTAACCCCGTCAGGCATCAGTGGAGGATTTTGCACGAATTGTTCTCGGCGTCCTACCGTCCCCCAATGTCAAAACTTTTTCTCTGGTTACGGGAATAAGTTGCCAGTGCACGTGTCTTCTCCTATGTAACGGTTTCTCGGGCCAGGCGGCGGTTCGTCCGCTGTTCTTGGTGGTTATCCGAATTGTGATCGGCTTTCCGACTACGACTTGAAACCACTTGGCGCAATGGCTACGATTGAGCCACTCTTGGGAGTGCCAGACTCATGCGTTCTTATACGAGCTTAACAGACGCCGCGATGCGTGCCCGGTCACGCCCCCCAAACACAGTTGCACTGATTCTGGGCTTGGAGGGGCATCGATATTATGTGTTCTTCAGCCAGCCGAATCTCGGGCAGCTGATGAACAGGGTGGCAACACGGATGGTTAGCGTAGGTATGGAGATCGAGCATCATCGGACATTACAGAACCTCGGGGATAATGAGCTTTTGCGACCATCTCAGATCTTGATGGCTCAGAATCAGCAGCTTCAGCCGGATCATAATATCCGCCGCCAACGAACAGAAAAATTGACGCCACATCTGCTCAAGGCCGCTGGCGATCGAAACGTCACCCAGATTCCCGGCCATGCCGAAATGTTCATGATCCTGGAGTGGAGACAATGCGTCCAAGATTTCCTGCGCGAGCGGGGTCGATCACCTCGAAACGCAGAGATTTTCCTTACGCAGTCACCATGCAGGATCAATGATGAGAATCCGAGCCCAGAGTTGATCATCGACGGATTCCTTTACCCGCCTTCCTGTCGAGCCAAGCTCTATACCTTCTTCAAGAAGAACCCGTTAGATAAGGGATGGAAAGTTTGGTACGCGCTCCGCTTCGGTTCCGCCGAAGGCGTATCCGATCACCAACTCGCCCAAGATTTCCCGGGAATCCAAATAGGGCGAATGGAACCTACGGTGCTTCATTTGTTCACATGATAAACAATACATTTTGCGCGCCTGCGCTCAGGCGCCTCCTTGTACGCTAAGCGGAATCGTTCCGCCTTAGTGCGCGACGCTCTCCGCGAGCACTCCCACAAACTCGAATTGCGAGGCAAGGAAGAACGCGACCGCGAAGGCCAGCGGAAGCAGCCGCAAACGCAAAAATGAATCCGAGCTTTGGGAGACGGGAGCCGCGTGGCCAGCCCAGCAGCGAGAGGTGATTCGGCTTTACCAGTTTTCTCTGTCGGACAAGGAAAAGCCGGTGGCCGTGCTTACGCGCGACAGTGCGATCGCCTGTCTGGAGAAGGTTGCAGTGGCGCCGATCACATTCACCATCCGCGGAGGTGTTGCACACCACGATGCTCTGGAACTTCCGAGGAGGCAATCTTGGCTCCCACTGGGAAATCGTGGTCGCTCCTCCTGCCGCGTCATGCGGGTAAGACCGTCACTGGTTCTCCCTGCTTGACGGTGTAGGCAATCAGGAAGCGCAGCGCTTCGGTGTCGCTCGCATTCCGGCAAACCGTATGAATCTGCCGCGCAGCATCCACAAAGCTTTCGCCTTCTCGAATCGCGATAGGCTGCTCATCGCCAAATGCCGAGAGGATAGTGCCGCGCAACATGTAGCCGAGGCCAACTGCTGGATGATGATGTCCGCCGCCGTCGGCACCCGGTGCATACTCGATCAAGTACAGCCGTGTCTCCCATCCGGGAAGGCCCTCGACAGGGGACGAACACAGAAGAGTTCGTTGGATTGGCGTGACGGTACTTTCCGCTTTTTCGATCATAGTTGACCTTTCTGAAACACACTGGATAGATGTCCCACGGCGCCAGTGGATTCAAGGCCTCCATGCCACCGTCCCGGCTGAACTCTGCGCTTCTTCGTTGCATCAAGGATCGAGACCGACCGTCGGACGATAGGCGTGATGGTCCAGGTGCTCTCCCGGTGGATCGTCGGTGAGCAACAGACCCGAAACGATGAGACATTGTCCCGGTGGGACTAGACCCCGCTGAAGTTCTGATTCCGGCGCGGTGCCAGCAGCGCACCTACGAGCACCGCGGGAATAATCGTCAAGAGAAATGTCAGGTGATACCACACCGGGAATCTACTCCAAATGGCCACGTGTGCCGGCAGGAACATTGCAAGCACCAGGCTGCCCACGATCAGGGGCGCCCAGCGGCTCGATCGGGGTATCGAACCGGTTACGGCACCAGCCGCCACTGAGGTCACGATAGCCATCAAGAGGCGTGCCCACTTCATGCCCAGCGTGAACTGGAGCGTCTTTTCGGCAATGGTGTAGTTCGGCAGGCTCAGGCGAAGCACGCGGTTGATCACCGTGACGACGATCATCCACGTGAGGAGCCCCGCCAGGCAGGCGAGAATGGAACGCTTCATCATACGTCCCTCCTTTGGTATAAGAATAATAGTAAAATTAGACTAATGAAAGCTGAACTATATATTTTGGGCGTCCTTCACCGGGGCAATTTTCATCCCTACGAGATCAAGCGGCGTCTGACCCAGGCCATGATCGAGTGTTTTACCGATGTAGATGTCGGCACGCTCTACTACGCCGTGCGTCAGCTTGCCAAATCTGGCCTGCTGACTGCGGTCGCGTACCAGCGCGTGGCTCGGGGCGGTGTGCGTACGGTCTACTGCATCACCGCCCGCGGACGCGAGCGCTTTCGCGAACTGCTGCACTCACAATTTGCCGCCGAAGGCGATCTTAGGGAGACTCTTTACGGTCCTATGCTCTTTTTGCATTTCGCCGACCTCAACCTGGTTGCCAAGGCCCTGGGCACACAAATCGACAGACAGAATGCGCGGCTGGCGGAGATCCGGAAATTGCGTCGGCATTGGGGAGCGATGCTGCCGACCGGCAGTCGCCATCTCACCGAGCACATGGCGGAGCAATGCCGCCTCGACCTGCGCTGGCTCCGCGCGGTACTTGCCGATGTGGAGGCCGGTCGCATTCGCGATACCCCCGACCCGGCTCGCCTCGCAGCCAAGACCTGATTGGGTTTCCGACACAATCCGTTCCTGGCTGGTCGACACCAGAGAAACTGTCAATTCGAGCCCACTTCCGGTTATGCCCGTTACCCATCCAGTTGGGGCTACAATGCTTGTATTGATGACAAGGCCTGGAATAGTTTTCCGACTCGCTCTATCCGCATTCTTAGGCACGCTGCTGCTTCCCCAAATCGCCGCTCAACAACTCGACCCGAAAAACTGGGGTAAAAATTCCCCTGGCGTCGCGTTGGAGCTACGCGAAGGTCCGCGCCAAAAGACGGCTCAAGGAATACTTCTCCTTTACAACGTTGTCGGTCGAGGCTTCCCTTCCGGCCTCCCTTATGAACTCTGGGGATGGAAGGCAGGGCAGGAACCTCAGAGGCTTATGCAGGGAGTCAGCTTCGACAAACGTGGAGTAGTGGTTTGCTCGGGCCGCCCGGGGTTTTGCAAAGGTGCCGGCCCGGATGACCCCGTCAATATACAAGCGACGGCGCAACCCGGCGAGTCGAAGCGGGTTGCGGTGGTCTCTCCCGACGGTAAGATTGCAGGCTTTGCTGAGGCTGTGCCCTTTCCCGTTCACCAATGACCCTTCCCTCTGTGTCGCTCTTGGGGGCGGCAGAAGACAGCGTTGCGCGACGACAGGCGCTCTGTAACCGGTTCAGTTGCCGGATAGACCGCGACCCGGGAGTCAAGAATCTCGAAGTGTACTTTTCGGGTGCTCGTCAACCACCCCGGGGCAAGTACCAACCGGAATTAACCGCGGACAAATGCGGCCTATTCGTAGCGGAGGGAGACGAGTGGGTCGACCTGGGTGGCGCGAAGCGCGGGGACGTAGCAGGCTACAACCGCCACAACCAGCAAAAGCACACAAACGCCAAGCAGCGTGAGCGGATCGTTGGGCTTGACGCGGAAAAGCATAGAGCCGAGATAGCGCGTGACGGCGAGCGAAGCGGCAGTACCGATGGCAGCGCCGATCAGAGCAAGGATTAGACCGCGGCTGACTACGGAGCGCAAAACGTTGGCGGCTCGAGCGCCAAGCGCCATGCGAATGCCAATTTCGCGCGTGCGGCGCGAGACTTCATACGCCAGCAGGCCATAAAGCCCAATCGCGGCGAGCAACAGAGCGAGGACGCCGAAAGCGCTCGAGAGGCGCGCGATGAGGCGTTCGCGGTAGAGCTGCTCATCGATTTGTTGCTTTTGCGTTTTCACCTGGGTGACCGAGATGTCTTTGCCAGCCTGCTCCACGATTTGGCGAACCGTAGGCATTACCGCGAGGGGATTAACGGCGGTGCGAATTTCGAAGGAGCCGCGAACGCCGGGGACGTAAATGGCCGGGTGAACCTCGCGGCGCAGGCTGTTGTAGCGGGAATCGCCGACGATGCCGACGATGTAGTAGCCGGCGCTTTTCTCGGTGTTGGGATCACCACTTTGCTCGGGGCCATCGGCGCCGAAGTGCCGGCCGATGGGATTTAGACCGAGGAAGAAAGTGCGAGCGAAAGCCTCATTCACGATGCAGGCTTGGGGAAACTGCGCCGCGGCTTTGGGGTCGGCGTCTATTTTGGCGGCACTGGTGTATTCCTCGGGCAAAAATTCGCGGCCTCGGAGCAGAGGAATTTTCATGGTGGCGAAGTAGCCTCGGCCAACGGGCATCCAGTCGGATTCAGCGCGGGTTTTTGGCGGGGCGCCGGGTTTCGGGAAATCCGTGGTGGAAAGCCATCCGGCAAGCAAGCGATCTTCGGTGTAGCTGGCGGAGAGCACGCCGGGAATCTGGCTGAAGCGAGTGCGCAGGTCTTCGTAGAACTGCTGAAGATGTTCCCCTTTGATGCCGTAGCTGGTGAGCGTGGTGTCGATATCGAAATTGAGCAGATTGGTGGTGTCGAAGCCGGGATTCACGTTGCGCAGGTTTTCGAGCGTGTGCATCAGAAGACTGGCGCCGACGAGGACGACAACAGTCAGCGCGATCTGCGCGACGACGAGGCCGTTTCCGAGGCTGAAGCGGCTGCCCGCAGGAACAAAACCTTTAGCCCCGCCTTCTTTCAGCGCGGGAGTGAGATCGACACAAATCGCGCGCACTGCGGGCGCCAGGCCAAACAGCGTACCGGTGAGAACAGCGGCAGCCATCGTGAACCCCAGTACGCGCCAATCCATTTGCAGCGAAAGTCCCAGCGGGCGTTCCAAGTCGTGAGATACGAAAGCGAGTAAGGCGGGCGCGAGCCACTGTGCCAGGAAAGTGCCGAGCAGCGCTCCAGCGGCACTGAGCGTCATGCTTTCGGTGAGCAATTGGCGGACCAGACGGCCGCGGCCGGCGCCGATGGCTAAGCGAACGGCGATTTCTTTCTGGCGGGTGGCGGCGCGCGCCAGCATCAGTCCGGCGACATTCGCGCAGGCAATCAGCAGAATGATGCCGACACCGAGCATGAGGGTGAACAAAGTGGAGGAAATGTCTTCGCGCACGCCAGTCAATGCGGTTTGCGCGGGGAGCAAAGTAATGGCGGGCGCGTCTTGCGCCGAAAACAGCGGCGGGTCGGCGTGAATCGAGTCGTTCAGGAACAGCGCGCTGATTTTGCCTTGCGCGTCGGCAACGGAAACACCGGGTCTGAGCCTGCCGAGCGCGACGATCCACCAGGAGCCGTCATCGTCGGATTTTGGCCGCCACCAGGGGGAGATGAATTGCCGCTGCACCATGGGGACCCATAGGTCGCGGCCACTACCGGGAGTGAGAAAAGCGAAGTTCTTTTCAGCGACACCGATGATAGTGAAGGGATGGCCGTTGAGCCGCAGGGTGCGGCCCACGGCGGAAGGATCGCCGCCAAATTCGCGTCGCCAGTAGCCGTAACTCAGGACGGTAACCGCGGCGCCGCCGGGGGCATCGTCGGCGGGTGCAAAGACGCGGCCAAACGCAGCGTTTACTCCCAGGGCTTCAAAGTAGTCACCGGAAACGAACTGTCCGTCGGATCGAGAGGCGGCGCCGTTGCCACTGACGGTAATGCCGCCATTGCTGGCGAAAGCGGCGATGCCGGAGAACACGCCGAGCCGACGGACATCTTCGAGGAAAGGCTTGGAAAGGGAGCAGCCAAAAGTCATGACGTGCCAGTCCGCGGCGCAGTCGCCATAGGAGCTCATGCCGTGGGTTTTGGGGCGGACGCGCGCCTTCCAGTGGAGCAGATAAAGCTGCTGGGGGTCGCGGACGGGAAGCGACTTCAACATGACTGCGTCAATGAGGCTGAAAATAGCGCTGTTGGCGCCGATGCCGAGCGCGAGCGTCAGCACGGCGACCACCGTAAACCCTGGCGCCTTCACCAGCATACGCAGGCCGTAGCGTAAGTCTTGAATCAGCGCTTCCATCTTCCATCGCAGGCTCCCGCCTTGAGCCAGCACGCAAGGTGGTCAAATCGTACCACTCGAGGTGTGTCTCAATCCAACTCGTCCGATGGTTTCGGACGGAAGGTCGATCCGGATGTTGGCCTGGGTTGGGTTGCCGGTGGGGGTTTTCTGTCGTAATTCATCTTGTGGATTGCTGACTCAAAGTAGTGAATGGATCAATAACCCGGACACCAGCCTTGGCGAAATCGATCTGGTTTCGCGTGACGACCGCCAGACCGTGGACCATCGGGTGGCTGCGATGAAGCTGTCCTTGATCGGCATTGCTTTCCCGGTTTTGCAAGACGCCCTACCCCTCGGTCGAACCAGAGTTCGAGCGCCATCCGCTTCTTTCCGTGCGGGAGGATAAGAATGCCGAAACGCAGTTCCCCGAGAATCACGGGATCGATCGCGATGTCAGGCTTGTGTATGCGAAGCCAGTCCACAACTCGCGGATCGGGCGCTGGTTTCGTCGGCTCACTCAAAACGCTGGCGTCAACCAAATACTTCACAGGGTATCGGTTAGCTCAGAGTCGATAGCAACAAAAAAATCCTTGTACGGACAGGCGAGCAGCCAGTCGATGGCGCCCTCGTTCCGCAGAGCAACGCGCCG
>Ga0123356_10008067_pt1 | contig 10479 bp, 8 predicted proteins | sample TergutEmb28metaG_2_FD_92546 | JGI IMG/M metagenome (GOLD analysis project Ga0123356, IMG submission 92546) | Embiratermes neotenicus P3 segment gut microbial communities from Petit-Saut dam, French Guiana - Emb289 P3 | ecosystem: Host-associated > Arthropoda: Insects > Digestive system > Gut ... | reverse complement strand
GGGCGTTATAACTGTAAGCGTAGGCCATGCGAGCGTTATGCCGAAGCTTGGAGAGAATCCCGAAAAATTATTTAAGATGGCGGATAACAATCTTTACAAGGCTAAAGAATTGGGCAGAAACAGAGTCGTCGGGTAAAAATCCTACAACTCACACTGAAACCCCGAACCCACGCCAAAACACTCCATCTTTGAACCGTGTTCACGAACAATCGCCTCAGCGTTTTTTACAAGCTCATCCATCTGTTCGTCGGTGCGTCTGGCGTTTATGTGGAAGAGGCCGAATTTTTTTACGCCCGATGAAAGAGCGAGGCGCACTGCGTCTGTGAATTTTGAGTGTCCCCATGCAGTGTGGTGCGGATACTCTTCGTCGGTATATTCTGCGTCGTGGAACAGAAGGTCTGCATTGGCGCAGAATGATTCAAAGTATGAAGTCGGATTACTTCCGGGGTCATCGTCGCCAAGTTCATTGTCTGTGAGGAACACAAACGCGCGTCCGTTCTCCTCTATGCGCAGACCGCAGCCGCCGTTTGGGTGATTCAGCTTTACAGGCGTTATTGCGAGTGACCCGATGTTGAAATTCACCTCGGAGATATTATGAAAAGTGATATCAGCTTTAAGCTTATTAAACTCAACAGGAAAAAAAGGGTCTGTCATTATATTTTTAAGGACGCTTTCAAATGAAGCGTTTGCTGTTTGCGGGCCGTAGATATGAAGTTTCGTGTTACTGTTATATATCGGCAGAAAAAACGGGAAACCTATAATGTGGTCCAAGTGGGCGTGGGTGAAAATCAGGTGAATGGACTTTGGCGGCTTTGCCTCAAGCGATTCACCGAGCTTGCGGATGCCGGTTCCAGCGTCAATAATGAGAATATCCCCGCGCTGCGACCTTACTTCAACGCAGGAAGTGTCACCGCCGTAACGGTTATATTCAGGCCCGCATGCGGGAAAAGACCCTCTGGAACCCCAGCAGCGAATGTTCATAGCAGAATATATTTCGTTTTAGTTATGTTGCTGTTTATACACTATAAAAGTATGAATCTATCTAATTATAACTTTTGCGCCAACCGAAATGGTAAAAAAAATCTCCCCTTGACTCCATCGCGCCAAAGCATTATTTTAGTAACGGTACATAACTGAACAGGCTTTTTCATTAGGCGGTCATATAAATATGCGGCTGCCTGTTTTCAGAAGTATAAATCAGATGAATTTACGGTTTTATGCAATAAAATATCCTCCTCTACACATAGGGGAGGATTTTTTTTGTCCTCAGACTGTATTAATCAGCCCTGCCAACCCGTACTTAAAACAAAAGGGAGCTGATTAAAAATGAGCAAGGCGGTCGGTTTTGACAATGAGCTCTATCTTGAGCAGCAGACAGCAGCGATCGCACAGAGGGTAAACCGTTTTCAAAATAAACTCTATTTGGAGTTTGGCGGTAAACTGCTTTTGGATTACCACGCCGCGCGGGTGCTTCCCGGCTATGACCCCAATGTTAAAGTCCGTTTATTACAGCAGCTCAAAGAGAGCGCAGAAGTTATCCTCTGTATTTATGCCGGCGATATAGAGCGTAAAAAAATACGCGCTGATTTTGGTATTACTTATGACAGCGACGCTCTGAAGATGATAGACGATTTGAGTGAGCGGGGGATAAAGGTTTCTGCGGTTGTTATCACTCGTTACGAAAATCAGGCTTCTTCACGCGCTTTTAAAGCGCGGCTTGAACGGCGCGGGGTAAATGTTTATACGCACGGATTTACTAAGGGGTATCCTGCCGACGTAGACGTTATTGTTTCGCAGGATGGTTACGGCGCAAACTCCTATATACCTACTACGCGTCCCATTGTTGTTGTAACAGGCCCGGGGCCTGGAAGCGGCAAGCTTGCTACATGTCTCTCTCAGCTTTATCATGATTATAAAAAAGGAATAGAGTCCGGTTATGCCAAGTTCGAGACTTTTCCAGTATGGAACATGGCGCTTAACCACGAGGTGAATCTCGCTTATGAGAGCGCCACTGCGGATTTGAAAGATTCCAACAAGATTGATCCCGAACACCTTGACATATATAACGAGCCTGTGGTAAGCTACAACCGTGATGTTGACGCGTTTCCTTTGTTAAAGAGAATGCTTGAAAAAATAACAGGTAAAAACTCTATCTACCGTTCGCCTACAGAGATGGGCGTCAATCAGGTCGCGTTTGGTATTGTAAATGACGGCGTTGTGCGCGAAGCGGCCCGGCAGGAAATAATCCGGCGGTATTTTCGCAGCGCCTGTGAGTACGCGATGGGGCTCATAGAAAAGGAAGCTTTGAACAAGATAGAGCTTCTTATTCAGGAACTTGGGATTAAACTTGAAGACAGAAATGTAGTAATGCCCGCGCGCGCCGCCGCGCAGAGAGCGGAACTTAATGGTAAAGGCAACAATGGGGTTTTTTGCGGCGCGGCGATAGAGCTTCCAAACGGTATGATAGTAACAGGCTGCAATTCGCCTCTTATGCACGCTGCTTCAAGCATGGTGCTCAACGCGGTAAAAGAGCTTGCGGGAATCCCGGACGAGATACCTCTTCTGCCGCCGAATATTATAGAGTCAATCGGTAATCTTAAAAAGGAAATTTTACAAAACGGTAAAAACGTGAGCCTCTCTCTTGAAGAGACGCTCATAGCTCTTGGAATAAGCGCAATCTCTAATCCGACAGCGGATTATGTTTTAAAGAAGTTAAAGGAATTGAAAAATTGTGAAGTACATATAACTCATATACCAACGCCGGGAGACGAGGCGGGTTTGAGAAAATTGGGAGTCAACTTGACAAGCGATGCTGATTTTTCAGCGAAGTCTCTTTTTATAAGTTGATGTATGTTTTTCCGCACCCTGAAGGGGTGCAATCTCTATAGCCCCGGGTTTCAACCCGGTGGGACGTTAGATACAGCGAATAATTTGGAATCATATAGAGGAGCCAGATACCAGCTATGGGCGGTTTTTTCGGAGTAGTGTCAGACAGTAACGAAGAGTGCGCAATGCACCTGTTTTATGGTACGGATTATCATTGCCATCTTGGCACGCGCCGGGGCGGTTTGGCTGTTTCTGACGGGGGATGTTTTTCCCGCGTCATTCACGATATCTCCAACACCCAGTTCAGAAGTAAATTTGACGCAGACCTTGTAAAGCTCAACGGAAGCATAGGGATAGGAGTTATAAGCGACTGCGAAGACCAGCCGCTTATTATAGGTTCTCACCTGGGCAGTTACGCCATAGTGACCGTAGGCTATATAAGAAATGCCGCTGAGCTTGCCGACAAAGCGTTCAAAAAACGCTGTGTTCATTTTTCGGAGATGAGCGGTTCAGAGCTTAACGCAACGGAGCTCACGGCAACGCTTATAAATCAGGGAGAGAGTTTTGAAGAGGGGATAAAAATAGCGATGGAGCAGATAGAGGGCTCCATCTCCATGCTTATACTTACGCATAAAGGGATTTACGCGGTGAGAGACAAGCTTGGCCGGATTTCTGTTACGGTTGGCGAAGGGCCTAACGGTTACGCCGTTACAATGGAGACATGCGCTTTTTATAATCTTGGCTATGAGGTAGAGCGGGAGCTTGGTCCCGGGGAAGCGGTTTTTATAACGCGTGAGGGAATTGAGCAGATAATAGCTCCCGGAGAGCGTACGCAGATATGCTCGTTTTTGTGGATTTACTATGGGTATCCTGCTTCCGATTATGAGGGTATAAATGTAGAACACTCCCGCTACTGCTGCGGCGCCAAGCTTGCTTTAAGAGACATAAGGGAAGATATATACATAGAGGAATTTGATTTTGCGGCGGGTATCCCGGATTCAGGCATTGCTCACGCTCTTGGCTATTCGCAGAAGAAAAGAATCCAGTACAGCCGTCCGTTTGTAAAGTATACGCCTACATGGGCGCGCTCATTTTTGCCGCAGAACCGCACGGCGCGTGAACTTGTCGCGAAAATGAAGCTTATCCCCATAAAGCGTTTGACTCATGGTAAAAGGATTCTTTTTTGTGACGACTCAATTGTAAGCGGAACGCAGCTTAAAGATACTTTACAGAGAATATACGCTTACGGCGCAAAGGAGATTCACATGCGTCTTGCGTGTCCGCCGCTGTTTTTCAAATGTAATTATCTTAACTTCTCCCGCTCAAACTCTGAGATGGATCTTGTTACAAGAAAAACGATTGCAAAACTTGAGGGAAGCAGTAAATATAATATTGAAGATTATATTGACGAAAAGTCAGATAAACATAACGCGCTTTTGGAGGGTATTCGTTCCAGAATGAATTTAACCAGTCTGAAATTTCAGCGTCTCAACGATATGACAGACGCTCTTGGGGTACCGCCGCAGAATTTGTGTACCTATTGCTGGACAGGCTGTGATAACGCGAAATCATGTAATGTAAATAAACAGGTTGAAGTAACCGAAACAGTATAAAAGATGAAATCGTTAATATTGCATAGATTCCTGATTTTTCCGTGTCCTGAAGGGACGCAATCACATAACCCGGGGTTTATAACCCCGGGATGACTACAATAATGTAAAAAATATAAATGAAAGGGGCAGGGTGAAAGATGCCGAAGCGTGATGATATTAACAAGATAATGATTATTGGTTCCGGGCCTATTATTATCGGGCAGGCGTGTGAGTTTGATTATTCAGGCACTCAGGCTTGTAAAGCGCTGAGAGGACTTGGCTATCAGGTTGTTCTTGTCAATTCAAATCCGGCGACTATTATGACCGACCCCGAAATTGCCGACATCACCTACATTGAACCGCTGAACGTAGCAGCGCTTAGCCGCATTATAGAAAAAGAGAAACCTCACGCGCTGCTGCCCAATCTTGGCGGTCAGGTTGCGCTTAATCTATCTATTCAGCTTGCGAAAGAGGGAGTTCTTGAAAAACACGGAGTTAAGCTGATAGGAGTTGACATTGAGGCTATTGAGAGAGGCGAAGACCGCATTCTGTTTAAGGACGCTATGAACGCTATAGGTATTGACATGGCAAGAAGCGAAGCGGTTTACACAATAGAAGACGCGGAAAAAGCCGCCGCGGCTCTTGGGTATCCTGTGGTTGTGCGTCCTGCCTATACAATGGGCGGAACAGGCGGCGGGCTTGTTTACAATGTAGAGGAACTTCGTACTATCGCGGGGAGAGGACTTGCCGCAAGTCTCATTAATCAGGTGCTTATTGAAGAATCTATACTTGGCTGGGAAGAGCTTGAACTTGAAATTGTGCGCGACTCAAAAGGGCAGATGATAACAGTCTGCTTTATTGAAAATGTTGACCCCGTGGGAGTTCACACAGGCGACTCTTTCTGCACCGCTCCGATGCTCACTGTCCCTCAAGAGGTACAGAAACGCCTGCAGAAACAGGCTTACGCTATTGTTGAGTCTGTCAACATAATAGGCGGTTGTAATGTGCAGTTTGCTTATGACCCTAAATCTGACCGCATTGCGGTGATAGAGATCAATCCGCGTACGTCGCGTTCCTCCGCTCTTGCGTCAAAGGCGACAGGTTTTCCGATTGCGCTTGTATCCGCAAAGTTAGCCACGGGCGTTACGCTTGACGAAATTCCTTATTGGAGAGATGGTACATTAGACAAGTACACGCCGTCCGGGGATTATGTTGTTGTGAAATTCGCCCGCTGGGCTTTTGAAAAGTTTAAGGGCGCTCAGGACAAACTTGGTACGCAGATGCGGGCTGTGGGCGAAGTTATGAGCATCGGTAAAAATTACAAAGAGGCGATGCACAAAGCTGTACGCTCACTTGAGATAGGGCGCAGCGGTTTTGGGTTCGCCAAAAATTTTAACGAACTGCCGCTCCCTGAGCTTCTCAGTATGTTAAAGGAAGCTACAAGCGAGCGCCACTTTATTATTTACGAGGCGTTCAGAAAAGGCGCAGCTGTTGACAATATCAACGAAATCACAAAAGTAAAACACTGGTTTTTGCAGGAGATGAAAGACCTTGTCGATCTTGAAGAAAAAATCATCACTTATAAAGGTAAAGAACTTCCCGCCGATATTCTGAAGCAGGCTAAGGAGTGGGGATTTGCGGACAGCTATATCGCAAAACTTATCGGTATCCCTGAAACTATCCTCAGGAAAAAACGTATCTCGCAGGGTGTGGTTGAAGGGTGGGACAAACTTATTGTAAGCGGCGTGGAAAACGCTTTTTACTATTACTCGACATTCAACAGCTCAAATAAGATAAATATCGAAAGTAAAAAACGCAAGGTGATGGTTTTGGGCGGCGGGCCTAACCGCATTGGTCAGGGAATAGAATTTGACTACTGCTGTGTGCATGCCGCGTTCGCGCTCAGAGACATGGGTATAGAGACTATAATGGTAAACTGTAACCCTGAAACTGTGTCAACAGATTATGACACGTCAGACAGACTTTATTTTGAGCCGCTGACGCGTGAAAATGTATTGAGCATTTACGAAATGGAAAAACCCGAAGGGGTGATTGTGCAGTTCGGCGGTCAGACTCCGCTTAATCTCGCAAATCAACTCTCCTCAGCGGGCGTCAAAATATTAGGCACTACGCCTGACGTTATAGACTTGGCCGAAGACCGCGACCGCTTTAATTATATGATGGAGAAGCTCGAAATCCCCATGCCCCCTTCCGGTATGGCGGTGACTTTTGATGAAGCTCTCGCGGCGGCCACAAAAATCGGATACCCTGTTATGGTGCGCCCCTCTTACGTACTTGGGGGACGCGGTATGGAAGTTGTTCACGATGACAATATGTTAAAAATGTACATGGACCTGGCTGTAGACGTAACGCCTGAACGTCCTATCCTTATTGACAAGTTCCTTGAAAACGCAATTGAAGCGGAGGCTGACGCGCTTAGTGACGGCGCTCAGGTTTTTATTCCCGCTGTTATGGAACATATCGAACAGGCAGGTATACACTCAGGCGACAGCGCGTGCGTAATTCCGCCTGTCACTATTTCGCCTAAGCATATTGAGACTATCTACTCATACACAAGCAGAATAGCTTCTGAGCTTGGCGTTATCGGGCTTATGAATATGCAGTACGCAATCGCTGGAGATACGGTTTACGTATTGGAAGCAAACCCGCGCGCTTCACGCACGGTGCCCATAGTTTCAAAAGTGTGCAATATCCGCATGGCAAGAATCGCGACTGAGGTGATGATGGGTAAAACTTTGGCGGAGTTTGAACTGCGCAGAAGTAAACTTACTCACTATGGCGTCAAGGAAGCTGTCTTCCCGTTTACCATGTTCCCGGAAGTTGACCCTATCCTTGGCCCTGAGATGCGCTCCACAGGCGAAGTGCTTGGAATGGCTGAGGAGTTCGGCCTCGCGTTCTTCAAAGCCGAAGAGGCCGCAAATTCAATTCTTCCGGTATCGGGCAATGTACTTATGAGCGTGTCAAAATCTGACGGCTCGGTAGCGGAAATCGGCAAAAAATTCACAGAGCTTGGCTTTGGAATTTACGCCACAGACGGCACGCACGAATTTTTAAAGAACCACGGCGTTGAAAGCAAAGTGGTCTACAAGCTTCACCAGACCGACAGGCCGAATATTTTAGACCTTGTCGCAAATAAAGACATTCAGCTCATCATCAATACTCCTATCGGTAAAAAGAGCCAGTACGATGATTCTTACATCCGTAAAGCTGCCGTTAAGCACAAACTGCCGTATATCACGACGCTGGCTGCCGCTAAGGCAGCGGTAAACGGTATCGCAGACCGGAAAAATAAAGCGTATGTGACTCATTCGCTGCAGGAGTATCATGCAATGATAGAGAAATCAATGCTTGAGACTGTGGAATGATGAGAAACAAAAGATTTGGAGAATTCGCATTTTTTTGTTATATTATAGATATACCAAAGAAAGGAGATAGTTTATGGATCTGTCTTTCAATTCATCGGTAAGCGCGGTAAGGGCTTCTGTAACAAGGGTTGATAATACCGCCCACAATGTAGCTAACGCTAATACAGACGGTTTTAAGTCTCAGCGGTTAGTACAGAGTGAAGGTATAAGAGACACTGTCGAACTCTCCGCAGTAGGTTATAACGCGCAGGATCTGACTCAAGACATGACTAATCTTATGTCAGATAAGCACACTTACGGCGCAAATCTTAAAATGATCTCCATGAAAAACGACATGATCGGTGAAACAATCGATCTGATAAGATAGGGATGCGGGGTGCTTGTAAAACACCCCCGCCTCTTTAACACTATGACGACATCTCCCATGCGTGAAAAGTACGATGTGGTAATTATCGGCGCAGGCCCTGCCGGGCTCAATGCCGGTATGCGTATAACTTCTTCTGCCAACTCTGGGTTGTCCGTTCTTCTGCTTGATAAAATCACACCGTGGGAACGGCCGATTCCCTGCGCTGAGGGGCTTGGGCGGCTTGGGTTTGAGGAAGCGTTGGGGAGTGTGGAAGTTGATCCCTCATGGATACGCCTTACAATAAGCCGCGCGGTTTTTTATTCACCGGACGGAGTAAAAATCAGCTATACGGACAGTAATAAAGGTTATATAATTGACCGTGCCAAAATGCAGCGTGATTTGGCGGAAAAATTACGCCGCCGCGGCGTAGAGATTGCCCTTGGGGTAAAGGTGACTAATGTCTCCCGCGTTGACTCAAATGGTTTACGTAAAGTAACTCTTCATAACGAAAAAACTATTGAATCCCGCGTTGTTATTGACGCGTCCGGCCCTGTATCGCTTTTGGGAAAAGGTGAAAAAATCTGCTGGAAGCCTTATGACCTTGAGCCTGCGTATTTTGTAGTAGCAGACAATGTACATCCTGAAGAGGACGCGGTGTGTATTTACGCGGGGCAAAGCGTAGCGCCGGGGGGATACGCGTGGGTATTTCCGCGCGGTAACGGCGCCGCCAACATTGGGGTTGTGGTTGGTAAGAATTTCGTAAAAGGCGTTAACCTGAAAAAGTATCTTCATAATTTTTTAGAACAACACTTTCCTGACGCGCACATTGTAAGCCGTTTTGCAGGCTCCATTCCCTGCGGCTACCGCCGTGAGACTATCGCTTTGCAAGGTCTCATAAAGTGCGGTGACGCGGCAAATGCTACTAATCCTATATCAAGAGCGGGAATTGTGGAAGCGCTTATGTCCGGCGGATTAGCCGGAGACGCTGCATTGAGCATGCTTGACGCGTCAACAGAAAAACAGTTCGCTAAGATTTGTAAAGACTATGAAAAAGCGTGGTACGCGAAACGCGGTTCGCGTCACTTAAAACTTGCTAATGTTAAGGGTTCTCTGGCCAAGGTTCCTGACGGCGATTATAACAGCGCCGCGCTTGCTCTCCAATCGGTTGACCCTAAAAAAGTTTCGATGGCTAAGATTTTCGGTATGAGTCTGGGACGCTTCCCCCGCCTTGTTTGGGCTCTAAGGCATTTGATGTAATTTCGTAATTATCCTTCCGCTATTGGCTTAAAGTATTTTAGTTAGATTAATGTAATATGCAGGGGCTGAAGCTGTACACTTACTAAATTTTGGGATGAGAAGCTAATAAAAGATGTTCACCGGACTTGTAGAAACAATGGGCTCAGTTGCCGGAGTGCGCTTTTATGGCAAGAGTGTTGAACTTTGCATAAAGCCTGACATGGCCGGTTTTGACGTTGAACTTGGCGCCTCTGTAGCTATTGACGGAGTTTGCTTAACGCTTGAAAAACTTGGCGGAAGCGGTGAGTTGTTTTTTACGGCAGTATCTGAAACGCTCAAGCGTACTACACTCGCAAGGCCGAATGTTGGCCGCAGGGTTAATCTTGAGAGGGCGATGCGGGCTGACGGTCGGCTTGACGGACATATTGTTTTGGGTCATGTGGATGGTAAGGGCAGGATAGTCTGTGATGAACATGTTGGCGTGAGTGTTGTACGCACTATAGAAGTACCGGCAGAATTTGAGATGTTTATGGCGGAAAAAGGTTCTGTCGCCGTTGATGGAATCAGCTTGACAATAGCAAAATCTGTAGGATGTAACATATCGCTGTCAATAATTCCGGCTACAGCGGCAAAAACAACCATGTCAATTAAAAAGCCGGGTGAAGAGGTAAATATTGAGTGCGATGTACTTGCCCGATATTTATATAAGATGGTTAAATCCGGCGGATTTAATACGGAGCGGAATAGCGGTGATTCTCTTCTGCAAAAAATGGAAAGGTTAGGATTTTGAAAAGTTTTAAAGAGATAGAAGATGTTATTAATGACTACCGTAATGGTGAGATAGTTATTATTGTAGATGACGAAGACCGCGAGAACGAAGGCGATTTCGCTTTCGCGTCTGAAAAGTGTACGCCTGAAAAAATAAACTTCATGGCAAAATACGGGCGCGGACTTATCTGTGTGTCAATGGAGGCTAAGAGGCTTGACGAATTGCAAATCCCGCTTATGGTACCCTCAAACACATCTCGTTTTGAAACGGCTTTTACTATTTCAGTGGAAGCTAAAGAGGGTACGACAACAGGAATATCGGCCT
>Ga0123356_10008066_pt1 | contig 10479 bp, 8 predicted proteins | sample TergutEmb28metaG_2_FD_92546 | JGI IMG/M metagenome (GOLD analysis project Ga0123356, IMG submission 92546) | Embiratermes neotenicus P3 segment gut microbial communities from Petit-Saut dam, French Guiana - Emb289 P3 | ecosystem: Host-associated > Arthropoda: Insects > Digestive system > Gut ... | reverse complement strand
AACACCAATAAAGCCCTGGTAATTCTATTTTTATAAATACCCTTTAAACTTGTGGTGTCCTGAGTAATATCCTGTACATCAGAAACGCGAGGTTTATTGAGCGCTACCTGGACAAGACCGGAAAGGATTCCCACTCCGACAAACGGTGTAAGGGTAGTTATCGGCGCTCCAAGAAATGAGACAAGTATAGCAAGCGGATGTCCAAGCGCAATAATCGCTCCAACGGCGGCAAGAGAACCATTCCATAAAATCCAGTCCTTAATCATGGTAAAGCCGGTTTCTGCACCTGCAGTTATAAATCCGGCAGCAAGAAGTCCAATAATTATTGCAGGAATAATGTAACGTGCAGATTTGGAAAGAAAACCAGGCGGCGGAACTTTATCAAGTTCGCTTATATCTGCGGTTTCTTCGCCGGAGTTTAGTTTTTCCAGATGAGCCACTATCCCCTGCATGTGCCCTGCACCGATAACTGCTACAACTTTTTTAGGCGCTTCAGAAGTTGCCGCCGACATGGAGGTCGCCGGCATGGAAGTCCATATTTTTGATGCAAGATAACGGTCTCTTTCATCAATTAAAACTGCTTTTACTGCCGGCAGATAATTTGCTAACTCGCTCATCATTCCGTCAAGTTCATTTTTATTTTTTAGGTTTTCTATTTCCTCTTCGCTTAATTTTTCTGTTGTAAAAGCAGATGCCAAAAGGGATGCAAGCAGCTTGGATTTACTCCATAAACCGCACCTGGCCCAGGCACGGCGCAGCGTTGTATGCACTTCACGGTCACACAGGCTGTACTGTAATCCAAGTTCCTTTGCGGTTTCTACTGCTACTTTCATTTCTTCGCCGGGTTTTACTCCTAATTGATTACCCAAACGGCGCTGAAAACTTGCAAGAACCAAATTTGCAATAAGTAAAAACCCTTTGCGTTCACGGAAAACTTTGGATAAATTAAGTTTAGACCATGTATCATTTTGAGTTATCGCATTGTATCTGGCTTGATCCAGTTCTACGCATACCATATCAGGTTTTTCTTCGCTAATTATATTTCTAACTTCTTCAATACTTTCACGCGATACATGCGCAGTTCCGATTATTTTAAATTCACAATTTTTAAGAGTTATTGTTGTAATGTTATCGTTCATTGTTGCTCCCTGGTAAAACCGCGTTGTTCAAGTATACTCTCGTTTAATTGAAACTCGATACTAACATAGGCATCAAGGTCTCTTACCATTAAATGAAATCTGTCTGCCAATATTTTGTTTCCTCTGATATCGTAATATGTTGCCAAATAAAACAGCATCCTGGATTTAGTATAAATATTTTGCTCTCTTTCTATTCTGGCTGCAACATCATTATCACCGCTTAAATCATGAAGCATACGTAGTATTGCAAAATCAAGTGAATCCCTGGGTGCTGTACGCATTACCTGTGCCAGAAATTGCTTTGGATCTGTTTGTCTTCCTGCACGCATCCAGTTAAGAGAAGCAAGTATAGCATAACTATATTCTCTTGGCGCTTTTTTGTAGGCATCCAGAAAAGCATCTCTTGCAGACGCCCATTGGCCATTTCTCATTCTGATAACACCAAGCGCTTCATAAGCAAAATAATAATCAGGATTTAATCTTGCAAGAATTACATAATCATGTTCAGCGCCTGCATAATCACCCATTTGATCTTTAATCCCAGCAGTGTAAACATACGCCATAAATGTATCAGGATCGACAGAAATAGCTTTGTTAAAACTTTCAAGAGCATCCTGCCTTCGATCCATTTCCATTAAAACAAGCCCATAATCAACAAGCATCCAGTAATTATCAGGCTCTAAAGCCAATGCAGCAGTTAAATCTTCCAGCGCATCAGAATAAAAACTGGAACCCATGTATAATCTTGCTCTTTCCTGAAGCGGCCTTGCCCAATCAGGGTATAAATAAATTGCTCGGTTTAACAGTCTTTCTGCATTTCTTGATTCTCTGTTATATCGATGTACTGCCGCACGGCCTACCAAAGCTTCTCCATTATCCGGATCTGAAGCAAGAGCTCTGTCAAAATATCCGGCTGCGACCCGAAGGTTACGGTTTCTTATATTGATATTACCTAAATCATTCAATGCTCTCGTATTACCAGGATCAATTCCGATAACTCTGTCAAGCATTGTACGCCTTTCCCTGTCTCTGCCGTCAATTGCAGCGGCATCAGCAAGAATCATCAAAGCATCGGTATTCCTGCTGTCAGAGGCGATTATTTCGTTTGCAATCCGTCTTGCATCGGCGGATCTGCCGGCAGAATTCAGAATAGACGCTCTTATAATACGTATTGGCGTTTTTTCTGCTTCACCTGGCGGAAGAGTATCCAATAATTCCAGTGCTGCAGAAAATTCCCTGTTTGTTAGACGTTGGGCTACTTCATTTAAAACAACTTGTACTTGATCTTCCTGGCCCCACAAAACGGTACTACCGGTTAGGAAAAGCCCCAAGATTAAGAGCAGTAAAATACCGCTTCCATTGAACTTTATATTCATGTTAGTATATATACTATATAATAATTGATAAACCGGCAAGTTACACGGCAGACAGCCTTTATACAGTAGTTTGGTTTATATGAGGTTGAATTAACAATGAGAACAACTTTAGCATCGCGTATAATCGGTCTTGCAGCCCTTTATTGCATTGTATTCATTTTTCTTGTAATAGTGCAATTTTCCAGTAAAGGCAATTTTACCCTTTCAACCGGAACAATGACAATCAGAGGACGGTATTTACCTGACAATTCATCAGAAACCGCACAGCTTGATGTTTCCAGCAGTCAGATTACAGGAGGAGCCAGAGTTTTTTTTGAAGGAATCGAATTCAATCTTAAGGAAGAACGCGGAAAGGGTTTAATGCTTGCAGGAACAGGCGGAGTAACCCCTGTGAATCCGGAAGTTATGTTATTAAGTGAAAATTCAGCGCGTTTTATTTTGCCGGGCGGATCTGCAGTAATTTTTAGTACTGTACAATCTCCAAGAGGAACAGAACTGCAGGTAAATGCAGAATTTGCAAATAACATATCAGAAATAACTGTTCCTGTCTCACCGCGCCGTTCATCTTTGGTAAGGGACAGCGGACAGATTGGCATTTTGTTCAGCGGTTCCCGTTATTTTTTAAGCACTTCCGGCCATGAACTTGAAGACGGTAAAATAATTCTAACAAGAGATAACTCATTTATTTCGTACAGGGCAAGAAGCAGACAAAGAGTCTTTAATCCTTCAGATTATATGCTTACGCAGGCACAAAATTATGAAGGTAATGTAAGAAATTGGCAGAATTCCATTTTTACATACTGGAATCAGAATGTTGCAGCAATAACAACACCGTTTCAAAATGAAAATGATGTTATAGCATTTATGTCAGAATCGATACAACGCGGTAATTATATTTCTGCAGTAAATACATTCAGAGAAAATTACAGAAACTCTCCCAGACTCACCTATAGATCATCAGTGTATATTGGCAGAACTGCAGAAGCTTACCCCACATTTATAGCAGCAGAAAACACAAAAATGGACATGATTCTAAGATTAATTAGAGAAAGATCTCTTGCCATTTTCAAAGAAGAACATATACTGGATTATCTTTTTACCAGAAGCAGCACAACTCTTGCGAATGAAGTTATCGAAATAATAAATAATACAGAACCTCAAATGCTGAATATAGATTATTGCGCAGGTTTACTTGAAGCTTTTTCCGATTTAAGACGCTGGAGAACTGATTCAGCTTCCCTTGCCGGAAATTCGATGGAACAATTAACTAACCAGATACTTACACTGATTGGCGAAAATTTAAATCGTAATAACGAAAATAATACAATTTATATTTCTACATCAGAAGGTAATAATCCGGAATATAACATGAGGCTTGGAAAAGCACTTCTAAGTTTACAGGTTTCTCAAGGAACAGAACATTCGAATGTTGATTGGAATACAATCGGCAAATCTTTGGTTTTATCTACATTTGGCAGAGGAGACCCGCGCCCGCATGACGGAAGACTCCACAACATTTTAAACCCGGTTGAATACAACCCAAGAGCAGTATGGCTTACAGATACAGGACATTGGGCATGGACTGTTTCATCATCTGCCAGAGCAACTTATATCGGCGGAAATATGAATATCGCATTTTCTTTCCCGGTTAACATGAATCATTATGTAATGATACGCGGAGTACGCCCCTTTATAAGAATTCAGATCCACGGAATGGACTGGAGATCAGACAGTCAATTTGAAATATATGATTCATCTGGATGGGTATATTATCCGCAGGAACAAGTACTTGTTCTGAAGCTAAGGCATCGTTCAACAGTAGAAAATGTCAGAATTATTTACAGATCAGAAGAACCACTGCCGGCAACAACTGCTTCAGAGGGAAATACTGTTGACTAGAAGGTTTTTTACCCTATTAATTTCTTCATTTTTTATAATAGCGATAATATCGTTATTGATAGTTCTTATCAGTCTCCTGGTTGCAGGAAAAAACAAAAGTATAAAACCTGTACAGATCGAAAGACCAGAAATAATTGAAGAACAGGAAATAATCATTGAACAGGAAGAAGAACCTGATGAAATTAATGAAAATATAAACCTCAGCCGGACAGGAAACGTATCAAGTTATGCTCAACAGCAGAGATCAAACATGCCGGATTTACGCAGACTTTCCGGGATGGCAGTAAATGTGTCAGAAATAAATCCGATAAATTACGAAAATCCGGATCTTGATATCTTAAAACACATGGGAGCAGATCAATATTTAATAACTTTTTTGGCAGGTGAACAATTTTACCGCAGCTCAGAATTCGACAAGGCGATTGCAGAATATACAAAATCGATCAATCGTAATTCAAATTTTTTAGAAGCGTATATATCCCGCGGAAATTCATATATGAAAAAGCGCGATTTTCTTCGCGCAATCGATGATTATAGCCGCGCAATCAGGCTTGATAATAGTAAAGCAGAACTATACAACTACCGCGGTTTTGCACGATCTGAACGCGGGGAAATGAATCTTGCCATAGAGGATTTTAACCGTGCTATCCAGCTTAACAGAAATTATATTGATGCGCTTATTAATCGTTCTCATGCATTATATCAAACCGGAGATTATGTAAGAACAATCGAAGACTGCGACCGTATTATCGCATTGGAACCGTCAAATGCAGTGATATGGAACAGAAGAGGCAGCGCCTGGTACAGAAGAGAAGATGATGACAGGGCAATAAGGGATTTTACAGAAGCAATCAGACTAAGAAATAATTACGCAATTGCATGGTACAACAGAGGTAATGCCTGGTATAACAAAGGAGATCTTGATAGAGCACTCTCAGATTTGAACAGATGTCTTACTATAGACCCATCATTTACGCCTGCACGCACAAGCAGGGAAAACATACTAAAAATTAAAGGTAACTAATTACGTTAATATTCATCCTTTTCAGGATCGGAAATAACCGGCACTGTTGCCGCAGGAGAAAAAAATGAGCGTAAATTGTTTTGATCAAACAAAAACGCTAATTCTGCAGCTTGAGCTCTTGTAAAGTACATTGCTATAGTCGCGCTGGTTCTGTCATTATCTCTTGATACTTCCTCTTTATATTCCGCTTCACGCTGGTTTACTAAAAAATACGGCGCTCTGTCCCTGAATTCGTAGCCAAGTTCCACATTCATGTTACCTCTTGCCTGCACAGTAAAATTATACATTTGCCAGATTAAATAACCTTCTACGATGCCGTATTTACGCCTTGTTTTTCTTGCTTTTATATCAAGATCCCTGGCGTTGTACTCTTCATTATATCTTTGAAGCGCAGTAATAAAGGTTTGCCGTCCGTTGTAACTCCAAAACTGATGATATGTAATAAACTCCCGTCTGTATTGCAGGCAAACTGCATCTTCCCTTGGAAAATAAATAACTTTTGCATTTTCTTTTTTTAATGAGCCAAAAGACATAAATGTATTAAACTGTAATTCTATCTCACCTATCGGTATTTGAGGAGAAGTCAAACTAACAGTAAACTTTTGTCTTACCGGCCTTGCGGTGGAACTACATGTTGTAAAAAATACACAACATATAAAAACTACCAGCAAAACCGGTATTAATCGATTTTTTGTTCTCATGTATACCATCGCAAATTATTAAAACTGAAATTCCATTGCAATTGGAACTGTAATCCTTACAGGATTATCTTCGTTTACTTTACGTGCTCTCCAGCCTGCACTTGTAGTTCTCCTTCCGTATTGGTCATCTATATCTCCGACAGTCATTACATGAATACCGGCTTTTAGCGGACCAATTTTGACATAAGGACTTAACCACCAGCCAAGAGTAAATTCTTTTTCGCTATCAATATCGTTTAACAACCCTGTCATTCCTATATCAAAAAAGATATTCCAGTCTGAAATTTTAACCCAGGGCATTACATTTCCATGAATAAAAGTTGCTTTTTGTTTGGTCTCATCATTTCCAAAATAGCTTCGTTGACTTTGCTGGAGAAAATTATCGTCCCCAAGTGAATCTGATGTATTAAAAGCTGCGCCAAAACGCAGTTTAGTACCCCAATCAATTCTGGTATTCTGCAGATTAAAAGTATTGGTATAGTGAGCCGCAACACCCGCCATAACAGGCCAAAGCTCATCAGCAAAAGAAGGTATTCTTGTAGAAATACCAACTTGAGCCTGCAAACCCTGCACAGGACCCCTTAAAAGGAAAGAAACCCCGATATCACCGTAATGGATAAAATCTCCTTCATCATCCCTTATAACATCCACATAATCAGCTTCCAAACCAAAATTAAACGGCCCTGTATAACTAAAATATACAGTACCAGCATCAGGAATTGCGGCAGAACCGCTGAATCTTAAACCCCAGGGAAACATCTCTCTATAAGTGGATAATCGCTGTATATGATCATTTGTATGACGCGGCCATTCATACATATCAGGTCCGCCGGTGGGAACAATAAGGTTAAGCTGCACGCCCCTTATGGGTCTATAAGTAAAGGCAAGTCCAAAAGTATCCCAGTTGCCGGGAAATATTGCCCGCCAGAAATCCCAAACCATTACTCCTATGAACTGCTCATCACCTTCATGAAAATTATAACCTGCAAGAACGGCTGTTTCAAATTGACCGTCTGGATCCTGGCCAAGAAACATTCTGAACTGCTGATGCGGCTGCCACCATACAAAAGCTTTATGCCAGGGTCTTTCAAGAACATGACCGTAATAATCATCTGTATCAACAGTAATTCTGATTTGACCTCCAAATCTGCCGCCGCTTCCGGATCCGGTCAAAGTAATATGGGCAGTATGAATTAAACCATATATCCAAATATCTTCTTCATCTTCATCACCTAAAACATAATCGAATAGAGTCATTCTGGTATTTACAGCTCCGCTGATTTGCCCAAACGTTACCGCACTAACAAGTAATAATAGCAATAATGCCGTATACAGTTTTTTCATAAATTCTCCTTTAATTTGTTGTTACATTGTTACTTAAATTAATTTTTACAGTTAAAATCTGATCCCTAACTTCGTTAAAAACATTCGCTATAAGCGGATCAAAATGTTTACCTGAGCCTTTCATAATTATTTCTAAAGCATCTTCATGAGAAAAAGCTTTTTTATAAGGCCGCTCTGAAACAAGAGCGTCATAAACATCAATTACAGCCGTTATCCGCCCCTGAAGCGGAATATCTGTTCCCTTTAACCCATAAGGATAACCGGTTCCATCCCAGCATTCATGGTGATAAGCCGCAATCATTTTTGCGTTATACAGGAAATCTGCATCTCCTGTTTGTTTAATTGCCTTTTCAATTATTTGCTCACCTGCCAATGAATGCGTCCTCATTGCTTTGAACTCTTCATCTGTCAACGGACCTGCTTTGTTCAAAATAGCATCGGAAATAACAATTTTACCCAAATCATGCAAGCGTGCAGAAGAAATTACCGATTCCAGATTCCAAGTTTTAATTTCGTCTGCATAAACTCCCTTTTCCAGCATTGCATTTAACAATATTTTAAAATATACCGCAGTCCTGTCAATGTGACCGCCTGTATTAAGATCACGGTTTTCTACTAAATCCGCAAAAGTATAAACAATACCGTTTTGTAACAATACAAGCTGCTCTGTACGGCGGGCTAATTGAGCTGTACGCTCACGAATAAGTTCATCAAGATGAAGATGATTTCTGATACGATTTAAGAGAACAGGTTCTGTAAATGGTTTTAATATAAAATCCACTGCTCCAAGCTCAATTCCATGCGCCTCACTAACAGGATCTGTTCTGCCGGTTAAAAAAATTACAGGTATTTCAGCATAAGAATCGCTGGATTTTAATTTTTTCATTGCTTCAAAACCGGTTATTTCCGGCATTTCGATATCCAGTAAAATTAAATCAGGCTTGAATTTCTCCAATGCAGAAAACATCTGCACTGCGGAAGACAACGCAATAACCCTGTAATATTTAACAAGCGCATCTTCTGCTACAGTAAGATTTGTCGCGTTATCATCAACTAAAAATATGGTTTTTTGCATTTTACCACCTCATTATTCTTTTTTCTTTAATCAACAAAAGAACAGGATCTGTTTCGTCCTTTATTCTTGGCGTCATAAAGCGCTTTATCTGCCTTGGAAACAAAATCATAGATTGTATTAGTATGTGATTGCTCATCTTCATGTGATTGTGTATTTACACCAATACTAACAGTTACCTTTGCTGCAAGCGCATCATCAGATGGAATTTCCATTTCTTCAATACCTTTACGAACCTGCTCTGCAATACCTATTGCGCCTGACTCATTTGTATTAGGCAGAAGTATAACAAATTCTTCACCGCCCCAGCGGGCAGCAAAGTCACTTGGCCGTTTGAGAATCTTTTTAAAAGCCATCGCAACGGCTTTTAATGCAACATCCCCCTGTAAATGTCCAAAATTATCATTATATTTTTTAAAATAATCTATATCTATCATTAAAATACTGATTGGAGTATTATCACGCGATGCTCTGCCCCACTCCGAAGTTATCTGTCCTTCAAAACAGCGCCTATTTGGTAAATCAGTTAGCTGATCAATCTTGCTGAGTTTTTCTATTGTATTTAAATGTTCAATTATTCTTATCTGGTTTTGAATTCTTAGCTTGACGATAGCGGGAGAAAATGGTTTTGTTATGTAATCAGAAGCACCTAAAGCTAAACCTTTTTCTTCATCAGCTGCATCGTTTAACGATGTAATGAAAATAACAGGGATATTTTTTGTTAACTCAGAACTCTTTAACATACTTAATACTGTATATCCATCCAAATCCAGCATAAGAATATCAAGAAGAATTATGTCCGGCAGTTCTTTTTCTGCAATAAGAATTCCTTCTTGTCCGCTTTTTGCCGTTATAACATCATATTCCGGATTTAGAATTCTAATTAATAGCGTAATGGTAGTTTCCTGATCATCAACAACAAGTATTCTTTTTTTCATAATCATTAAATATACTTTTTAATATTGTCCATCAGAACTGATTTAACAATAGGTTTATTCACAACAGCAAGCGCTCCCAATTCCAAAGCATTTGCAACAAGTTTTTCGTCTACCCAGCCCGTAAGAAAAAGAACAGGAATATCTTTAAATTGCGGATTTTCCTTTAATTTGACAATCGCTTCCAAACCTGTCATTTCCGGCATTTCAATATCCAACAATATTAAATCCGGGCGTTTCTTTTCCAAAAGTAAAAACATCCTTTCTGCAGACGGCATTGTAAGAATCCGATAATCATTCTCCAAAACAGAAGCTGCCATAGTCAGATTAGCGTCATTATCATCAACAATAAATATCAATTTATCCATAAATACCTCTGCTTTTCTAACTGGAAATAATATTAAAATCTTCTTTAATACTTTTTAATTCTTTTGCTATTCTGATATGCTTTGCCACTTTTTGATTCAATTCCAATGGTTTAAACGGCTTAACAATAAAATCAGAAGCTCCAAGAGTCATTGCTTCATTTACATGCTCTGACGTTCCTTCTGTTGTGATAATAATTATCGGAGTATCCTTATGGTCATGCAAGGCACGTATCATGGGGATTAGATCAAATCCGCTTAATACTGGCATTACATAATCTAATAGTATCAAATCAGGAGTTTTATTACGTAAAAAATCTATAACATCTTCTGACTTTGACAATACGAAAACTTTGTATCTGTCATGCAGTGCATATTGCATTGCGCGTAACATACTGGAAACATCATCAACTATAAGTACGGCGGGTTTATTGTCATTTCCTCCCCCTTCTGACTTATCTTTGTCTTTTTTGGGGTTTAAATGAGTTTCTATACTTTCAACAAGTTTAATTGTAGTAAACGGCTTAATAACATAATCAACAGCTCCCAAGCTTAAACCCTTAACTACACTTTCCCTGTCACTATTTCCGGTAAGAAAAATAACAGGAATATTCACATATCTTT
>Ga0123356_10008065_pt1 | contig 10479 bp, 9 predicted proteins | sample TergutEmb28metaG_2_FD_92546 | JGI IMG/M metagenome (GOLD analysis project Ga0123356, IMG submission 92546) | Embiratermes neotenicus P3 segment gut microbial communities from Petit-Saut dam, French Guiana - Emb289 P3 | ecosystem: Host-associated > Arthropoda: Insects > Digestive system > Gut ... | reverse complement strand
AATTCTTGGGGGGCGTGGTTCTACCGAACAACGCATCCCATCCGGGATGCGTAAACAATTAACGTCAACGCCAAAATCAAAACGTCAACGGCAGGCGGCAGGTTGCCGCCCCTACACAAATACATTTTTTTTGTTCGTAAAATACAAATTTGTCATTGTATCGGCAAAAAATGGGCGCGATAAATCGCGCCCCTACGATAAAACCATCGTCATCAATAAATACAAATTTATCTGAGCAAACAGGGTTCAACGGCTCCGATTACTTCTCAACAACTGCTCCGCGTGTTCGATAGTAATCTGCGACTCCCCGCCCAGCATCCGAGCAATTTCTGCCGTCCGCTGACCGTCGTCTAACCGGCTGACCTCCGTGACCGTCCGCCCGCCCGCCGTTTTTTTCGCTACGAGGTAGTGGTGGTCTGCGGTTGACGCTATCTGGTGCAGGTGCGATATGCAGAGGACCTGGTGCGTTGACGAGAGGGAATAGAGTGCCTTCGACACCTCGCCCGCCAGCACCCCGCCTATCCCTGTGTCTATTTCGTCGAATATCAGCACCGGGATTTCGTCCTGCTCGGCGAGGATGGACTTGACCGCGAGCATGAGCCTTGATATCTCTCCGCCGGATGCAGTTTTCGCTAACGGCAGGAACGGTTCGCCCGGGTTTGTTTTTACCAGGAAGCGTATCTCTTCCAATCCTGACGGCGACGGCTCGTCTAACGGCTGCATGTCCGTTCGCCACTCGCCGCCATGAAACCCTAACAGTTCCATTCTGCGCGTGATTTCCCTGTCGAATTTTGACAGCGCCTTTTTTCTGAGTTTTGTCAGGGTTGCCGCGGTGTCGATGCACACTTGGCGGGCTTTGTCTGAATTTTTTTGCAGCGTGCCGATGTCGCCGCTTGAATTATCCAACAGCGACAGGTCTTTCGCTATCTGCTGTTTTTTGTCGACAAGTTCGTTAAGGGTACACGAATATTTTTTCTTCAACCGTTGGATTTTAGAGAGGCGGGAGTTGATCGTTTCGATCCTCTCCTGACTGTTATCGCCTCCGCCGATTTTCTCCAAATATGTGTTGCAGAACAGGTCTAACTCGGAGCAGGTTGACAGCACCGTTTCCATGTTGCTTATGTATTGATCTACCGATGGGTCGTATTTACAGAGAGTTTCTAATTTGCGCTTGATTTGCTTTAATTTTTTCTGTATTGACTCGCCGTCTGACGACGCTCCCATCAACTCCAAAACCTCTTTCGCGCACTCTATTCTTTGGGCCGATGTTGACAGGAGTGAGAGTTCCTGTTCGAGGGCCTGTTCTTCGTCTTTTTGCGGGTTGAGGGTTGAGAGTTCCTTATATTGGAACTCGATGACATCCTTTTTGTCTGCCAGTTCCCGCGCTTTTTTTTGCGCGTCTGCCAGTTCCTGCCGCGCGGCGGTGTAGGAGTTGTATGCCGACGTGTAGTTTTCGCGCGGCAGCGATGTTTCCGGCAGCGCGTCGACGATATCGACGTGGGTATTTTCGTTGAGCAGTGACTGGTGCTGGTGCTGTCCGTGCAGGTCTATAAGCAGGTCGCCCAGCGTTTTCAGCGATGAGAGCGGCAGCGGGATCTGGTTGACGTGAATTCTGTTTTTGCCGGCTTTTGATATGTTTCTGCGGATTATCAGGCTTCCGTCTTCCGCGTCGATTTGCGCCTCTTTCAAAAATTCGCGCAGTTTGGGGCGGAAGTTTTCGATTTCCAGGCACCCGCTGACCTCTGCGTCTTCGCATCCGCTTCTTATCATTTCTGATGACGCCCGTTCTCCCAACAGCAGCCCTATCGCGCCTATCAGTATTGATTTTCCCGCGCCTGTTTCGCCTGTAAACACGGTAAACCCGTTGTTGAATTCGAGCGATAAATTTTCTATAAGCGCGAGATTTTTTATGCGGAGTTCGCGTATCATTGCTTTTTGTATCCTTGGCCCCAGCCTAATTTTTCCCGCAGCAGTGAGAAGTACGACCGTTCCGCAATCTGGATCATGTTTTTTCGTATACCGCCGTACGACACGACGATTTCGTCGCCGCGTTGGAGGTTGAACGATTCCAGGCCGTCCGCCGTCAGCATCAGGTCGGGGTTTTTCTCGTTTACCACGAGGCGGATGCTGCGGTCGGATGGCAGTATCAGCGGCCGCTCGGTCAGCGAGTGCGGGCAGATTGGCGTCAGCAGGAACGCCTGCACCGACGGCTCTACGATAGGCCCGCCGGCGGAGAGTGAGTACGCGGTTGACCCGTTGGGCGTGGCCACTATCAGGCCGTCCGCGAAGAAGTCTGTGATAAAGGCGTCTCCGCACCACGCGGATATCGACGTGAGTTTCGGCCTTTTTATGCGGTTGATGAAGATATCGTTGAGCGCCTTGAATTGACAGACGGTATTTCCGCCGCGCATGACGCTGGCCTCAAAAACCATACGGCTGATTGAGCTGTAATCGCCCGACTTGATAAGCCCGAGGCACTTTTCGAGTTCGTCCGGCCCTATGTCCGTCAAAAATCCCAACCCGCCCAAGTTGATGCCTACAATGGGTTTTTCCGAAAAGCCGCTCATGTGCGCGACCGAGAGCAGCGTTCCGTCGCCGCCTACCGATACGAGCGCGCCGCTCTTTTCCAAAAAGGCCTCTACCGACTCCTCGGCGTGTGCGCCGGGCGGCAGGCGCTCGCCGAGTATGGGGTGGTAGTGGACGTTGGCGCTGTTATTCGACGCCCATTCCTGAATGCGCCGCAGCACATCGCTGACCGCTGCCGATTTTTTGAATGATACTACGCCGAACGACGTTATTGGCTTCATGGCTTGTTCCTGAATTCGCATATTTCGTTAATCAAAGTTTCAAAGTTGGGCCACCGCGCCAGAATGAATTCGCCGGCGATGGAGGTCTTGCCCATGCACTTCAACCCCGCCATGCAAAACGCCGCGGCGATGTGCGCCGGCAGCGGGTCCTGCATGTCGAAGCCGTCAAACTCTTTTGCGCCCTCTACTACTATGCCGTCCGGCATTTCGCCGTGACGGACGCCTAACGGGCGCAGGCATTTTTCGAGTTGGTCGAGCCCGTCCGGCTCGAAGAGCCGCAGCGCGCCGAGGTCTCTGAACACCGACTTGGTGTCTCGGCCGTCCGCGAACGCCGCCGCGACGGCCATGCACGGCAACTGGCTGATGTACTGATAAAGCGGAACGCAGCGGACCTTTCGCCCGGAGCACTCGGCTCTTTTTACGGTAACGGTTCCGCAGGCGCCGAATGCCGTTTTTGCGCTCTCCTGCGTGTTGATTTTGCAGCCCATCTTGCGTATGAACGACGTTGTTTGGGACGCCCATGTTTCAAGCGGCGCGTTGGATATCTCCAAGTCGCCCTTGGGAATCAGATATTTAAGAGTGACTAACGCCGCGGCGAGGAGTTCGTCGCCGGGGATGGCGATGTTGACGGCGCTGACGGCAGCGGTGTCGTTGCTGTCTCCGCTGTTGGCGCCGCGCCTTGAAAAATCCGCTTCGACTATAAATATCTGGCTCTGTGCAGACGAGTCTTTCTGCTTGCTCTGTAAAAACTTTATCCGCTTGGCGAGCAGGCCGTTCACTTCGCCCGCGGTGTTGGATTTCGCGTTTACCGTAAAGCCGAACGCGCCGGCCAGCTGGCGCAGCGGGGTTGACAGATGGTAGTCGGTTATCGTAAACGTCAGTTTCTCGCCCTTGCCGAAGAGAAACGCAAGCAGCGCCGTGCAGTCGTCTTCACTGATATTGGCGCTCTCGGCAATGCCGCTGTCAAAGTACGTCGCCCGCAGCCCGGTCAACTGGTCGACGTTAACGCTTTCTGCGGTTATGCCGAGCCTTTTGGCTTGCGCGATGGCGTCATGCAGTTGCTTTTCCGACATCGAGCGCGCCGTTACCGTTTTGCCCATCCCAAGCCCCATGAACAGGTATATCATGCGGTAGGGGAGAAGCGATTCCGGCAGCGTCAGCAGTATCCCCGGGTCGTCGCGCGACAGCGGGTCGATTTGCAGTGTTTCGCCGTTCAACTGTATCGACGTGTGGCTTTGCAGTGTGCGGATGATGTCGTTGACAACGTCTGTGCCGCCTACACCGTTGATATCGGCCTTTTTGCCCGCCGCGCAGGCGCCGAGCGCCGCCATGAACAGCAAATCCGGCGACACCGGCAGTTCGGCCTTTCCCTGTATGCTCTTTGCCGGACGCAAATTTATCATTTGTCCATCCCTTTCATGGAATTTCTGATTTCTCTTGCCGCTTCAAAACTCTCTTTGAGGGCGTCGTTCGCGAGCGATTTTTTCATGTCGTTGAGGATATCTATGTACGAGTCGATGAGCGGGATAACGGCCTCCTTGTTTGTCGCGAAGATATCGTGCCATATATCGTAGTGCGCGGCTGCGATTCGCGTTGTGTCCCTGAAACCGCCCGCCGCAAGCGACAGCGTCCCCGGGACGCGCTTCTCCTGAGCGCCTGCGCACAGCACGAGCGCGCTCGCGAGAACGTGCGGGAGGTGGCTCACCGCCGCGGCCATTGAATCGTGCGCCTGCGGGTCGAGGAACGTCGTACGGCAGCGCAGGTATTTCCGCAAAAAACCGGCAAGCCCGTCCGCCGTCCGGTGGTGGACGCCGCCTGTTGGCGTGAGGACGTACATCGCGTCGAGAAAAAGGCCGGGATCGCTCGCCGACGGCCCGCTCTTTTCAGAACCTGCCATGGGGTGCCCGCCTATAAAATCGACGTGCGGCGGCAGATACTCCCTGGCCGCTTCCGCAATAAGCCTCTTTGTGCTGCCGATGTCGGTAATAACAAGCCCGGCCGGCAGTTCCATCGCCCCCAACTCTTTTATAGTGTTGATGATGGCGAGGATGGGGGAGCACAGGATCAGCAGGTCGGTACTGCGAATCACGCTTGACAAATCGGAATACGGGCGCCCCTCGTCAATCAGCCCCGCCTCCAAAGATGTTTTAAGCGCCCTGTCCGACGACAGCCCGACTACCTTGCCGCCGAAGCGGGCTTTTTTCAGCGCGGCCCCTATCGACCCGCCTATAAGCCCCACGCTGTAAATCGTCACCGTTTTCGGATTGTATTGCGTGATGTCATCCATTATCGTCCGATTCCCGGTTCAGCAGGTATAAAATCTGTCCTTGTTTGGTCAGCGGAATCAAAAAATCTCTGTAATATACGATGATAGGCTCCGCCTTGACCGCAACCCGCACCGCCTTGTTGACTTTCGCTTGCAGGCTCTTGACCTTTTCCTTGACGCGCGCGATTATCTTGTCTTCGACCTCCTTGCGCGTCAGTTTTTCGAGCAGCGCTTCCTGGTCCTTCTCCTTTATCAACCGCCTGTATCCGTGTGGGTCCCCGCGGAATTTGCACTCGGCCACGTAGAGCGCCCCGTAGTGCAGCCGCCGCGCTATCGCCTGCACGGCGTAGACGTCGTGCTCTACGCTCGAACCGTACTGGCCGTCGTCTCCGTCCTGACAGATATTCCGCAGCAGCAGTTGGTAGGTAGACAGCACCACGCTTGTAAAGTTGACGCGGTCGACATCCCGTATGCGGAGCCCGGTTTCCGGAATGTTTACCGTGCGCAGCGGCTTCGGAAGCCCGCTGTTGAACGGCCGCTCCTCCGGCACGCAGAAGCGGCCGAACTTGGCGTCCATCTCTTCGTGGTGTAAGAGGCGCAGTTCAAAGAGCGTGCGCGAGCTGTCGCTGGCGAAGCCGCTCTGGCCCGGGGCGTAGGCGGCCTCGTTCACGCACCACTGGGCGCGGTCGATCAGGCGGTGGATTATCGTCTCCTCCAAACCCTCCAAGCGCGAGGCGATGTGGTCTAAATTTAGCTCGGTCATGGCGCCGCCGTCGCTGCCTTTAATGAAGTGACTTTTCTCTTCAATATGGCCGAGGGGTTCGCGCCCTTTAAAACGGCCTTTTCGATTTCGTTGACAAGCGCGCTGCCCACTATCACCCCATGCGCGCCGGCGGCGCACACTTCGCGCACGTGCTCGGGCGTCGATATCCCGAATCCGACCGCCAGCGGCTTGTCGGTAACCTTTTTCAGCCGCGCCAGCGTAGTCTTTACCGAGGCGCTGAGCGTGGTGTCGATGCCGGTTATCCCCGGGCGGCTGACGACGTACACGAACGAGTCGACGCCGCGGCATATCTGGCGCATCCGCTCGTCAGGCGTAAACTCGCTGACGATGAACACGCGGCCTATGCCGTGCTTTTTCATGGATGCCCCAAGCTCCTGCGACTCCTCCGGCGGCATGTCGGCCACTAGGATGCTGTCTATCCCCGCCTTGGCCGCCTTTTTGCAAAACGCGTCGCTCCCCAAATGGCTGATGGTGTTCGCGTAGGCCAGAAGCCCTATGGGGATGTCGGTAAACGCGCGGATCTTTTTGATGGATTCAAAGAATATCCGGTGGTTAAACCCCGCCTTAATCGCCCGCTGCGCCGCCCGCTGGTTGACAGGCCCGTCGGCGACAGGGTCGGAGAACGGGTACCCTATCTCCAAAATGTCGGCCCCGCCCTTGACGTACGCAGTGATGATGTCCATAAACACGTCCGGATCAGGGTCGCCCGCGACAGCAAACGGAATAAACGCCCTCTCCCCGCGCTCTCTCACTTTGTCAAACGCTGCATCATATCTGTTCATCATATCTCTGTCCCCAAAAATTTAGCAACTGAATCTATATCCTTATCGCCGCGCCCCGAAAGGTTGATTACGACGATCCCGCCTCTCTTTATCTCCCTCGCCTGCTTGACGACGTAGGCCACGGCGTGCGAAGACTCTAACGCCGGGATTATCCCCTCCGTCTCGCACAGCATCTTGAACGCGTCAACCGCCTCACTGTCGGTGGCGTAGGTATAACTTGCCCGCCCGATGTCGAACAGGTGCGCGTGCTCCGGCCCGATGCCGCTGTAATCGAGCCCGGCCGATACGGAGTGGGTGTCGGCAATCTGCCCCTCGCGGTCTTGCAGTACGTACGAGTACGACCCGTGGAGTATCCCCGGCTTGGTATAAGGCGACATGGTCAGCCTGACAGCGTGCTGATTCCCGCGCAGCCCCTTGCCGCCCGCCTCGACTCCTGTCAGCTTCACGCCCTTGTCCTTAATAAACGCGCTGAATATCCCGATGGCGTTCGACCCGCCGCCCACGCAGGCGACGACCTCGTTTGGCAGCCGCCCCGCCGCTTTCATTATCTGCTCCCTGCACTCCTTGCCGATGACCGACTGAAAGTCGCGGACGATGGTAGGGAACGGGTGCGGGCCCAATGCCGACCCGAACGCGTAGTGCGTGTTTTGAACCGACTTGGTCCAGTCCCGCATGGCCTCGTTCACGGCGTCTTTGAGCGTCTTGCCCCCGCTGTCCACCGGCACGACGCGCGCGCCGAGCAGGCCCATGCGGAAGACGTTTGGCTTCTGCCGCTCCATGTCGACGGTCCCCATGTATATATCGCAGCTCATCCCCAAAAGCGCCGCCGCCGTAGCGGTGGCCACGCCGTGCTGGCCGGCCCCGGTCTCGGCAATCAGCCGCTCCTTGCCCATGAACCGCGCCAAAAGCGCCTGCCCGAGGGCGTTGGTAATCTTGTGCGCCCCGGTGTGGTTCAGGTCCTCGCGCTTGAGAAATATCCGGGCCCGCCCGCCGGTCAGCCGCGCCGACAGGTTGACAGCCTCGTAAAGCGGCGTAGCACGCCCGCTGTAAGTCTCAAGCAGCCGCCGGTACTCCGACTGCCAGTGCGCGTCGGCGCAAAACAGCGCGTAAGCGGCCCGCACCTCATCAAGCGCAGGCATAAGCGTCTCCGGCGCGAACATCCCGCCAAACTGCCCGAAATAACCCTTTTTTGCTCTAACCATAGTGTCTGCCAAGTATTTTTTGGTTGATATTAGTACAAAGATGGTGCCAACGGATACACCACAACAATATAAATATAATTTACGGCACTCCGCCACCCCCAAAAAAATTACCACATCTTTCAAAGCGGATATTATTTTGTATATTATGCGCAGATTTAATGTGACTGGACTTTGTGTCCAAAACAAGCACTATATGGCGGATACCGGTGATAAACTCGACCGAATAATGCAATTCGTGGAGCGTGAGGAGTATTTTTCCATAAACCGGGGGCGGCAATACGGCAAAACCACAACATTTAGCCTCTTAGAAAAGCGGTTGCCGGCGGAGTACACGGTAATATCAATCAGCTTTGAGGTTACAAGCGACACTATGTTTGAAACAGAGGCCGGTTTTTGCCGGGGATTCCTCTGTAAGTGCGCCAAATATTTAGAGTTTAAAGAACTGCCGTGGGCGGAAGACTGGAATGATGACACAATAACAAATTTCGCACTGTTAGATGGCTTTCTGACCAAGGCCTGCCGCGGCAAAAAGATTGTCCTGATGATAGACGAGGTAGACAAATCCTCAAACAACGCCATATTCCTGAAATTTTTGGGGATACTGCGCGACAAGTACCTGCGCCGCAACGACGGAAAAGACCACACGTTCCAGTCGGTAATCCTTGCCGGTGTCTACGACATCAAAAACCTGAAACTCAAAATGATACAAGCCGGTACGCACCAACTGCAAGACGGCGAAAAAAGGATAAACTCCCCGTGGAACATCGCGATTAACTTTAATGTGGACATGTCACTGAGCGTCAAAGAGATCGCGTCGATGCTCATAGAGTACGAAAACGACCATAAAACGGGAATGGACATAGAGGCAATAGCCAAAGAAATCAGAGATTACACAAACGGCTATCCTTACTTGGTTTCCAGAATTTGTCAGGAGATAGAAGAAGAATCAGGCAGAAATTGGACAATACAGGGCGTTCAAGATGCCGTCAGCGAAATTCTTGTTGAAAAGAGTACGCTGTTTGACGATTTATTCAAAAACGTGAGAAGCTATCCGGATTTAAAGGAGTTGCTTTGGGAACTAACCGTTGGGGACAGGTTTTATCGCTACAATATCGACAATCAAGCGATTGAACTGGCCTATACCTTTGGGATAGTTGAGGCACGGGGGAACCTGGTCGCCATCCACAATAGAATCTTTGAGGTAAGGATTACAAACTATTTCGCGTCGGAGAGAGAGGCGAGCGAGAGCAGTCTGAAACAGAGGGCTTCCAGCCGGGGGATAGCCGACAAAGATAATTTGGACATGGCACTGCTCTTACAGAGATTCTCGAACCACTACTACGAAATATATAACACGAAAGACATCAAATTTTTAGAAAGAGAGTGCCGCATACTCTTTATAACATATCTGAGGGCTATTCTTAACAGCGTCGGCTTTTACTATTTAGAGAGCGAAACAAGAGAGGGCGAAAGAACGGATATCATCGTAGACTATAACACCGAGCAGTTCATAGTAGAGCTGAAACTCTGGCGCGGCGAAGCCGCACATGAAGATGCCTACGAACAATTAGCCGGGTACCTAAACAGCAAAAACAAGGACACCGGCTACCTGCTCACGTTCGACTTCCGCAAGGAAAACAACGTAGGTAAACCAAAATTCGACTGGGTAGAGTACCACGGCAAGAAAATATTTGATGTGATAGTGGGGTTCTGAGACGACAGGGTATTTTAAACAGGGGATTTTTTTATGGGTAGCAAGGTAGGGGTGTTTTTTTGTGGGGTGGTGATGACGCTGGGATTGGTGTGGAGTGCGGAGGGGCAGAGCGGCGGCAGTTTTACAGACCCGCGGGACGGGAAAACTTATCGTACTGTCAGGATTGGGAATCAGACGTGGATGGCGGAGAATTTGAATTTTCAGACGGGTAATTCGTTGTGTTATGGTAATGATAATTCCAATTGCAGCAAGTACGGCAGATTGTATGATTGGAATACGGCGATGAGGGCTTGTCCGGCGGGGTGGAGGTTGCCGAATGATGCAGACTGGAAAAGTTTGATTCAGGCTGCCGGTGGTAAAGATGTGGCAGGTACTAAACTAAAATCCGGAGCATCGGCTTGGGATGGTACTGATGACTTCGGTTTTACGGCCTTGTCGGGCGGCTACCACGATACCGACGATGGCAGCTTCAACAATGTCGGCAGCAACGGCGTCTGGTGGAGCGCTACGGAGAGTAGTGCCACTCGTGCGTGGGGCCGGGACATGGGTTCGGGCGACGACTTCGTGGGCGAGAACAACAACGTCAAGGACTACGGTTTTTCTGTTCGTTGTGTGCGTTAGGGACTGTTTCGGGGGAGGCCGTAAATCGGTCTCCCCTTAATTTTTTGAGTTTTAGGTGAATAATTCCAAAAATCAAAAAAACTGCCGGTGTTGACAGCGCTAATCCTAACCATCATATCCCTCCCCATTGGCGCGCCCGTCGTAGATATAGAGATGGTATTCGTAAAGGGCGGCAAGTTCCGCATGGGCTGCCCCGACCTCGCCGGCGCCGGCTGTTTCGCGGATGAGCGTGTTTATTGTGGTGGTTCATCCCCGGCATAATCGAATTCACCGTAGGGGCGCGATTTATCGCGCCCATCGATT
>Ga0123356_10008064_pt1 | contig 10480 bp, 10 predicted proteins | sample TergutEmb28metaG_2_FD_92546 | JGI IMG/M metagenome (GOLD analysis project Ga0123356, IMG submission 92546) | Embiratermes neotenicus P3 segment gut microbial communities from Petit-Saut dam, French Guiana - Emb289 P3 | ecosystem: Host-associated > Arthropoda: Insects > Digestive system > Gut ... | reverse complement strand
GAAAACGGTTTTAATAAAATTGCGTTAGGTCATCATTTAGATGACATTATCGAAACATTTTTTATGAACCTTTGCTCAAAAGGTACTATGCTTGCAATGCCAATATTTATAAAATACCGCAAGTATCCTGTTAGCCTAATTCGCCCTCTTGCTCTGCTGGAAGAAAAACAGATTATTTCCTGCGCAGCAGAGCAAAATATTCTTAAAGCTGCCTGCACCTGTCCTTACGGGCAAAATTCAAAACGCCGCGATATACGAAACCGTATCGCAGATTTTGTAACTGCCAGTAAGAACGATGATCCAGGCGAGGTAAAACGGCGCATCCTAAAAGCGCTTAGTGACGGAAAAATAGATTATTTAACAGACGATTAAATCTGAAGTTAATCAATTAACTCTGAAATTATATCCAATCCCTGTTTTATTTCACTGTCAGAAATAAAATATTGCGGTAAAAGTCTTAGAGTGTTTACACCAGCAGATAAAATTAAAAGACCGCAATCTTTATTTTCTGCTCTTGTTATTCCGGCTTTTAATACAGGCCATGCTTCCTTTTCTATGTCCAAACCGATCATAAGGCCTTTGCCCCGTACTTCTTTTACCTTTGGGTTTTGCTTAAGCGATGCAATCAGCGCTTCTCCCTTTCGCGAGATCTCTGCAAGGAATGTTGGATCGTTAACAGTTTTTAATACAACAAGCCCGGCAGCAGCGGCAACAGGGTTTCCGCCGAATGTGCTTCCATGATCCCCTGCGACAAGAACAGAACTGGTCTTTTCTCCTGCTAAAAATGCGCCAGCAGGAATTCCTCCGGCAATACCTTTTGCAAGAGTTACAATATCAGCTTTTAACGGTTTACCATCAGCGTCTTTGTACTGTTCAAGCGCAAGGAAAGTTCCTGTTCTGCCAATACCTGTTTGGATTTCGTCAAATATAAGCAAAATGTCTCTTTCTGCGCATAATTTTGCGGCAGCTGCGATAAATTCACTTCTTTGAGGAATAATCCCGCTTTCACCCTGAATTGCCTCCAGTAATAACCCTGCAACTTTTTTACTGTCCAGCGCTTTCTCAAGTGCATCAATATCGTTTCCGGGAATGTGCAAGAAGCCTTCGGTAAAAGGTCCAAAGTCTTTGTGAAACTTATCCTGCCCTGTTGCTGCAAGTGTTGTAATTGTTCTTCCGTGAAAACTTCCTCTAAGTGTAACAATAGTGTGCCTTCCGGGACCGTACTTTAAAAGCGAATATTTTCTTGCAAGTTTACATGCACCTTCGTTGGCTTCTGCGCCTGAGTTGGCAAGAAAAACATTTTTCATTCCGGCAGGGGCTGCAGCCTGTACAAGTTTTTCAGCAAACTCTGCGCTTACATCACTTGTATAATAATTGCAAACATGAAGAAATTTTGCCGCCTGCTGTGATACTGCTTTAACAAGAGGCGGGTAATTATGCCCCAGGCAATTTACAGCAATTCCAGAACCTAAATCCAGATATTTTTTACCGTTAATATCAAATAACCAGGAACCTTCTCCTTTTGAAAAGGTCACAGGTAACCTGTTGTATGTGTTCATAAATACATTATTCATAAAATTTTCCTTAATTAATTATTTATTCGTTTGTTTATTTCTGCAACTTCGTGAGCATTATCCAATGCTGCATAAATTGCTCCTGCTCTCTTGTACGCATCAAGCGCATCGTCATTTCTTCCGGCTTTACGGTAAACATCTCCCATAGCGCGCCAGCTTGCCGCCAGCCCCCAGGAATTTTCAATACGGCGATCAATAACAATTGCCGTTTCCAATGCCTGTAATGCGCCTGCGGTATTACCTGCCAAAGAACGTATGGATGCAATGGTATACCAGTCAAAGGATGCGTTTTCTAGCGCTTTTTCCTTTTCGTGAATCTCCAGGCTGCGTTTCATTGCATCTTCAGCTTCGCGGTATGAACCCATTGAATGAAGCGCAAGTCCTCTTACCTGCCAGGAAAAAGCGATATATAATCTGTTTGTTTTTATATTTGCGCTTTCACGGATAACTTCGTCAAGAACAGACTGAGCAGATGCTCTGCCGCTTAACAAATTTCCCCTTGCTTTAAATACTCTGCTTACAGATAACAGTTCCCTGTTACCTGATATACGCGCTTCGTTGATAGCCTGATCCCATTCGGCGAATGCTTCATCTGTTCTTCCAAGAGATAATAAAACATTACCAAAAGAAAGACAAATCCGGATTATAAGCGAAGGATCATCTGCAAGAATTGCCATTCGTTTATATTCTGTAAGCAAAGTAAAAGCGCTATTATATTTTCCAAGACTTGCTTCCTTAACAGCAGATTCAAGTCCCTTTTCTGCATATGTTCGTAAATATTTAATCTCTCCGGTATTTTTTGGAGCCGATGAACATGAACCTAAAACGAGGATTATAGTTATTAATATTACACATTTTATTTTATTCATTTATTCACCGCCAGGTTAAAAATCATGATCTCTTGTATTTGAACCTGCAGGACCTGTTTCCGGCCGATCAGGTATACCACCTTTTAAAAGCGGGTTATTTGCAACAGCCGTCAGAACATCCTGTACAGACCTCATTGCAACATTTAACTCATTTATTAAAACTGCCAACTGCGGAAGCTGCGAAGGAAGGAACTCACTGAATCTATTCAGGTTTTCGATTATACCGGCAAGGGATTCAATTGCATCATATAACGGACCTTCTCCGTCAAGAATTCCCATTAATGCGCCGGAAGGATCTGAAAGCTGTCCTGTAAAGTTTTCTAGGTTGTTAATTAAAGGACTTAACTGATCAGAAAGGGTTTCTGCAAGAACTGTAATACTGGATATTGTTCTACCTAAATTGCCGATAATTTGACCTAGCTCATATTCTTCGGCGCCCTCTGAACCTGCAAGCGAAACACTTACCATTTCCAGAATTGTGTTTACCTGATTCACAATATTATTTATGCTGTCATTTCCCTTTGGAACTTCAGATAATCCTCTTGCTATATATATCCTTGCTTCCTGAGAATTTATTTCCGGAATAACATTTCCTTCCGGAATTATATCCTCTCCAAGACCAAAATGAAAAATAAAACTGTTTCCAAGTCCTATCGGACTTTCCTGAACTTCAACAAGAGAGCCTTCTGTAACCCTGTGTGCGTATTCTTCAAAAATTGTAAAAATAACTTCTACCCTGTCATCCGGCGCAAGAGATATTTTTTTTACCCGTCCAATTGTAAAACCCTTGTATTGTATTGCCATGTTAGGGCTGACTCCGGATGCAGAATATAAATAGGTTCTATACTGATAATCGGTTACAAACCAGCGTTGATTTTTCCCAAGCATGAAAATGACAAAGATCAACATTGCCAGCGCAAGTATAACAAGAGTACCTACAATTTGATCAGCAAACCGAATCGAAAACTTCATAATGCCATCCCCATCCTTAAATAATTACTTAATTCGGGATCATTTACAACCTGTTCTTTGGTCGCCTGGAAGGATACTTTACCGTCAACTATAACAACAACAAAATCAGCCAAAATCTTGATAATTCTCATGTCATGGCAGACAAAAAGTATAGAAACGCCTTCTTTTTGCTTTCGCCTGACAATACTTATAAGTCTGTCACCGGAGGTTTCATCAAGCGATTCTGTCCATTCATCAAGATACAGCAGCTCAGGGTTACATAGCATTGCCCGGGCAAAAGCGATGAGTTTCTGCTCTCCCATAGACAGCCGTGAAGGCCTAATATCCAGGTCTTTTCTGTATCCTACCTCCGCAGTAACTTCCTTTATGCGCTGGGTTCGTTCTTTTCTGTCCATTTGGGGGTAATGAACCCTAAGCGGAAGTTCCAGTATCTGATTCAGGTTCTGATTCGCCCAAAGCGCCGAATCCTGAAAAACAAATGCGCTTTCCCGCCTGAATTCAAGGTTTTCCGCCCGGTTCATAAGAGCGACATTCTTGCCCTTGTATAAAATTTCTCCCTGATTCGGAACCAAAAGCCCGGCAGCAAGCTTTAAAACTGTGCTTTTTCCGCCCCCGGAAGGTCCTACAATAGCCGTTGTTTTTCCTTCTGCAAATTCGATCGACACTCCCTGGACAATTTTCCTGTCCTGAGCGGAGAAACTAATATTTTTTAATTCAACAATACTTTCCATTACGCCAACACAATATAATATAAAGCTGATAAAAGAACGTTTACCAAAATACAAATTGCAAAAGCACTGCTGACAGCCTGAAGCCCTGCAACAGGAACTTCTGTACTTGCACGTTCAACCGAAAAACCTTTAACTACAGCAACAACAGAAATAATTGCTCCAAATGCAATACTTTTTATAATAGACAAAAGAATATCCTGAATTGTCAGATACTGCAGCAAGCTGTTAAAATAGTGATCCATTGGAGTGGTATTAAAAAGCTGGGTTACAATGTACGATCCGGCAAGTCCAAAGATCGAAAAATAAATATTTAATACTACAAGCGAAATCGTAACACCTAAAAATCGCGGTACAGCCAAATGTTCAATTGGATCCACCCCTACAGAAATATATGCCTCTACTTCATGTGAAATAACCATTCCGGCAATTTCGGTAGCAATAGCGGTTGCCGACCTCGCAATTACAATAAAGGCAGTTAATAAAGGACCTAATTCCCTTGTAATAATAATTATTAAAAGGGTATAAATTAACTGTTCCTGATTCAGCATTGTTAAAAACGGAACACCTATAATGTTTACAGCCGCTCCGATAGCCAAAGCCAGAAGAGTGGATATTCCCATTGCATAAACAAATGTAAAAAGAATCTGCATTACAAGAATTTTAAAAGAAGCCTTGGAATGGCGTATAAAATAGCCAACCCCTTTAAGAGTTCTTGCAAAAAAACCAAGATTGTATAATATCCTTTTTACAGTCCCTACAGGATTCCACATATACTTTAATTATATACATTTTTTGGGTTATTTAATATAGTATTTTTGACAGAGGGTATAGTTTGGAAACAAATAAGAAGCCGATTTTTGCCGGTAAAATGATAATAGCCGCAGATGATATCGAAATAAACAGAGATATTCTCAGTAAAATGCTTGAAGAAACCGGTATCTGCATAAATTTTGCCAGAAACGGTATGGATGTAATTGTAATGTTTGAAGACAATCCCCAAAAATACGATCTTTTATTGACAGATATTAATATGCCGGGGATGGACGGATACGAAACAACCAGAAGAATCCGCGCCATGGAAGGCTGGGGAAAAGAAATACCAATAATAGCCATGACCGCAAATGTTACAAAGAATGATATTGATAAGTGTTTGGAAGCAGGAATGAACGAACATATCGGAAAACCGCTGGAAATTAATGAACTAATCAAAAAAATACAAAAATATCTGGCTTAAACCCCGCAGCTCTTGACAGATTTTCCATTTTTTGCTATCAATTACAATTAAGGGGCCCTTAGCTCAGTTGGTTAGAGCAGGAGACTCATAATCTCTTGGTCCGGGGTTCAAGTCCCTGAAGGCCCAATGCCCGATAGACTATTTATTAACCGTCTTTGCGAAGAATCATTCCCGGATAGCTCCATTCTTGATATATCAGGGGGTGGTAAAGTCCTTATAATAAGCGATTTCCATATGGGAACAGGTTCCAGGGATGATCTTAACCATAACGGAGAAATGCTAACCTGCATTCTCGAAGAATATTATTTTAAAAACGGCTGGACTTTGGTACTTAACGGCGATATCGAAGAACTCTTTCGTTTTTCGCTAGATCAAATCAAAGAGAAATGGACTGGTCTTTACAGGGTATTTGATCTTTTTGCAGGTGATAACCGGCTCTACAAAATAATCGGTAATCACGATGAACTTTTAATGTCAAAAAAGTATATCTCTTATCCCTACCCTCTTCATACAGCGGTAAAAATACAAACCGGAATTGTTCCGGCATATGTATATCATGGTCATCAGTTGTCTGCAATTTATATAAGATTCAACAGATTGATGGGAATATTTATTCGTTATTTTCTAAAACCGTTTGGTATTAAAAATATTACTGATTCGCGCAGTCCGTTTAAACGCTTCCGGATAGAAAAAGAAGCATATGCTTTTTCTTTAAAAAATCGCTGTTTGTCGATAATCGGACATACTCATCGTGCGCTGTTTGAATCACTTGGCCGCTTTGATTACATCAAATTTGAAATTGAACTATTGTGCCGCGACTACCCCGCTTCTGCAGCCGAAGACCGCCGTAGAATAGAAAATGAAGTTACCGCCCTTAGAAAAGAATTAAGTAAACTTAAACGCAAAGAACGCCGCGATGTGCTCCGTCAGAGTCTCTACGGAGATGAACTTCCTGTCCCTTGCTTGTTTAATTCAGGGTGTACCCTTGGCAGAAAGGGGCTTAACGCAATAGAAATGACAAACGAAGATATCGCGCTTGTTTACTGGTTTACACAGGGAAAAAGTAAAAAGTTTGTAACCCGCGGCAGCTATAAAATCGATGGAATAGCCGGAAAGCCGTATCATCGCGCTGTATTAAACCATAACAGGCTGGATTATATAAATGCCCGCATAAGTCTTCTGGGCAGCCATTGATCGGTCATTTACTAGCCGCCTTTTTTCACCGATAATAGAACAATATGAAAAATCTATTAGTTTTATTTGGCGGAAACCTGTCCAGCCATGCATTTGAGCCGGTTTATAACGGAAAAAACGCTGTCGAATTATCTGTCGAAAATGCAAAAAAGTTCCCGGGTGTGGAAAAATCAATCCTTCTTATTTCGCATGATGAGTTCTCGTATCCTGGTGAAATACAAATTGAAAAAAAAGATTCCTGGACAAAGAAAAGTCTTTTAGAAAAAATCTCGGAGCTCCAGCAAAACTTTGACTGCATATATTTTGCTTTTGCCGACTGTCCCTTCCTTGACCCGGTTCTTGCAGGCGCTGTTGCCGAAAGACACTCCAGCTTTGCTGCCGAATATTCGTATGCCGACGGCTGGCCGTACGGTCTTGCTCCTGAAGTTCTTTCTCCGGGAACTGCTGGTATTCTTGCAAAAATATTAGGAGACGATGATGGTCCTGTGGAAAGAGATATTCTTTTTTCTGTAATCCAGAAAGATATAAATGCATTTGATATCGAAGCCGAGATTTCGTCAGTCGATCTTCGCTGTCACAGAATTAACCTTAACGCCGATTCAAAACGAAACCTATTTCTTCTAAAAAACTTTATTAATGCTGCAGGCGCAAAAATTCCATGTACCGCCGATATTGAACAACTCATAGAGAAACAGCCGGAAATACTAAGAACGCTGCCAAGCTTCTACCCTGTTCAGGTTTACGGCGGCTGTCCGCAGCGCTGTTCGATATGTCCGTATCCAGTGTTTACCGATGCAGAAAATCGCAGGGATTTTATGGACATCGAAAAGTTTAATTCTCTTTTAAATAAAATTATAGATTTTTCCGGTGATGCTGTAATTGATCTTTCGCTGTGGGGCGAAATAAGCCTTCATCCGGAAAAAATTAAAATTATTGAATCTGTTATTTCCCGTCCGGAACTTGCACTAATAATTGAAACATCAGGTATCGGCTGGAAAAACGATGAATTGGAAAAATGCGCTTCGCTTTGTTCCGGTTTAATTCAAAATAAAACAATAAGAAAAAATCCACTGCCGCCGCTATCATGGATCGTCTCGCTTGATTCATCCGATCCTAACCGTTATGCAGAATTACGCGGTGCCGGTTTTGCCGAAGCTGTTGATTGTGCAAAAAAATTATTAAAGCTGTTTCCAAATGACTGTTATGTTCAGGCAGTACGGGTAAAAGGCTCAGAAGACGATACAGAAAAGTTCTATCGTTACTGGAAAGAAGAATCTCCTAACGGCGAAAAAAATATTATCATTCAAAAGTACGATGATTTCTGCGGCAGTATCGATAAAAAACAGGCTTCGGATATATCGCCTGTTATCCGACAAAGCTGCTGGCATATTATGAGAGATCTTCCAGTTTTAATTGACGGAACTGTTCCGTTGTGCAGAGAAGATATGCAGGTTTTTAAAGATAATAATAAAAACCTTGGTAATGTTTTTACGGATTCACTGGAAACCATCTGGAAAAACGGAGAAAAACGTTACCTGGAACATTGTAAAAAGAACTATACGGAGCTATGTAAAGACTGCGATGAATACTATACCTACAATTTTTAACGAAAAAATAACTTCCTATACCGCTGTAGGAGGCAAAGATCGTGTTGCAGCCGCGGGTATTTCTGCTGTTGTTTTAAACCGTCCGGGACAAAGCTCACGAAAGTCTTTTTTCAGCGATCTTGAGAAAACCGGATTTGACAATGTCATCTCTATTGAATCCTGCGCTCCGCACTATGAAATCGAAGAACTTTCTTCCCGTTTTCCATTTGTGCGTTTTATTCTGCCGGAAAAAGAAATAAACTTTGGCGAACAGGTTAACCTTGCCGCCTCCGAAATTGAAAGTCCCTTGTTTTTCGTAATTCGCAGCGATATGAAAATAATTGCCGGTGGTACTGCAAGACGCCTGGCAGAAAGATTAAGCGTAGTTTCAGAAGATAAAGGCGATAACGAACAAAAATCTGGATTTAAAAGGCTTTGTACCGTACCTGTAATGATTAATTCAAATTATGAACTTCTCCCCTCTATTGTTTCTCCAATTGTTCATAATAAAAAAATGAAACCGTTTTTCCTGGAGCCGCAGAATGAGGGAGAACCAAGCCTTTATCCATTTGACGGTGTTGGAATATATGACAGACAACGTTTTATATTAACAGGCGGATATGATATAACAATAAATCACACACACTGGCAATTAATGGATTTTGGTTTCCGTTCTCATCTTTGGGGAGAAGAAATCGCAGTAAGCCTTCAGTTAAAACTTTCTTACAACAACGAACTGCCTGGAGAAGACTTTTCCTTAAATGACAGCTACAGGCGTTTTTACTTAAAAAATCTCGCTCCTGTATTCCGGGGCGATTATGCGCATTTGCCTTTATATTGTTTTCCGCCATTCTTTTCCAGAACAGGAAATGACTTTTTCTCGGCATGGGAAGAATTTAAAGAAAGTAAAAAATGGGTTTTAAAAAACAAATTCAGATGGAAATGCGATGCCCGCTCTTTAATTAATATCTGGGGTTCAAACGGGAGTAAAAATTGACAGCAGTTGTATTGCAGGCACGGCTGGATTCATCCAGGCTGCCGGGAAAAGCAAAACTTTTGCTTGGCGGAGAACCGCTTATATTCCGCGTAATGGAAGCGCTAAACAATGTCCCTGCGGACATTCGCATTCTTGCCTGCCCTGAAGATTCATTATCTGTTTTTACTCCACTTGCGCAAAAGTGCGGTTTTGAAATTTTTGCCGGTCCCAAAGATGATGTTCTTGAACGTTATTGCCAGGTAATCCGGCATTATTCGATAACCCGCGTTATTCGCGCAACCGGCGATAACCCTTTTGTTTTTGCTGATGCTGCCTGCACAATTAATGCTGAAGCTGCGGCGCTTGATTCCGATTACGCAGGTTTCATGGAACTCCCTCACGGAGCCGGAGTAGAATCTGTCAGCGCCAAAGCATTGTTACGCGCCGCTAATGAAGCAGCGCTTCCTTCTGAACGCGAGCATGTATGCCCTTATCTTTACAAAAATCCGCAGCTTTTTAAACTTCATCGTCCTTTTGCGCCTGAACAATGGCGTTATCCTGATATTCGCCTGACAGTGGATACACAGGAAGATTATGATAAAGCTGTTAAATTGTATGAAACGTTGATTAATGAACCAAATCGATATAACGGAAGTGTAATAATTAATGCATACAAATCATTGTAAAAAATCTATATTGATCGTACCCTGCTGCGAGCCAGGTAAAGGCGGAGGTCACTTAACAAGGTGTATTTCTCTTACCTGCGATTTACGCGCTCTTGGAACAGAAGCTTTTCTTTTTATGACAGAACAAACCAGAGATTTATCAAGTATTTATAATTCTTTAAATTTTAATCCCAAGTGGTGTATAACAAAACCTGAACTGGAAATCAGGATTAATAACTTAAGCGAAAGATTTTCTTTAATTGTTTTAGATCGATTTCAAACTCCGCATGATGAACTTTTAGGCTGGAAAAAAATAGCACCTGTTATCGGCATCGATGAAGGCGGTGATTTTCGCGAACAGTTTGATTTTTTAATTGATATATTGATACCAGAAAAAATGGGAAAACCGAGAGCGAATATTGCAAATCCGGGATTAATTAAATTTACAAAAGACATCACACAGCGAACCGCAGGTTCTAAAGGCACAGGCACAGGGGACACGGAGAAAGTAAAAATATTGATTTCCTTTGGGCAGGAGGATCCTGCTGGGCTTGGGGTTAAGACTGCGCACAAACTTTCGGTTATAAGCAAAAAGCAAAAAATGGACATTACATCGTTGCGCGGCGCTTTATCGGGAAACACAATAGAAGTACCGTCTGGAGTTAAAATAATTGAAGCT
>Ga0123356_10008063_pt1 | contig 10481 bp, 8 predicted proteins | sample TergutEmb28metaG_2_FD_92546 | JGI IMG/M metagenome (GOLD analysis project Ga0123356, IMG submission 92546) | Embiratermes neotenicus P3 segment gut microbial communities from Petit-Saut dam, French Guiana - Emb289 P3 | ecosystem: Host-associated > Arthropoda: Insects > Digestive system > Gut ... | reverse complement strand
TTAAAAGAACCTCTTAGACTCAAACTTCACACAAAAGGAGAAAGAGTAGTAAAAGCTGAAATTGATTATGGTTATGTTCACAGAGGAATTGAACAAATTATGGAGGGTAAAACTTGGCAAAAATGTATTTATCTTGCTGAGCGAGTTTGTGGAATTTGTTCTTATATTCATACTCAAACTTTTGCTGAGGCAATTGAAGAAGTTTCTAATGAAAGAGTTCCTCTTCGTGCTCAATATTTAAGAGTTATTACTTGTGAATTAGATAGAATTCAAAGCCATCTTTTAGCTAATTCTACTTTTTTCAAGGCTATGGAACATGAAACTTTATTTATGTATATGTTATCTATAAGAGAGCATATTATGGATGCAATTGAGCATTTGACAGGAAATAGAGTTAATATGGGGTGGAATGTTGTTGGTGGTGTCCGTATGGACGTCAAACAAGTTCATCTTGATATCATCCTTGAAAAAATTGCTTTAGTTGAAAAAGATTTAGATAGATATGTAGGAATTTTTGACCAAGGGCCACTTGTAGGACTTCGTTCTAAAGATGTTGGAAAAATGACAAGGGATGAAGCTCTTAAAGGAAGAGCTGTTGGACCTATTGGTAGGGCTTCTGGATTAAAACATGATTTAAGAGAACAACATCACACCTACAGAGAGAATTTTGAATTTAAATCTATTTGGAGAAAAGAAGGAGATAATTATGCTCGAACAATGAATAGGTTTGATGAAATTCCTCAATCAATTGATTTAATTAGGCAAGCTATTGATAATTTACCTGATGGGGATATTCGAACTAAAGTAGAAATTGGTTCTGGATATGCTGAATGGAGAAATGAAGCTCCTAGAGGGGAAGTAACTTATATGATCGAGACTAATGGTAATTTGATTAATAATATTTCTATTAGAACTCCTAGTATTGCGAATATCGATTCTTGCGCTAAATACATGCTTAAAGATACTGCAACAATTGCTGATGCTGTAGCTACTTATGCAACTTCTGATCCTTGCATATCTTGTACTGAAAGAGTAGCTATTATTGATATTGATAAAAAAGAAATTTCAACGAAAGATATTTTTGATCTAATGTGATAATTTTATTGTATAGTTTCGTTAATAAAAATATAATATATAAAATTTAATAAATAAAATGTTATGTAAATAAAATTCAATATTAATAATATTTTATAAATAAAATTTAAAAAATTATAATAAATAATGTTTAAAAAATAAAGTTTACTTGAATAAGGGTAAAATATGTCTTCTGTAATTTGGTATTTGTATGAATTTGCAAGAAAATCCTTTGTAGAAGGATTTACTGATGCAAAATCTAAACATGACATTGTAGAAAAACCTGATAGATTTAGGGATTTTCCAGAAGTGCTCAAAGAATATTGTATAGCTTGTGGTGTATGTACTCAATCTTGCCCTTCACCTCATGCTATTAAACTTGTTAGGGATGCTGATGGGGAAGATGGGGAAGGAATAACTTATCCAGTAATCAATACTAGGGCTTGCATTAGATGTGGATTTTGTGCAGAAGTATGCCCAACTGACCCTAAAACTATTCTTTGTGGTGAAAATCACTTAATCAGGGAAGAATTCAATATAATTCCTTCTAAAAGACAATACATAGTTGATGATTTTCTTTGTATTAAATGTAAAAAATGTGTAAAAGTTTGTCCAGTTGAAGGAGCAATAATTGAAAAAGATAACAAAATTGCAGTTGATCAAACTAAATGTATTTCTTGTGGAAACTGCTTAAAAGCTTGTCCTGTTAAAGGGGCTATGAAAGGAGTATTTGTAGACAACCTTGAAGATCAAAAAGCCATAATAAGATTGGTTGTAGATACTTTAGAGACATTTATTGAAAGTAAAGAGAGGCAACTACAGGAATTTCCACAGGATAGGATACTTAAGTTACAATTACCTTTATCTGAAATTTGGGATAAAGCATTAGCTATAATACCTGATGAAGAAGAAGCTTTTGAAATAATTGAAAATGCTATTGATAGATTAAAAATTAGAATTATTACTTGGGATGAATCTAAGTGTGAAAAATGCCGTCTTTGTGTTGATGAATGTCCAACAGGTGCAATTATCCACAATCCTGAGAAAAATGAAGTAAAAAGAAATTCTAAGAAATGTTTAAGGTGTAGTAATTGTTATCAAACATGTCCTTTCTGTGTTGTAAGGTACTTTATAGCTAAATTCTTACTTGATGAAATTGATGGTGAAGAATTCATTCTGATTACTTTAAATGAATCTCAGTTAGTTAATAGGTGAAAAATTTCTATATTTGACAATTATGTATTTATGAGTTATGTATTTATGAGTTATGTATTTGTGTGATTATGGTTATTAAAGCTTATAAGGTGTTTAAAGATTATCATATGTTTATTACTAAATCTTTGTTAGGAGGTGAATATTATCGAGGTTTCTACTAAAAAATGTGCTAAACCTTTAAGAGATGTTGAAATCGATTATGAAATTGACAATAGTATGTGTGAGATATGTAAAGATAAACCTTGTCTTAAAGTTTGCCCTGTAGAGGCTATTTACATTGGCACTGAAGATAATTTCACTGAAATTAATGAAAAATGTTTTGGATGTGTTTTATGTAGGGAAGCGTGCCCCTATGATGCTATCAAAATGAAAACAAGACTGTCTGAGCCTATCAGAGAAAATATTCCGAATATAAATTCTAAGTTATGTAAGGCTTGTGGGGCTTGTGTTTCTGTTTGTAAAACTGGAGCAATTCATTTAACTTCTTCTGGAAGTGAAGAAGTCCATAGTGAAATAGATGATGATAAATGTGTTAGATGTGGGTATTGTTTTAGATCTTGTCCAACTGATGCAATTAAATATGGGGGAATTCTTCCAAGAGCTGTTTCTGGTGGAAGAGCTATTGTTATAAATCAAAAAAATTGTATTGGGTGTATGAAGTGTACAAGAATATGCCCTTCTCGTGGAGCTATCAATGTAGGAAAAATAAGCAAGTTACCTTATATTGATCCATCGTACTGTGCTCGATGTGAAGAGTGTATGGAAATATGTCCACCGTCTGCTATAAAATATTCGTCACGTAAAAAAGCTTATGAATCATTTAATAAAATCAGATCATTAGAGATAGCTTCTAATATCATTGATAAAGATATTAAAAAATTGACTAATGATATGGCTAAGATAGATTCAATATTAGCTAATTTAGTTAGTGAGTTATCTTCTAAAAAGGAAAAAGAATTTGCAATTAATGTTACTCCTAAGATTGTTAAAGAGATAGAGAGTAATATTTCTCCAGATCTTTCTGTAATTGAAATGAAAGACTTAATGCAATATTTCCCACCAATACGCAAGATTAAAGTTCTTGAAGATAACTGTATTGGATGTGGTGAATGTATTAGTGTTTGCCCAGTAAATGCTATTTGGCTTGAAAAACCTTCTCCGATTCATATTGATGAAAAATGTGTCTTTTGTGGTAAGTGTGTTCCAATTTGTACTGTAACAGCTATTGAATTAGTCGAAGAGTTTTTTGAAACTCGTGGGGAGGATATTTACTTTATTAGAATGAAAATCACAGACCTTAGAGATGGAAAATTTAATATACAAAGAGATATTTGTCAAGCTTGTGGTGTGTGTGTCAATCAATGTCCAGAAGCTGCACTAACTTTAAAAGACGATGAAATCTTTGTAAATCAGGATTTATGTATTTCTTGTAGAGAATGTGAAACATTATGTCCAGTTAATGCTATTAAAATTTCTTTAAATGAATAATTTTATTTTAAATTATTTATAATTTAATTACAATTTTAATTATTTTCATAATTTTCACATTTATATTATAAAATTGTATTTTACTTTGTTTATTTTCGCTATGGAGGATTTATTTGCTAAAAAAATTATTTGTGACTGATTGTGAAGGACCTTTATCCTTAAATGATAATGCATATGAGCTTGCTAAAGAATTTATTCCTGAAGGTGATGAATTTTTTAGGATAATAAGTCTATTTGATGATTATCTTGTAGATGTTGTTAAAAAACCTGATTATAATGCTGGCAACACACTAAAACTGATTATCCCATTTTTTAAGGCTTATGATGTAACAGGTGAAGATATTGTCAAGTTTTCTAAAAATAATGTAGTCTTTGTTGATGGCGCACATGGAACTATGGAATTAGCTAAAACAGCTATGGATTCTTTTATAGTTAGTACTAGTTATGGTCAATATATTGAAGCAGTATGTGATAATTTAGGTTTTCCCTTTGAAAATACGTATTATACATCACTCTCCTTATATGATAGCTTTGAAATGGATGATGATGATAGGGAAAAACTATTTGAACTAAAAAAAATTATCTCAGAAATAGCTAATAAAGAAAGAGAAGATGCTATTTTAGATGTTGATAAACTAAATGAAATATTCTTTGAAAAAATCTCTAAAATGAGCATATCTAAGTTAGTTGATAGTGTTGTATGTGTTGGAGGAATGGGAAAACAAATTGCTGTTGAGGATATTTTAGCTAATCTTGGAGTTGAGAAAAGTAGTTTAATGTATGTTGGAGACAGCCATACAGATGTTGAACCTCTAAATTTTGCAAAAGAAAATGGGGGAATTGGTATTTCGTTCAATGGCAATGAAGTTGCTATTAAAGAAGCAGAAATAGCCATAATATCTGATAATACAATAGTTACTTCGCTTTTAATTGATCTCCACAGTAAATTTAAGAAAGATTATATTTTAGAATTTGTTAAATCTTATTCATCTGATCCTAAAAGAGCTTTTGAGAGCTTTCGAATCAATTTTGTATTAATTGATAAATTTAATGAAATATTCACAGATAAAGATTTGCCTATTATTGAAATTGTAAGTGATGATAATATTGAAGAACTTATACTTAAAAGTATAGAAATGCGAAAAAAGGTTCGTGGTACTAGTATTGGTTCTTTAGGTTAGTATAAGGTGTTATATGATAAATAAAGACATGATTGAAGATACATTTGCTGAATGTTTTTCTGGAAAATATGTAAGGGCATTGATTACTGCAGAAGATGAAAATACACTTAAACAAGCAGCATATGATTCTACTTCAACTCCTGGAGCTGTTATTGGGAGGATTGAAGGTGGGGTTGAAGGATTTATAGGTGCTGATCAGACACCAGATGGTAGAGAAGGGGTGATTGTCCAATATTGGTTTGGACTTGATGATATGGAAAAATTCGAACTGGAACTATCTTATAGGATTCGTCAAGATGTTTTAGTTAAACCATTCTCGCGGATGTTTAGCTATTTAGATGTATCTGATTCAAAAGGTTTCATTGGATCAATGAAACATGTTGGACATTGTGGAGATGGATATGAATGGATAGAAAATAAATATGGTCGTGAAATGATTAATGTTCCAATAGCTGTTCCTGATTTTCAAATAGAATCTGAACTCTCATATGGTGAAGGAATTATGGGTGCTAACTTTTGGTATATGTGCAAAACAAAAGAAGCAGTTCTTGGTGCAGGTAGATTAGCTATTGATGCGATTATGGAAATTGAAGGTGCAATAGCTCCTTTTGGAATTTGTTCAGCTGCTTCCAAGACTGAGACAAATTATCCTTGGATTGGTCCCACTACTAATCATCCTTATTGTCCTTCCTTAAAGAAGGATATAGTTGAAATATCTAAAGTTCCTGATACAGTTAACTTTATTCCTGAGATTGTTATCAATGGAACTAATATGGAAATTGGGAAATTAGCTATGAAAAATTCAATTGAAGCTGTTTTAGAAAGTGATTATGCAACAGACATTGTTAAAATTTCTGCAGGTAATTTTAATGGTGAACTTGGAGAATATAATATTAACTTAATGGATCTTTTTTAGGTATTAGTTAAAGTAACTATATATTGTGATTTATAATCTAATTTAAAGTTATTGTAAATATGAAATTTATACTAATATAATGAATTTTAAAGAGAGATATTATGAGTTTTCTAGAAGATAATATTCAAGTAGAGGTTATTGGTTTTGGAGCTTTAAATCTTGACAAGATGTATTATGTAGATGACATTGCTTCTCATGATGATGAAAGCTACATTAAAGACTTTGACATGAACCCTGGTGGTTCTGCTGCTAACACTATCATTGGACTTTCTCGTTTAGGAGTCTCTACTTCATATATTGGTAAAGTAGCTGATGATGAGGAAGGAGAAATACTTGAAATGAATCTAATTTCTGAAGGGGTTTTTGTTAATAATCTAATTGAAGCAGAAATTGGTAACTCTGGAAAAGTTCTTGGATTTATTGATGAAAATGGTGAACGTGCTCTTTACGTTGATGCGGGAGTTAATGATGAAATAAAAATTGATGAAATTGATATTGATCAGGTTAATACAGCTAAAATACTTCACTTTTCTTCATTTTTTGGTGATTCTTTTAATACTCAAAATGAACTTATTGATTATATTCCAGATTCTATGATCTTGAGTTTGGATCCTGGGATGTTCTATGCAAAAAAAGGAATTAATGCTCTTAAAAGATTATTAAATAGGACTAATATTTTACTTATCAATGAAAAAGAACTCATGATTTTATTTGAAGAGTATTATTCTAAAATCGATGGGATTAATCTTAGTGGTGGTGATGTCAATAATGTTGGTGTTGTAAATACTAGTGATGAAACCTTGACTTTTAGAGATATAGCTGTTTATATTCTTGATGATGGAATTGATACTGTTGTTGTTAAAAGAGGAAAAAAAGGTGTTTATGCTATTAATAATAAGGATGAAGAAGTAAAGGTTCCTATTTTTGAAACTGATACTGTTGATACAACTGCTGCTGGTGACTCTTTTAATGTAGGGTTTTTATATTCTTATTTAAAAGAATATTCTCTTGAAAAATCTTGTTTAATTGGGAACTGGGTAGCTTCTAAATGTGTAGAAAATATTGGAACTACAGGTCTTCCAGATAAAAATCAACTGGATGAATTTGAAGGAAATATTGGTTCTGAAATTTGAAATTAAAAATAAAGCTTAAATTAAAAGATTTATATTTTTAATATTTTAGGGAATCAATAAGATAATAATATATATTAAGAAATATAAAAAATAACTATGATTGAATTATAATAAAGTTATTTTCAATGATTGTGAGGGAGATTATGGAAATAAAACTAAATAAACAGATGAAAGATCTTCAAAAAGAGGTTGTTCTTAAATCTGTTGATTTGGGTGATGATATTGATGATTTTGAAGTTGATATTGGGTCCTATGAGGTGTATGATAAGTTTATAACTATTTCTCCACGTTGTGTTAGGTGTAATCTTTGTTTTGAAGTGTGTCCTGTTGATGCTATTTCTCCTCCAACTTTTCTAAAAAGAGCTAACATTGAGGATAATTGTGTAAAATGTGAAATATGTGCTAAATCTTGTCCAATTTCTTGTATTCATGTCATGGAAACTAAGTCTGAGATCAATATAGAAGATGAGGATGTTAAATATCAATTAAGAGAAATTAAAGTCCCACATCGTATTCTTAGAATGGAAAATATTTCTATTGATAGGGCTAAATGTGAAAATTGTAAAAATTGTATTGAATTCTGCCCAACTGAAGCTATAACTCTTAAAGACAAATCAATAATCGAAGCAGCTGATAACACTATTTATCCCTATCTTGAAGATAAAAAATATCCTTATATTGAAGAAAAACTTTGTATTGGTTGTGGTTCTTGTGTGAATCTTTGTATTAATGGTGGTATAACTTTAAAAAGGATTTTAGGTCCCATTATTGCAACTAAAACTCTTAACATCAATCAAGATGCTTGTGTTCAATGTTTGTTATGTGAAGAAAATTGTCCTGCTGAGGCAATCAAATTAGAAAAGGATGAAGTTGTTTTAAACGATTCAAAGTGTATTAAGTGCAATGTTTGTTCAAGTAAGTGTCCAGTTAGTGCATTGTCTTTGAAAAATATATCTACTATATCTGAGGATATAAGTACAAAGGAAGTTTCTGAGGATTTAACTGTTGATTAAGTTTCTGAGGATAAGTATATATGAGTTTTTCTAAAATGAACTTAATGGTACTAATGGTGTTGGTTCTTAAAAAACTTGTTTTAATCTTATAAATTCTTAAAAGATGGGGTTAATGATTCTAAAGAAAATTAGAATAAATTTATTCTGTATTGAGGTTTTTTTTATGAAAGCAAAAGAAATGATGGATAAGCAGTTCATCTATGTAAATCCAGATGAGAGTATTGTAGATGTTTCTATAAAAATGGAAGAATCAAGAAGGTTTTCTATTCCTGTAGTTAGCTCTGAAGTGAAACTTCTTGGATGGGTTACTTCTTTGGACGTAACTCGTGGTTTAAGAGAAGGATTGAATCTAGTTTCTGAAATAATGAGTCTTAAAGAGGAAACTTTTTATATTCGTGAAAATGATCCTTCAAGAGTAGCTATTATTGAGATTTCTAATCATAGGCTAGTTAATATGCCTGTTTTAAATGATGATGAAGTTGTTACTGGTGTTATTCGTGCTTTTGATATTGTTGACACTCTGTCTTCTTTATATAATGTAAAAGTCTATAAACTCTATGAAGTTATGGAACAAGAGTTGAAAGGAGTTACTTTGGATGAACTAGTAGAGGCTTCAGCTATTATGAGTCGTAGATCTACTGGAAAACGTATAAAACCTGAAGAATATGAAAAGATTATTAAGCATGCTGCTTTTGGAGAAGCTATTTGGGCGACTGGAGGCCTTGAAAAGTTTTTTGCTGGTTTGATTGCTGTTGGTGAGCTTGTAACAGCTAGAAAAGTAGGTAAAGCTAAAAAATAATATATTTTTTAAATTATTATGTTTAATTATTTTTGTATGTTTTAAATAGGGTGAGAGTTTAATATGAGTAAATTTAATGAATATCAAGATAAAACAGTTCTCGTAACTGGAGGTGCAGGTTGTGTTGGAAGTAATTTATCAAAAAAAATAGCTAATCTAGGTGCTGCTAAGGTTATTATTCTTGATAATATGTCTTCTGCATATGAATGGAATGTACCAAATGAAGAAAACATTGAGTTTATTAAAGGGGATATTCTTGATGAAGCTGTCTTAAAAAGAGTATTTAAAGAAAGGCCTTCTCATGTATTCCACTTAGCTGCTCATTTTGCTAATCAAAATAGTGTAGATAATCCTGAAAAAGATTTAATGGTTAATGGTATTGGTATTCTTAAAGTTTTACAACACGCACAGTTAACTGATGTGGATCGTTTTGTTTATTCTTCTTCTGGTTGTGGTGTTTATGGTCTTGATTCTAAAATGCCATTTGAAGAACATGATATTTCCATTTCTCTACATACTCCTTATCAAGTTACAAAATTACTTGGAGAACTTTACACTAACTATTTCAATAATCTATATGATATACCTATTGTTAATGCAAGGTTTTTCAATGTTTTTGGACCTGGTGAAGTTCCAGGTAAATACAGAAATGTTATTCCTAACTTTTTCTATTGGTCTATGACAAATCAAGCTCTTCCTATTACAGGGGATGGAAGTGAAACTAGGGATTGGACATATGTAGAAGATATTATTAATGGTCTTTTAGCTATGGGTATTGAAGAAGAAGCTGTTGGTGAAGCTATTAATCTAGGGTCTGGTAAAGACCATCAGGTTATTGACATGGCTAATAAAGTTAATTCACTCACTGGAAACAATGAAGGAATAGCTTATATGGCAAGACGTAATTGGGATGCTAAAACTAAACTTTTATCATCTATTGAAAAAGCTGAAGATATTCTTGGATTTAAACCTTCTATTTCTTTTGACGAAGGATTAGAACGTACTCATCAATGGTTTGTTGACAATTGGAATGAAATTGAAAAAAGTGCTGAATTTGATTATTGATTTGTTTGTAGTTTTTTAAATTTTATCATTTTTTAATCTTTTTAACACATTTCAACAATTTTTACCATTATTCAATAGTTTTTCAAGATTTTTTAACATTTTTTATCATTTTTTTATCATTTTAATATTTTATTTTAATATTATATATTTATCATATTTTTATTGAAAAATATTTTATTTGATATTATTTTATTTGTTATTCAAATTAAATTTTATTTAGATATTATTTAAATAGTATAGGGATATAATTTATAAATAAAATTGTAAAAATAAAATTGTAAAAATTTTATAATGTTTTTTTATAAGTAAATAAAAGTATAATTTTATAGAATCATATAAATTTATAATTAACAGTAAAAAATTTAAATATTTTTTTATAATTAAATAGAATTATAATTTATATAAATTTATAATTAACAGTAAAAAATTTAAATATTTTTTTATAATTAAATAGTACAATATGAATGATACTATGAAAATTTTAGTCCTTCAAGAATCAGATTGGTTAGGGAGAAATCCTCATCAACAACATCATTTAATGGATAGGTTATCTGTTAAAGGTCATGAAATTCGTGTAATTGACTATCCTATTGATTG
>Ga0123356_10008062_pt1 | contig 10481 bp, 7 predicted proteins | sample TergutEmb28metaG_2_FD_92546 | JGI IMG/M metagenome (GOLD analysis project Ga0123356, IMG submission 92546) | Embiratermes neotenicus P3 segment gut microbial communities from Petit-Saut dam, French Guiana - Emb289 P3 | ecosystem: Host-associated > Arthropoda: Insects > Digestive system > Gut ... | reverse complement strand
TCATCAGCAGGACCCGGTTGCGCCATCGGTTGGGGTTCTTGGGCGGACGGGTGTTGTCGATGGGCGCGTGGGGCGGGCCCGGGTGCGTTGGCGGGGAAGCGGTCATCGGACGCGGACTCGTCGGCTGGGTTGGCGTTGGGGGACCTGGGTACACACCTTGCGGCATGGAAGCCTTCTGCGGTGCCCCGACTGGCTGGATTACGGCAGTGGGTGGGGTTGCGCCTGGCACCGGGGCGGCCGCGACCTGTGTCGGCGCTGGCTGCGTCGTTGCGTCCTGCGGCGGTGCGGTCTGCCCCTCCGACGAACGCGGGTCTGTTCCCGAAGGTACAGGCGGTGCAGGGGCGGGGGCAGGGGCATCAGACACTGCTGGGGCCGGTGCTGGGTCGGCAGGCGCCACCGGCGGAGCCGGGGCCTTCTGTGGGGCCGGTGGCGCGATATGCAGTACGGTGCGCAACGCCCCGGTGGCGGTGGCCATCTTGGGGTCGCCGAGGGGGGTGCTCAGGTGGCCGGTCACCTTGTGCAGGGCCCGGGCGAGCGCCGGGGTGTAGGCCGAGCCTCCGGTGAGGAACAGCTGGGTGAGCTTGGCCGTCTTGGACGACTCCAGGGCTTGACGGGTCAGTGCCGCGGCACGCTCCAGCGGTTCGGCGATCAGCTGCTCGTACTCGTCGCGGGTGATCGTGACCACAGTCTCGTTGTCGGCCGCTACCGAAACGGCGATCTGGGCATCGGCGTGGTCCGACAGGTCTTGTTTGGCGCCCCGGACCGAGTCGAGCAGAGTCAGCGCAGCACCGATATGGGCCGGGTCGGCGAGGATCTGGACCATGTCGCCGTGGTTGGAGGCGCGCAGCTGGTCCAGTACCCACTGGTACAGCAGATCGTCGAAGTCGTTGCCGCCAAGCCGTTCGTCACCCTCACGAGCCAGGACCACCAGACCGCGATCGGCCGTCGACTCCAGGACGGCCACATCACAGGTCCCGCCGCCGACATCGACCACGCCGACTCGAGACCCAGGCGGCAGCGAGGTCGGTTCGATGCTGGCCCGCACCGCAGCGATCGGCTCCGGCAGCATCGTGATCTGCTCGTCGGTGAATCCTGCCAACCGTGCGGCCTCTTGCAGCGCGGCCTGGCGCTGAGGCCCCCAGTGCTCCGGATGGGTGAGGACAACCCGGTCCGGCGGGGTGCCGCCCGCTGCTCGGATGGCTCGGTCCCGCACTGTCGCGAGCACGATCGAGGCGATCACCGGTGCAGGGACGAACTTGTCGCCCAGCACGACAGGTTCGTGCCCCAACCGCGCCTTGGGTGAGGCGACGAAGGTGCGGGGGTGGCTGCGGCGGGCGTTGAGGGCAGCCTGGCCCACCCTCCACTGCCCGTCAGCGAGCACGACCGCCGACGGCATCGTGTCTGAGCCCGGCTCCAGCCGGACCCGTTCGATACGTCCGGCGACCGCCCAGGCCGCAGCCGTGTTGGTCGAGCCGAAATCGATCGCTAGCACCCAACTCATAACCACTCCCGGGGATCAGGTATGTGAATCATGCCAGGTTGCTGGAACTGGCTGTTGCCGTTCACGGGGGTGAACTGCCTGCCGGGAGGGGTAACCGCTGGGCCTCGATCCTTCACCAGTGCAAGCATCCGTTGCCACCTGTGCGGCTGACCGCGGCGTGACGTCCAGGGCGTGAGGAGAGTTCTGGTCACCGCTTCGTCCAGCGGTTGGTGAGCCCCTCGCGACACGTCCGACTCCGGGAGGCTGCAGGGTGGACGAGGGCGGGTCGTTACCTGATCGTGACCTTTGGGGGCGCGTGGGGGTCGGGAGGCGGGGACATAGCAGGGGATGACGCAGCAATCGAGAGGAGCAGGTCATGAGTGCGCGAACCCCCTTTGCCTGGATCGCAGGCTGTCTTGGCGTGGCAGTCGTGGTGGGTCTGACTGGCTGCACAAGCGAGTCGGACGTATCCAGAATGTCCTACCCCCAGACACCTGAGGACTCGATGCCGTACGGGCAGGAGGAGTACGACAGGTCGGCGGAGTCGCCGTTCGTCGATGCTGCGACCACGCCGTTGTCGACGTTCTCTGCTGATGTGGATACCGCGTCGTACTCGAATATGCGCCGTCAGGTGCGGATGGGGATGAAACCTGACGGTGTGAGGGTCGAAGAGCTGGTCAACTATTTCGACTACTCGTACCTGGCGCCGGACCGTGACGCGGCGCACCCGTTCTCGGTGACCACCGAGGTCGCTGCGGCACCGTGGAACTCTGAGCACCAGCTGGCCATGATCGGCGTCCAGGCGACCCGGGCGGTGCCGACCACCGCGGGGAACAACATCGTCTTCTTGATCGACGTGTCTGGGTCGATGGAGGCTGCTGACAAGCTGCCGTTGCTCAAGGACTCGTTCGGCCTGCTGGTGGACAAGCTCGGCCCGCAGGACGTCGTGTCGATCGTCACCTACGCAGGGTCGGACACGATCGCGGCCGACTCGGTACGCGGGTCTGACCACGCGCGTCTCAAGGCGATCCTCAAGGACCTGACCGCCGGCGGGTCGACGGCAGGGGCCAAGGGGTTGACGACTGCGTACACGCTGGCCACCAACAACTTCATCACCGGTGGCAACAACAGGGTGATCTTGGCCACCGACGGCGACTTCAACGTCGGGCAGTCCAGCGACGAGGCGATGCTCGAGCTGATCGAGGAAAAGCGTGCCTCTGGTGTCTACATCTCCGTCCTCGGTTTTGGGATGGGTAACCTCAAAGACCGGAAGATGGAGACTATCGCCGACCACGGGAACGGCAACTATGCGTATATCGACACGCTCAACGAGGCCAAGAAGGTTCTGGTCGACGAGTTCGACTCGACGATGTTCGTCGTCGCCCAGGACCTCAAGCTCCAGGTCGAGTTCAACGCCGACGTCGTGTCGCAGTACCGGCTCATCGGCTATGACAACCGACGCCTGGACGACGAGGACTTCGCCGACGACACCAAAGATGCTGGGGACGTCGGGGCGGGCCATTCGGTCACCGCGTTCTACGAGATCATCCCGGTCTCGGCCACGACCTCCGGCGACTACATGACCGTCTCGGTCCGCTACAAGAAACCGGGGCAGACCGAGTCCGCGCTGACCACGACCACGGTCACCTCCGCCGCATGGACCACGACCCCGAGCGAAGACTTCGCGTTCGCCAGTGCCGTCGTCGAGTTCGGCCTGGTCGCCAGCGACTCGCAGTACGCGGGTAACGCCACGGCGCGCCACGCCGCACAGCAGGCCAAAGGCGCACTCGGAGATGACCCCTACAACCTGCGCTCCGAGTTCGTCGAGCTCGTCGGCCTCTACACCGAGATCGTCGGCTGACCCAACGCGCCCCGCGACCTCCCGTGCGTAGCCGTGCGGGAGGTCAGCGGGGTTCGGGCTGTCCTCGTAGCAGGCAGCCGATGGTGTGGCCAGCACGGAACAAGGGGCGTGCGTCGATGCCCACGACCTGACGGTCGGCAAAGACGCTGCCCAGGATGTCTGCGGCCCGCTGGTCGTTGCGGTCGTCGAACATGGGCACCAGGACGGCGCCGTCGACCAGGCCGAAACCGAGGTAGGTCCAGTGCAGCCAGTGGTTGCCCTCGCGCAGGCGGGCGGGGGCCGGGACGCGGACGACCTGCAGCGAACGTCCCACCGCGTCGTAGCACCGGCCCAGACGGGCGACGGTCTCGATCGTGGTCTCGTTGTCGGGGTGGCCGATGGAGCCCTGGTCGTGGACGAGCACCACACCAGGGGCTGCGAAGGCCGCGGGGGCGAACCCGTGCCCCTCCTCGGGGCTGCCGAGCAGGTGGGGCAGCCTGATCACCTGGGTGATCCCGGCGACCGCAGCCAGCTCGACGACGACCTGCTGGTGGGTCCAGCCGGGGTTGCGCCCCAGGGTGTCGGCGGCAAGCAGGGCCGTACCCCACCCGTCAGAGTCCAACAAGCCCAGGTCCAGGGTCGAGCGCACCACAGGCAGGCTCCCCAGGGGAGGGCCTGGGCCGCGCCGACGACGAGGCCGCGGCAGGGACGAACGTTCAGGACGGGCCCACTCGACCCCTTGCAGACCGTGCTCGCCCAGGACGAACGACGGTCCGCCGTCGCCCAGGCACGCCCCGCCGAGGGTGGACCCCGGCACGTTCTCGACCGCGCGAATACTGGGCGCACGCTGGTCAGGTTCGGACAGCAGGCTGACCGGCCCGCGCTCGGCAGCAGTCGTGGCCACGGCCTGGCAGGCGTTGTCGAACAACCCCGACTCGTCAGACGTCCGCGGCCACGACAACCACGTCGTCTCACGCAGCTCGCGCTCGGACGGCAGACGTCGGTGCATACCGGCGTCTCGTGGTTCGGACTCGAACTGCGCAGCAGTGGGTTCGCTCAGTGCAGACATAGGACTTCCGGTCGGCAGCTCGTGACATTGCGGTATATCACGTCTTTCGTCCGCCTGCCGCGGAGGGTTCTCGAGCGCAAGCCGATACATACCATGTCAGATACACCCACAATATGTACCAACATCGGTGCTGGTCATAGTCTTACCCCCTGGTGGTCGGGCTCGGGTCGACGACGCTATGGACTCTACCGTCACGTCGCCAGCTGTGACGGGTTTGCACGGGCTAACCTTCCGGTTCGGCCCGCTACCGGCCAAGATAGTGCAGTGCGTATCGATCCTGTAGCCGGTCAGGCGGCTGTGGCTGCCTGGCAGGCCGACCCGTGCGATACAGCCGTCCGGCGTACGGCTGTGCGTTTCACCCTGGGTCTGCTCGCCGCCGAAGCCCCGGGGCGCACCGTCGAGGTGCGGGTGCCGCCCGACGGCGTGGTGCAGGCCGTCGCCGGGCCCACCCACACCCGCGGGACCCCACCGGCCGTCGTGCAGACCGACCCTGCCACGTGGATGCGGCTGGCCACCGGCCAGACCACCTGGGACCAGGTGGTCGCCGACGGTTCGCTGACAGCGTCGGGCGAGCGGTGCGACCTGTCGGCATGGTTGCCGTTGACCTCGACGGCTGTCGCGGACGGGTAGTGTGCAGCGTATGAGTCGTGGGTTGTTCATCTCGTTCGAAGGCGGCGACGGCGCGGGCAAGTCCACCCAGGTGGCTGCGCTCGCGACGTGGCTCGAGGGGCTGGGTCGCACCGTCGTGCGCACCTTCGAGCCGGGGGACACCGCGCTGGGGGCGGTGCTGCGCCAGGCGGTGCAGCACGGCGACCACGTCAACGCACGTACCGAGGCGCTGCTGTACGCCGCTGACCGGGCCCACCACGTCGCGGCGGTCGTCCGCCCTGCCCTGGCACGCGGCGAGGTCGTGCTCACCGACCGGTACCTGGACTCGTCGGTGGCCTACCAGGGCGTCGGGCGGGACCTGGGTGCAGACGTCGTCGAGAAGCTGTCGTTGTGGGCAGCCGACGGCCTGGTACCGCACCTGACGGTACTGCTCGACATCGACCCGAAGGTGGGGCTGGGCAGGCTCACCGCACGCCCCGACCGTCTGGAGAGCGCAGGGGACCGGTTCCACCGCCGGGTCCGCGAGGCGTTCTTGGCACGGGCCGCCGCCGACCCGCAGCGGTTCTGCGTCGTGGACGCGACCGATCCGCGCGAGACGATCGCCGCAGCCGTCCGCGAGCGGGTCCAGACCCTGCTGTAGGTCCCACCACTAGGGGCTCGGGGCCCTGGTCAGCGGGGTTGGGAAAGGTGGGCGCGCACTCGGTAGTGTTTGCGCGGGAGAGGAGCACCGGTTGAGCGTCTGGGACGAGGTCGTGGGGCAGGAACCTGCTGTCGCGGTGCTCTGCGGCGCTGCCACCGACCCGTCGGCCATGACCCACGCCTGGCTGGTCACCGGACCGCCCGGGTCGGGCCGGTCCACCGCTGCCCGGGCCTTCGCCGCCGCGCTGCAGTGCTCGGCCGGTGGGTGCGGCACCTGCCGCGACTGCACGGACGCGCTGGCAGGCAAGCACGAGAACGTCACCCTGGTCGCCACCGAGGGGCTGCAGCTGCGGGTGGACGACACCCGTCCGCTGGTCCAGCTCGCCGCCCGCGCACCAGCAGGCGGACGCTGGCGTGTCATCGTCATCGAGGACGCTGACCGCCTCAACGACACGTCAGGCAACGTCCTGCTCAAGGCCTTGGAAGAACCTGCGCCACGCACCGTGTGGCTGCTGTGCGCGCCCAGCCCAGCCGATGTGCTGGTCACCGTGCGCTCACGGTGCCGACGGGTGCACCTGCGCATCCCCCCGGCCGACGCGGTGGCAGCCCTGCTCGTGGCCCGCGACGGTGCCGACCCCCACGCGGCAGCCGTGGCGGCTCGGGCAGCGTCGTGCCATGTGGGGGTGGCCCGGCGGCTGGCCCGCGACCCGCAGGCACGTTCGCGCCGCGCAGCGGTGCTGGAGCTGGCCGGACGCGTCCGCGGGGTCGGTGACGCGGTGATCGCAGCAGGTGAGCTGGTCGACACGGCCCAGGACGAGTCCGCAGCAGCGTCGAGCGAACGTGACGCCGACGAACGCGCACAGCTGTTACGTGCTCTGGGAGCCCCCGAAGGCGGTCGGCTGCCGCCTGCGCTGCGCTCGCAGGTCACCGAGCTGGAGAAAGACCAGAAGCGTCGCGCGACCCGTGCCCAGCGTGACGTGCTGGACCGTGCCATGACCGACCTGCTGTCGCTGTACCGTGACGTGCTGGTGGTCCAGCTGGGGGCAGGTGTCGAGCTGGTCAACGTCGAGCACGCCAACCTTGTGCAGCACCTGGCTGCGTCAGGTGACGGCGCGGCGACGTTGCGCCGGATGGATGTCATCGGGCAGGCACGAACCCGGTTGGCGGCAAACGTGGCCCCGCTGCTGGCCGTCGAGGCGATGATGGTGGGGTTGCGCCCACAGGGCTAGACGAGCAAGGAGAGCCAAGGATGAGGCAGTTCGGGCAACGGGCCCGTCAGGTGCGCACGGCAGCGGTGCTCGTGGTGTGCGCGGCGCTGATGGTGACGGCCTGCGGACGGTCGGACGAACGCGCGGAACGACCCTTCGACCCTGAGTCCACCACGGCGCCGACCCCACAGCTGCAGCGGTTCTACTCCCAGAAGCTGGCGTGGTCCAGGTGCGACGACAACTCCAAGATGGACTGCGCCGAGCTGACGGTCCCGATGGACTACGCCGACCCAGGCGGCCAGACGGTGCAGATCGCCGTCGGTCGCTACAAGGCCTCCAAGGCGATCGGTTCGGTGGTCACCAACCCTGGCGGTCCGGGCGGCCCAGGTATCGAGTTCGTCCCCAAGCTGCGTAGGCAGGCTGGTAGCCACCTGCGCGACAACCTCGATATCGTCAGCTTCGACCCGCGTGGGGTGCAGGGCTCGGTCCCGGTGCAGTGCCTGCCAGGCCCGGAGCTCGACGTGTTCTTGTCCACCGACATCGACGGGTCCACACCTCGCGGGCTGGCTGCGGCACGGGCGTCGGCCGAGATGTTCGGCCAGGCGTGCCTGGACAACACAGGCCCGGTGCTGCAGTTCATCGACACAGTGACTGCAGCGCGTGACATGGACGTGCTGCGCGCTGCGCTGCACGAGAGCACCTTGACCTACCTGGGGTTCTCCTACGGCACCCAGCTCGGTGCGACCTACGCCGAGCTGTTCCCCGAGCGGGTCGGACGGATGGTGCTCGACGGCGCTGTCGACCCGACCCTCACCGAGAGCGAGTCGAGCATCATCCAGGCCGGCGGTTTCGAGTCGGCTCTGCGTGCCTACGCCGCGGACTGCCTCAAGGCCAAGGACTGCCCGCTGAAGGGAACTGTCGACGACGCGGTGCAGCAGGTCGCCGACGTGATCGACGAGGCGCGGTCCCGCCCTCTGAAGACCAACTCGAAGCGGATGGTGACCGGGACGATCGCGTTCTACGGCGTCGCCGTGACGCTGTACAGCAAGCAGAACTGGCCAGCCCTGACCGTGGCGCTGCGCTCGGCGATCAACGACCACGACGGCACCAACCTGCTGAGCAACGCAGACTTCTACTTCGACCGGAACGCCGACGGGACCTACGCGAACAACTCTATGGAGGCGTTCATAGCGATCAGCTGCGCTGACGCCCGCGGTGACGCCAGCCCCGAGGCCATGGCGGCCGAGGTCGCCGAGCTCCAACGCGTCTCGCCGACCTTCTGGCGGTACTTCGCCTACGGTGCCATCGGCTGCGACGCCTGGCCCACCCCGGTCGCCGAGCAGCCCACGTCGTTCACCGCCACAGGCGCACCCCCGATCGTCGTGATCGGCACCACCAACGACCCGGCCACCCCGTATGCCCAGGCCCAGTCCCTGGCAGCCATGCTCGACTCCGGTCGCCTGGTCACCTACGAAGGCGAAGGCCACTGTGCTTACATCTCCGCCGGTTCGTGCATCCAAGACGCGGTCGACAACTTCCTCGTCAACGGCAAGGTCCCGCCCGACGGCCTGAAGTGCCGCTGAGGTCCGGGCCGATCGAGACATTGGCTTTGTCCCCACCTCGTCCCACCCGGTAGAGTTGCCCCCGCTCGCGTCCGCGCGGGCCTGGCCGCCTTAGCTCAGTCGGCAGAGCGTCTCACTCGTAATGAGAAGGTCGAGGGTTCGATTCCCTCAGGCGGCTCCCAGAAAATGGGTCCTGACCAGGACTCTTGCTTCACTCCGACCCCTGGCGCACACCACCAGGTGTGCCTGAGATTGCTACACGAATGGCTACCTGGTGCCGTGGAGTAGATCGTGCGTCGGTTCGGGGGCGAACGCGCAGGCGGTGGGTGGTCCAGGAGGGCTCGTCGTTGCTTCGGCGGTGTGTCAATTCACCCTGAGGATCTTCATGCTCGAATGTGACTGGCTCAGTCAAGAGGCGTGTGGACGACAGCGGCGGCGGGAAGTGGGGTCTGTCTGGCGATAGGGCATCGGCGCTGGTCAGAGGCCGATTGGCCGGAAATTGGCGATGCCCCGGCCGATCGGCCGGAGCATCGGTGGAACTCTACTGCTGTGAGTGTCCACAGTGGAAGGGCCGGATGACTCTTGTATTTGGGTCGTGCGCAGACTAGACTATCTTGCCCTGATGTTCACTATCCGTTGACTCAGGGGAGCGGGTCCAGGTGGGGGCGCTTGCCGGTACGACCGTCCCCGGACGAGCGTCCGTGCAGGTGACGGTTGACCCAGGGGGCGACGTGGTCGCGGACCCAACGGGCGTCGGCGGCCAGACCTGCGCGGACAGGAACAGGCGCGGGATCACACCAGTCGTCGCGCTGCGGGTCCAGGCCCAGGGCGACCAGGGCAGCGTCGGCGACCAGACGGTGGCCGTCAGACGTCAGATGCAGACGGTCGTCGTCCCACATCGACCAGTCGCGCAGCACACCCATACCCCACAGGTCCACCACGTAGGCACCATGACGGCGTGCCATGGACCAGATATGGGTGTTGAACACTGCCACACGTGAACGGGTGTGGCGCATCAACGGTGTGCGGTGCGAGTCCATCCCGGTGGCCAGCAGGACGTCGGACCCGGCCTCGCGCAGCTGCACGACGGCTGTCTCCAGGCGCCGGGCCAGCCGGTCAGGGTCGGCGTCCAGGCGCAGCAGGTCGTTACCCCCGCCGACGAGCGAGACCAGGTCTGGGCGCATCGCCAAGGCTGTGGGGACCTGCTCGACGACGATCGGGCGCAGCAGCCGACCACGGATCGCGAGGTTCGCATAACGCAACGGGTCGTGGCCCTCGGCAGTCCGACGTTCGGACAGTATCTGCGCGAGCCGGTCGGTCCAGCCGCGCACGGCACGGTCTTGGCGGTCAGCGTCCACGTCGTCGTCGGCGAAGTCCCACAGCCCTTCGCTGAACGAGTCGCCCAGGGCCGCATAGCTGGCCCACCGGACGGTCACGGCAAGGTCCAGTCGACCGGTGCGGCGCCCTGGTCGGCGAGCATCTGGTTGATCCGCGAGAACGGTCGCGAGCCGAAGAACCCGCGCGATGCCGACAGCGGGCTCGGGTGCGGCGACTGCACGGACGGGATGTCACCCAGGCGCGGGGACAACGACTGCGCGTCCTTGCCCCACAGCAGCGCCACCAGCGGACCCCCGCGGGCCACCAGGGCGTCGATCGCCGCGTCGGTGACTTTCTCCCAGCCTTTGCCGCGGTGCGAGGCCGCAGCCCCTGGGCGCACGGTGAGCACCCTGTTGAGCATCATCACCCCGCGGTCAGCCCACGGGCTCAGGTCGCCGCAGGTCGGACGCGCGACGGCGACGTCGTCGACCAGCTCTCGGAAGATGTTCTCCAACGACCGCGGCAACGGCCGCACATCAGGCTGGACGGAGAACGACAGGCCCATCGCATGGCCTGGGGTGGGGTAGGGGTCCTGGCCGACGACCAGGACGCGCACGTCGGCCAGCGGGCGTGCGAACGCCCGGAACACCGCGTCCCCGGCAGGCAGGTAGGTCTCGCCTGCGGCTACCTCAGCGCGCAGGAAGTCTCCCATCGCGTGGATCTGGGGTTCCACGTGCGCCAGGGCGGCGGCCCAGTC
>Ga0123356_10008061_pt1 | contig 10481 bp, 6 predicted proteins | sample TergutEmb28metaG_2_FD_92546 | JGI IMG/M metagenome (GOLD analysis project Ga0123356, IMG submission 92546) | Embiratermes neotenicus P3 segment gut microbial communities from Petit-Saut dam, French Guiana - Emb289 P3 | ecosystem: Host-associated > Arthropoda: Insects > Digestive system > Gut ... | reverse complement strand
GTGCCGCAGCGGGCGGTGCTGCTGGCGGCGTGGCCGCGGGAGCTACGGGTTGCGCGGCAGCGGGCGGTGTTGCTGGCGGCGTGGCCGCGGGAGCCGCGGGTTGAGCCGCTGCAGGCGGCTGAACTACCGCTGGCAGTGGTACCGGCTGCGCCACAGGGGCTGCGGGCTGAGCTGCCGCAGGCTGTACCGCCGGTGTTGCGGGTTGAACCGCGGGCGGGGGTGACGGCTGAGCCGCCGGTTGTGCCTGCCCGAACGCCAACGATGCGATAAGCACGCATCCCAACAATGCCATCTTGATATATCTCACTTGCGCCTCCGCTAACGGACGACAAACGCCGCCCCTACATTTCTCGTGTCTTACGCCCCTGCGGGACCAACCCGCCGGAGCAGCCCTTTATTTCATTAATACTACCGGTTTCATCATCCGCTTCCGCTCGCCATGCAGGTCCGTAACCGTCACCTTAACAAAGTAACGCCCGTTCCTGAGCATAGGCCTGTCTCTGTCTAAGAGGCAGATGCAGTTGTGGCTGTTGCAGGTACAGACCTCTTCGTTAACCGCCGTCCTGCCGCTGCTGCGGCCGCTTGTCCGGCCGTCCCACCAGAACCTGTTCTCGCCCGTAGGGGCGTTCATCTTGTCTACCGCCCACACCCTTGTACCCAGAGAGTTGTAGATATGAACCTTTACGCTCCTGACCAGGCCGTCCGGCGCATCTACGTTAACCTTTATGCACGTACCCGCCGGCGCCGATGCGCCATACTCCCTGACAGGGCGGATATACGGCGAGAACGGGTGCGGGGAGATGGACATGCTCGCCGTGAGCGAGAGTGTCTTGACCACCAGCGCGTAGCGCCCGAATTCTCCAAACGTCGCCGCTCTCTGGGCATTCGCCGCAGCAGCCCGCTTGCCCATACCCTCACGAGCTTCGTTCCTCAAGACCGCGGAGACCGCGGCACCGTTGTTGACGATCTCGCTGTTCGGTATAGGGCTCCACTTCAAGCTGTCTGGGAACCACTTCGCAATCTTTAATTCCTGATCACCGCCCCTCAAGAACGCGGGGATGTCCAAGACTATTGTAATCGCGCTGTCGATAGCTTCGAACTCGGTGATGACAACGTCAAAGGCGATGGAGTCCGCCATCCTGTAGCCATCTGAGCCCCTGTGCACGTAGTTCTTCAATTCGGGGATCTCAACATCAAAGTCTGCAAATCTGTCGCCCTGTACGCTGCGCGCCGGGAACTCGAAACGCAGGCCGTTGCGCGTGTTGATTGTGGCTGCGGTGTTGCTGTGCCTGAGCGAATACTTGACAACCTGCCCCGGCGCGGCCGCGCCGTCTTCGGTGTACTCGGCGCTTAAGCCGCCCCTGCCCGGAATAGACGCGGTTATCCGCGCCGTGCCGAAGAAGTCGGACGCAGGCGAGAATGTGCCGTCGTCGCTCATAACGCCGGCGCCGGCCGGCAGTACGCTCCACACCGGCGTAACAGTTACCTGGTTACCATCTTTGTCAAGCGCCTGGGCGCGGAAGCCGGCCGTGCCGGAGCTCGATATCCAACCGGAGCCGCCCCTGCGCATAACGGCGATGTTATCCAGCGCGGAACCGGTAACCCTCAAGGGCATTTCCAGCGTCGCAGACACACCGTTTTTCATACTGTAAGCGCCCGCCGGAGTGAACACCGCACGCAATACCAGATTCTTCTCGTCAGTCGGAGTCGTGTACTCAAAGACGATACCGCTTCTACTTTCAACCACAGAACCAGCATCGTAGACAGACCACTGAACCGTACCGGCCGCGCCGCTTCTGAGGATATCGGGGTCAACCGCCTCATAGCGATCGCTGAAGAACGCGTTGAACGTAAACCTCGCCGCGTAGGACGACGGCATGGTCAGCGCGTCGCGGCCAGCGCCCGGGTTAACCGATATGCGGCTGATGATCGTCGGCTCCGGCTTAACAAAGGTGCGGAACAATTGCTTCTGCGAACCGTAGATGCGGCCGTCAGACAAATGAACGCGGAAGTAATAGAAAAGATTGCTGCCGTCGGCCGGCGTAAAGTTAACCGGGAACGGAATCCTGTCTACGGGTATAGCGCTGCTGATATTCGCGGCTGCGCGGGTAAAATTCGTACGCCCCTCGTTCCTGTAAAACAACTCCACCGTCGTAACGCTGACACCGGGCAGCGCGGTAACGCCCCTTACGTCAAGCTCATACCTGCCGTCGACCATCGCCAGCGTATCGCGGCGCACGTGCTCGAACGGGAAATTGACCGTAATGGCGACGGTCTCATCGGCGTCCTGACGCAGGCTGAACCACTGGTGGGAGAGCTCGAGCAACCTCGGGTTAGACTCGGCTACGGCCTCTATGACGTAGTCGCCGGGGCCAACATTGGAAACGCGGGCCACTAAAGGATCGCCGGCGTTGCGGTAGTCAAATTTAACGGTTCTGTGGAACGGCGATACCACCTTAACCGTGCCGGTGTCTATGCCTAACGCCGCCCGGTCGGCTATGTTCCATATAATAGACTTGTCGCCGGTGTCCATGGTAAAGTCGTAAGACAGAACATTCTCCTCGGGCCGCCCGTCAAGCACAGACAGCGAGATGCGGTCTCCCAGCATGTAGAAGCCGTCGCGCCCCGCGCCAACCGTATACAGCGCGTTGCTGGGGATGTTTCTCACCTCGTACGTACCATTCGCCGCCGTCCTTGCCGACGCTACAACCCTGTTGTTCTCGTCGTAAACAAACACGTCCGCGCCGCCAAGCGGCTGGACGTCATGCGTGACAGTCCCCTTAATCGCCAGACGCGCGACAAGCGTATCGGTAAACTGAGGCATAGTCCCGCCGCCGGCATCAATGCCCACGGTAGACACCTCTTTATCGGAAGCGGCATTATCAAACCCCGCGGCCGACACCCTCACCTTGTACTCTTTGCCCACCGGCAAGCTTATCGAAAAGCGGCCGAAGGTTGGGTCGCTCGTGACCATCAGCGTGTCGCCGGCGTTATCCCAAAGCCTGATCACTGCCGAAGGAACAGGGGCCGACACGAAAGCTCCGTTATCGCCGTCTCTTCCGGCATCCCAGCTTCTGCCTATAACAATACCGTTAAGAAGCGCCGCGCCCTCGGGCAGCGTTACGTCCAGAACATTGGAGCCCGTAACGGCAACGGTCCTGCTGAACATCGAGAAGCCCGCCTTCTCCGCCGTGAGGATATAGGTTCCCGAGTTCAGGTAAAACTCGAACACGCCGTGGTGCGACGTAGACGCCAGTTCGTCTATAAGCACGCCGTCTCTGGTAAGCACGCGCACCCTCGCGCCGATGAGCGGGTCGCCGGACGAGTTCCTGACAACGCCGGAGAGCGAGTGGTCGTTGCGCACAAGCCTTACCGTACCAAAATTCCTGTTGTCGCCCAACCTCAGGGTAACCCGTTCCGGTAGAGTTGTGCGGTAGCCTGCCTTTTCTACGGTTACCGTCCAGGCGGCCGCGTTGCAACTGATGGTGAAGCTGCCGCTCCCGCTCGTAAGCGCGGTTAGCGTGTCGCCCCACTCCGATATGGCGGTCACCCGCGCCTGACTGATTACGGAGCCGTCCTGCGCAAGCACCTGTCCGTAGATGATAGCCTCCGGGCGCGTCATATAAAAAGTAGGCACTAACGTGGTTGCGCCGGCCCGAACGTCTATGGTGGCGGACTGCGAGTTGTAGCCTTCCTTAACAGCCGTGATACGGTAGCGCCCCTCCGGGAAATCCCTTCCTACGTGGTCGCCGTTATTGTCTGTATAAAAAGCGAGCGGAGCCTGCATGGGGCCGGAGAGAACCTCCGTACGCAGTTCCACGAAGCCGACCGCAGACTCGAAAGCGCCGCGGCCGAAGCTCTCGCGCGTTCTTACGGTAACAGCGCCGTTGGAGCCACTGTAGCCAAACGTGCCGGCGGATTGCGCATTGGTAGCTGCCGCTCCCCTGCTGTCGAGCGCGTAGACGCGCCACGTGTAATTGCCGGAGGACAGCGTGCCGGCAGCGTCAAAATCTACGCTCAGCGTGTCGCCGCGAGCCAGGCTCCCGCGGGAAACCGTCGTCTCCCAAACCAGCAGGCTAGCGCTGACCGTACCCAGGTCCGCACCCAGGTTCTGGGCAGGGGTGACCGTAGACAGGTTAACCAAAAAAGAGTTTGCCTCCGGCGCCAAATTAGTCCACTGGAAGGTAATAGGCTGCGTACCGCTGAAAAGGCCTCCCGACGGCGGCGCAAGCGGCACGATCCGCGGCGCGGCAATGGGCGTCCCCGATATCCTGAACTGCCCCTGCACCACGTCCATAGGGTTTATGACGCGCGAGTTAAAAGCCATGTGGTTGCCGTAGTTGTTCAGCACCAACCACGAATACGTCGTGCCCGGCGACAGCGGCGGCGGAGAGGCGGTGAGCGTCCCCGAAGGGTCCGGCGAGCCGTACGCGATGCTCGTAGCCGGGGTGATAGCCTGCCATATAACGCTGAGCGTGGGGGCCAGCGCGCCGTCTGGGCCTATGATCGGCTGGTCGGACAATATAATATGGTAATAGGGTACGCCAGGAACCCGCCTCCAGCTAAACTGCGGGGTGAGCTGGTTGATCGTGGTTACAAGCTCGCCGGCCAGAATGTTCGCCTTGGGGGCGATAAGCTCCGGCGCGTGGGCGCTCTCCACCATCAGGGTAAAGTAGTCGGAGTAGAGGGTATCCTGGCCGCTGACCGAGGCGACTATGCAGTAGTAGGTGCCCGGGGTTATGCCGGCGGCTCGTGGCCTGAAGCTGCTGCGCCGCGAAATGACGTTGCCTACTTCCCTGTGGGCCTGGTTGTTCGCAACAAGCGCCGAAATCCTGGTGTACTTGGACAGGTCCCCGCCCGCCGGCGTGGAAGAGTAGTAAATGTCGCCCGTGAACTCCGGCGTCAGCAGATCCTGCGACCCGACGGAACTGAGCTGCACCCACTCTATCCGAATGAGCGAGTCCATGCCCTTCACGCCTATCGCGAGAGGGTCGGGGACAATCTTCAACCGCTGCTCCTGCGCCGCAAAGACGGACAGGCAGAGAGCCAGAACAAACAGCGCCGAAATACCGATTTTCCTTAACGTCATCTATCGTAATCCTTTCAACCGCCGCGACCCGAAAAAGAGCCGCCGTTAGACAGTCGCGTATTGTCAAAAATAATAGTTAACACCCGTCTTTAAAGCCGGCAACGGCAATATATCCGCCTCAATCTGCAACTGCAGCCGCGAACCAAACCGGAAACCGCCGGAAAGCACCGGCAGCGCCATCGTTACGTCGCCAATGCGTACAAGACCAGACTGGTCAAGATCCCTCAAAGCATAGCTGTCCTTGCTGCGAGCCTCCAAACCCGCAATCCCCAAATTGGCAAAGAACGAGTGGCTGCGGTAATGCAGCATAATAATATGGTCGACCCGCACACCAAGATCAACATCCTCCAAAACCTCCTCCGACAACCACGAACTGGAGCCGTCCTCGGCGAACTGATAGTTGGTCTCCCGAACCACATCCGTAATCTTCAGGTTGATCTCGCCAAACGTCTTGGTGTACGAAAGCGAAAATCTGTTGCGGACAATATCAAATGAAATGGTGTGGCCCTGCGGCATCTTCCACTGCATCCCGCCTACGGTATACTCTACATAGTCGACCTCGCGCGGAATCGCGTCGCTCATAAAATCGCTGACGTACCCAAGCCTCTCCTCCGGAGACAGGCTCGACAAGCTGTCTCCAAAACTTTCAAACTTCCCGGTTATATCCTCGAAATTGGGGTTCTCCAGGTCAATCAACCGCGGCACTACAAACCCGCCCCGGGCCGACCCCTTGGCCTTGACGTTCAGCCCAAAGCGCGAGTCTAGCCTGAACCTCCCCCACTTCACGCCCAAAGACGGCGTCCAGGCCTCGGCGCGGTAACGCCCCTGCGCGGAACCGTTGCATATACCAGAGTGGAAGTCTATCAGGTCCCCGCCGGGAAGAACCATCTCCATGGGATCCATACCCATGCCCGGATCTATAGTTCCCTTGATATCAACGTGGCCCAGAAGGTCTATGTCGGCCCTGAGCCTGGTATCCATGGAAAACAGGTGGCGGTGCAGGTTGACCGCAAATACCAAATCATCGTCGTTGTTGACGCGGTAGGCGTACCCAAACGTCATTGTCTCCCAGCCAAAATTGATGGAAAGCGGCATCCTCAAAGCGCCCTTCAGGGAGAGAAACCCGCTGAAATCCTCCACGCCGCTGCCGGGTCCGCCGATGGTGATGTACTCGTCTATCACCGACGAACCGCCAAAAGCCGAGCTGAAATTGAAATTGAAATTCTGGGTGTAGGCGAAAGACCCCACGCCGCCAAGCATGGGCACGTCTACCCTGACCGTGGTATTGCCGCTCTGACCGGCCCCCGCCGTAGGCTTGAAGTTCTCAGGCGTTTTGAACATATCCTGGTTCTCGAATATGTCGTCGACCATCTGCCTGCTCAAAAGGTTCCCCCCAGGCGCAAGCGGCAGGTTGATCCCGAAATACCCCACCGGATGGCTGAACGACACGTCGGTCAGCGAGCGCAGCATGTCGTAGTTAAACCCCAAAGAGAGCCGCGCGTCAAAAGACGGCAAGTTGAAACTGAAATCCCCCGGGCCACCGTCACTCGCGGCAGCCGGCACGGCGGCAGACAAAAACATAACCGCGGCAAACGCGGCCAAAACGCCAATTCTTCTCATCTTAACTCCCCAATCTCAGTGTCAAAACGGCAACAACACGGCAACCGGAAAATTTCCGGAAAACCAAAATATACGTTACGCGAACGCAAACTGTCAAGAAATCTAAATTTTTTCTTGGGCCAACCGTTTAACCATTTAAAGGCAGGCGGCAGGTTGCCGCCCCTACATATATATATTAACTGCCGGAACGCTTGCGGCGGTCGACCCGCTTACGCAACTCAGCCGAATACTTGAACAGCGGCACAAACCGCCTATCAAGCGGCACAACCTCCCCAGTCTTAGGGTTACGCGCCGGACGAGCCTTGCGCTCCCGCACATAAAACGTCCCAAAACCCCGCAGCTCAATCGTACGGCCCTTCGAAAGCTCCTCGGCAAACACCTCAAGCAACTCCTCAACCGCAATCCGAATCTCCGCCTGCGTCAACCCCGTAGACCTGGCAACCGCGGCAACCAGACCATGCTTCGTGGTATTCTTCATAAACAACCTCCCAACCCCGTTTTTTGTTAACAACCCGCCAAGCAACACCCACCCCACGGAACTCCCGAACCAATTATTTCGGATATCACTAAAATAATATACTATATTCCATATATGCGCATAATAATAACTTTTTTAACAATAATAATAATCTGCACCCTCAACGGATGCACAAACCGCTCCATGAAAGCCACGGAAACCCCGCCCGCAACCCCGCCAACCCCCATAACCCCAACCCCGTCGGTAATCAACATCCCCGCCGAAATCAAAACCGCCTTCATAGAAAAAGCCATAAACGAACAACTGGCCGGCACTATATATAGGAATAACGCATTCCCGGTAGAAAACCTCGGCAACGCCCAAATAACCGTCCGCAAAAACGGACACATCAAAATCCGAGCAACCGGAAACGAACTAACATACAAAATACCCCTAAATATCTCAATACGCTTCTCCTTCACCATCCTGGGACACACCGAACACAAAGACGTAGACGCCGGAATAACCATAGCACTGCGCTCCAAATACACCCTCAAAAACAACTGGACCCTCGCCACAACAACCACCGTAGACGGCTACGAATGGACATCCAACCCAACCATCAAAATACGCTTCATCACCATACCCATAAAACCAATAGCCGACTTCATAGTTTCAAAACAGTCCGGAATCATAAACGACCTCGGCAAAATGATAGACGACGCCATGGCAAAAGGGGCAAACGCCAAAGATATAATTACCCCCATCTGGACACAACTCCAAACCCCAACCGAAATCACAATCCCAGACATGCCACAAAAACTATGGCTGCGGTTCAACCCGTCCGACATATACATAACCCAAATAACCGGAAAAGGCAGCCACATATCCGCAATAATAGGAATACGCGCAATAACCGAAACATTCATAGGCGACAAACCACAACCGCAAAAACTCAAACCACTCCCAAACTTCAAAACCCAAGACACAAAAGACAGCACTTTCACCATAAACCTCTACGCCGAACTCCCATTCGAACACGCAACCGCAATATGCCGCGAAACATTCGTCGGAAAAACACTAAAATCAGGACGCCAAAAAGTCCTGGTGCACGATATCGAAATATCCGGCGAAAACGGACTGGCACAAATTAAAATGAACCTCTCAGGATCAATAAAAGGAACCGTCAACGTCACAGGACACGCAATATACAACGAAAAAAATCAAACACTAACCATAGACAACTTCAACTTCGACGTAGAATCAAAAAGCAAATACCAAAAAACAAGAAACAAACTCCTAAAAGGAATCATAATGTCAAAAATGAAACCACACATGAAATTCCCACTAGACAAAACACTGGAAGACGCAAAAACCGCCACCCAAAAAATGCTGTCAAACTACGAAATATACAAAGGCGTAACACTAAACGGAAACATAGACGCACTAACAGTACAGGGGGTAGAAGTTACAGACAACGGATTCAGAGCGGTAGTAACGGCCAAAGGGACGGCCAGCGTTAAAGTAAGAGAGTAAAACAATTACCGCCGACCCAGCTCCTCAGCCATAACCTTCCTTAAATAATAGTTCACATACATGTGATACTCCTCATCATCCTTTGCCTTGCCCTCCAACCAATGCACAACGTCCTCGTCCAAAGAACACTCGACCCGCAACTTCTGGGGATGAGGATGCTTGATACGCTCGGAACTCCTGTACCAACCTGCCGGCGCATCACCAACGTACCTTTCTCTGACTTCACAGTCACTTTCAAGAAGCATAGTTCTCACCTCCTCAGTAAAAAGTATCTGTCCTGATATATCTTTTCGGCATAACGTGCCGATATAATCCTGATTCTGCCGGATTCCAACTCCGTTTCCACCACAAAAAGAATTTCCCCGTCAACCATCCCAACTATCCTGTACCTGTCCTCATTGTAGGTACTACGAAAATTATCGTACTCCTCAATTCTATACTCGTCGTCAAACACCCTTTTGGCAAAATTGAAATCTATACCATGCTTCTCTATATTTAAAGCGTTTTTTTCCTCATCCCACTCAAACTTGCCATCAGATGTAGTTACCGTCTGACCCAATATACACCCCCCTCTATACACATAATATAACACTCCGCAGAAAGAAAAACAAGTTTTTCTTGACGAGCTACTCACGCTCCAACGCAATATCCGGAAGCTCCAATACAGCGCCGGCGTCGCGCGGGATGTCTATGAGGGCGTCCTTGAAATTAGAAGTGGAACTGAACTTTATGCGGTAAGATGCACCAGGGACGAGGCCGCTGACCTGTAAAACGCCGCTGCTGTTGGTGAATGAGGCGCGGCGGGCGGGAGCGCGGGAGGGCGATTGGTCGCCGTCGGGCTCTATTGTTAGATAGGCGTAACTGACCGGATTACCCTCGTCGGTGAAGCGAACTTGTAAGAGTACGTTTACGTCGCCGCCTACGCGGAGGGCGTAACCCTGTTTGTAGGCGCCTTGGGCGTAGTATCTGCTCTGTTCGAGTAATGCGCCGATTGGTATATTGGTCAGTGTTAGCCTCATCTCTGTCTGGTCATGCTCCGATATGCGGTTGTGGTACGCCGAGCCAAGCCAGCCTGTGTGACTCATGTCACGCTTGAAATTATGCGACCTGTTGACGTGCACGTTCGCGCCACTGAGGTTGCCCCGTGTCTCTGCAAGGACAAATCCGTTGGTTACCGGGCGACCAAGCGCCCACAAACCGTCGGCGAACATAAGGGAGCCGGAGAGTTGCGTCCTCAAACTGTGAACACCCCTGTTATAACTGCCGATGACCTCGTTCTCCGTAAAGTTGTAGTTCACCCTAAGCTGGGCGCGGTTGTGGGCATAGTTCGCACTTGCAGTGTAATTAGGATTTCTGTCATTCCTCACCGACGCATTCGCCGTATAAGTTTGCGCCCCGCTGCCACTGCTGTAGTTTGACCAGCGCCAGCCAGCGTTCGCACCGTAGAACCAGTCGTATCCGACCGGTTCCTGAATCGTATCATAAAGTGGGCCGTCGAAATCGGGATCAAGCAGAACTTCGTCCGAATAATCGACCTCCTCAATCTTTGGCTGAGGAAAAATCGCACGTGTACCCAAGTTGCCGGATGCCGTAAAGCGGTGCCTTCTTATAGATGTTCCTAACGAGTAGTTACTGTTTACTGTAAAATAGGGCCTGCGTACCTCGCCCCTCACCCTCGCTCCAGCACTCATGTTAAAAGAGGCCATTCTAAAGCTGCGGGCAAGCCGTATCCCGTAGGTATAATCCAAAAGCGAGTAACTGTCAGAGTAAGGCGACTCC
>Ga0123356_10008060_pt1 | contig 10481 bp, 1 predicted proteins | sample TergutEmb28metaG_2_FD_92546 | JGI IMG/M metagenome (GOLD analysis project Ga0123356, IMG submission 92546) | Embiratermes neotenicus P3 segment gut microbial communities from Petit-Saut dam, French Guiana - Emb289 P3 | ecosystem: Host-associated > Arthropoda: Insects > Digestive system > Gut ... | reverse complement strand
GAGATTCTGCCAAACACCTACAAGATGGAAGGCTTCAGGTTTACATACTGGTGGGATGGTACGAATTATTATAATCCAGGCGATAAAATAGTACTTACCGACAGCGTCACGTTGTATGCCTTGTGGGAACCTGAGTTTGTAGTGAAATACAACGCGAATGATGGTAGCGGAAGCGCGGAAATATTCGATCCGACTACTTATCAGAAAGATGACCGTATAGATGTCGGACATCTTTATTACGACGGCAAAAGCGAGTATGTTCCTGTCCATAGGGAGAGATACGTATTTGCTGGTTGGAATACCAAAGCTGATGGAACGGGATTATGGTACAACTTCGATGATTCACACTATGTCACCGAAGATGTAACATTCTACGCACAGTGGAATTGGACCGTGACTTACGATGCCAGTGGTGGCTATTTCTCTGGTGTACCTGGCGTTATCACATTTGTTGATGATAACTATAGAGTCGGGTATTCGCCGAGAACCACATTTACTGTTTGGGGTAACTATTTTGTCAATCCATCCCATGACTTCGTTGGTTGGTTTACAGAGCCTAACGGCGGCGGAATCGAGCACATAATTGGCGCGCAATACGAAAGAAGCGAAAGCATCGTACTGTACGCCCATTGGAAACCCTACTACTACGTAAGGCTCCACGCCAACTTAACCCCCGGAGTTCCAGGACACAGCGAAGTTCTTGGTTATTACTATGAAGATGAGTTCTATACAGTTCCTGACCCCACAATCCCACCATACGGTTGGAATGCAACAAATAAATTCTTTGCAGGGTGGAATCTAAAAGACGACGGAACCGGCTTCTGGGTCACGGTTGACACCCATAAGATGGGGGACGAAAACCTTGACCTCTATGCTATTTGGCGCGACCAGTACAGGGTAAGATACTACAGTAACGACTTAGTCAACAACAAGAGCACCGAAATGCACCTTGACGCCCGTTACTTTGATCCTGCTGAAGAGTTCATCGTTCCTGACAATGCCGAACCGTGGCTAAGCTTCACCAAGTCCGGGTACGAATTCGCCGGATGGTATACGAAGCCTTTAAATGACGGAACTGGCGATTGGTATGATCCCAACGATATATACCTATTCTCCGGTGACCTTGAGCTCTACGCCCAGTGGGATAAGCTGTACACCTTGACTTACCACGTCAATAACGGCGGCACAGGAAATGGCAGCGGAAGTCCTGATTCCTCACGGATATATGTGGCGGGTACTTTAATTACCGTTGCGCCTATCGGTGGCTGGACCAAGACGGACTACAACTTTATGTATTGGACCAGGGATGAGGCTGGCCAAGGAAGCCCATATTACACCAACAATGAATTCTTAATGCCTGCGGAGAATATGGATCTATACGCCCAATGGACTAAGAATTTCATAGTGAAATATAATTCCAATGGCGGCAAGGAAGCAGAAGTGACCGACACGCTCACGTATGAGCCGGGTTGGCTAATCCCCGCAATAGGCTGGATAGGCCCAGGCGCTTCTGGCCCTTCGGTTCTCCCCTCCAGAGAAGGTCATGACTTTATCGGATGGAACAGCCAGGATGATGGATTAGGAGAAGACTTCACCCACGGACAAACGGGCTATGTCGTAAATGGTAACACCACGTTCTACGCGAAATGGAAGAAAGCGCTTTACACGGTGTCATTCTATCCTTTGGCCGGTGTGGGTGCAGGTTCGTGGAGAGAGGACGATGTCCCGTATGAGACTGAGGCGGGAGATCTTAGTACATGGGCTATCCCAGATAGAGATGGGTATGTTTTCGCCGGCTGGTATGACAATTCCGTCACGCCTGCTGTCCTGTATTCATCTGCTACGAAGATCACGAAAACCGTCGTCCTTGAGGCTAAATGGAACCTCACTGTAACTTACGATCCCGGCTACGGCCAAGGTGATGCTTGGATTGATACATTCGGCGGCGCAGGGTTGGATCCGGACAAGGCTACGTTTATCGTGCATGGACCTCTTGACACTCCGCCCAGCATCTACAATACTGGTCTACGCTTCACGCATTGGAACAACTTCCCGGATGGAACCGGTGGTATAAATTATTATGTTGGCCAAAGTGTCACAATACCTGGAGGCATTAGCATCACGCTTTACGCCCAGTGGGCTGACAAATTCACCGTGACCTACACTGATAATGCCGGCCTCCAACCGGATGTCATCGATACTGTGACGTACCTGTCCGGCGAGGAAATCGCCAAGATAGGCTATACCGGTGTGAATGGCGTAAATCCCGTCTTTTTTGCAAACGATGGTTATAGGTTCGTCGGCTGGAAAGATCTTAACGGGGACTTGTACAATGGCGAGGACACAGGCTATGTAGTTAACGGCGATGTCGTGTTTTTCGCCCAGTGGGAACTCAATACCTACACCGTGAACTTTGTGAAGAATGATGCGGATGAGTGGTTTTATAATGGTCCGAAATCGTTCACAGTGAATCATGGCTGGACGTTGGGTGTAGCGGGACATAATGTTTGGCCATATCCGGACCCAACCAGAGAAGGTTTCACTTTTGACGGTTGGATCAGCGCGCACGATTCTGCTTTCCAGGTTGTGCCTGGCACGCAAATCTATGATTCCGTCACGCTGATACCCAGGTGGAAACAAATTACCAATACCGTGAGGTTTGACAAGTATGATGTGGATGTTTCGTGGTCGTATACCGGTCAGACATTATTTACGGTGAACTATGGAGAAACGGTCGATACGGATAATACTTGGCCTATACCAAATCCAACCAGAGACGGTTACGTTTTTGCCGGTTGGTTTGAGTTTGGCAATCCTCTTGTCCAGGTTGAACCGAGCACAATAATTCGTAGATCATATGTGCTTGTCCCCAAATGGAACTATACTGTGACTTACGATCCTGACAGCGGTGAAGGCGCGGTATGGATGGATACGAACAGTGGCGCCGGTTTTGAGGCGGGCTCCACGATTATCCTGCGTCATCCCCTCGACAACCCACCCAACATCTACAAAACCGGCCAACACTTCGCGTATTGGACCGATCAACCGGGCGGATGGGGAACTCAATACTATGCGGGCCAAAGTATGACAATCAACAGCAACCTGACGTTCTACGCCAAATGGGATGCCAACCTGACCGTACGCTATTATACCAATGGTGGCGTTGGTGGTGGTCCTGGTGGTATCGTGTCTGACACGGCCATGTATGTGCCAGGTGATAAAATCGACATGATAGGGTATGTCGAAGGTACTGCCGTCACATTCACAAGAGAAGGTTATGAATTCAGTGGATGGCTTGCTAACAATGTGGGTAGCGTTATCACCAATGGGACGCTTGATTATGTAGTCAACAGCAGCATTACGTTCTATGCCGTGTGGGAACCCAAACCCTACGACGTGAACTTTTTTGACGATAAGAGTGGAACACTAATTGCCACTGTTGCGGTGAAGTATGGAGACAGCATCAACGACATGATCCTCTACCCCAACTTCGCTATCGTCCATAATTCTTTGGTTAACCTTCCGAACACACGTGCTGGCTATACTTTCGTGGGTTGGAAGAACAATGATGATGATGCGGACTGGGCTAACAGCGCACCCATATACGGTACACGCACTTTATACGCCGTATGGAGTCTACAAGACCGCACCGTAACCTTCTGGGACAACATAACAAATAACTCCGGTGCAACGAATATGCCGACACCGCTCACGGTATCTTACGGCTCATCTCTTGCTTTCCCGGGCACCCCGAGATTGCAAAATTATAAATTTGCCGGATGGTACAATTTATCTGATGGGAAAGCATGGGTTTTTGAAAACCCGATTACAACGCCCTTTGACGAGGTGAAAGATAACTACACTCTCTATGCCGATTGGATACCAGGGTTCTATGTGGCCTACGACGGCAACATGCGCACAGACGGAAACCCTCCAATTGACAACACCGCCTACGCGGTGGATGACCCGGTTACCGTTCTTAGCGCGGGCAACATGGTACGGGCAGGCTTTACCTTCATTGGTTGGGCTACGACGTCGTATGCAACTGTGCCGGAATTCACTGACGGCGACACGTTCAAAATGCCTGTTGTCCCGTGGCCCGGAGGCGTTACATTGTATCCCGTATGGGAGTCCGATTCGAGCTTCAAGTTTGTATCATTAATAATTGATGGAAGCGAAATTGACCTGTCAGACGTTACCATCTTCACGCAAACGGACTTGGACGAATATACGTTTAAGTTTTCGGCAGGCGATTTCTTTTCAATCAATGAACCAATAAAATTTACGACAGTAGGGCCACTCACCAATCCAGAAGCGGAGTTAAGGCTTATCTCTGGCTTTCCTTATCCAGATGAGCTTGATATAAACTACAACTCGGTGACTGATGAATATGAAATAACCTTCGCTTCCGGTGCACCTGTTTTTATCGACTTAGCTTTTGGGGACTGGGAGTTAGTGATTTCCGATGATAGTGGATGGAGCGGGAGGCTTGTCATTACCCAATAAAGCATTCCGCCAAGCGTGGTAATCTGTTCACGCACTATGAGCGGCAACGAGTTGCCGCTCATAGTTTTCCAATTTCATATTATTTATTGGTGATCCAAAACAATAAAGAGAGGGTATGTTATGAAATTAATCAAGCTAAAAAAACCCTTAGCGGCAATCATTTCCCTTGTTATGCTTTTATCCGTTCTGCCAACTTTGGCAGTCTCAGCGAACACGATATTTTCGCTCAGGTACAATCTCAATGGCGGTACGGGCTCTTTTGCAGACAGAACATTCGGCGTTCCCACGACTATGATGGTGAGCCCAGTGAAGCCAACGAACAGTGATGGCTCCGCGTTTATGGGATGGGCTGAAAGCGCCGATGCAGAGGAAGCAACAATTCAACCGGGTGCTTCAATTTATGTTGACAGCGAAATCACGTTGTATGCCGTTTGGAAGAAAATTTCACTTTCCTACGACCTCATGGGTGGCGCTGGTTTTTATCCACCTAGAACATTCACTGCCATTACAACTGCAATGGTTAATCCAATCAGCCCTACGCCTCCAACTCCCACAGACCAATTCCGTTTTTGGGTAGACCTCTCAACTGGCAGGACTTATAGCCCAGGACAACAGATACAAGTCGACTGCGAAATAGTGTTAACCGCTATTTGGCGTGACTATAGGTATACGGTACGCTACAGGCCAAACGACGGCCTATCACCGGTTCTCGATACATACCCTGCATATGGTGAGAATATAACCATCAGTCTCGCCGACACCTTCGCCCGTCCTGGCTATAAGTTCATAGGTTGGAACACGGAATATGATGGTTCCGGAATCCCTTATATACCAGGCGCTCCACATGTCGTAACTGGTGATCTTACCCTTTGGGCGCAGTGGGAAAAAGTGAACACCGTGACATTCAACGTCGCCTACTATGGTGGGATTCCGGTTCCGGCAAAACCTGCGGATCAGATTTTGGACGAAGGCGAAAAACCGATCGAACCAACCGAACCCATTCATGCGGATGGTTGTGTGTTCGATGGATGGTATGCCGATGCCGCCACCCTTGCAACAAACGGTTGGGATATGGATGACTTCGCGGACAATGAAAAGAAGATAATTGACGGTTACCTCAGTATTTTGTGGGATTTCGACAATAATGAAGTGACCGGCGACCTTGCCCTGTTTGCGTATTGGCTACCGAACTATACCGTAGTATTTAGCCTCGCATACGGTGGTACGACATCCGTCCCGTATCCTAATGTAATTAAGGCAGAAGGTAGTACAGTAAACGAACCATCTCCCGAACCGGAATTTGACGGTTTTACGTTCAACGGTTGGTGGATTCCATTAAGCGAATTGGGCAAATGGGATGCTGGCTATTTCAACGATAACGAGGAGAAGGACGGCTGGATCAAGTGGGACTTCGACGAGAATGTTGTGATGGACGATATAGTGTTGTACGCCAGTTGGCTGCCAAACTATACCGTGACATTCAGCTTCGCGTACGGGGGCACGTCGATTATTCCTGCACCAAAGATTGTAGCAAAAGGTCACACTGTGGTTGAACCTACGCCGGAACCTGAGCATATCGGCAAGACGTTTGATGGCTGGTGGTTTGACTCAAACGATGCGAGCCTTACATGGTATGTAGCAGAAGACTTCGAGGATAACGAGAGCAAGGGCGGCTGGATCAAGTGGGACTTCGACAAAAACAAAGTGCTTGGTGATATCACTTTGTTTGCCTCTTGGGTGGATCACAACATAGTGACGTTTGACGTCATCTCCAACGGCGGTTCGTTACCTGCACCGGCATCACAGTTTGTGCTGCCCGAAGGAAGTAAGGTTATCGAACCGGCCAACCCGATTCATCTGGCAGGCTTCGTATTTGAAGGCTGGTGGCTCTATGTTGGTTCAGGCGACTGGACCGATTGGGATTTCGAGGCGGATACAGGTGCAATACGAGTCGGCAATTGGGTTCAATGGAATTTCGATTACATAGCGCTTGGCTCCATCACCCTTGTTGCGTCCTGGGTTATTGAATACGCTACCATTTCATTTGATCTTCACGGTGGAACGGCGGTTCAGGAGCACAATCCGGTGGATGTGGAGCGCGGTAAATTCTTGAATCCTTGGCCGTACGACGCTCCGACAAAAGAAGGATTCGTATTTGGCGGTTGGTGGGATGAATGGGACAATACGGACGGCGCGACAGGTACCCGTTATTGGCCAACGACGCCTATCAACGGAAACGTTACGTTGCATGCCAAGTGGACACCAGTTCAATGTATCGTAACGTTTAACGTTGCTTCTTATGGCGGAATTTCCGTGAAGCCTGCGGATCAATCCGTGGACATTGGCACCTTAGCGACAATACCTATACCAGATCCAATCCATTCCCTTGGCCTGGTGTTCGACGGTTGGTACATCAATGCTTCAGAGCTTATTCCGCCTGTATGGAATTTAGCAGATTTCGCGGGTAACAAGATGAAGACGATTGGCGGCTATCCCTGTATCCAGTGGGACTTCGACAACAATTTGGTGATGGATGGCATCAATCTGTTTGCGGTTTGGTATCCGAACTATACCGTTGAATTTAGCTTCGCGTACGGTGGTACTGCGCCAGCACCTGATACAAAAATCGTAAGAGAAGGCCTCACGGTTGCGGAACCCTCGCCTGAGCCAAAGCTGGACGGCATGTACTTCAGGGGCTGGTGGTTTGACTCAAGCACTGCGGGAGCCTGGTTTGATGCGGAGGATTTCGAAGACAACGAACAAGACGGTAGTTGGATTAAGTGGGATTTTAGCAAAAACATAGTACTGGACGATATTGTGCTATATGCCAGTTGGCTGCCAAACCATACCGTAACGTTCAGTTTGGCTTATGGCGGTACGACATCCGTACCGGAACCAGCGATTGTGGCGCATGGCTTCACTGTAGCTGAACCTACGCCCGAACCGGAGCAGATCGGCAAATCATTCAGAGGTTGGTGGTTTGATTCAAGCAATGTAGGTTGGTATAACGCGGAAGATTTTGTGAATAACGTAAATGAAGGCGTTTGGGTCAAATGGGATTTCGATACAAACAAAGTGTTGGGAGACATAATTCTATATGCTTCATGGACAGACCACTTCGAAGTGGTATTTGACGTTATAACAAACGGCGGTAATGCGCCTGCGCCTGCAGTCCAACTTGTGCCACCAGGAGGTGGTAAAGTAACTGCACCGCCCAACGCAACCCACCCGTTAGACTTAACGTTCAATGGTTGGTGGCTTTACGTTGGTTCGGGATATTGGTCCGGATGGGATTTCGAATCAGACGCAAGCGTAATACGTGTTGGTGACTGGATCCAGTGGAAGTTTAATGATTACTTTGCGATTGGCAATATCACCCTCGTGGCGACTTGGATTCCGAAATACACCGTATACTTCAACCTTCAAGGCGGTACGGCAGTTGTGCCACATGTACCAGTTAAAGTGGATCACGGCGGATACCTGAACCCATGGCCGTACGCTAATCCTACAAAAGCCGGCTATGAGTTTGGTGGTTGGTTTACTGCCGCAGGCGGTGGCGGTGTCGAGTATACGACAGCTACCCCCATTATAGTTGATACCGTATTGCATGCAAAATGGACACCCGCCCAATGTACCGTGACATTTGACGTTTATGGCGGTGACGCAGGCTCAGGGCCATCAGATCAAACCGTGAGTGGGGGATCCCTAATTAATGATCCTGTGGTCATCCCGACTCATCCTGATAACATGAAGTTCGACGGATGGTGGCTCGACACAAGTAAAGTCAGTTGGGTTGATTGGGATTACGAATCAGATTATGAGACGTTTGGTAGGGTTGGTGACTGGATCAAGTGGGATTTCGATAATTATCAGGTATATGGCGATATGGATTTATGTGCGAGATGGATTGTCCCGGATCGCAAATTGGGTGCAATCATTGAATTTTGGGTTATTCTTGACAGCGATTTGAATCCTACCCCACCACCGAAATTTACTGATCTTTCATCCATGGGAGGAAGCGGCCCAGACTTCGTGTGGAATGTGGCAGATACAGGTATGATTGTCTATTCGATCCAAATTGAGGTGGATGATTCGTTGCCGGGCGATGTAATTACCGCAGTTGCCGTTTGCAATGGAGGCGGTTACAAAGTAGCGACAAGCACCAATGGAACCTTTGATTTTTCCGAATTTGAGGATGGCAAATACTTAATTTTCGACGTTTTAGGAGGCACGATCACTTTCTATTATGGTGACCAAGAAAGTAACCTATCAAGCCTACCAAGCGACAAAATCATCGGCACCCTTGAAATTAATTTCACACCGTAATTCCACAAATTCCTATGAAAGGAGCCTTGCCGCTTATGCCGGCAAGCTCCTTTCTAACGATTTATTACCATATCATTGAAAGGTGATGCATTTATTAATGGGAACTAATAAGCTCAAGAAGCTTTTACTTGTCTGTATACCGCTCATGATGATCTTATCGCTCATGTTTATTATGGCGGTTTCATCAGCCCCATCTTTAGTAAATATCACGTATAACGCAAATGGCGGAGTGGGTGCTCCGGATGTCAGACAGGTCTATGCCAATACGTTCACGCAAATCAGTACGGTAAAACCCACGCGCGATGAGTACAAATTCCTGGGATGGGCTGATAGCATCTCAGCAACTAACGCTAAACTTGAATTGGCCCCTGGCGAATGGTTGTACGTTGATAGCGATATTACGCTGTATGCGGTTTGGGAGAAGATATACGCCAATATTACATATGACGCCAATGGTGGTGCACCTACTCCTGCCGTAAGACAAGTATATGTCAACACATTCACGCCTATCAGCCCTACAGTACCCACACGTGGTGGAGCCGTATTTTTGGGGTGGAATACATCCCCTATACCCACTATGCGTTATACTGCGGGGGAATGGATATTTGCCGACGATGATATCACATTGAAGGCGGTATGGGACATTGATGAATGGGACAAAAGGCTTTACAACGTATCATTTAACTATACCGAACTATCAGGGTGGGTGGTTTGGTGGAATACCAACGTTCTTGTTGGAAAGAGCGTACAGGAACAACATCCAGATGTTTATAACGGTAGCGAATGGACCTATGATGGTACGTCTTATGCCATATATTGGTACTCAAACGCGGCTCGCACAATCTTATATGATTTCAGTTCACCAGTCATAGGCAATATTATGCTGTGGGCCGGATGGACTGACGTAAACGATGCTCATCTTATCGAATACAATGCTAACGGCGGCGAAGGCACTATGGCCAATGGCTGGGCTGTCACCGGAATAAATTTCAATCTTGCCAATAACGGATTCACAAATCCCGGACATATATTCAAAGGTTGGAACACCATGGCAAACGGCTCTGGCGTTTCTTACCCGGCCAACCATACTTTTGCACCGTATGGATTTTCAACCGGGCTTACGCTGTACGCGCAATGGGAGCCGGTTTATTTTAAGGTAAGCTTTAACTACACTGAACTATCCGGTTGGGCAGTTTGGTGGGAAGCAGAGGATATTCTCAGTGGTAGAAGTATATCTTACTACCATGGGGACCTTAACGGTACTGAATGGGAGTATCCTACAGGTAGTGGCGATGTTTATATAATACACTGGTATAAAGATTCTGGTCGTACAGATCTGTATAATTTTAGCGAAGCTGTGACCAGTGACTTTATGTTGTGGGCGGAGTGGACGCTGAAAGTTATATGTACTCACATGTGGGATTCTGGCGTGGTTACATTGGAGCCAACCTGCATGACAAATGGTAAGATGACTTACACCTGTACCATCTGCGGTGAAACCTATGAAGAAGATATCGACACGAATACGGCCAACCACGAAGGCGACCCATACGAAACCGTGACACGAACAGCCACTTGCGTGACGACGGGACTGAAGGACACGTTCCTCTGCGACGAGTGCCACGCAGCTGACGAGACGGACGTTGACT
>Ga0123356_10008059_pt1 | contig 10483 bp, 6 predicted proteins | sample TergutEmb28metaG_2_FD_92546 | JGI IMG/M metagenome (GOLD analysis project Ga0123356, IMG submission 92546) | Embiratermes neotenicus P3 segment gut microbial communities from Petit-Saut dam, French Guiana - Emb289 P3 | ecosystem: Host-associated > Arthropoda: Insects > Digestive system > Gut ... | reverse complement strand
TATGGGAGTAGAAAATCTTTCCCTTAAAAATAATATGATTACAATTCTTTCCAATAAAAGCGGCAGAGGCTGGGAAATCCAGATGGAAAGTGAAAAGTTATACTATTTTACAATAAACATTCTTGGCGTAAAAGAAAAAACACTTCCTATACCCTCTGGTAAATGTTCAATTCTAATTGATAAACTTTAGCGTATGGATGTTACGTTAACCGCTATTATCGAAATTGGCTCAATGGGTATAAGGCTTCATATCGCGGAAGTAAATTTAAACGGCGGCTGGCAGGTTCTGGACAGGGCAGTGCGTCCTGTATCGCTTGGGCGCGATGTTTTTACATCCGGTGTATTGTCAAGAGAATCGATGCTTGAATGTCTTTCTGTTCTTCACAATTACCGCGAGCTTTTATCAGGATGGAGTATCGAAGATAAAAATATTCATTTGATCGCCACTAGCGCGCTTCGAGCCGCGCGTAACAGGGATGTTTTTATTGATCGCGTTAAACAGGAAACCGGTTTTTCATTAATTATAATTGAAGGTATCGAAGAAAATAGGCTTATGTATCTTGCTGTGCGTTTCGCGCTCAAACAGGACCTTCCGTTATTCTGGCGGGCTAATTCGATGATAATCGAAATCGGCGGAGGTTCTACAGAAATAATGCTGCTTAGAAGGGGGCAGATGGTAGCTGCTCACAGCTTAAAAATGGGAACGATTATTATCGATCAACATTCACGACATGGATTTGGTCCCGGGATTTTTTACGAACGTTATTTGAATGAAAGTATCAGAAACACTTTGGGTATGCTTAACATGGAAATGGATTTCGCGCATGTTCGTACAGTTGTAGCCGCCGGAGCTGATGTTCGCCTAACGGCGGAAAGGGTTGGAAAGGAATTAAACGAAAATTGCCGCATAATTGAACGCGAAGATTTTATTAAGTTTGTGGAAAAACTGCGCAATTTTAGTATCGAGGATTGCATCAGGCAGTTTGGGATATCTTACGCCGATGCCGAAGGTTTAATTCCCGGGCTTTTAGTATTAAAACTTTTTCTTGAACGCACAGGAGCGGCAAAGGTGGCTGTTCCGCAAGTTACAATACGCGACGGATATTTAATCGACTTGGCATCCGGTGTTGATAAATCATTGCAGGATGAATTCTTTACGCAAATTATCGCGTCTGCCGTAAATCTTGGGCGAAAATATCATTTTGATGACGCTCACGCGCGTAACGTAGCGAATAATTGTATGACAATTTTTGACGCTCTTTTAAAAGAACATGGAATGAACCGCCGTCATCGCATAATTCTGGAAACCGCGGCGATTTTACATGACATTGGAACTTATATAAAAACATCCGGGCATCAAAAACACAGCCAGTATATAGTAGCGAACTCGGAAATTTTTGGGCTTCATCAGGACGAGATTGGTATAATCGCGAACGTTGTTAGCTGTCATCGAGGCGACCCTCCTTCGCAGTCAGACCTTGAGTTTATGTCGCTGCAAAGGGAAGAACGAGTTCTGGTTTTAAAAATGGCTTCTATTTTAAGGGTAGCGGACGCGCTGGATCGAGGTCATACTCAGCAGATAAAAAATATTACAGTTGAACGCCGCCTTGAAACGGTTGTTTTGCATGTAGATAAGGTTTATGATCTTTCTCTTGAATTGATGGGAATTGAAGAAAAAGGCGGAATGTTTCAGGATGTATTTGGGTACAAAGTGATTTTAAGTTAAAAGGAGTTGGTGTTTTAATGAGTAGTATAGAAGAAAACAATGATCAGCCTTTCCCATACATCAGCCGTGATATATCCTGGGTAGATTTTAACGAACGTGTTTTAAACGAAGGGCTTCGCGATGATAAACCCCTGCTTGAAAGACTGCGGTTCCTGTCCATTGTTACAAGCAATTTTGACGAGTTTTTTATGGTACGTGTCGCGGCGTTAAAACGTTTGCAAAAAGCGGAAGCTGTTACAGAAATTGACCCCTGCGGTTTAACCGCGACACAGCAGCTTAAAATAATTTCCGAAAAAGTTCATTCAATTATTAAAAGACAATATGATTGTTTTAAAAAAGAAATTTTTCCGGAGCTGGCGAGAAACGGTTTATCGCTATTACATCCTGATTCATGGTCTGTTCCGCATTTAGATTTTTTGGATTCATTTTTTGTAACGCAAATTTATCCTGTTCTAACTCCCCTTAGACTGGAAGCTGATAAACCAATGCCATTTATCGAAAGCCGGGCGTTAAACGCGGCGTTTTTACTTGAACAGGAAAATACAAATCTGCCAACCACAGCTCCCAGTGATGAATTGTTTGATTCAATTCCCAAAGAAATGATGGTAATAGTTCCGCTGCCTTCGGTTCTTAACAGGTTAATCTGGCTGCCTGATTATGACAATAACGAAAAAACAGAAACCGTTAATACAACAGGAGTTGAAAAAGAAAAACTTCAGCTTGCTTTATTGGAAGATGTTATTGTTACATGGGGAGCGTATTTATTTCCAGGTTATAAAGTAAAAGAACACATGACATTTAAAATAAACCGTGACTCTGATTTTTCCGTAGATGAACAGCGCGACGAAGATTATGTTGAAGCGATGGTAGAAGTTCTGGAAGGAAGGGAACGAGCCGATGTTATACGAATGGTTTATACGGCGGGCAGTGAAAAATTAAAAGATGAACTAGCCAGACGTTTTTCGCTCGAAAGTGATTACCTTTATGAAATTGACGGTTCAATTAATCTTATAGATTTTATTGAACTTTTAAATATCGCGAGCCTTGAATCATTAATCGAAAAACCCTGGAAGATTCATAAATCAGCGGACTTTAACGAAGAAACGCCGATATGGGATCGTATAAGTCAAGGTGATGTTATGCTTCATCTGCCGTATCAATCTTTTGAACCGGTAGTACAATTTTTTCAGGAAGCCGCGAATGATCCACAGGTTATTTCAATAAAAACAGCTTTGTACAGAACAGGCGGAGCTATTCCCGGTATTGGAATAAGTTCCGGTTTATCAGTTTATTCGCCTGTTGTAAGAGCTTTGGAGCAAGCCGCGTTAAACGGCAAACATGTAACGGCGGTTGTTGAATTAAAGGCTCGTTTTGACGAAGAGCGCAATATATCCTGGGCTAACAGGCTGGAAAAAGCCGGAGTCATTGTTGTGTACGGGCTTTCAAACCTGAAAATACATTCAAAAATTTCGCTTGTATTGCGGCGTGAAAATGAACGGATAAAACGTTATGTGCATTTATCTACAGGAAATTATAATGACAGAACCGCGAGATATTACGAAGATTTTTGTCTTTTTACATGCCGCGAAGATATAGCGTATGACGCTAACCTTGTTTTTAACATGCTTACAGGTTATTCTACCGTACAAAAGATGAACAGGCTCACGATCGCTCCTACAGGATTAAAACGGCGTTTTTTGGAACTTATCGAAAGAGAAGCCAACAGAGCCGCGCATAATTATCCCGCTAAAATTATGGCAAAGATGAATTCTTTAACTGATGTTGATGTAATTAAAGCTCTTTATTCCGCTTCGCGGGCTGGAGTTAAAATCTTTTTATGTGTACGCGGAATCTGTACATTAATTCCCGGTGTTAGCGGTGTCTCGGAAAATATTCAGGTGATCAGTGTAATCGACCATTATCTTGAACATTCAAGGGTTTATTATTTTTTAAACGGCGGAGCGGAAGAACTTTATCTTTCCAGCGCCGACTGGATGCTTCGCAATCTGGAAAAACGCGTAGAAATTTTATTCCCGATTCAGGATGAAAAATTACGAGGCGAATTAATCGCAGTTCTTGGCAATTATTTCCGGGATAACTGCCAGGTTTCGGTTTTGGACAATGAAGGTAAATGGACATTACTAAAACCCGCGAACGGAGAAAAACCTTTTCGTATTCAAAAAGAGATGTTATCCCGCGCGGCGAAAACAAGTGATATTCCCAGTCCCGCGAAAATGGAGTATACTGTAAGGCGCAGCCCGCCTGCGAGTACAAATTAATTAAGGAGTATTATATGATTTTTCCCATGATCGACGATTATTATATTTTATTGGTAGTCCCAACTCTCTTATTATCTTTATGGGCGCAGTTTAAAGTTAAATCAACTTTTTCTAAATATTCCAAAGTATCAAGCTCTCGCAAGATCACGGGAATTGACGCGGCTAATCTTTTACTAAAAACAAGCAATATAAACGATGTCAGAGTCGAAGCGGTTGGCGGAACATTAACCGATCATTATTCACCTATGGATAAAAAACTTAGGTTATCTGATCCTGTATACAACTCTACTTCAATCGCGGCGATTGGTGTCGCGGCGCACGAAGCCGGACACGCCATTCAGCACGCGACGCACTGGGGTCCCCTTGTTTTGCGAAGCACTCTTGTTCCTGTCGCCAATATCGGCTCACGCTTCGGTCCCATTCTCGCGATGGTAGGACTTTTTATGACAGGCAGCGAATCTTACGGCAGTTTTTCCTCGATGATTTTTAATATTGGAATTCTTCTTTTCAGCGGCGCTGTATTGTTCTATTTAATTACATTACCTGTTGAGTTTAACGCTTCCAGTAGAGCGCTAGCCCTCCTTCGTTCCAACAATGTACTTACAGAGCAGGAACTTAATGGAGCTAAAAAAGTATTATCCGCCGCCGCGTTAACCTATGTAGCGTCCGCTTTAACCGCGATTGCCAGTTTACTCAGGTTAATATTGTTATCACGCAGGCGCAGATAGCGCGCAGATAGATATTGAGGTTAAAAGGCAAGCACTCTTTCGCCTTGTATTTTTAACAAAAACCACTGTTTTTAGCCTTGTATTTTTGACAAAAATGCCTGTTTTTTGCCTTGTATTTTTTACAATTTCCCATTAGAATTATTCTTAACGAAGGTTAAAAATGGCAAAAAAAAAGGTTAATACATCCTATATAGACAGGAAAATCGATACAGATTTACTCAGTTGGGCACAGGATAGCGATCGAAAACCTTTATTACTTAGAGGCGCAAGGCAAGTAGGCAAGTCCAGCGCGGTAAGGCATTTGGCAAAGCAATTTGATCATTTTTTGGAAATTAATATTGAGTTGGATATAAATGTTCAAGACCTGTTTTCTAAAGGTGATTTATCACCTCAAAAGCTGTGTCAGGAATTATCCGCGATATATGGAATTCCTGTTATACCCGGAAAAACTTTATTGTTTTTTGATGAAATTCAAAGTTCTTTGCCTGCGATTTCTTCTCTTCGTTTTTTTTATGAAAAATATAAAGAATTACACGTAATTGCCGCGGGTTCTCTTTTGGAATTTGCTTTTCAGGAATTACCGTCTTTTGGAGTAGGGCGGATTCGTTCCATGTTTATGTATCCAATGAGCTTTTTTGAATTTTTAAATGCTTGTGATCATAAATTGCTGTTACAAGCCATTCAAAACGCAAATTGTAATAATCCTTTATCCGAACCTGTTCATCAAAAAATAATCGAACTTTTAAGAATATTTTTTATTATTGGCGGAATGCCGGAAGTTGTTTCTTCTTATGTAAGTAATAAAGATTTTCTTTCTTGTCAGCGTATTTTGGACGATCTTGTAATTTCACTTAAGTCTGATTTTTCCAAATACGCAAAAAAAGTTCCGGTTTTACAAATATCTGTTGTATTTGATTCTGTTGTAAATCAAATGGGTAAAAAATTTGTTTACGCGAATGTTTCCAATGAATACACCCACAGGCAATTAAAAGAAGGACTTGAACTTTTAAAATTGTCCGGGCTTGTTATTCCTGTTTATCATTCAGCTGCCAATGGCGTACCGCTGGGAGCAGAGATCGATATTAAAAAACAAAAAATACTTTTATTGGATACAGGTATTTTTCAAAGATTATTGGGGCTGCCTTTAAAACAAGATTTTATGTCTGATTTATTAATCAGCGATGATTTTTCCCTTATAAATAAGGGAAATATCGCAGAATTATTCGCAGGGCTGGAAATACTAAAATCGTCTTCATGTTACGAGCAAAAGAGTCTTTATTACTGGCACCGTGAAAATAAAAGCAGCAATGCCGAAGTTGATTTTGTCGTACAATTAGGCAAAGACATCATTCCAATAGAAGTAAAAAGCAGCGCCAAAGGCGCGATGCAAAGCATGCGTTTATTTCTGGAAGAAAAACACTCCGCTTATGGCATTCGCACCTCTTTAGAAAATTTCGGAGAAATACCCGGTATAAAAATAGTCCCGCTTTACGCGCTTGGCGAGAACTTATCAATGTAATTGACACATTTTAAAACCGTGAGTTTACGCACGATTTAATCGTGTGTTTACACGGATGTATTAGATAAGCAACCATATTATAATTTTACATAATTGAGTTGATAATATGAAAAATACCATAACTATATTTTTATTTTTTTTAATATTTTCCAATTTATCCGCGCAACCATCATCTTTTGTTTCACGGGAAAGTATTTTTATTTCCACTTCCATAGAAACAATTCCTTATGATTTTGAATCCTTCGTAATCGGCGGAGGTATGTCTTTCGGCTACGGAACAGGCGCGGCAGTTGGAATGAAACTGGCGTGGTTTTTCGGTTTAGAGGGAATGAACGCTTTGGAACTAAATGTTTTTTGGAAATATTTTTTATCCGGTTTAAATGCCGATACAGGTCCTTTTTTACAGCTTATGTTGGGTCCCGTTATATTTAACCGTATGGATGAATTTTCGATAGGCAGTAATAAAGGTTCGATGACTTACGGATTGGGTTTTGGCTGGCGTTTTTTTATAGGGGATATATGGTATGTGGAGCCTATGGTTAGAAGCGGTTATCCGTATATCATCAGCGCAGGAGTTAGTGGAGGCGCCCGATTATAGCACAGCGCAAGCTGTGTGGATGATTAAATCTAAAACGGCGTGGCGCACAGTATATTATTAAAGGAGAAAACAGCGCGAGTGCTTTAGCACGAGCAGCGCGCCTGAGATTATGAATATGAATAATAAATTATTTCGGAATTTAATCTCGCAGAGGCGCAAAGGCGCAGAGGTGGTAGTAATTCTTTTAATATCTTTGTTAGTTACATCTTGTCCGAATCCGTTTATGAAAGAAATCCTTGGTGTAAAAGAAGTTTATTTTGAAACCAACGGCGGCAAACCTGTTCCTTCCAAACAAAATGTATGGAGAGACGAACTTGTTAAACAGCCAAACAACCCCACAAAGGCAGATTATAACTTTGCAGGCTGGTATACAGATAATAACATTTTTGAAAATCCCTGGGATTTTAACGTTGAACCTACGGTTGACATGACACTGTACGCGAGATGGGTAAGTAATCTTGTTCCTTCGATCCCGATCAGCGGAATAACGATTTTAACCGATCCAACCAAGATGGATTATGTTCACGGCGAAGCGCTTAACCTTGCCGGGCTTACTGTTAAAGTTGAATACGAAGACGGCTCCGAAAAAAATGTTTCATTTGATCAATTAGCTTCAAACGGATTAACGGCAACGCCAGCTAACGGAACTATTCTTTCAATAGCGGCACATAACGGTTTGGAGATATTAGTTTCTGGTGGAGGTTTTAGTGATACGACAACGGGTACTTTAATTATGAGTATTGTTACGAATGTTACTTTGAGTTTTGAGCAAATTACAGAAGGAGCTCCGTTACCTGTTGATAATATAACGATTTCTCGAACAGGCGCCAACGGTGTTCCGCAGCAAGTACCAATAAGTATAACAAATCCATCGTTGTATTCAAATATAAAATGGGAAGTTGACGGTGTCGGTACTTACGCAGGACAAATTGTCAGGGAAGATCCGATTGGCTCATCGTCGTTTACGTTGAATGCAAATTTAAGCGCTCCCGAGCATGTAAAATACAACACGCTCGGCGGACATACATTAAGGTTGTTTGTGGAATTAAACGGCGTAGAGTATATGAGAAATATAAACTTTACGATTGTAGAGTAATTAAAGAGGAAAGAAAAATGAAAAATAAACATAGAAGATTAAGAATTTTTTTACCACGAACCAACACGAACCATAGCCTCGATATCGAACAGCAAGTTCGTGTGGTTTGTGGTAAATTCTTTGTTTTGTTCATTGTTCTTTGCTCACTGTTCATTGTTTCCTGTCCTGAAGAGTTTGATCCGTATGGTTCGGGTTTGGGGTCTTTATCTCTTTCGTTTTCATCACCACGGACAATTTTACCCGGGATACAATCATTAAATGATTTTACCAGTTTTGAATTGATCTTTACTCCTGTTCCAACCGGTATTCCAATAACATTTACTCCGAATATTACCGGTTCAAATTTGCAGCCTATTACTATAGCCGCGGGAAATTATAATCTTACCGTTAACGCTTATAAAGGAAGTAATCTTGCGGCGCGAGAAACAGTAAATGGAATACAAATAAACGCGGGGCAAAATACAAATTTAAATATCACTTTAAAGGCACTGCCGTTAATTCCCGCAAGCGGTGTTGGTACTTTTTCTTGGAATATAACTGTTAATACGCCTGATACAACCGCAACAATGACAATAATAAATTCGAGTAATACTGTACAACCTCCTGTTGAAAATTTATCAGCGGGGGTTAATAATAACAGCCGTCCCAATCTTCCTTCGGGGATTTATACAGTAAAAATAGAAATGACGCAGACAAACGGTAAAAAACTTGTATGGCACGAAATTCTGCACATATACGCGACAATGACAAGTAATTTTACAAAGGTTTTTAATGAAAGTGATTTTAATAATCCTAATCACGTTATAACTTTTTTTAATAACGATGGGAGTACTATTACATCGCAAACCGTTTTACACGGGGGTTTAATACCGACGATACCATCCGTTTCAAAAACAGCCGATGTTTACCTTTATCTAAATAGTAATAATCCTTCGTTAAGTGATGTCGGTTTTATATTAAACGGCTGGCGAAAGGACGATCAGGGAAGCGCTTGGAATAATCTAACTACTATTCCTATTCACGAAAGCATCGATTTTTACCCGAGCTGGATAGGAGCGATTGATGTGCCAGCAAACCTGGCAGGAACCAATGATTTTGAAAAAGCGATGACTTATGTTAATACACCCGCTAACGCAGGCGCTTATACATTGTATGTTAGAAATAATGCGAATATAGATGCGCAGACAATAAATTCTTCAAGTGTAGATTTAACAATTCGCGGAATGGCGGCACCCGTAACTGTAAACGGCGCGATTACGCTTAATAACGGAAGCCTTAGACTTGGCGAAAATATTACTGTAAATAATGTTACCGTATCGCCGAATACTACGTTTGAAATGTCAGCTAACGCAACGGTAACAACAGTTACCTTGAACGCGGCAAACGCCGCGACAACGGCTGTAATTAACATTCCTGCCGCTTTGACAACAGGCGGTGTAGGTACACTTAATCTGCGAGGAAATACAATAAACGCAGTTGATTTCTGGAATGACAAAACAATCTTACAGGGAGCGGGTTTAACTTCGAATAGTGATATTTCAAAGTTTGTATTGGGTAATTTTATTAACTCTTCTAATGCGACCCAAGCTATAGGCAGTACCCATGTGATTCAATTTGAAAGCGGCACACCGAATAGAGGTGTTTTAAGAGAATCGCAAATCACAATTGATACACAACCTGTATCTGTTTCAGACTTTATAGTAGGCAGTATTTCCGGTAATTTAACAGTAACCGCGAGTATAATACCGACCGAACCTCTTTCTTATCAGTGGTACAGCAATAACACGCCAAGTTATACAGGCAGCTCTTTAATAACAGGAGAGACAAACTCGTCATTTACAATTCCTACGAATTTAACAGCGGGAACATATTACTATTATTGTGTTGTAAGTGCTGCAACTTCTGCCGCATCAACTTCTACAAATATAGCGACTGTAAATGTAAGACAGAATCAAAACATTTCTAACCTTACATTGAGTAATAACACAAAAATATACGGTGATACTCCAGCGGCTGTAACGGTTGAGTATAACGCAGGTTTTAATACAACTAACTCGGGAGCTATTACAATTTATTATAATGGTTCTCAAACCATACCTTTAAATGTTGGTACTTATAATGTTACCGTTTCTACGGCAGGCGGAACGATTTACGCGGCGTTAGCGGAAGTTTCGATTGGTACGCTTACAATTACACCAAGACAACTAACGATTAATGCGCCAACCGGAAGTCCGGCAAAAGTATATGACGGCACTACCGCACATACCGGATTAACAGCAGGAACTCTTACAAATGTGGTTCCAGGCGATGTTGTAAATCCTTCAATCACAAGTGCGACATATAACAGCGCCGATGCAGCGACGGCTAATCAGATAATAATTGTTTACGGCATAACAGGAGCCGCAGCAGCAAACTACATAGCTCCCGTTAACGGTACGATAGCAGGAACAATAACAAAAGCGAGCGGAGCGGCAGTTAGCGGAGCTCCGACTGTAAACGGTATACCGACTGAAAACAGTATAACCGTTAATGCTGTT
>Ga0123356_10008057_pt1 | contig 10483 bp, 6 predicted proteins | sample TergutEmb28metaG_2_FD_92546 | JGI IMG/M metagenome (GOLD analysis project Ga0123356, IMG submission 92546) | Embiratermes neotenicus P3 segment gut microbial communities from Petit-Saut dam, French Guiana - Emb289 P3 | ecosystem: Host-associated > Arthropoda: Insects > Digestive system > Gut ... | reverse complement strand
TAATCCCGCGCGTTTTGCTGTCATAACATCCGCACCGAGCTCCGCCGCAAGAAGACCGGCAATATGCGAAACTTCTATGGAGTGGTTGAGAACATTTTGACCGTAGCTTGTGCGGTAACGCATTCTGCCGAGCAATTTGATGATTTCGGGATGTAAACCATGAACGCCGGTTTCAAATGTGGCGCGGTCACCTTCGGATTTTATTGTCGCATCGACTTCCTTTTTGGCTTTTTCGACCATTTCTTCGATTCTTGCAGGATGTATACGCCCGTCTAAAATGAGTTTTTCGAGTGATATACGCGCAATTTCGCGTCGGACGGGGTCGAACCCTGAAAGAGTAATAGCTTCCGGTGTGTCGTCTATGATGAGGTCTACACCGGTGAGTGTTTCAATTGCGCGGATGTTGCGGCCTTCACGACCAATAATCCGCCCTTTCATTTCGTCATTGGGTAGGGGAACCACAGAGACGGTTGCTTCGACGACATGGTCTGCCGCACAACGTTGGATAGCAAGTGAAATCTGCTCTCTCGCCATGTTCTCGGCATCTTCTTTGAGACGGTCTTCAATCTCTTTGATTTTCATTGCCGCCTCATGTGTGACCTCAGACTCGAGGTTCTTTATGAGGTATGCCTTGGCTTCGGCAACTGTATAACCTGAGATCTTTTCCAACATCTCAAACTGGCTTCGTTTAACTGAAGCAACTTCCTCATGGGCTTTTTCGAGATCGGACTGCTTTTTCTCAATTGCTTCTGTTTTATTTTCTATTATCTCGGTTTTTTTATCCAGCATCTCTTCTTTTTGCTGGAGTCTGCGTTCTTGCTTTTGGATTTCTGTTCTGCGCTCTTTTACCTCGCGCTCATACTCACTGCGGTTTCTGTGTATCTCTTCCTTGGCTTCGAGTAATGCTTCGCGCTTTTTATTCTCAGCGCCTTTTATCGAGTCGTTTATAATTCTTTTTGCTTTCTCTTCTGCGCTTTGGATTTCACGTTCTGAAACTTTTTTGCGGTAGATTATGCCAAGGAAGAAGAAAAGTATAGCGGCTACGACTACTACAGCCGCTGTAATTCCATAAAATAATACTGATTCAGGCATTGCGTATATAGATACCTCCTTATCGGAAAGATTATAATATGGACCGTTATGGTCCTTTGATGAAAAGCCTTGTGCATCGGAAACCCATGCTTTATTGCGCAATATGCAATTATTGATGGTAATATATTGTAAGCACGAAGGCTCTTAAATCGTGAAATTCCCCATTTATCCCACTACTCTCATCCAAAGTATTCTATTACTCTGTGCCCGCTGTGTCAAGAAAAACTTGACTTTATAATCAGCATAAACTACTATATCCATATTCCAAATGGAGAGATGTCCGAGTGGTCGTAAGGTGCAGCATTGGAAATGCTGTGTAGGGCAACCTACCGAGGGTTCGAATCCCTCTCTCTCCGCCAGTCCGCTAATAACTTTTTAATGTGATATTAGTAATCCTTGCAGAGACAGAGTTATTTGAACCCTCGGTATCAAATAGTTCTGTTTTACTTTTTGCTATGGCTTATTTTGTCAATTAACTCTAGGTCACCAAGGGCAAAATGTACCAATTTCTTTTACTTCACTGTTGCCATCAGGACACGTTTTAGGTGTTGGTGGTTCTGTTTCATTACTTGCAATGGCAGTACCACAAATCGGACATGACGCTGCCTTGTCTGATACTTCTTTATTACACTCGGGACAATTAATTAATGCCATAATTCATACCCTCCAACACATCAAATAATTCACTTTCTACACCTTGCAGATAAAGCGTAAAATGAATTATACTCAATATATTAGGTATAGTCAACAAATTAAGTATGATAATCTTTCATCGGGTGAAACTGATGATAAGCTATGCACCATTCTATGAGACGCTATTAAAGAGTGGAATAACTGAATATCAACTTATATTTAAGCATGGCTTTTCAGCAAACATATTGCACCGAATGAAACACGGTAAAGCTATTAGCACAAAAACATTAGACACATTATGTTTCATTTTGAGTTGTAAAGTTACTGATATTCTTAAGTATGTTGAGGATCAGTAAATCCTTGCAGAGACAGAGTTATTTGAACCCTCGGTATCAAATAGTTCTGTTTTAATTTCGCGTGGTGTATTTTAGCCAAAATGAACATCCTATGTTAGTCATTTTGATATACGAAAACAGTCTGTTTGTGCTATAATGTGCATGGAACGCTGCGCGGCAAGCCGGCTTTATACTAATCTGAGGCTGATAGTTTAACTAAATCCAAACGATCAAAGGAATGGTCTTTTTATGAAGAGAAAAAAGTCAAGAGCGCCAATAATTATACTTTTAGTATTAGCTGTTGCGGTTTTTTGCGGAGGTTTTCTTTCTTTTTATCATTTTAACGGTGAAGTCGAAGCATATGAGCGCACAATAGCTGATGCGGATACTTTTTTTCAATCACATATACCGCAGCCTTTTATAAATTCGGCAGTTAATGCCGAACCTTATATTTACTACGATCACCGCGATGATGCTCTTTACTTTTTTGACGCACCCGAAGGATTTACTATAGTCAGCCATTCGGCTGCATGGAATCAAAATATGCTTGAGCATTTATATCACGAACTCATGCAAAACGAGCACGGAGACGAGATGAACTTGCTGTACGAGGTAATCGTATATCCATATGACGAAAGAGAAGAAGAGAGAGTAGCTGCCACATATACACCCGGGGTCAAGTCAATTAGTTTCTTTTTTCAATTCCCGGCGTTTCCCGCAGACTTCACTATAGACTTTCCGCAAGATATAGGAACGATTACCCTTTACAACGGAGATACGAACACAACTGTTGAAAGTATGGCGAGCAGCCTCAGTCATGAGTATGGCCATCTTTATACATTTTATTATATGTTTGATACTATCCCGGATGAAAGCAACTCACTGGATGGGACGGAATACGCAAGACTGAGAGAGGCAGCAAGATTTAATCTGATTACAAGCAAAGGACCGGGTGACACATATTGGCAGGATAGGTATCGATATCTTATTGAAATTGCCGCAGAAGATTACGTGCAGCTAATGGGGTCTCCAACAACCAGACAAGTAGTGGATTATCTGGATGTGCGGCAGATTCTAAATGGCGCTGATGCTCCGACAAGCTGGATTGGGGCGAGAAACGCTTTTCCACAAGAGAACATGATGATTCCGCTCGCTAATGATGTCCCGGGACTGAAAGATTATTTTTATAGTTTTATTGATGCAGCGCCGCGGATACCAATTGAAGAAAAGCAAGAAATAACGATGCAAATCCAACGGAGTGCGATTGAGCACAACTTAATTGACGGACTTCGAACATTTGTTTATTACACGATTACATGGAACGCACCGTACCAAAATGCTATATATACCCTTGTATGTTATGATCCAGACGATTATTCGGGATGGGGTATACCAATAAAAACAGTTCACCCGGGTCAAAACACATCGGCAGTCATTGGCGAATATGTCGTCGAAAGAGGCGACAGAGTTATTTCTCTGGATGACGGCAACGCGCAAGGCGTTAAAGTTTTCTTTGTAGTCGCTCTTTTGACCGACGGAACATTATATATTTCTGACAAGTTTGAGCATAGCTTTGACTAGAGGGACAGCGCCCTTAAGACAGCAATCATAAGTCTCATGCTAATATGTCAGATGGAGTAATCTATGAAAAAGAACATAATCTCTATAGTTTTATTGGTTATATCATTATCATTTTTACTTTCGGGATGTATCGAAGTTGATGTTAATATTGGAATAGATGAGAACTTCACTGCCATTCTGTCATATCAAATATCGCTTGATGCCGGCGCTGTTGACATGCAGCATCAGGATGTTTTGAAGCGTGCTATGCATAGCATCGGTTGGTATTATCAGGAAAATCTGAACTTTATTGTCGAATTAAACTTAGATTCCGAACCTTATATGATGATTATGACACGAAGGGTTGAAAACAGCAGCTTTGAGCAAGCATATCAATCGCTTGAAAATATGCTGACAAATGAAGAAATGACTCTGTTTATGGAAATTGATATGGCTTTTCAAAGCAGCGGGCGGCAAAGTCGGTATATCTTTAATGCTGTGGCGGATATCCCGAAAATTATGCAGTTATCCAATGCCGAAGAGCTTACACCTGAACTGCAGCAGCAGTTTAAACAAGCTGTTGAGACAGGAGAAGGAAACGTTACGCTTACATTGCCTGCAAGTGAGGTTATAAGCTCTGTGTATCCGGTACAAATGCGAGATAATCAAGCTGTAATGTCTGTACCATTGAGCTTTAACAGTCAAACTGAGATTGAGTTAAGTGGAGTGGTTAACTTGCTTGAAGATGGAACGCCGGGGGGCTCTATTGACGAAATATTAAGAGAACAGAACAAATTTAGAGAGATATCGATTATTCTTTGTGGTGCGGCACTGGTTATAATTATAATTTTGATACCGGTTCTTATTTTTGCAGGAAGGAAAAGGAAGCGACAGAGAAACTATTCTTCTGAAAGGTCTTAATTTTTGGAAACCTTTTCAATATTTATTTAGATTTCAACGTAATGGAGCAAACACATGGTTTTCGGGGGAATTCAGAAAGTAACATTATTAGATTATCCTGAAAAAACAGCCTGTACGTTATTTACGGCAGGCTGCGATTTCAGGTGTCCTTTTTGCCAAAACTCCTCCCTTATGAGTTCTGACACTGATGAACATTCCAACGTGAACAGGCAATACATAAAAGCATCGGAAATACTTGACTTTTTGAGAACCAGACAGGGCTTGTTAGACGGAGTTTGTATCAGCGGGGGCGAACCTCTATTACAAAATGGGCTCAGTGATTTTATTAAAGACGTAAAAGAAATGGGTTTTTCGGTTAAACTCGATACAAACGGAAGCTTGCCCGATAAACTGAAAATGCTGATTGCGTCGGGAACAATAGATTATGTAGCTATGGATATAAAAAACACGCCGGAAAAGTATGCATTAACCGCAGGGTTATCCGAGATTGATACTTCTTTAATAAAAGAAAGTGCGGACATACTTCTTTCAAATGTAATTTCTTACGAATTTCGCACTACTGTTGTGCGTGATTTTCATACAGAAGAAGATTTAGTAACAATTGCAAAATGGATTTCCGGCGCCAAAAAGTATTATCTTCAAGGGTTTGTAAACTCTGATGAAGTTTTAAAAAATGGATTGACCGGCTATTCAAACAAAGAAATGCATAAGATTCTCGACAGTGTTAAGCAAGTTCTTCCAACTGCGGAAGCAAGAGGATTTTAGTGTGTCTTACGGAGTAATTTTGCTTTTTTAGCATATATTGTGTGAAAAAATTAAATAAACCTCTATATATTGTGCATTTTGGTATTGACATGCTCTAATTCTAGTGCTACTATGGATAACGCATGAACAAACTATGAATAGCAATTTTTTATTTTAAGGGGCTTTTATATGTATAGTGTGATTAAACGTGATGGTACAACTGTCGAGTTCAACCTGAAGAAAATAGCTGATGCTATAATAAGGGCATTTGAATCGCAAAATAAGCGCTATCACCAAGAAACGATAGACTTTTTGTCTGTTATGGTGACTGCGGACTTTGAGCCGAAAATAGTAGATGATGCAATCTCGGTTGAAGAAATCCAAGACAGCGTTGAAGCTGTACTTATAAAAGGCGGTTATGCGGATGTAGCAAAGGCGTACATATTATACCGCGAAAAACACACCAAGCTGAGAAACATGAAATCCACAATTTTGGATTTTAAAGAAACTGTTGACAGCTATGTAAATGTTACGGACTGGCGCGTTAAAGAGAACTCCACCGTCACCTATTCCGTCGGCGGACTTATACTTAATAACTCGGGTGCAATAACAGCAAATTACTGGCTTAGTGAGATTTATGACAAAGATGTTGCCGACGCCCATCGCAACGCGGACATACACTTACATGACCTGTCGATGCTTACCGGGTATTGTGCGGGGTGGAGCTTGAAGCAGCTTATACAGGAAGGTCTCGGCGGCATTCCCGGAAAAATAACATCCGCGCCTGCAAAGCATCTTCCGACACTTTGCAACCAAATGGTAAACTTTTTAGGAATAATGCAAAACGAGTGGGCGGGAGCGCAGGCATTTTCCTCATTTGATACATATCTTGCGCCTTTTGCAAAAACAGATAATCTTTCCTACGACCAAATAAAGAAATGCATAGAAAGCTTTATATATGGTGTAAACACCCCGTCACGATGGGGAACACAAGCACCGTTCTCAAATATTACGCTCGACTGGGTAGTACCAAACGACCTTGCCGAGCTTCCCGCTATTGTTGCGGGTAAAGAAATGGACTTCAAATATAAAGATTGCAAGCCGGAAATGGATATGATTAATAAAGCGTTTATTGAAATTATGCTTGACGGTGACGCGAACGGCCGTGGTTTCCAATATCCGATTCCGACATACTCTATCACTAAAGACTTTGACTGGAGTGAATCAGAGAACAGCCGGCTGCTGTTTGAAATGACGGCTAAATACGGCACACCGTATTTTTCAAACTATGTTAACAGTGATATGGAGCCAAGTGATGTGCGAAGCATGTGCTGCCGTTTGAGGCTTGATTTAAGGGAACTGCGAAACAGGTCAGGCGGTTATTTCGGCAGTGGAGAGAGTACCGGTTCAATCGGTGTTGTTACTATTAATATGCCGAGAATTGCTTATAAATCACGGAGCGAGGCAGAGTTTTACGTGCAGCTTGATAAGATGATGGATATTGCCGCACGCAGTCTGAAAACAAAAAGAATGATTGTTTCAAAACTTCTGGATGAAGGCTTGTATCCGTATACCAAGCGGTATCTCGGAACATTTGATAATCATTTTTCAACTATTGGTTTGTTGGGGATGAATGAGGCGACGCTTAACGCAAGGTGGCTTAAAGCTGATTTAACTGACCAGAAGGCGCAAAGATTTGCACAGAAAGTGCTAAATCATATGAGAGAGCGTTTGTCTGATTATCAAGAGGAATATGGAGATTTATATAATCTTGAAGCCAGTCCGGCGGAGAGTACTTCATACCGTCTTGCAAAACATGACGTAGACCGTTGGCCTGATATAATAACAGCGGCAAAGACCCCCGAAGAAACACATTATTACACAAACTCATCGCATCTGCCTGTGAATTATACAGAGGATATATTTGAGGCGCTTAATATCCAGGATAAGCTACAGACTCTTTATACATCGGGAACGGTTTTCCACGCTTTTATCGGAGAAAAGCTTCCGTCATGGAAATCTGCCGCAAAGCTGGTGCGAAAGATAGCCGAAAATTACAAAATGCCCTACTATACCTTGTCTCCGACATACTCAATATGCAAAAACCACGGATATCTTTCAGGTGAGCAATATACATGTTCGGACTGCGACGAAACCACCGAGGTTTACAGCCGTATCACCGGATATTACCGCCCGGTGCAAAACTGGAATGCGGGAAAGACGCAGGAGTTCAAAGATCGCAAGGTTTACTCCTTGAATGACGGAACTGAATCAATGGAATTAAAACCGGACCCGGAAAAAGAAAAGAAAAAAGAATCTATAATATCGGAGTGCAGCGTCATGCTTGTTACAACCGAACAATGTCCTAACTGCGATACTGTCCAGTCATTTATGAACGAAGCAAAATTCCAGTATGATATTGTAGAGGTTTCAAAAAATCCTGAAGTTGTATCATTATATTCCGTAAGAAGCGCACCAACGCTGATAGTTAAAAACGGAAGTGGTTTTGACACATATGCAAATGAATCGAATATTCGCGCCTTTGTAGCATCACAGATATGAACAAGCAAATTTAAACTGTAATATAGCCGCACCGAAAACATGGTGCGGCTATGCTATGCTGAGTGTTTTTATCACTTGCTGAAAGCAAAATACCGTGATATTATAATGCACGCAAAACACATAAATAAAGGAAATGGACTTGACAATGAATTCAACTATGGAAAGCATATTTTTAGTTGTCGGCGGACTGGGTTTATTCCTGTTCGGCATGAAAATGATGTCAACAGGATTGGAGTTGATTGCGGGAGACCGATTGCAAGGCATCATTAAGCGCGTAACATCAAACAGATTTTCGGCTGTAGCGGTAGGAATACTGGCAACTATTGCAATTAACAGTTCAACAGCAACAACGATAATGACGGTAAGCTTCGTTAACTCGGGAATGATGAATCTTACTCAAGCGATTGGCATAATCATGGGTGCAAATGTAGGTACTACGTTTAGTGCTCAACTGATTGCGTTCAGAATCGATCAGATTGCTCCGTTGTTCATATTTATCGGTATCTTAATGCATTTGTTCTTTAAAAAACGAAGCATAAAAAACATTGGCTATGCTGTTCTGGGATTTGGTATTTTATTCTTCGGTGTTACGGTAATGGGCGGGCCACTGAAAGGGCTTGCGAACAACCCGTCTTTTAACGCGATATTAACAACATTTGAAAATCCGATTTTGTCAATACTGGTAGGCTTTCTTTTTACCGCGATAATTCAGAGTTCTTCTGCCACAATGGGTATATTGGTTACACTGCATTTAAGCGGTGTTCCGATTCCTTTTTATACATCGGCATTTATAATATTGGGAACAAACATTGGAACAAGCATTACTACCGTTATTGCATCAATACCCGCAAACCGTGAAAGCAAGCGTGCTGCATTATTTCACATAATGTTTGATATTATCGGAAGTACGGTATTTGGCACACTCATATACGTTATTCCGGGAATATTAAGCTGGTTCCAATCGACATGGTCAGAGCCGGCACGGCAGGTAGCGATGTTCCATACACTTTACAATTTTGCCACAATGTTCCTTCTCTTACCGTTTATATCTCAAGTTGCTCTATTAATGCAGAAAATTGTTCCGGTTACATCTGAAGGAAAAGAAACAATTTATGAAAAGAAGCTCATGTATCTCGATGAAAAAATGAGCCAAGCACCGTCTACAGCAGTTGTTAATGCGCATATGGAGCTGAGCAGGATGGGCAGAATTGCCAATGAGAACTTAGCATTGGCAGTAGATGCATTTATCAATAGTGATATGGAGAAGGCAAAGAAGGCACTTAAGAATGAGAAAATAATAGATTTTCTGAGTCATAATATTGCAATAAAGCTGATATGGATAAACAATATGACACTGTCGGGATATGAGGCGGCAAAAATCGGACGGATGTTCCAGGTGGTATCAGACATGGAGAGAATTGGTGACCATGCGGAAAATATTGCTGAATATGCAGTAATTGCCGATGATAATGATTTGAAGTTCTCAGATGCCGCAAAAGATGAACTTGCAAAGCTGAGTAAGCTGACTATTGACCAGGCAAATGTTGCACTGGATGCGTACGAACGGGAAGATGAAGCGATTTTACCTCAAGTGCGTGCAATGGAAAAGGAAATAGACAAGTTATGTGCCGAATTCACAGAAAACCACATAGCCAGACTGAAAAAGTCAAGCTGTGAGCCAAAAAGCGGAGTCATTTTTACGGATATGATTACAGACCTGGAGAGATGTGCCGACCATGGAAACAATATTGCTTTTTCGATAATGCTTGAAGGCAGAAAAGGTTTGCACTGACGTGTGTCTTTATGTATTTATGCATCATTTCCGCTAAAGAAAATAAGGGTTTTTACCGATAATAAAGATAGTGCGTGTTATGCACCCGTGGGAGGATAACAAATGTCTATTAACGGAACAACCGGAGTTAACTTACCAACAACTAATACAACAAACGGTCCTGGAACGGGACCGGGGTCTGAAAATAATCAGAATGCAGATGTAAATTTTTCTAATATTTTTACTGATTCTCTTAAGGAACAAGCACTGCAATCAATGATGGAAAAAATGAAAAATCCTTCCGGTGGAGCAGGCGGTCTCGGGAACCCCGGCGGAATGAATGCAATGCTCGGCGGTCTCGGCGGTCTCGGCGGAACGAATGCAATGCTCGGCGGATTAGGCGGTATTGGCGGAACTAACGCTATGATGGGAATGCCGTCAATATCGACAGGAATGGAAAACAATCTTTTATCAGCAGCGGAAGCCGGCGATATGTCGGGTGCGCAGTTGATGCTTTTTATGTTAATGATGATGATGCAGAACAGTGATGGCGGGGGCGATATGTCGTTCATGATGCAAATAATGGCGAGCATGCTCTCAAGCTTCAGTAATGATATCTCTGCAAGCAGGCCGAATCCTATGGCATCACTTGGTGAAATGCAGGTTCCGGAGACTCAAACTGCTGTAAAACGCATGGTCGATGCGGCTTTAGAGAAAGTCGGATATCGCGAACGTAATAGAGACGGCTCCATTGGAAGCGGCAACTATACAAAATTCGGAGCGTGGTACGGTATGGACGGTCAGCCATGGTGCGCAATGTTTGTATCATGGGCAGCAGACCAGGCAGGTTTACTACACGACGTAG
>Ga0123356_10008056_pt1 | contig 10484 bp, 9 predicted proteins | sample TergutEmb28metaG_2_FD_92546 | JGI IMG/M metagenome (GOLD analysis project Ga0123356, IMG submission 92546) | Embiratermes neotenicus P3 segment gut microbial communities from Petit-Saut dam, French Guiana - Emb289 P3 | ecosystem: Host-associated > Arthropoda: Insects > Digestive system > Gut ... | reverse complement strand
TTTTATTCATTTTTTACTCCATATAATAAAGATTGTATTACCAGATAATAATATTACCGCCATAGGTAAGGCCGCCGCCAAATCCTACAGTTAAAACTAAATCACCCTTTTTTAACTTTCCGCCGCGGTTCATTTCGTCTAATGCTATCGGAATTGTCGCCGACGATGTATTGGCGTATTCTTCTATATTCATATATATTTTTTCCGCCGGAATGTGCAGCCTTATTCTTGCGGCTTTTACTATCCGGGCATTCGCCTGATGCGGAATAATCCATGTGATATCATCAACATTGATACTGTTAAAAACTTCGGTTTCGGTTTTCATAAGCGCGTTAACTGTATCGGTAATCGCTCCTACGGCAAAGTTGTAAACTTCCTGCCCATTCATCTCTACGCAAATGGGTAAATCCAGCGTTTCGCCCTTTTTAAACGGGTTCCTGGTGCCGCCTCTTCGCATAACAAGACTTTCATTGCCGGAACCATCGGCATATAAAAGCGTTTTTATAAGACCGGTTTTCTCCGCATCGGTTTTTTCTATCACCACTGCTCCCGCGCCGTCGCCGAACAACACGCAGGTTTTCCTGTCATCCCAGTTCATCATTTTGCTTAGTATTTCCGCACCGATAACCAATGCCCGTTTTCGTTCCTTGTTAACAGATAAAAGCCCGGCGGCTGTTTCAAGACCGTATACAAATCCCGTACAGCCGGCAGTTATATCCATTGCCGCCGCTTTTTTAGCGCCGATTTTATTCTGTACAATACAAGCGGTAGAAGGAGTACCGTAATAATCGGCTGTTGCAGTAGCCAGAATAATTATATCGATGGTTTCAACTGCTTCGGCTGCAGCTTTGTCCCTTTGAACGGGGTCATCTCCGGTATAACCCCCGGCCATTGCCAGAGCATTTATAGCCGCTTCTGCCGCAATATCGCTGCATGCAACATTTTCCTCGGCATAATAACGGCTTCCAATTCCTGTATGAGACCTAATCCACTCGTCACTGGTATCAATTTGAGCTGCTAAATCATCATTGCTGACCCTTTTTGGCGGGAGAGCTCTGCCTGTTCCAATAATTTCAATTGCCATGTTTTTTCCCGTGACAAATTCAATGTATTTGTCGTGTTCCTATTATTTACATATTTCTTGGTTATGTCAAGATACATATTTGACACTATCCATTATTTTGGGGTTGCAAACAAGGAGCGGCTGATAATAGGTATTTTAATTGATTGATTACATAAAAACCGATATATTGATTATTAACAAATTATGCTCTTATATCACGGCAGTAACAATACAGTAAATCAGCCTCGGCTAATTGGGCAAACACGAGGGTTAGACTTTGGCGCAGGTTTTTACCTTACTACAAGTCAAGAACAGGCTGTAAGGTTTTCAAAAATCGTTTTTAAACGGAAAAAAAGCGGTTGTGCTATTGTTAATGTCTATGAATTTGATATGGATGCCGCAGAAAAATCTCTAACAATTCTTAAATTTGCAAATGCAGATATAAAATGGCTGCGATATGTTACAGAAAACAGGCTAAAAACATATAAAGAAAGTGATTATGACATGATAATTGGCGCGGTTGCAAATGACACAGTAATGCCGACAATCCAGGCGTATCTTAATGGGTTCATTAATGAAGAAGCGGCAATAATAACTTTAAAAACCAGTAAACTGATAGACCAGATTTGTTTAAAAACAGAAAAAGCCATATCAATGCTGAGTTTTATTAAAGCGTATGAAACCACAGCCGGGACAGATATAAATGGATAAAAAAAATATTTCATCTGTAATTGCGATGATAACACCGGGTATAATTAAATTACTTATGGAAAATCGAAAATTAAATCTGGAAGACGCATCAGAAAAACTATACAACTCACAACTATATAAAACATTGGAAGATGAAGAAACAAAAGTATGGCGGCTAAGTTATTCTCTCTTATATGACTTATTGGAAGAAGAACTAACTACAGGTAAAATTACTTTTCCGGATGAGCAGATATGAATATAGTAAAACCTGAAGGGAAAATTTGGTTTTTAGCCTCTTGTGTGGAAGTATATAAAGATGAAAAAAATATGAATGGAAAAGAAGCATATAATTATCTTTATAAAACCGGAGCGGTTAATTTTATAACAAGCTGCTGGGAAGGTCTGCATACAACAAGCCCTTCATATATAATCGATAGTATTGACGAATATATCATTAATAATAAATGAACATTAAAACACACCACTATAAATCCTGTACGCTTTGTCCGCGGAATTGCGGGGTAAACAGGCTAATGGGAGAAATTGGTTTTTGCGGAGAAACTGCTGATTTACGGGTTGGGGTTGCGTTAATTCATAAGGGAGAGGAGCCGCCTCTTATCGGGGTGGGAGGTTCAGGGACAATTTTTGTAAGCGGCTGTAATTTAGGCTGCACTTTTTGCCAGAATTATCAGGTTTCGCAAAGCGATAATGGTATAACAAGTTTGGGTAAAAAAGTTTCTCCGGAAGAGTTCGCAAGAATTTGTGCAGCGCTTCGGGATGCAGGGGCGGAAAATATAAATATAGTAACAGGCAGTCATGCTGTCCCGGGACTTGTAGAAGGATTTATAGCAGCAAAAAAAAACGGAGTGAATATTCCTGTGCTTTGGAATTCATCGGGATATGACAGTTATGAAGCGCTTGAACTATTAAAAGATTATGTTGATATTTATCTGCCGGATTTAAAAACATTGGACAGTGAAATTGCCGGCAGGTATTTTAACGCTCCTGATTATCCTGAAACAGCAACCAGGGCTATTTTAAAGATGATGGATAATATAAATAAAAAATCTCCGGAGAATACGCAGGAAAAAATAATTATCCGTCATTTAATATTACCTGGTTATCTTGATTCTACGCATTCTGTCCTGCGCTGGTTTGCAGATAACATAAAAGATCAGGCTAAACTTTCGCTGATGACTCAATACACGCCAATCCCCAACCGCTTTACCAAATCGGGAGAAAAAGCGCCGATGCCCGGACGGTATTTATCGGCGGAAGATTATGAAACTGTTTTATACTGGTTAAAAGAATTTGGAATAGAAGAAGGGTTTTGTCAGGAGCTTGTAACCGGCAGCGACTGGCTGCCGGATTTCAAACTTCCTAATCCATTTTCATCGGAACTATCTGTTCCTGTTTGGCACTATGCCAAACTCTTAAAAACCGAACCTTAATCCGAAGTTTACACCAACGCCGCCTGCTGACCAGCTTCTGATAAAGCTCTGTGAGCGCATATCAATGCCGATATCAAGCTGAACGAATTTCAGATTGATTATAAAGTCCAGACTGTTTGTCCAGATACGATCGAAATAATTTATTCCGACTGTTACAATAAAAATATTAGCCAGACTTAAACTTGCATTAATTCCGCCTTCAAAAGCTGCTTTATTGGCATAAATCTGATCAACAGAAAAACCAAGAACCGGAGTTACTGTAAGCAGGCGGCTTCCCATAATCGGCCGCCAATTAGCCCATGCCAAAAATTTGAACGGACGCCAGAAATTTGCCGGCTCTTCACCGTCAGAAATATCAAACTCAGCCTTAAAAATTTCATTGAAATCAAAGTTTTCGTCTGCTAGGTCTATATCAGCCAAAATGATAGGATCAGTGCTTCCAATCCTGCCGGCAACTTTTAAGTAATGCCTTAAAGTAGAAGGAACAATGGGGAAACCGGACAATTCTACGCCGACATCAAAATCCAGGATTGGCAATATTTCGGTTAACTTTAATTCTTTGGCTAACGGATATTCAACGCTAAAAGTGAGATCAAAACCAGGAGAACCGGAAATATTATTCGAATCAAAGTAAAATCCATCCATGCTGATCGGGAATGCAGTATAAAGTCTTACATCGTCATATCTGACATTAATTACCGGACCTTCGTCTTCATTGAAAAACGTGTATGAAAAATCATTTTCGGCATCACGTTTTATTTTCATATGCGCCATGGTATAAAACAAAGTCGGTCTGACAGATACTTTAAACTTTTCAATATTAAAATACACGCTGGCCTCGGTAGATGCAAATACCGCACCGCCTAAATCAAACCGTTCATCTTTTGCATCGCCGAAAGAAAGTATATTTCCGGGAAGACCAAGGATCCCTGTTACTCCAACATAGGTAGAAAGGCCGAATCCCCATTTATCTTTATCACCCACATGAAAATAAAAAGGAGAAGCGCCAAGACCCAAGTTCACCTTAAAACCGCTGTTTAATTTGTCCAAATCCAAAACAAGCGTTTCGCTGAAGAAATCGCCGATTGTTAAAAAATTATTGGAAAAAACAGCATTGGCATTAAAACCCATTTCAAATGACCTGTCAGAAAACCCAAATTGTTTTCTGGGTTCATCAAACGGATTTTCCGCGCTTAAACAGGGAATAATTATAAGACATGTTAATAAAAATAATAATAGTTTTTTCATTTAAATAACCACCGTCTGCGGAATCCTGATATTTAAACCGGCTTTAAAGGATATGCTTTTAATTGAAAAACCCCGCGGAATCTGCAGCGATGCACCGTCAACATACTTTATTTTAATATCCGGAGCAAATCTGGTCTGACTGTTAATATCATTTATTTTATCCTGATCCAGTTTAAATTCCAGCTTGCTGCCGGACATGGGAAAATGAATATCAAGATTATCGCTTGCAAGAGTTAAAGTTACACCGTCAAAAACATCTCCACTGAATTCTATAGCAAATTCTATACTGGTAATATAATCGGTAAAAAGATTAAACTCCGGAAGATTAACAGGTAATATAAATTCATTGCCGCTGGATGCAATTACTTTTATCGGAAGCCAGATTACAAGTTCTGCAGAAACATTAAACTCCTTATCCAGAAGACTATTAAGAGAAATAGTTTTTCCTTTGGGGATAAATACATCAAAATCAATTTCTACATTATCATCCGAATTAAACAATGCCAAGATAGTATCTTCCAGTTCTATTCCCGCGTTGGGTTTCGGCAATTCTGTTTCTGTATATACATTTGTTGAATAATCAAGGCCGCTTGTTTCCGATTCCAAATCTGCTAATTTTAAATCGTCAACATCACTGCTGTTAAAATTAAGATTAATCGCAATTAAATCAAGGATTTCAATGTCATCTCCGTATTGGTCAGTTAAAGATAAATAAACTCTTGCCTTGAGTTCATCGGAAAAAGTAAATCCCCTCAGCATATCATCGATATTGTCAAGAGGTAATGCGATTGATTGATCAATACCAGGTAAAAATATATCATCAGTAATCTCAATAGCTGTTGATTTAACAGTTTCTATGACAATATCTACAACAGTATCTTTAATTATATTTGCAATAGTTGCTGATGATGATTCTGCGTCAATAATCGTCTGTTTCAGCTCTTCCTTTGTTGTACCGTCAAAAAAGTTATCCAGAATGTTCTCTACATTTAAATTAATATTAACGCCGGCCCAGGAAAATTGATTCGGAATATCCAATCCGTCGAGCTCCAGCCCGTCCAGAAGGATATCAAGGAATGTATCCAAAGCATCTACATCGATAACTTCATCAATTCCGGTGAACAGATCATGTGAAACAATAAGATCATTTACCGTTTCACCAACAAGGTTAAACATATCGTCCAAAAATCCGTCTGGTATACTGAATTCTGCGTCAAATTTTACACTAATTATGTAAGTTAACTGCTCATTAACATTTATACATTCATGTATATGAATATAGTCAATTTCTCCAAAAGCATCCATAATGACTTCGGATAAAATTTTTGACAAATCCAGATTTGTACCTATTGTTAATGACGGCGTTCCTTTAATTTCCACTGCATTTGGTATTTTAAAGTTCAGATCGCACGCGAAAACAAACAAAATAATCAACATAAGCGGGATAAAAGTAATGAATTTTTTCATATATAGTGCCTCCAGTAATTAATATACAGTAATTGCGGCAAAAAATCAATATAATAAGGTAAGCTCTAAAAACTAAAAAAGTTTTTAGAGCTTGATGTAAAAACATCATTTTTTGAGGCTAAAAGCCTCAAAAAGCTTTAAATTGTTATCTGAGGGAACCTCTAAAAAGAGTTTTTAGAGGTTCCCATAAGGTATAATGACTTTAAAAACAGGCGTTTGATATTTTTTTTGTCAAATCAGACTTGTTAATTCCCCAATTTCGGCCAAAATAAGCAAGAAGCTCATCAGAAAAAGCCATAAATTTTTTAAAAACAGGTCCTTTACAGGAGACTTTTATAAGACCCCGGTTAATAATAATTTCCCAAAAACGCGCAAAATTTTTGATTCGGAACAGCTCCTTTGCGGAAATAGAAGAAGTTTCTTCTATTTCATAAGGCGGCAGGGAATTATAATGCATACTAAATGTTTTATTATAACGTGCAATTGGAGCGCCGGGCAGAAGTTTTAAAATACCAAGCTGTATCTCACAGGCTGTTGTTTTTGCCATGTTTAATTCATCCATATAAAGTACAGACCATAAACGATCGAAACCATTACCAAAAGACTCAAGGTCTTCACCCGGTAAACCGGCAATAAGATCGGCATGGATAATTGCATTGGTTTTTTCCCTCAGGTATCGCAAGGCTTCCAGTTCCTTTTCCGGATTCGATGGGCGGTTAATCCGCGCAGAAACTTCCGGGTTAAGGGTTTGAATGCCAATTTCCAAACGCAGTGTACCAGACGGAAACCTGGCAAGCGCTTCACATAATTCCGGCGGGAAAAGGGAAGGGACCATTTCGAAGTGTACGACAAAAGGGGGATGTTCTTTAGGCATCTTACCAGAGACCACGGATTTACACGGATTTAACGGAACCTCAACCGAGCCTGTCGCAGACAGGCGAAGGTTCCCCTCTTGATTTTCGCGGATTTTTTTTTGGAAGAATTCACATATCTTTATTGTGCGTTCGGGGTTTATGTTGATAGAACGATCTAAAAATTTGAATATTCTAACGCCGCGGGTAATTAGTGTATCAATTTCCTTTAAGAATTGATCCAAAGGAAATTCTCTTACTTTGTTATCGATGGCGCTTAGGCAAAAATCGCACTTAAACGGACAACCCCGGGATGATTCTACGTAGATTAGTTTTTTTGCCAAGTCTTCATCTGTATAAAGGTGATAGGCCGTTTTTAGATTGTTGAGATTTATTGGCTTATCGGGAATTATTTCTTCTGGGTGTGTGCGCAAAGCTCTTAAAGCATTATTTTCTATTAGCAATAGCTCTTCGCATAACAATCTAAAAGCAGTCTCTCCCTCGCCTTGGATTACATAATCGGCATAACGGAAAATCTCCGCATCAGACGGTAAATATGAAACCTCAGGGCCGCCCAGTACAACTATAGGCTTACATATAAAATCTTTCCCTCTTCCTAATCCGTGTAAATCAAGAGGGGAACCTTCGCCTGTCTGCGACAGGCTCGGTTGAGGTTCCGTTAAATCCGTGTTAATCCGTGTTCCATGTATACCATGCACCGTTGACCAAAATTTACTAAGTTCTTTTAACAGTTCTATCGTAGCGGTGTGGTTCCATATAGAGACGGAAATGCCAAGAATGCGTGTACGGCCATCAGACGGCAGGGCGGCAAGAAGGGAATCCAGTTTTTCGCGTAACGGCTGGCGTAAAGCAAACTCGATTATTTCGCATCTTTCTTCCATAGTACCAAGATTGGCTTTTAATAATCGTAAAGCCAATGACGGATGAATCCACTTCGCATTAATCGTAGTAAGAATAATATCTTTCATAAAAATAAATCAAATATTTCACACGGAGGCACAAAGGTCACAGAGGTCACGGAGGAAGAAAAAAAGATTAACTCTTCTCCATAAAAAATATTTCTCCGTGTTCTTTGTGCCTCCGTGTCTCCGTGTGAAGTTTATCCAAATAACCCTATTGTGCCGGTGCGCCATTCTTCGCGGGCTTCCATTACGATTTTTTCGACTTCGAACCAGTTGTTCGCGCGGGGGCCGGGAAGTTCGCGGTTTGTTGAATTGCTGAATACGATTGTTTTACATCCAAGTTTGCGCAGGTTGTTAATATTTTCCGGCGCGTCATCGATATAAACATGAGCGCCGACAGCGCCTTTGTCATTCATGAAACAGATGTCCCAGTAGGGAATGTCGTAATGATCCAGCCAGTCAACAGTTTGTGTAATTGTAGTACGATGAGAAAATTTCAGGAAAAGCCGGTGTGTGATAATACGGACGCGGATTCCCTGGTTAGACAGCTTACGCAAAATTGCCGGAGCGTGTTCTATTGGTTTCATGTCGCCGAAAATATTGCGCTGCGTTACTGCAAACCTGTGAAGCCTGTCGTAACCGCCGAACTCGTTAATTCCCCATTCGCCAAGGCCATAGGAAACTTCGGGAGTAAGATCTTCTACTGGTTTGTTCAGCCATTCAGCGGCAATGTTTCTTATCGCCCCGTAAAAGTCTCCGACTACACCGTCAAGATCGACTCCGAAAATAAAACTGCTTTCGTCCATAATCAGCCCTCTCTGGATATTAATATTACAATACTGCGGGCTTTTACTGAATAGGAGCGCTGAGAAGCAAGGCGTTCTTCTTTTCCCGGTTGAAGAATATCGTTAGGAGAAATTAACCCGGTATCTACCGCGCGGAACCAGTGTTTTTTATGCGGCGGTTCCGCAAGTACAAAAGTTACAGGTTCAATATCTGAGTTAAACATAATGTAAAAATCATTGTCATCGCGGTCTGCCAAAGTTTCTGACTTGCTGCCAAGGAGACGGAAAGCCAGATAATGTCCGACATTATCCCAATCAGTTACATTGCCTTCTTCATCGAACCAGCTTATATCGGGAATTGCTTTATAAGTTCCGCCTCTTCCGGTATAAAACTCGGGACGCATAAAACCAGGATGACGAAGACGGAAAGCAATCATCTCTTTTACAAAACGGTACATATTTTTGTTTTTTTCCAATAGCGACCAGTCGTACCAGGAAAGTTCATTATCCTGACAATAAGCGTTATTATTACCGTTTTGAGTACGGCAAAATTCATCACCGCCAAGAAGCATTGGTGTACCAAGCGAAACCATCAGCGTAGCGATAAAGTTTTTTATCTGCCGCTCACGGATAGATTTAATAATAGGATCTTTTGTAATACCTTCCGTACCATAATTGAAACTGTAGTTATTATTACTGCCGTCCCAGTTTTCTTCGCCGTTATCTAAGTTATGTTTATTGTTAAACGAAACAAGATCCTTCATGGTAAAACCATCATGACTTGTAATAAAGTTAATTGAATGAAATGGTTTGCGTCCGTCACGCAGATAAAGATCGGAACTGCCTGCTACGCGAGTCGCGAGATGGCGAGTTTCTTTTGGATCTCCGCGCCAGTATTTGCGGATATTATCTCGGTATAAATCGTTCCATTCCGCCCAGCGTCCGCCCGGGAACCATCCTACTTGATAAGCGCCTCCGGCATCCCATGCTTCGGCAATTATTTTTGTGGAGTTTAATACCGGGTCTTCTGCAATTTGTTCCAGGGTCGGAGGATTTTCCATAATCCGCCCGGATTGATCCCGTCCAAGAATCGATCCTAAATCGAAACGGAATCCGTCAACATGCATTTCCATTACCCAATAACGCAGACAGTCCATGATTAACGAGCGCACAACAGGATGATTGCAGTTTACAGTATTTCCGCAGCCGGAATAATTTTGATAATAACGTTTGTTATCATTCAATATATAGTAGATTGAATTATCCAGTCCTCTGAATGAAAAAGTCGGCCCCTGTTCATTACCCTCGGCGGTGTGGTTAAAAACAATATCCAGAATAACTTCTATTCCCGCTTTATGCAGTTCCCTTACCATTTCTTTAAATTCATTAACTTGCCCGCCGGAAGATTGATCCGCGGCGTATGAACCTTTAGGCGCAAAAAAAGCGGCGGTTGAATAACCCCAGTAGTTTGTCAGTTTTTTTCCCGCACGCGGATGTTTACGGATAATTTCGTTTTCATTAAATTCCTGAACAGGCAGAAATTCAAGGCTTGTTATTCCCAAATCTTTTAGGAATGGAATTTTTTCTATAACACCACGGTATGTTCCCGGAAATTTAACTCCCGAATTGGGATTAGCAGTTAATCCTTTTACATGTGTTTCGTAAATAACACTGAAGCGCAGCGGATAGTTAAGAGGTTTATCACCCTGCCAGTCAAAGTTATCATCAATAACAATACATCGAGGCTGATGAGCAATATCATCATCGGTTGAAAAAGTAAGATCTCGCCCCGGTTTAGCAGGATCATAACCGGCGCATTTTCCGTAATCCCAAATACTGATATCTGTCAGAGCTTTTGCGTATGGGTCAACTAATGTTTTATGTGGATTAAAGCGATGCCCTTTTTCCGGAGCATAAGGACCGTCTACCCTGTATAAATAACATGTTCCGGCAGAAAGACCTTTAATGTAACAATGCCAAACATCTCCGGTTTTATTTTCTCTTTT